>JGI12210J13797_10039786_pt1 | contig 11450 bp, 7 predicted proteins | sample ElkSlonscriptome_3_FD_13797 | JGI IMG/M metagenome (IMG submission 13797) | reverse complement strand
GGCTCAATGCATGCAACCGCTCTGATTCAATCGAATCGGCCGTCGTCTGTCGTTCGCGGGTCACATCGCGGAAAATAACGACCGCCCCCTCCTCGTTTTCATCCACCGCCGTCAGCGGAACGACGTAAAATTCGACAAACCGATGCTGTGGATAAGTAATCTCAATTTCGCGCCGAACCAGCTGGCTCCACTCTTCCTCATCAAGATCAAGAACCAGATCCCAATGGATATCCTTAAGATATTTCGCGATCTTGTCACCAACGGCATTTTCCAGCTTAAAACCCAGCATCCCCTCGGCCGCACGGTTGGCGTAGGAAATCTGCGCGTCGGAATCGAGCACAATAATGCCCTCTTCCAATGCCTGGAAAATCGTCTCCATCAGCCCCTTTTCACGGGCCAGACGAAGGAAATAGGTTTGAAGACTGCCCTTATCCAGATGATCCAGGCGATCGACCAGCTTTTCAAAAAATCCCGGTTTCATAGCCAAACTGTGTCATATAGGCACATAAAATACAACCATTGCTCGGACGAATTACGCAAGGGCCTTTATGTCCCTTATTTTCATACATCATAATGTATGAAATATTATATTATGCCTATTTATTTAACCAGTATTACATTTCATACATTATGATGTATGAATTTTTAGTTTGTTGAAAAAAGTTCTGATTCGCCCTTAAGCGGTGTAGTACGTGCTTCTTTGCGAAGAAAAGAGCGCGTAAAATGGAAGAATTAGCGCGCTCTTCGCTACGAAGAAACCCGCTCACACTAGGCGAGAGCTTTACCAACACTCTGGAATTTTGACTTGGGCATGGAACAGATATAAATCAGGAATTAAAATCCGCAGAGCCGGACCGGTGGCGCAAATGTTTGATTTCAATAGGGACGCGATGATTAAAAGCGGCCGAATAAATTGATACAGCCGAAGGCGGTACCCCACCCAATCAGGCTGGGCGACCCTCCCCCTATAAAAAATCCTGTGTTGCGCCGGATTTCCAACGTTTGGAAGGAGTAAGGCCGGCGGCGCAGAGGGTTGCCTGTGAAAGGCAGAACATGATCAGCCAGAAACTGGCAGAATCGGTGAATCCGTAGGAGTGCAGGCCGACCGAAAGCTGGTTAACGCCGAACCATGACCAGGCCGTGACCACATTGCCAAAGACCGCCATCACCGCAAACCCGCGATGTTTTACCATTTGGCCATATTTCGCGTGGAGCATGATGGCATTCCAGATCACGATCAGCAGTGCGCCGTTCTCTTTGGGATCCCAACCCCAGAAGCGTCCCCAGGAATCGTCCGCCCAAAGACCGCCGAGCACGGTACCAACAAAACTCAACAGCAGGGCAAAACAGGTGGTTCCATACATCATCCGATACATACCCTCTTCGGTCTCTTCATCAAGACGACGGGTAAATAGACCGCCCAGAATGTAGAACACACCAATTGCACCAGCAACAAAGGTCGCCATGTAGCCGAGGGTGATCGTGATCACATGGGTCGCCAACCAAAAGCGGGTATCGAGTACGGCACGCATCTGTTGCATGGTATCCCCGTCACCGGCGAGGAAGTGTGCAACCAACAATGTGCTGAATCCCGCGATACCACCAACCAGATTTCCGATACCCGCCGTTTTTTTGCGGAAGCCCAGTTCAAGAACAATACCGGCACCCACAGCTGCCCAGCCGATAAAGATTGCTGAGGAATAGAGGTTCGTGACCGGCGGATATCCCGACAGGAAGACTCGGGCGATGATGGCCCAGGTGTGAGGTATGAAAGCAATGATCATGATGGTGCGCGATGCGGAGATCAGCCCGTCTTTACGGAAAAGCCACCCAAACATGCTGAGAACGAAGAGTAACAGATAAAGCTGTGCTGATTTCATGAAGGCGCCGAGGCGGTTATAGAAAACCTCAAACGATACTTTTTCAAATGCAACTGGATTTTCAGTTTGAACGACAGAACCATATTCAAAGAGTTGCTGATTAAATACGCTGATATTGCCCTCGCGGTAGGCCGCGAGCATGACGCCGAAATGAATGGCTGCCGGATCGACACTGACGTCGTGCCCGGCAATCCCCTGCATGGCGGGATGAGAGGCCAGCAGCACACTCATTAACGGGCGCCACCGCTCATTCCCAGACGTTGGAGGAATGACGAGCGGAATGGAATAGTTTTCCAGTTGCATGTAGCGTTGCGCGGTTGCAAACAGCTGATCCTGCGCAATTCCGGACGGATCCTCGAACGCACTGAGTACGTTCTGAAACGCATAGAGTTTATTAGCCAGCTTCATGACCTGGCGGTCGTAGAGGTCGCGATCGCGATCTTCTTTGGCAAAAGCGGAGCGCGCGGCCTGATCCAGCGTTACCAAGGCCGGAGCCAGCTCACGGTAGGAATAGCGAAAACGTTTACGTTCTTCCAGACCCAGACTGGTGAGTAGATCGATATTTTCGATGCGAATGACCTGATAGTCGGCCGCATTAGTCGTTCCGGCGATATTGTCGAGCAGCCATTCAACTGCTTCAACTTTTTCGCCATCTGAATTTTTAGCGGTTTGTTTGCCGGACAATACGGTCAGCAGGTTCCGGGCAAGTGTATCGAAGGGCTTCTTACGACCCTCATACTTTACCGGCAGATGCGCAAAAGCATTCAACTGAAACTCGTCCGGCGTTTCCACCTTCGGCTTCACGCCGCGTTGGAAAAACCAGAAACAGAACAGAATAACAAAAACCTGGATTACGATGCGTTTCATCAGGCGTCCCTCCTGAGATATCGATTGAACGACTGAACAAACTGGGCAGCCATGCCCACAAAAACGATCATGCAGCTGAGGTATGGAATCATCCACGTGTCATTGCGAACCACTTGCAGCACGGTGCCACCGTCATCGGGAAGATAACCCGACTGGTAGAAGGTCCGGCGCGCATAACGCAACGGATTGTTCATCCAGATCCGGAGCTCGCGTTCCACATCGTCGCCTTCGTTGACGAGGAGAATATTGGATGCAAAATCCTTTGGCGTTTGCGTACCCTCATATTTTTCATGCACAAAATCCTGCAGGGTGATGGAGTATGGGTTACCACTCGGCGCCCGGGCATATTCGCGGCCAAAGCGGAAATACGCTGTATAGCTCCTGTCGCCGACTGTAAAGTTCGTTGGCATATCCCAGGAACGGTTTACAAAATTGGGATACATCCATAGACTGAGCACATAGCGCCCGAGCGAGTTTCCAGTCTCTGGATCCAGCAGTTCCACATCCACGGCCTGTGCATTACGCGCCCCTGTTGCACCGCTTACCTGCCGCGCTTCACCGATATAAAGACGCGAACCATAGCCTTCATACTGCGGATAGTTGGCTTTGAAATCTGCCGGCACATTTTCCAGCGGACGCGGCTGCGTCGAGTTTTCCATGAAATGATGAACCTTTACATCGAATGGAAGATTTTCGTTGGAGATCAGTGCTCCGTCTTTCAAAAGTCCGGCGGGAATGACCGTGACCGTGTCATAGTCCGGGTTGCTCGTGTCCGTAAAGGAAAGTTCCAGTTGCTGGGAGCGATCGAGGAAATTAACGGTTTCGCCCTCCTTGATAGTCATCGTGGCTTCCACCGCAAAGATCGCAGTAAAGAATTCTCCGATGAGCAGGAAGAGAATGCCGGCATGCAGCAGCACCATGCCGGCGCGCTGACGATAAAGAAAAACGCAGGCAACATACAAAACGACCGCAGCGATCGTACCCCGGCCCAGGCGGAGGAATACGCGCCAGAACGCATCATCTTCTGTGGCGGCCACCGGAGCAGTGCCCCAACCCAACATCACGCCCATGACGACGAGCACGCCCAAAGCAAATACAGCAAGGCCCACGACACGACGTCCACCCCTGGCTAAAACCTTGAACGTTTGGGAATGGACTGCGATCAGGTTAACCGTCAGCAACCAGCCAATCAGGAAGCCGCCGGGAAATGGAATACCGGTCACACCTCGATATGTGATTCCTATGTTCGGAATATTTAGATCGCGCGGGAAAAAGACGGGCAGCTCAATCATGGCGATGTAGCAGCGGAAATACTGATCCATCACATTCCAAATACCTTTATCAACCTGAGCCATGGTACCGGCAAAAACGAGCACCATGCTCAGCGCCAGCAACCAGACGGTCAGCTTAAGGGACTGCAATAAATCAAAGATTTTGTTCAACATCAGCTATGTTTCCAGACCTTGTTCGGCAGAATGGTCACGGTCAGGCACCTGTAAAATGATTCTGCCTTAAAATCATTCTGCCCATTTCACTTAGTGGTTATGGCCTTCAAATTTCATGGATTTCAGGAAGGTCTGCATATCCCCGGTATGGGCTTTCAGCTCTTCAACCGATCCTTTTCCGGTAAAATACCAGTAGTTCGGCGCCAGATCGATGATGCCGGCAATAATACCCGTACCCCCGTCTTCGTTGTAGATTTCAAAATATTTGCATTCATGCCCATTGATGGAGAACACCTTCATATCCTTCTCAACGTCAGCCAATGAAGCATTCGGCAGACCCACCTGACCGCGCCAGCGGTTGACATTGCTCAGCACGTCACCCATCGAGAGGGTAATGAAATAGGCATCGATACCGGTTCCTTCAATGCCGTAACTGACTTTCCGCATGGCGGAGCTCGAAGGAACTTCTTTCCAGCCCTCCGGAAGGTCGGCAATAAAACCAGCGGAACGGGATGGTGTAACGGCCATTTTGGGCGATGAGGAGCGTTTCTGCATCTGCGTATCATTTGCCGAGGGCTTTTCTTTCGGCACCTGATAGGTTTCAACTTTTTCCCCGCCGCAGGAGGCGAGCAGAACAGCGACTGGCAGTAAGAATAGTGTTTTCTTCATCATTTTCTCCCGATTAAAAGACCGACAAGATACAAACCATAATCGTTCAATGTCGATTAATATTATAACGTTTAACGCCTATCCCCCTTGCATTCCGGACACGGCTTGCCTATCTTTCCGCGTTTTGAAGGAAAACAGGTAGCCAAATAATACGGGCTTTGCTCTACTGGTTTCCTAATTACAAATCATGACAAATAGCGATCAATCACATAAAGGTGTTCACATCAACCTGTTCCTCAACGGCCGCCCCTGCCTGGTGGTCGGCGGCGGAAAGGTTGCCTACCGAAAAATGCTGCTTCTGCTCGACACCGAGCCCGAGCTCACCGTCGTCAGTCCCGAGATCAATGACGATGTCCAAGCGCTCGTTCAAACCGGGCGGATCAAGCACATTGCCCGGAGCTTCGAGGACGAAGACGTTATCGGCATGGCCCTAGTTTATGCCGCCACCAATAGCCGCGGCGCAAATAAATGCATACTCGATGCCGCCCGCATGCACAACGTACTGTGCTGTTGTGTTGATGGGAACTGGTCGCAGAGCGATTTCACCACCCCCGCCATTACCCGCCACGACAAACTGATGGTTTCCGTCTCTTCCGGCGGCAATGACTGTCGTCAGTCGAAAATGGTGAAAAACAGCATTTCACGACATTTGAAAATGATGGATGCGGGCCACCTCGTCGTAGTCGGCACCGATCACAACCACCTCAATGTTGAGGAGCGCGAACCGTTCCACCTGACCGGACACCGCTTCGAACGGGCCGGATTCATGATTATGCAGCTTTGGGGGATCCATGAATTCATGGTACTCAACACCTGCAACCGGGTCGAAATTATTGCCGTGGTCTCCACGGAAACCGCAGAAAACGGCATCCTCCGGCACATCATGGGATTCACCAACCTCAAGGAAGACAAGTTCTACATCAAAAATGGATGGAAGGCCTTTGAACACCTCTGCCTGACGACCGCCGGTATGCTCTCCCAAACCCCCGGCGAAAACCACATCACCGCTCAGATGAAAGATGCCTTGGAACTGGCCAAACAACGTAGCTGGGCAGGCAACATGATGCAGGAATGGATCTCTTCATCCCTCTACGTGTCCAAAGCCATCAAAAACGAAGTCGCCCCCCTGCTCCACAACTATGAGATTGAAGACCTCGCGATCAAATATCTCGAGGCTCACGGCAAGAATCTACAGCAATCCACCGTCATGATGCTTGGGGCTGGCATGATCGGCAAAGGCTTCGTCATCGACAGCCTTCCAGCGGTTGGAAAAATCATCTGGTGCTATCACGTCAATAAACCCCAGATCCCGGAAGCCCTGGCCGACAAAGTGGAGCTCTGCTCCTTCAACGACATGAAAAACCGCATCACCGACGCCGATATCATCGTCAGCGCCACCGATGCCCCGGGCCACATCCTGCACATGGCACACGCCCCATTCTTCAACCAGGAGCGCCCCGTCATTGTCATCGACCTCGGCATGCCGCGCAATATCGATCCGGAACTCGACGATCTTTCGTCCGACGTCACGGTCGTTGACCTCGACGGACTGAAATACTGGTATCGTCGGGAACTCACCGATATGGATGAAATCATGACCCGCAGCAAACAGATCGCAAAGGCGAACCGAGACCTCTATGACAAAATCGCAAACAGTTTTAAGGGCGGGAACCCGGCCGAGTAATCTGGCCCTGACGCAAACCCGCGGCGCACTCGACCGCATCGAAAAAATGCTCGAAGGGATCTCCTTCGATATGCTGCCAATCCATTCCGTCGGCGACACGGACCGGACCACCGACCTGCGCGAAGCGGCGGATGACTTTTTCACCCGCGAACTCGATGCCGCCCTGCGCAACGGCGAAGTCGATTTTGCGGTTCACAGTGCCAAAGACCTGCCCTATCCCCAGCCCGATGACCTCGACTGGTTCTGGCTTCCCTGGCGTGCGGAACCGCGTGATGTACTCGTACTTTCCAAAGGTCGGAAAGTGGAGGACCTTCCGGATAACCCGATCATCGGTGTCAGCTCCGAACGGCGCGAGCAATACTGCAGCAATCGCTTCCCGAACGGCGTGCAGAAAACCATTCGCGGAAATATGGAAGAACGCATGGATCAGGTCGACAGCGGCGACTACGACATCGTCATTATGGCCGCCGCAGCCCTTTTCCGTTTAGGTCTCGAAGAACGTATCACCGAATGGATTCCGCTCGAAGAACTCGACGTTCCCGAAGCCCAGGGCTACCTCGCCATCACATTCCGTAAGGGCGATGAACGGATCATGGCCCTGCGCTCCCTCTTCATGCACGCCGTCACCTTTGCCGGCGCCGGCGTGAGTAATAAGGAACTCTGTACCATTGCCACCCTGCGAGCACTGAAAACGGCCGACATCTGCCTCTACGACTCACTGATCGATAAATCCCTGCTCGATGAACTGCCCTACAGCGCACAGGCCATTGATGTGGGCAAACGCTGTGGCGCACACAGCAAACAGCAGCACGAAACCACCAAACTGATCTGTGAATGTGTACGCCAGAGCAAACGCGTGGTCCGACTGAAAGGGGGCGATCCGGGCATCTTTGGCCGTTTGGCCGAAGAAACGGAAGCGCTGGAAGAACTCAACATTCCGTTTCGCGTCATCCCCGGCATCAGTGCCCTGCAGGCCGCCACCACCGAAACCGGCATGCTGTTGACCCGCCGTAACGTTTCCCGCGGGTTTGTTGCCCTCACCCCGCGCCTCAGCGGCGGCGGCCTCGCGCGCTGTGACGGCGAAATGAAGGATAAACTGCCGGTCATCTATTACATGTCCATCCGCGCCATGGAACCCATCGCGCAGCAGATGATCGAAGACGGGCACGATCCCAAAACACCGGCCGCCGTGATCTATAATGCCGGCGGTGAAGATGAACAAATTTTCAAGACCACACTGAAATTCCTCCCTGATCACGCGCAGAAACACTGTATAAAACAGCCCGGCCTCATCATGGTCGGCGAAACGACCACTTACGGATATAAGGACAACCTTGGAGCATTGCAGGGCAAACGCATCCTGCTCACCTGTTCCGAAGCCATTCAGCAGAAAGCCGTCGACTTCGTTCGCGATCTGGGCGGGAAGCCTGTGCAGCATCCTCTGATTCGACTGAAACCGCGACGCAGCTATGAACTGGGGTTTGAAAACATCGACTGGCTCGTCGTCACATCCCCCTCCTCGGTCCGTGCTTTCATGCAACTGGTGAATGACCAGAAGATCGGCTACCGCGCCATTCCAAAAATTATGGTTTGCGGCAGGGGCACCGCCGCAGAATTTGCGGAATACGGCATTCAGGTCGATGCCCAGCCCGAAGGGAATTTCAGTGCAGTGGCACTGAAAGAACTGGCGAAAAAAATCGTTAAACCGGGCGAAAAGGTTCTCCGCGTTCGCTCCGACAAAGCCGGCCCGGATCTCGCCGAAAGTTTCCAATCATTGGAAACCGAGATCGAGGATGCCATCATCTACGATAACGAGCAGATTACCCACGAAGAGCTTCCGCCGTTCGACGCCGTCTTTTTTGCCAGCGCTTCGGGTGTCGAATCCTTCATCACCCAATGGGGCGTCCAATCATTGGAAAACAAAACCAGTGTCGTGATTGGAAAACCCACTGCCGAGGCGATGCAGGCAAACGGAATTGAGCCGGATGTACTGGCCAAAACAGCAACCATTCCTGGTGCAATCAACGCTCTTGCTCAGTATTTTGTCAGCCGGTCGATTGGGTAAATGATCTCCCTCGATCCAGCACCGACGCCGGAAGCGGCCAAAATGACCGACCGTTTTTTTGAACCGGGCGGCCTGCTGGAAAAGCACTGTGCGGAAGATGATCTCCATTTTGAACTTCGTCCTCAGCAGCAGAAAATGGCCCGGGCCATTGCCGATGCCGGCGGATTTGGGCATCACCTAGCCGTCGAAGCCGGAACAGGGGTAGGCAAAAGTTTTGCTTATCTGGTTCCGCAAATTCTGACCGCCTTGGAGCACGAAACGCGTTGCGTGATTGCCACCTACACCATCACGTTGCAGGAACAACTGATGCACAAAGATCTTCCTTTTGTGAAGAAGGCGCTCGGTCGTGAGTTTAAAGCCGTCATGGTCAAAGGGCGCTCCAACTATCTCTGCCTCCTCCGCCTGCAGCGCGCCCGACGGGCCAGCGGCGACCTGTTCGATGCCACCAGGGAATCACAGCTGGATAACATCTATGCACTCGCTCAGTCCCGGCAATTGGGCGACGGCAGTTTCCAGGAATTGGAAGAACAGCCGGATTATGAGGTCTGGGGCACCATCTGTGCGGAAACCGGAAACTGCACCGGAAAACGCTGCCCGTTTTATAAAGAGTGCTATTACATCAACGCCCGCCAGCAGATGATGGATGCGCAGGTGCTGGTGGTGAATCACTCGATGTTTTTTTCCGAACTCGCGCTCCGGGCCGAAGGCGCGGCGATTTTACCTCCCTACGGCTATGTCGTCTTCGACGAAGCCCATCAGATGGAACAGGTGGCCTCCTCGCATCTGGGCATCCGGCTGTCGCTCTATCAGATTGAATACTGGCTGAATCGCATCCACAGCGATAAGCGTCGCGGCATTCTTTCCGTCTTGAAAGACGGCCATGGCACTTTTATTGCGGATCAGGTGCGCGATGCGGCTGATAAATTCTTCGAAGCCGTAAAAAACCACTTTAAGCTGGGCCCGCAGAAAACCCAGCAGCGCATTTTTGAACCACCGCCGATTGAAACCGACCTGCCGCTGAAACTGACCAACCTCTGTACGCACCTCAAGGTGGTGACGCAGACGACCGACAACGACGACCTGCAGGCCGAAATTAAATCCCTGCGCAATCGCGGGTTAGAGTTGCGCGATACGGTCGAATCCTTTCTGAAACAATCGCTGAAGGGCCACGTCTACTGGGTTGAAGTTCAGGGGCGCCGACGCCTGCCCGTTCTCCATTCCGCCCCGGTTGATGTGGGGCCTATTCTCCGGGAAATGCTGTTTGAAGAAATTCCGTGTGTGGTGATGACGAGTGCAACGCTGGCCGTTGGCAACAGCCTTGAATATTTTCGCCAACGCGTCGGTGCGCATGATTGTGAAGAATTACGCGTCGGATCGCCCTTTGATTATTCCCGCCAAATGCAGGTTCAGATTCCGATCAATATGCCGCCGCCAGCCGCACCGGATTTTGAGAAAAAGGCTGTAACGGCGATTAAATATTTTGTGGATGAATCCGCCGGCCGCGCGTTTGTCCTTTTCACCAATTCCCGCTTCATGAAAAAAGTGGCCGATGAGCTGCGCTTCTGCTTTGAAGAGGATGGCTACGAATTCCTCGTGCAGGGCACCGGTATGCCCCCGAAACGCATGCTTGAAAAATTCCGTAATCATGAGGCCGGCGTACTGTTCGGTCTCGACCGTTTTTGGATGGGCGTGGATGTTCAGGGCGAAGCATTGAGCAATGTCATAATTACCCGCCTGCCTTTTGCCGTGCCGGATCATCCTCTGATTGAAGCACGGTTTGAGGCCATTGAAGCGCGCGGTGGAAACCCGTTTAAAGAATACTCCCTGCCCGAAGCCGTACTCAAATTTCGTCAGGGCGTGGGTCGGCTGATCCGCAGTGCCAACGATTTCGGCACCGTCACCATTCTGGACTCCAGAGTCTGGAATCAGTGGTATGGTCGGTTGTTTCTCGATTCCATTGAGGAGTGCCCGGTGGAACAGGTGGAAGTTCCAAACCTTGGAAATTAATCGAACGGCATTGTGATCGCCTGATCAAAAGGCGTTCCGTGAAGCGCCTCGGCTTCAAATAGCATCGCATCGTCGCGCTCTTCGACCGTCTGCACCGGCTCGATCGGCTTTTCCTCCACCACCGCATCCGGGGTATTGGAAATATTTATCGGTTTCGCGAGCTGTTTCTTTTCAGTCACCGGCTCCTGCATCGACAGAAAACCATCCATTGGCTGTTCGGAAATCACAATCCCGGGTTCCGCCGGGGCTTTTCCATGCGATTGGTTCAGCACCAGCAGAATGACTGCTGATGCCATGATCAGACCGGCTATCGCTATTTTTATCGCTTTCATTACACAGATGCAGCCAGATCCTTTTCCGACTTGCACACTTAGAGATAGCGTTTTTTATGCCGAACGTAAAGGTTTCACCTTTTCGCGTGCCGGAATGCTATTCCGTTACTTCGGCCTGAAGCCGGATATACCCTTGCGACTGAAGTGGAATCGTCGATTTCCAAGTTTCCTGATCCGCAGTTTCTCCGACTTTGACTGTAGTCACCGCATTGGAATCCCAGCCTCCAAAAAGCAAATTACCTGCATATTGAGTTTCAACCGTAGCTTGAGGGCGGAATTTCGCCACCTTGTACGTGAGTGAAAACTCTTCATTCTGCTGATCAATCGCATACGTATAGAGATCATCTTTGAAATGAAATGTCAGAGCATCCAGTCCGACCGCGAACTTCCAGATATTGGCAATTCCATCTCCTGCAGGATCCTCCAGAAGGCCCCGTTGATTCGCCGGAATATTCTGGACCTGTACCCACCCGTTGTAAGTAAAGCCGGTCAGCCATTCCA
>JGI12210J13797_10010321_pt1 | contig 11450 bp, 9 predicted proteins | sample ElkSlonscriptome_3_FD_13797 | JGI IMG/M metagenome (IMG submission 13797) | reverse complement strand
CCGCGCCGCCGAGACCATGGGCTGCCTGATCGCTCTGTTGGACAACCCCACTCCCCGCGGGCTGACCGACTTCCTCTCCCGGGCCCCGATGCTCGCCACGGTAGCGATCCTCTCCCCCCATGGGTTCTTCGCTCAGGCCGGCGTGCTGGGGAAGCCCGACACCGGTGGCCAGGTCGTCTACATCCTGGATCAGGTCCGTGCTCTCGAGGCGGCCATGCGGGCCGCCTTGGACGAGGCGGGGCTGACGGTGGATCCCCGCATCGTCGTCCTCACCCGACTCATCCCCGATGCCGAGGGCACGACCTGCGATCAGCCCGTGGAGCGCATCGAGGGTACGGAGCACGCCGTGATCCTCCGCGTGCCGTTCCGGACCCCGGACGGCGCTGTGGTCCCCGAGTGGATTTCGCGTTTCGACATCTGGCCTTTCCTGGAGCGCTACGCCGTAGAGGCGGAGGCGGCGCTGCTGGAGGAGGTCGGGGCGAAGCCGGAGTTGGTCATCGGCAACTACTCCGACGGGAACCTGGTCGCGGGCCTGATGGCCGAGCGACTCGGGGTGACCCGGTGCACCATCGCCCACGCCCTGGAGAAGTCGAAGTATCGGAATTCGGATCTACAGTGGAGGGAGCTCGAGGCGGACAATCACTTCTCGTGTCAGTTCGCCGCCGATCTCTTCGCCATGAACACGGCCGACTTCGTCATCACGAGCAGCTACCAGGAGATCGCCGGTACCGCCCGGACCGTGGGGCAGTACGAGAGCTACCGCTCCTTCACCCTGCCGGGGCTGTACCGAGTTGTTGCCGGGATCGACTGCTTCGACCCGCGGTTCAACATCGTCCCTCCCGGAGCGGATCCCAGGGTCTTCTTCCCCTTCTCCGAGGAGGATCGCCGGAGCGACCGCGTCCGGGAGGAGGTGCGGGCGCTGGTCTACGGAGCGGCGGATGACCACTCCCGAGGCTGCCTCGCCGATCCCGCCAAGCCGTTGATCTTCTCCATGTCCCGGCTGGACTGGATCAAGAACATGGCGGGCCTCGTCGAGGCGTACGGTGCTTCGCCGGAGCTCCAGGCCCGAACCAATCTGCTGATCGTGGGCGGCACCGTGGACCCCGATCGGTCCGGAGATCGGGACGAGCGGGACCAGATCGAGCGGATCCAGACTCTGATCGACGAGGGAGGGCTCCAGGGGTCGGTTCGGTGGATCGAGCTCCAGACGGACAAGCACCGGGTGGGGGAGTTCTACCGCGTCGTAGCGGACTCCCGAGGCGCCTTCGTCCAGCCTGCCCTCTTCGAGGCGTTCGGTCTGACCGTGGTAGAGGCGTTGAGCACGGGACTCCCGACCTTTGCCACGCGGCACGGGGGTCCGCTGGAGATCGTAGAGGACGACGTGTCCGGATTCCACATCGACCCCAACGCGGGATTCGCCATGGTGGAGCCGATCACGGAGTTCTACCGGTCGATGGACGCCGAGCCCGGACGCTGGGATCGGATTTCACAGGGTTCGGTGAGGCGGGTTCGAGAGCGCTACAACTGGCCCCTCTACGCGGAGCGCCTACTGGCGCTGTCCGGCCTCTACGGGTTGTGGCGCCACGTCACTGCTCCCGGGCGTGAAGGGGTCAGGCGGTATCTGGAGATGTTCTACGGGCTCGGGTACAGGCCCCGGGCCCAATCCCTGGAGCAGGGCGACCCGGAGAGCCATCAGGCTTCGGCGCCACCGCAGTAAGACGAGGGGAGCATGCAGAGCAGCGCGACGACGGTGGACGAGTATCTGGCGGAGCTCGCCCCCGAACGCCGGGCCACGGTTGCGGCGGTCCGGGACCTCGTTCGGGAGGCCCTCCCCCAGGGCTTCGACGAACGGATGAACTGGGGGATGATCGCCTGGGAGGTCCCGCTGGAGCGCTACCCCGACACGTACAACGGCCAGCCCCTCCTCGTCGCGGCGCTGGCCTCGCAGAAGCGCCACTGCTCCTTGTACCTGCACGGAGTCTACATGAACCCCGGGCTGGTGAGGCGCCTGGAGGACGGCTTCGCGGAGGCGGGTTTGAAGCTGGATATGGGGAAGTCGTGCGTCCGGTTCAAGACTCCCGAGGACCTCCCCTTGGAGGTTGTTCGGGATGTGGTGGGGGCGATGCGGCCCGACGAGTTCATCGCCCTGTACGAGGCGAGCCGGAAGCGGTGAGAACGGCTCCAAACCGATGCGATACGGACCCCGCTCGGGTCTGCCCGCGAGGGAGAGGCCAAGCGCCAGGTGGAGGGTCGGGCCGACGACTCTGTCGCTTCTTGGTTCATTCCGAGCCGTGGGCTCGATCTGCGGCTGACGACGAGCAGTGAGGGGCCCTGCTCCTTTGGCTGCAAGCGATTGGCCTGCGAGGCTCGTAGAGCGTTCGGGGTGGGGACTCGAGGGCGCGGAACCTTGTCCGGGGTCCGGAGGATTCCTACCTGTGTCCAGTCGGCGGTCCTCTGCCGCACACTACACGATTCCCCTTTGGGGACCCTTGTGGACAGGGTTCTCGACTGTGCTGGAGCCCATGCGACCCAATTGTACGCACCGATCACGCTCGGTCCTTTCCCGATTCCTTCTCACGGGAGGCGTGGTGGTAGGGATGGCGGCTTGCGCCTCGGAGCAACCCGACCAGGGCCCCGGCACCGCTGACCAGGACTCGGGTCCCGAGGCGCCAGCCTTTGGCCCGGCGGACGGACGAGAGCTGTCGGGGATGGACCTCGAGCGGATCCAGGTCGGGGACGAGGCGCCGGACTTCACCCTGAGCTCCTTCAGCGGGGAACCAGTGACCCTGTCGGACTATCAGGGGGAGTCCAACGTCCTCCTGGTCTTCTACAGGGGTCACTGGTGACCCTACTGCGCCAGCCAGCTCGGGGAGCTGGGAGAGTTGCTCGATGAGGAGACCGGTCAGGATACCCGCATCGTCGCCGTGAGCGTGGACGACCGGGAGCGACAACGGATGATGATCGACCGGGTGGCGGAGGAGTACGGCGTCGATATGACGTCCATCACCCTCCTCTCGGATCCGAACCACGAGGTCATCGACCGTTACGGCATCTTCAACGATGCAGAGCCTCGGGGACGCCCTGTGCCTCACCCCACGACGCTGGTCATCGACACGGAGGGTGTGATCCGTTGGAAGGTCACCGAGGTGGACTACACCATGCGGCCCGAGAATGAGGATATCCTGGCCGGACTGAGGGAGGTGCGCTGAGGGGGGTCGTCGGTACACATTTGAAGTTGCCGCCGGGCCGAGAACGTCCCTCGGCGGATGTGACCCCTCACCTCAGCACCTGGGCACCTACGTTGGACCTTCGTTCCACCAAGATCCTGTACCAGCGCGAGCTGCGCTCCGCCCTCAGGGAGCGGAGCGTGGTCGTGAACGGGATTCTGATGCCGATCTTCCTCTATCCCTTGCTCCTGTGGGGGATGTTCAGCGCCCTGAACTTCGTGCAGGGGCTGAACGACGGGGTCAGGTCGCGGGTGGCGTTCACCGGACCGCCGCCGGAGGTCCACCGGGCGCTGGTGGACACCATCCTGGCTCGGCAGGATGTCGAGGCGGTCGATGTGGGACGCGCCGACGGCGGCGGTATTCCCGGCCTGGTGCCCATGGAGGCCGCAATCGTCGGGCTGCAGGATGGCCGCATCGACGCCGTGGTCACCTTCGAGATGATCCCGGACGGCGGCTCGACCCTCCCGGACAACGTCGGGATCACCGTCCGCTTCGATCGGACCGAGACCCGGAGTGCGGGGGCCAGAGATCGGGTGGAAGACGCGGTGGCCAGCTACAGGAGCGGTTGGATCGATCAGGAGGTGGAGAGCCTGGGGATGGAACGCGCCGCCCGGACGCCCTTCGTCATAGACTCTGAGAATGTGGCCAGCGGGGAGAGCGTCGGTACGCTCCTCCTGGGCCAGATGCTCTCGCTCTTCATCGTCATCATGGTGGCCCTCGGGTGCTTCATCCCATCGGTGGACACCACCGCTGGTGAGCGGGAGAGATCCACCTGGGAGACCACCCTCACGGTCTCGGCCCCCCGTTCCAGCGTGATCGCGGCCAAATACCTGTCGGTGGCCACCCTGGGTGTAGTCGCCGGGGTCCTGAACGTTCTGGCCCTGTTCCTCTCCATGGGGGCGGTGGTCCGGCCCCTCATGGCCGAGTCCGGGGACATCAGCTTCTCCCTGCCTCTCCTCTCCATCCCCGTCATGATCGCCGGCGCCTGCGCCCTGGCCCTCTTCTTTGCCGCCGCCATGATGCTGCTGGCCTCTTTCGCCCGGACCTTCAAGGACGGACAGGCCATGATCCAGCCGGTCTACTGGCTCGTCTTCCTCCCGGTGCTCCTGGGGAATCAGACCGACCGCACCCTGACCCCCACGATCGCCTCCATCCCCGTGGCGAACGTGTCGATGATGATCAGGGACTCCATCAACGGCGTGTTCCTGTGGCCCCTCATCGCCCAGACGCTCCTCGTGACCCTGGCCACGGTGGCCGTGCTCCTGCTGGTGGCCCAGTACATCCTCCGTTTCGAAGACTTCCTTCTGGGGTCGTTCGACGGGAGCTTCTGGCGCTTCGTCCGTGCCCGCCTCTCCTCCTAGACCATCTAGCCCGTTCATGAATCCATCCACTCCGACTTCCCCCCCGACGCCCGTCCCGGGGGAGGCTTCCGTGGAAGGCGCCCCCGAAGCCGTGTCTGACGCCACGGTCCGGGTGCGACAGCTTCGGAAGGACTTCTTCGACGAGGCGCGCGGCGAGGTCCACGCTGTGGACGGGCTCGACTTCGAGTGTCACAGGGGCGAGGTGTTTGGGCTGCTGGGCGCGAACGGCGCCGGGAAGACCACGACGCTCCGGATCCTCTCCACGGTGATCCGTCCTACCGCCGGGTCGGCCAGCGTCATGGGACACGACGTCCTCGAGGAGCCGGAGGCGGTGCGGAGGAGTCTTGGCTTCTACTCCGCATCCACGGCGCTCTACCCCCGGCTCACAGGGAGGGAGACCCTTCAGTTCTTCGCCCGGGTGAACCGATACCCCGAGCCGCAGGTCGCGGCACGGGTCGACGAACTCGTCCACCGCTTCGGCATCGGCGAGTACCAGGATACCCGGGTGGAGAAGCTCTCCAGTGGGATGAAGCAGAAGGTGTCCATGGCCCGTACGGTGGCTCACGATCCTCCGGTGCTGATCTTCGACGAGCCCACCGTCGGCCTGGACGTCATGAACGCCCTGGAGATGGTCCGGGTGGTTCGAGAGCTTCGGGACGAGGGGAAGACGATCCTCTTCTCCAGCCACATCATGAGCGAGGTCGAGAAGCTGTGTGACCGGATCGGGATCATCCATCGCGGGCGCCTGCTGGCCCTGGGGACTCTGGAAGATCTCCGCCAGGAAACGGGGAAGCACTACCTCGAGGACGTCTTCGTGCACTACGTCACCGACGCCGAGGGCGAGGGCGCGGTTCTGGGGCCCATGGGCGCGATCCGGAAGGACGGCTGAGTGGTCCGCCCCACCGGTCCGCTGTGGACCATCTTCCGCTACGAGCTCGCCATGCTTCTGCGGGACACCCGGACGCTCATGATCGCCGTGGTGGCCCCACTGGTCCTCTTTCCCCTCTTCATCTTCATCACCAACCGGGTCGAGGAACGGGAGGAGCAGCGACTCGACGAGGCAGAGTACCGCTACGCCGTGGTGGGGTCCGAGGCGGAGTGGGCCCGGGCCAGGGTCGATCGGGCTCTGGAGGAGAGCTCCGCTGACGTGCAGGGTCAGGCCTCCATCCGCTTCGTGGAGTCCTCTCAGGTCACCGACCTGGCGACCGCCGAGGAGGAGCTCCAGGAGGGCAACCTTCAGCTCGTGGTGGAGTCCTTCTCCCGGACGGAGTACCGCGACGTCCTGAGGGAGGAGCGGGACTCGGCCCTGGCAGACTCCCTCGCTACCGTGCAGGGTTCCGAGGAGGAGGCGGTCCAGCTCCCGCCCGATCCCGTACCTGCCGTGCCGGCCCGGGCGATGCGGCTCCGGTACCGCGCCGACAGCGACTTCTCCCGCCGGGCCCGTGATGGCCTCGGTGCCCGACTCAGAGACGCCCGGGAGGCTGAACGGGACTCGCTCTTCATGGCCCGTGGCTTCCCCGTGCCCGTCGATCGGGTGATTCCCCTCGAGTCCCAGAATGTGGCTTCGGCGCAGAAGGAGGGAGGCGCCATCCTGGGCCTCATTCTGACCCCGCTCCTCCTCCTGCTCATGCTCACGGGCGGATCCATCGTGGCCGTGGATGCCATCAGCGGTGAGAAGGAGCGGGGCACGCTGGAGACGCTTCTCACCACGGCGGCAACCCGGGGTGAGATCGTCTGGGCCAAGCTCCTGGCCGTGGTGGTGGTCGGGCTCGCCGTGGCGGCGGTCAACGTCGCCAACCTCGGAGTCTACCTCGGCCTGGGGATCCTCGACCTGCCCCCGAGCATGGAGATAAGCCTCGACGCCGGCCGGATCGTCGCCCTCTTCGCCCTCTTCACGCCCCTGGCCGTGGTGGTGGGTGCGGCGCTCCTCCTCCTCTCCGGCCTGTCCAAGAGTTACCGGGAGTACCAGATCTACTTCTTCCCGGTCTTCCTCACCTTCCTGATCCCCGCCGCCGCTCCTCTCCTGCCGGGGATGGAGCTCCGTTCCGCCATCGCCCTCGTTCCCATTGCCGGCGTGGCCGTGGCGGTGCGGGAGATGATGGTGGGACCCATCGACTTCGTGTTCACGGCGCTGGCATTCGCCTCCACGGCGACGGCGGCGGCGTGGTTGGCGTTGTTGACGGAGAGGACCCTCTCCAACGAGAGGCTCATCTCCCGACAGGAGCTGGACCGAGCAGACCTCGAGGGGGGAGCCGCCCTCTTCCCCAGGCACGTCTTCCGTTGGTTCCTCGGATTCTGGGTGGTCTTCTTCGTGGTGAGCCTCTGGTTCGGGGAGTCCCTGGGTATCCGCGGCCAGATCTTCGTGAACCTGGTCCTGATCTTCCTGGGAGGGAGTCTCTTCCTGATCCAGCGCTACAAGCTGCCGATCAAGGCGACGTTGTCCCTGCGCATGCCGCACCCTTCCGTCTGGCTCGCCACCCTGATCGGAGCGCCATCGGCCCTGATCCTGGGCATGGGGCTGGCGCAGCTCGTCGACGCGTATCTGTTTCCCGTCCCGGAAGCCATGCTCGAGGCCTTCGGTGAATCCCTCACTGAGCCGGACATGGGGATGTGGCAGCTCCTCTTCTTCCTGAGCATCATGCCCGGTGTACTCGAGGAGATCGCCTTCCGGGGCGTGCTCCTGAGCGGGGTCAGGAAGAGGTTGAGCCCGATCCGCACCGTACTCACCGTAGGGGCGATCTTCGGCTTCTTCCACGTCTCGCTGTTCCGCATCATCCCCACCGCTTGGCTCGGCGTGCTCCTCGCCGCCGTCGTCCTCCTCTCGGGTTCGATTCTACCGGCGATCCTCTGGCACATCCTGAACAACGCCCTGGCCATCGTGCCGGCCATGAGGGGCTGGGTCTCCGAGGACTTCACGCCTTCCGTCATGATCGTGACCCTCTCGGCCGTCGGGCTCGCAACGAGCTTCGCCATCCTCTGGGTGACCCGTGTACGTACGACGCCCCCGCCGGCTCGAAGCCGGGCGGGGGCGTCGTCGAGGGCCGACCCTGGGCGGGAGCCCGAACCTCTGGAGCCGTCGCGAGCCTGACGGGGTTTCCCCGGCGGGGCCGCGTCAGGCTCGCTTCAGCCCGTGACGTTGATGTTCTGCTCCAGCGTCACGTTGCAGACCACACCCGAGGCCGACATGGACAGGTTCTGCCCTTCCGTCTCGATGTCGAACTCGAAGTCGATATCGCAACGACCAGATCGGTCGCCGGAGGTCCAGTCGAGGGCGCCCTCGACGAAGCCCAGGGCCATCATGTCACCCTGCGGGTCCATGGCGAGGTAGAAGTCGCTCACGACGCTGGGGGCGCTGTTCAGCGTGAACGAGAAGTCCCCGGACTCCCCCTGAGCCGCGCAGGCGCTGTATACCTGGGTCTGGGTGGCGTCGATCTGGAACTCACCGGTCTCGTCGTCGGAGAAGCCATCCACAGCACCGGTGACCTCCACTGATCCTCCGAGCGGGCAAGCGCCGGTCTCGGTGACGGTCTGATCGAAGTCGATCCGGGCCCTGGCCAGGGGGGGACGGGCGCCGGGATCCATCCGGGCGATCTCCTGAAAGGTCACGGGCATGCCCGTGGCGCCGAAGGACTGCCCCATGAGGAAGGAGGCGAGCTCTGCGGCCTCGGCCTCTGTGATGGGGTCCATCTCCGGCTCCGTGCTGTCGCTGCACGCCCCCAGTGCGATGGCGGCGGCGAGGGTCAGGATTCCGACCTTGTTCCTCTGCATGGCTCGACTCCTCTGATTGGACGATCCCGGCAAAGATGTTCTGCCGGTGGCACGAGAATCCCACCGCCCTGCGCTCGTCCCAGTAGAAAGGGCGGGAGGAGGGGCCTCATGACCTTTTGAAGGGTAGCGCCTTCCGGGGTGTACGGAGGGCGGTCTCGACCTACGGGATCCGCAAGAAGTGGGCCGGGGTGCGAGGAGCCGGGACCGGTGCCGGGTGACCGGGGTTGGAAACGTTATCCCTCTGGGATTCGTAGGAGGGACACAATCAGTCATCGACGCCAACGGGAGTCATCATGCTCGAGATCATCGCCGCTGGAGCCCTCGGGGCCGCCGGCCACCTGAAGTCCAAGGATTTCGTCCGTCGGCGTTTGCGGTTCACGAACTGGGTCGAGCGCCCTGGGCTGGGCCTCTTCTCCGGAGCCGCCACCGCCGTCGTCACCGGTGCGGCCGTGGCCGCACTCCCCTTCATCGGAGTCGGGGCCGGCATGGCCGTCGGGATCGGGATGGGCGTAGGTGTGGGGACGGGGATCAGCCGTGGGGCCCAGCAGGCCCGAGACGGCTGGCACCCCGACGACGAATGATCTTGTGACGCCGGGGCTGCATCGAACCGGGGCTCTGGCGTCCGAGGTGTCTACGATGTAGACTTATATGTACACATTGTAAACTCACGTAGAGACGAAGACCATGAGCCCGAACGCCTTCCTGGGCGAGTTCGAACAGATGGTCCTCCTGGCCATCCTGCAGCGCCGAGACGCGGCCTTCGCCCTGGAGGTCCGACAGCTTCTGGAGGAGCGAGCGGGACGGACCGTGTCCCGGGGGGCGTTCTACACGACCTTGGACCGACTGGAGCGGAAGGGCCTGGTCACCTGGACTGCCGAGGAGGCGCCGCCCCGGCGGTCCGGGCCTCTCCGGCGATTCCAGGTGACGCCGGACGGAGTCGAGGCGCTACAGGAGTCCCGGCGTGCCCTGCAAACCCTCTGGCGAGGGCTGGATGTCTTCGTAGAGGAGGGGTGAGGGCGTGACGCCGGGCCCACCCGGAACGGTGCGGCGCATCCTGATCTCGCTCCTCCCGGGCGGCGTCCGGGGACAGTCCATGGTCGCCGACCTGGATCAGGAGTACTGCGCGCGCGCACCGGGCATGGGGAGAGCTCTCTGGTACGGCTGGGAGGCGCTCCGGCTGATCGTGTACTATCGGATGCTGACTGCGAGGGCGGGCGTTGGCCAAGGATCGGATCCAGGACGAGGAGGGGGGATGGGTGGGATTGCACGGGACCTGGGGTACGCGCTTCGGAGGCTTCGCCGGGATCCACTTCTGGCCGGGGTTGCCGTCGCGACGACGGGACTCGGGATCGGCGCCGCCGTCGCTATCTTCGCCGTGGTGGACGCCGTCCTGCTCGAGCCGCTCCCGTACGAAGACCCCGGGGAGCTGGTGGCGATCTTCGAGGCGGACCTCGACCGAGGGGTCACCCGAAACGTCGCCAACGCTGGAAACGCCCGGGAGTGGGGCCTCGGCGCCCCGTCCATAGAGGAGATCGGCGGCGCCGTTCTCGCCATGCCCACGGTTGTGGAGGGTGTGGGCGAGCCGAGGGAGGTCGTGTCGAGTCCCGTGACCCCGAACTACTTTCAGGTCTTGGGCCTGGAGCCTGAGATCGGGCGGTTGATGGACCCCGACGCCGGCGGGTCCGGCGACGCGGAACTCCTCCTGAGCCATCGGTTCTGGGCCACCGCCTTCGGAGCGGACCCCGGGGTACTGGGGCGGGTGTTGAACGTCAACGGAGCCCCCCACGAGGTGGTCGGCGTGCTCCCGCCGGAGTACGTGGCCTTCGGGGAAGGCAGCGCATTCTACCGCTCGGTCCCGACGGACCTCATGGGCGATCAGACCAACTCCGGCCGGTACCTGTGGGTGGTGGCTCGTATGGTCCCCGGTGCCACCGCCGAAGGCCTCCAGCAGGAGCTCGACGGGGTCTCCCGCGGGCTGCAGGAGGCCTACCCGGATTTCAACGCCGGGTGGACCACACGGACCGTTCCCCTGCAACAAGATGTGATCGGAGACGCTGCCGTCGGGCTATGGCTCCTGCTTGTGTCGGTTGGCCTCCTCCTGGCCATCGCCTGTGGGAACGTAGCGAGCCTCCTTCTCTCCCGGGCCACGGCCCGACGACCGGAGATGGCGGTGAGGAGCTGCCTGGGAGCCACGGGGCGGGACCTGGGACGCCAGCTGCTGGTGGAGAGTTCGGTCCTGGCTCTGGCTGGAGGTCTTGCCGGGGTGGTGCTGGCCTACGGAGGCACCTGGCTCCTCGCCGGCCGTATGCCCGACGCCTTCGCACTTCCGCGGTTGGACCAGGCTGCCGTAGACGGAACGGTCCTCGTCTTCGCTCTGGCCGTGTCTGCTCTCACCGGGCTGGTCTTCGGGATGATCCCGGCTCTTCAGGTCCGCCGGTCCCCACCGGCCCGGACACTTGGTGCCGAGGGCAGGGGACCGTCTCGGGGGGCCAGCCGTGCCCGGAACGTCCTTGTGGTGGTAGAGGTGGCTCTGAGCCTGGTCCTTCTGGTGGCTGCGGGGCTCGTGGGGCGCAGCCTGGCCGAGCTGTCCTCCGTGGACGCGGGTCTGGAGCCGGAGGGAGTTCTGGTGGCCCGCGTCAATCTGCAGGGTGGCTCGTATCCGGAGACCGCAGACCGACAGCGATTCTTCGCCGCGCTCATCGACCGGATCGAGGGTGAGTCGGGGGTGGAGGCGGTGGGGGCGAACACCTTCCTGCCCATGCTCGGCTCGGGGGCGGCGACCTCGTTCCACGACGCCGGGGCCCCGCCACCTCCCCGGGAGGACTGGCCCACGGCCGACATTCGCAACGTGGAGGGGGACTACTTCTCCGCCATGGGGATCTCGCCTGTCGAGGGTCGACTCTTCGAACCTTCCGATCGGGACGGCTCGACCCAGGTCGTGGTGGTCAACGAGGCCCTGGCACGAGAGCTCTGGCCCGGTGAGTCGGCGCTGGGGCGTCGGCTGGCCATCAACTGGGGTCCCTTGGAGGAGCCGTGGGAGGTGGTCGGCGTCGTGGAGGACGTCCGGATGGTGAATCCGTCGCAACCGGCGCGT
>JGI12210J13797_10746968_pt1 | contig 11460 bp, 7 predicted proteins | sample ElkSlonscriptome_3_FD_13797 | JGI IMG/M metagenome (IMG submission 13797) | reverse complement strand
CGAGCGCTACCTCGGCTTGTCCGGGGTCGGGACGGACACCCGGCGTCTGCGCCGGGGTGAGATCTTCGTGGCCCTGAAGGGCGCGCAGCACGACGGCCACCGCTACCTCGAGGCCGCGGCTGAGGCGAAGGCGGGCTTGGCCCTCGTAGAACGCGAGGTGCCTCGACCCGAGGGGGGGATGACGCTCGTGCGGGTCGACGACACCTGGCGAGCGTTGCGGCAGCTGGCGAGCCACCATCTAGAGCGATGGCGTCGCCACCACCAAGGTCGCGTCCTCGCCGTCACGGGCTCGGCGGGCAAGACGACCACCAAGGCCGCCATCGGTGCCATTCTCGACGAGGTGGTCCCGCGCCTGTCTCACGTCACGCCCGGCAACCTCAACAACCTCGTCGGCGTCCCGATGACCATCTTCGGGCTCGGCGCCTCCCACCGCTACGCAGTCCTCGAGATGGGGACCAATCAGAAGGGGGAGATCCCGACCCTCGCGCGCCTCGGCCGGCCGGACGTGGCGATGGTGACGCTCATCTCTGCGGCCCACACCGAGGGGCTCGGTGGCATCGACGGCGTCGAGCAGGAGAAGCTCGCCATGTTCACGGAGGCGCCGCGGATGGCGGTGCGCATCGGCAACGCCGACGACGCGCGCGTTCGCGCCGGCTTATCCTCCTACGGCCTCCGTGGCCTCGGCTATGGCACCCATGCTAGCGCCTCCTACCGCATCGATTCGCGTCATCTCGACGGGACGCTTCAGCGCACGGAGCTATCGGTCCTCGACCGTCACCTCTCGGTGGCCGCCCCACTCTTTGGTGCAGTGGGCTCTCTCGCCGTCGCCGCCGCCGTCGCAGGCGCGGAGGCTCTGCTCGAGCGTCGCCTCGGTGCTGACGAGGTGGAGGTCGGGCTCAGCCGCTTCGAAGCGGGACGCCGCTTCCGCCTCCTCGAGGCGGGGGCCCTCAAGATCGTCGACGATACCTACAACGCCAACCCCGCGTCTTGCGCGGCGAGCCTGGCGACCGCGGCCGAGCTCGCCGCCGCCGACGATCGGCGGCTCCTGGTCGTGCTCGGAGAGATGCGAGAGCTCGGGGCCGAGAGTCTAGAGGCTCACCGCGAGCTCGGCGCTCGAGCCGCGGAGCACGGCGCCGACGTCATCGCCATCGGAGGCGACGCCCGTCATCTCGCCGACGCCGCGCGGGCGGCGGGGGCCCGCGCGCTCTTCGTGGAAGAGGCCGCCGAGGCCATCGCCCTCTTGCGTGAGCGCCTCTCCCCCCCGCAAGACTTCTTGGTCCTGGTCAAAGCCAGCCGATCCATCCGCGCCGAGCGGGTGGTGGATGCCCTCGTCGGGGATGCGTCATGATCTACGAGCTCTTCTATCCGCTGAAGTTCCATTACAGCTGGCTCAGCTGGCTCAACGTTCTGCGGTACATCCCCTTCCGCACGATCATGGCGACCCTCACCGCCATGATCCTCACCTTCCTCCTCGCGCCCTGGTTCATCCGGGAGCTGCGACGGAAGCAGATCGGTCAGGTCGTCCGCGACAGCGGTCCGGCGAGCCACCGCATCAAGGCCGGGACCCCGACGATGGGGGGGGCGCTCATTCTCCTGTCGCTCCTGTTGCCGACCGTGCTGTGGGCGGATCTGAACAACCCCTTCGTGCTCGCGACCACGGCCGTGACCGCGGGTTACGGCGTGATCGGGTATCTCGACGACTACCTCAAGATCAAGCGCAAGTCCTCCGGCGGATTGCCCGGAAAGTACAAGATGATCGGCCAGTTCCTCATCGCGGGAGCGGCTCTCAGCTACACCTTCATGCTGCCCAATCGGGTCCCCGCCGATTGGTTCGCCATTCGCAACAAGCTCGCTTTCCCCTTCGCTGCGTTCAGCGACTACAGCGTCGAGATCCCGGTCTGGGCCTACCTCGTCTTCGCGGTCTTCGTGGTCGTCGGAACCTCGAACGCGGTCAACCTCACCGACGGTCTCGACGGTCTGGCCATTGGCCCCGTCATGACCTCGGCGGCGACCTACCTCATCTTCGCCTACATCACTGGCGCCACCATCGCCGGTCTGTCGCTCGCGAAGTACCTCGACATCCCGGCCATCGCTTCTGTCGGAGAGTTGGCCGTGTACTGCGGGGCCGTGTTAGGCGCTGGCATCGGGTTCCTCTGGTACAACACCTATCCGGCACAGGTCTTCATGGGCGACGTGGGCTCGCTGTCCCTCGGGGGCGGCCTCGGGATGCTCGCCGTGTTCACCAAGAACGAGCTGCTCAGCGTGCTCCTCGGCGGGATCTTCGTGGTCGAGACGCTGAGCGTCATCACCCAGGTCATCTCTTTCAAGCTGACGGGCAAGCGGGTCTTCCTCATGGCGCCCATCCATCACCACTACGAGAAGAAAGGCTGGGCCGAGCCCAAGATCATCGTCCGCTTCTGGATCGTGTCGATCCTGCTGGCCCTGGTCTCGCTCGCTTCGCTCAAGATCCGATGAACCTTCAGGGACGCAACGTGGCCGTCGTAGGTCTCGGCCAGAGTGGCCGAGCCGCTGCTGCCTTGTGTCTCGAGCGCGGGGCGAAGGTGTGGGGCTACGACGAGCAGGCGACCGAGGACCCCGGTTTGGTCGGCCTGAAGGCGCGGGGCCTGTCGCTCTCCCTCGGGGTCTTGCCCGACGATCTGTCCGGCCACGAGGTGGTCGTCGTGTCGCCGGGCGTACCTCGCAAGCCGCAGTTCGATGCCGCCGATGCCGCTGGACGCGAGGTGATCGGCGAGATGGAGCTCGCGAGTCGCTTCGTGGAGCGGCCCATCGTCCTCGTGGGGGGAACCAACGGCAAGAGCACGGTGACCGCCTGGGTCGGCGAGATGATGCGCGCTGGGGGCCGAGAGCCTTTCGTCGGCGGCAACTTCGGTACGCCGCTTTCCGTCTACGTCTCGGCGCTCGCCAAGCCGACGCCGGCCCGCGCCGGGGCCGAGGTTCTGGTGCTGGAGATTTCGAGTTTTCAGGCCGAGCGGGTGCCGACGCTGCGCGCAAGGTGCCACACGCTGCTCAACATCAGCGAAGACCACCTCGACCGCTACGCGTCTTTCCGCGATTACGCCGACGCCAAGGGCAACCCCTTCGTGAACATGACGGAGGAGGACTTCGCGGTCATTCCGTCCGGGGACGCCCGGGTCGCTCGCCAGGCCGGACGCGGGCAGGCTCAGGTGGTGACTTTCGGCCTCGACAAGGGCGATGTCTGCATCGAAGACGACGAACTCGTGGATCACCGGACCGGCCATCGCTACCCCGTCTCCTCCCTCAAGCTCCCCGGGCTGCACAACCTCAACAATGCCTGCGCCGCGGTCGCGACCGCTTCGGTCATGGGGCTTCGGTCCGAGGCCATCGCGCATGCGCTGGCGGACTTCATCGGTCTGCCCCACCGCTCGTCCGTGGTGGCCACGATGGGCGGAGTGCGCTTCTACGACGACTCCAAGGCCACCAACGTCGGGGCCGCCGTGGCCGCCCTCCGCGGCCTGCCGGAGGAGCGCGCCGTGCTCATCGCAGGGGGGCGCGACAAGCACGGCAGCTACGCGCCACTGGTCGAGGCCCTCCGTCTGAAGGGGCGGGCCATGGTGGTCATCGGTGAGGCGGCCGAGCGTCTCGCCGAGGCGGCGGAGGGGGCGCTGCCCATCGTGCGCGCCGCCAGCATGGTCGACGCGGTGGCCCGGGCGGCCTCGCTGGCGCGCGTCGGAGACGCGGTGCTGCTCAGCCCCGCCTGCTCCAGCTTCGACATGTTTCAGAGCTACAAGGCGCGTGGCGACGCATTCGTCGCTGCGGTGCGTGAGCTCGCGGGGGACCGAACGATGCCATCAGGGCACGGCGGTCCCGACACTGGGAGGTCGATGTGAAGCGGCTTGCGGGATGGATCACGGGCAAGGTCGGCAGCGCGCGCGCAGCCGTAAACGCCCGCACGAGGGCCGGCGGCGTCGACGTCGTCCTCGCGAGCGCGGTCGTGGCGCTCATCGGCTTCGGCGTGGTCATGGTCTACAGCGCCAGCGCCTTCGAGGCCGCGGTGCGCTTCGGCGACGCGCAGTATTACCTCAAGCGCCAGGCCATCTACGCGGTGGCGGCGCTGTTCACGATGTGGCTGGCCAGCCGCTTCGACTACCGAAACCTGCGCCCGCTCACATACCCCATGCTCCTGGTGGTGGTGCTCATGCTCGGCGCCACCATCGCCGGCTTGGGGCACAAGGCGGGCAATGCCTACCGCTGGCTCGCCGTGGGTCCCATTCACATCCAGCCCTCCGAGGCGGCCAAGGTGGTCCTGGTGTTGTGGCTGGCCTATTCGCTAGCCAAGAAGAAGAAGGAGCAGGTCAAGTCCTTCTGGGTGGGGTTCGTGCCGCACATGCTCATGGTCGGCTTCCTCATGCTGCTCTGTCTCAAGCAGCCCGACTTCGGGAGCGCGGTGGTGCTCTTTCTGCTCACCCTCACGCTCCTGTTCGTGGCGGGCGTGCGCACGCCCCACATCGTGGTGAGCACCTTGCTGTTCGCCATCGCGGGCGCGGCTGCCATTCGACTTTCGGCCTACCGCTACGCGCGCTTCCTGTCGTGGCTCAACATGGCCGAGCACCGCCAGGGCATTGCCTATCAGCCCTTTCAGTCGGTGATGAGCTTCGGCTCGGGCGGCGTCTTCGGCCTCGGCCTCGGTCGCGGCCTGCAGGTTCTCTACCTCCCGGAGGCCCACACCGACTTCATCGCTGCCATCGTGGGCGAAGAGCTCGGCTTCGTCGGCGTGCTCGGTATGGTGGCCCTCTATCTCATCATCGTCGCACGGGGGGTGAAGGCCGCCCTCGAGGCGCCCGACGACTACGGCACCTACATCGCCTTCGGCCTTTCGGTTCTGCTCGCCATGCAGGTGCTGCTCAACCTCGCGGTGGCCATGGCCATCATCCCCACCAAGGGCCTCACGCTCCCCTTCATCAGCTACGGCGGCTCGTCGCTGCTGGTGAGCGCAGGGGCGATGGGGATCCTGCTCAACATCAGCCGGCACCACGTGAGCCAGCCGGCGAAGAGCCGCATCAAAGACCCGGAGGACAGCCCGGCTGGCCTCACCGAGGAGCCGGCGGCGGCCTGACGGAGACAAGCATGAAAGTGATGATCGCAGGCGGGGGAACCGGGGGACACGTCTTCCCCATGGTCGCAGTAGCCGATGCGCTGCGTGCGACCCGGCCCGACGTCGAGATCGTCTTCGTCGGCACCGGCCGGGGCATCGAGTCACGCGTGGTCCCCGAGCGAGGCGACCGCCTCGAGACGCTCGACGTCCGACCTCTCCGAGGAGGAGGGCTCGAGGGGCTGATGCGCGGGGCGGTGCGCGCCGCGATGGTCCTGCCCGAGGCTCGCGCCCTCGTGGCCCGCGAAGCCCCGGCCGTGGTCTTCTCGGTGGGAGGCTATGCGGCGGGCCCGGTGACCCTCGCCGCCTGGAGCCGACGGGTCCCCGTCACCCTGATGGAGCCCAACGCCGTGCCTGGCTTCACCAACCGCATTCTTCGCCCCTTCATCAAGCGGGCCTACGTGTGCTTCCCCGAGACCCGTGACGCCTTCGACCCCGGGGTGGTGCGGTGGACGGGCGTCCCGCTCCGAACCCGCTTCGAGCCGGTGCGCTATCCCGGTCGGAAGGCGCCGCAGGTGCTCGTGATGGGCGGTAGCCAGGGGGCACTGGCCCTCAACGAGACCCTGCCCCGAGCCTTCGCCGCCTGTCGCGAGGAAGGACTCGAGATGACCATCGTGCACCAGACGGGTCGCGACAAGGACGGCGCCGTCCGCGAGCTCTACGCCGAGCTCGGGATGACCGAGGACCTCACCATCACGCCTTTCATCGACGACGTGGCCTTGGCGCTGGGCGAGGCCGATCTCGTGGTCGAGCGTTCGGGGGCTGGCTCGATGGCTGAGCTCTGCGCCGTGGGGCGCCCGGGGATCCTCGTCCCTTATCCCTACGCCGCCGATGATCACCAGCGGCACAATGCCGAGTCGCTCCAGCGGACCGGAGCGGGACGCTGCGTCGTGCAAAGCGAGGCGACCGTCGAGCGCCTCACCGAGGAGCTACGTCGTCTGCTGAGCGACCGGTCGCGACGAGAGGCCATGGCGGCGGCCGCCACCGCGCGGGGTCGGCCCGACGCGGCCATGGTGGTCGCGCGCGACCTGCTCGCGCTCGGCGAGGGGCGCGATGAGCCAGCCCTTCACGAAGAGGGCGGCCGAACCGGGGGCGGGGGAGACGAGCGTTCGGGAGGTCTGCCGCGGCTGCGCGAGGCGTCCCTCTCGGTGGAGGTGAGTTCGCCATGATGTTCCGAGGCCGCGTACGGCATCTTCACTTCGTCGGCGTCGGTGGCGTCGGCATGAGCGGGTTGGCGGAGATCCTCCGGCAGCTCGAGTTCCAGGTCTCGGGCTCCGACCTGCGCGACGGCGGCAACACACAGCGCCTGGCGTCCCTCGGCGTACGCATCGACATCGGCCACGCGCCCGAGAACGTGCACGGGGCGGACGTGGTGGTGCGCTCTACCGCCATCGTCGACGACAACCCGGAGTTGGTGCAGGCCCGGGAGCTCGGGATCCCGGTCATCGGGCGGGCCGAGATGCTCGCCGAACTCATGCGCATCAAGTACGGGGTGGCCATCGCTGGCTCCCACGGCAAGACGACCACCACCTCCCTCGTGGCCACCGTCCTGCGCGCGGCAGGACTCGACCCCACGGTGACGGTGGGGGGGAAGATGCAGTCGCTCGGGAGCAATGCGCGGCTCGGCGAAGGCGATCTTCTCGTGGCCGAGGCGGACGAGAGCGACGGCACCTTCCTCCGGCTCAACCCCACCATCGCGGTGGTCACCAACATCGACCCGGAGCATCTCGATTTCTGGGGCAGCCACGAGCACCTGATGGATGCCTTCGTCGAGTTCTGCGAACGGGTCCCGTTCTACGGGCTCAACGTCCTCTGCCTCGACCACCCGACCGTGCAGCACATCTTGCCACGGCTCACGGGTCGCCACGTCACCTACGGGGTATCGCGTCAGGCCGACTACTCGGTTCGGGGAGTGCACTACCGAGGCCTCGAGACGGTCTTCAACGCCTACCGTCGCGGCGAGCCTCTAGGGGGTTTCACTCTCAAGATGCCGGGGGCGCACAACGTGCTCAACTGCTTGGCTGCGATCGCGGTCGCGGACGAGCTCGCCGTCCCGCGCGACGTGACCAAGGAAGCGCTCGCCACCTTCGACGGCGTGGGGCGACGTTTCTCGGTTGTGGGCGAGGTGGCGGGCGTGAAGCTCATCGACGACTACGCTCATCACCCGGCGGAGATCCGCGCCACGCTGGAGGCTGCCCGCTACGCCTTCCCGGCGGAGAGTCACCGCGTCATCGCCGTATTCCAGCCTCACCGCTATACGCGGACGCGCGATCTCTTCGACGATTTTGTCACCGCCTTCAACCAGACCGACGTTCTCTACGTGACCGACGTCTACCCCGCGGGCGAGAAGCCGATCGAGGGGGCCGACGCCGAGCACCTCGTGCGAGCCATCGTCGAGCACGGCCACCACCAAGTCGAACTCGTGCGCGACAAGAACACGCTGCCCGAGCGTCTCGAGCGCGACGCCCGCGAAGGGGACGTCGTGGTCACGCTCGGCGCGGGTGACATCAACCAGATCCTGCCGATGCTGCGTGACCGACTGCAGAGCAGCGGCAGCGCCGAGGAGGCACCGGGGGCATCGTGATCTTCCGCCGCAAGAAGAAGAAGGCGGGCCCGCCGGCCCGTCCCTCGCGGACCTCGCATCTGCCGAGCAACCGCCGCGTGCGGCCCTCGCAGCTCCCCCCCGAGCTCGAGGAGGACGCCCCGAAACCCAAGAAGAAGGCGCCGGCGAAGAAGACTCCTCGGCCGGAGAGTCCGGCCAAGTCGGCGGTCGACAAGCCCCCCAAGAAGGGGCGCAGTGTCGCGCAGGATGCGGCGGAGGGTACGGCGAGCAAGGAGGCTCTTCAGCGCAAGAAGCGCAAGAAGCGCCCGCTCGTCTCACCGAGAGCCAAGCTCTGGCTGGGCCGGTTCTCGCTGGTGACCGGGATCATCGTAGTGGTCTGCGCGTCCGTGCTCGTGGCGTGGGGCCTCCGCCGCTACATGCGCAACAGCCCCCGCTTCGCCCTTCGCAAGGTCCTGGTGGAGGGGCACCAGCGGCGGACGCCGCAGCAGCTATCGAAGGCAGGGGGACTCGAGGTGGGGCGTAACGTCTTCGCGATCGACGAAGCCCAGGCCGCGTCCGCCATCGAATCCGATCCGTGGGTGGAGAAGGCGAGCGTGCACCGCGAGCTGCCCAACACGATGCGGGTCGAGGTGGTGGAGCGAGAGCCCCGGGCTCTGGCCACGGTGGCGGGGCGGCTCTACCTCGTCGACGGGCAGGGCGAGATCTTCAAGGAGTACCAGGACGGCGATCCCAGCGACATGCCGGTCGTCTCGGGGGTGACCGAGGGGGAGATCGGCAAGGACCGAGAGGCGGTACGACGCCGGCTTCGGCGCGCCCTCGACCTGGTGGCCGACCTCGAGGTGGCCAAGATTGCCGATCGTTTTCCCGTGCAGGAGGTCGCGGTCACGCCCGACCTCGCCATGCGCGTCACCATCGGCACGGACGGGATCACGCTCGTCTTCGGGCCTCCGCCGCACCGCGCCAAGATCGCCAAGGCGGCCCGGATTCTCGAGGAGCTGCGCTACCGCAAGGTGAAGAACGCGGTCCTGTTTCTGGACAACAAAGCGCATCCCGAGCGGGTGGTGGTGAGGATGCGATGAGGGGCCCCGAACTCCATCGCCAGATTCTCGTGATTTGGGCGGGTCAAAAGTTGGCCCGGGTTTCGGGCGCGTGCCAGCGTCGGGCCACTTCATCGAGCCGCATGAGCGGCCGAATCGAGGCTTTGGACGCATGAGCGAGATCGAAAGCGAAATCGTCGTCGGACTCGACATCGGGACCACGAAGGTGTCTGCGGTGGTGGGAGAGGTCGACGCTTCTGGCATCACCATTCTCGGCGTGGGCAACGTGCCGTGCCGCGGCCTGCGCAAGGGGGTCGTCTCCAACATCGAGTGGACCACCCGCAGCATCGCCGAGGCCATCGAGCTCGCGCAGACGATGGCGGGGGTGGAGATCCGCACCGTCTACTCGGGGGTCTGCGGCAGCCACGTGCGCTGCCAGCCCTCCGACGGCGTGGCGGCGGTCACCGGCGGCGAGGTCATGCCGGACGACGTCGACCGTGTGCTCGAGGGCGCACGCGCCATTCCGATCGACGCCGACCGTCAGATCCTCCACGTGCTCCCGCACGAGTTCATCGTCGACAACCAGGACGGCATCCGCGACCCGGTTGGGATGAGCGGAGTGCGGCTCGGGGTTCGGGTCAACCTGGTCACGGCGGCCAGCTCCCCGGTCCAGAACGTGGTCCGCTGCGCCGAGCGCTGCGGGCTCACCGTGGCCGACGTGGTGCTCGAGCCCCTGGCCAGCGCCGACGCGGTCCTCAGCGAGGATGAGAAGGAGATCGGCGTCGTCGTCATCGACATCGGCGGCGGCACGACCGACCTCCTGCTCTACGTCGACGGCGGGATCAGCCACTGCAGCGTGATCCCGGTCGGCGGCAACAACGTGACCGCCGACATCGCGGCGGGGCTCCGAACCCCCATGGGGGAGGCGGAGCGACTCAAGCGAAACAACGGCTGCGCCCTCGGGCGCATGGTCTCCGAAGACGAGGACATCGAGGTGCCGGGCGTGGGTGGCCACGCGGCGCGTACCGTCCCGCGCCGGGTGCTCTGCGACATCATCGAGCCCCGGGTGGAGGAGATCTTCGCCGTCATCCGCACCCGCATCGAGGACACCGGCCTGCTCGAGCAGCTCTCGGCCGGCGCCGTCCTCACCGGCGGCGCGGTGCTGATGGAAGGCATGGCAGAGTTTGCCGAGGAGATCCTCGGCATGCCGGTACGTCTCGGCGTGCCGGTGGGGGTGCGCGGCATCACGCAGCTCGTCTCCGGTCCGCAGTACGCGACCGGAGTCGGCCTGGTGCAGTACGGCGCCGCGGCCCTCAAAGAGGCCCGAGGTCGGGACTTCGACTACGTCGACGATTCCGACTTCGAGGCGGTTCCAGAGAGTGGAGAGAACCTGAAGAAGGGCTCGAAGCTCCTCAATTGGTTGCGCGCGGCGTTCTGAGTTCGCCGCGCTTTGGAAGCGCCGGCCTTGGGGTCGAGGGGCAAGAGGCGGCCCCGAGATCATCATCACCAAGGTCAGCGGTTTCGCAGACGTCCCGGGAGAGATAAGGACAATGAGTTTCTCGATCGAATTTGCAGACGACAACGTGTCGTACGACGCGCGGATCAAGGTCATCGGCGTCGGCGGCTCGGGCGGCAATGCCGTCAACACCATGATCAACTTGGGGCTCGAGGGCGTCGAGTTCGTCGCGGTAAACACCGACGCGCAGGCCCTCGCCAACTGTCTGGCCCCGACCCGTCTTCAGATCGGCGGCGGGATCACGCGTGGCCTCGGCGCCGGCGCCAACCCCGAGCGGGGACGCAAGGCGGCGCTCGAGGACGTCAACCTCATCAAGGATGCCATCGCCGGGGCCGACATGGTCTTCATCACGGCCGGCATGGGGGGGGGCACCGGGACCGGCGCCGCCCCCGTCATCGCGCAGCTCGCCCGGGAGGAGGACATCCTCGTGGTCGGCGTCGCGACCAAGCCATTCATCTTCGAGGGCAAGCAGCGTTGCCGCCGCGCCGACAACGGCCTCGGCATGCTGCGCGACCACGTCGACACGCTCGTCACCATCCCCAACGAGAAGCTCCTCACCCTCGACGACGAGGATCTCTCCTTCATGGAAGCCTTCCGCAAGGCGGATGAGGTGCTGTACCAAGCGGTGAAGGGGATCAGCGACCTCATCACCCAGAGCGGCATGGTCAATGTCGACTTCGCCGACGTGAAGACGGTGATGAGCAGCATGGGCCGGGCGCTCATGGGTACCGGCTGCGCCAAGGGCGACGGGCGGGCGCGGCTCGCCTCCGAGCTCGCGGTCACCTCGCCCCTGCTCGACGACCTCACGGTCGACGGCGCCATGGGCGTGCTCATCAACGTGGTGGGCGGTCCCGACATGCGGATGCGCGAGGTCAGCGAGGCGGCCACGCTCATCCAGGAGCAGGCCCACGAGGACGCCAACATCATCTTCGGCGCCACCATCGACGAGAACATGGGCGACGCCATCAAGGTCACGGTCATCGCGACTGGTTTCGACCAGGACGGCCAGCTCGCCCACGAGGTCCAGGGTCAGGCCCAGCCGGTGCAGACCGATGCGCTCAGCGAGCTCGCCCGCACCAGCTCCACCCGTCGCCCGGAGCGGCACGAGGCTCCACCCCGTACTCAGCCCGCCGCGCGGGTCGAGGAGGTCCGGGTCGAGGCCGAGCCCGCCCCGCGTCGGGTGGTCGCCTCACGCGAGCCTGAGCTCGAGGTC
>JGI12210J13797_10647998_pt1 | contig 11460 bp, 10 predicted proteins | sample ElkSlonscriptome_3_FD_13797 | JGI IMG/M metagenome (IMG submission 13797) | reverse complement strand
CGCACAAGACCGTGGCCGGGACAATCGCCTTGACGCTCGCCGCTTTCGGGCTTTCCGGGTGTGGGTCGGTCGTGCCGCGTGCATCGTCCGACGCCGGGTCCGATGCAGGGTCCGACATCAGAGAGGCAGATCGCTCGCGCCCGGTATCCGCCCCGCAAATCATCGCCGCGCGACCGGAATACAGGGCGTGCCTTGATACTTTTGCCCGTACGGGGGCCGAATTCGAGCCGATCGCGGACCGATACGACGCGCCGGGCTGTGCGCGATTGGGAACACTGAAGCTTTCCGACCTGCGTGGTGATCGATCGAGCATTTCGGTCAGCAATGTCGGCTCGATACAATGCCCGCTCGCACAGGCTTTCAGCGCGTGGGCGCGGTATGGCGTAGATCGGGCCGCGCGGCAGATGCTTGGCAGCGGGGTCGCACGGATCGAAACGATGGGCAGCTATTCCTGTCGCAACATCCGGGGATCGAACCGTCGTTCGGCCCATGCTCGGGCAGCTGCGATCGACGTGTCCGCTTTCGTTCTGCAAAACGGGCGTCGGGTGTCTCTCATGGACGACTGGGCCGACGGTACAAGCGAAGAGCGCGAGTTCCTGAGGATTATTCATCGCAGCGCCTGCAAACGGTTCGGAACCGTTCTTGGGCCGGACTACAACAGCGATCACGACGATCATTTTCATCTTGAAAAAAGCGACCGGGACGTCTGCCGCTAATCTCGCGGTGTAATCGGTTACGCTATCGGCTTCGGCGGATTTGGATTGGAAGCTGGGATACGCTTTGCCCACACGCTCATGCACGCCTATGCGACGCGCAATGATGCGCGCCCGGCATATGGGGCGCGAACCTACACCACTTCGGCCACTTGCATGCTCGGTTCCAGCCTGGCTTCGATCTTCAGGCGGACTGCATCCGCCGGGTGCCGCGCGTCGAGCTTGTTCATCATGTTGGCGCGATGAATTTCGACCGTCCGAGGGCTGATCTCGAGCTCACGGGCAATGGCCTTGTTGCTGCTTCCTTCGGCCAGCCATTCGAGCACCTCTCGCTCCCGCCGCGACAGCGTTTCGATCTTGCCCCGCGCTTCCATCATGCGGCGCTGTGCGCGACCGAATTGCTCGGCCTCTTTTTCTATCCGCGCCAGGCAGCGCGAAAACCGGTCGGGATCGAGTGGCAGGGTAAGGTAATCCAGCGCCCCCGCCTTGATCGCCTTAACGATCCGCGCGGGCCGTGGGTTTTCCTCCACCGCGATCAGCGGGAGCCAGATGCCAAGCCGCCCCAATCGGTTCAGAGTGACCGGAACGCCTCCCTCCTCCGCAATATCGCGGGCGATGATCAATCCTTCGCGTGGAGGATGGGCAGCCAGTTCGGAAAGATCGCCGTAAACTTCGGAATGGTGACCTAACGAAAAACCGATGCGCGCATGGTCAGCGCGTTGGCGACTGTCGCTATTAATGAAGTGGAGCGGTGCTTTTCTTTTCATTCCCAAGAATTGAGCCAAATTTCGGCACAATTCACGGCGGAACTAAACCGTTTTGGAGGGAATGACACGCACGCAATCACGCATCCGCGAAAATGCGTAGAAACCGTAGTCCATTTTGAACCTAATCTCCGCCCGGTATCGGATTTGCCAGACCAGTTTCAGCCATCGGGATCGAAACTGTAGTCCGGAAGCGAGTGAAACGCCGCCTTCAGCTTGTCGCCCCAGCCTGACGAAATTGCGTTGAAATAGTCATCGTCCTGTTCGACCCTGAATTCGTGCGTCGGTCCGAATTCGTCTTTCCCGATCACCAGCAAATCCAATGGCAGCCCAACCGACAGGTTTGCTTTCAAAGTGGAATCGAACGACACCATGACCAGTTTTACCGCATCCTCGAACGCCATGTCGCGATCGTAGCCACGGATCAGGATGGGGCGACCGTACTTGGTCTCGCCGATCTGGAAAAACGGCGTGTCCCAGCTCGCCTCGATGAAATTGCCTTCGGGATAGACCATGAAAAGGCGCGGTTCCATTCCTGCGATCTGGCCCGCCACGATCATGGTCGCGGTAAACTTGCCCTTCCCCCGATCGCCATTGGCAAGCTGTCGTTCCTGTATCGTTGCGCGTAGCAGTTTTCCGATCTCGGTCGCGACGTTGAACATCGTGGAACCGTTCAACAACGTCGTTTCGCGGTCCTCGGGTTCCTTCGTTCGCTCTTCAAGCTTGCTTACCACAGCCTGCGTCGTTGCAAGGTTGCCCGCCGTCATCACCGCGATCATGCGTTCGCCGGGGACCTGCCAATGAAACATCTTGCGAAAAACCGAGATGTTGTCGACGCCGGAATTGGTGCGGGTGTCGCTCATCATCACGATCCCCTTGTCGAGGATCATGCCAACACAATACGTCATAGTTTCTCCGATTGAAGTTTTCCGGCGCAGGAGGTCAGACTATGCTCCGGATCAAAATATTCCCGCTGTCAAAGTCGGCTTCCAGTCGGACCGGCGGGATGGAATTCCGCAGCCGCGGGATGTCGATAGTTTAATCAATGCGACGATGCCGCAATAGGTCCATCGCAGCCCAAAATTACGGGTGTTGGACAGCGATCGGCTATTGCTGCTGCTGCTCGACCGCGACATCGACGGTCAGGACCTGTTCGGTCGAACCGAAGCTGATCCCGGTGACAGGCGCCGCATCGCGGTAATCGCGACCCGTCGCGACGCGAACATAGCGCCGGTCGGGACTGATCCCGTTGGAAATGTCGAACCCGACCCAGCCCAGCCCATCGATATGCGCTTCGGCCCAGGCGTGGGTTGCCTCCTGATCGATACGGTCGTTCATCATCAGGTACCCGCTGACATAGCGGGCCGGGATGCCGCCCGCGCGCGCCGCGCCGATAAAAATGTGCGAGTGATCCTGGCACACGCCATTGGCTTCGGCGACGGCTTCTTCCGCTGTGGTGGTGACCTGCGTTGTGCCGGTCAGATACGTCACCGCATCGCCGATCGTGGCGGACAGTGCGTGCAGGTAATCGAGCTTTGCACCCTCTTGAGGGCCGTTGGAAAAATCGGGGACGGAGCGCATGAGAGCGCGCACTTTGGGTCCCGGCCGGGTGAGTTTCGTCTGACCGAGAAAACTCCACAGCGGAAGATGTCCGGCATGGTGACCAATCACGCCGGCATTGTCCTCGGTCCGCACTTCGCCCGAACACGCAATTGTCACTTCACGTGCACCGGGTTCGACCGCGACCAATGTCACCGTGTTGAAGTTCTGATCGTCATATTCCAGTTCCGGCCGGGCGTTCTCGTAGTCCATTTTCCAGTTCAGGATTTCCTGCCCCTGCGTCGCCTTGGGCGTCAGGCGCAACCGCTGGAGCGCGTGGACCACCGGATCGGCAAAGGAATAGCGCGTAGTGTGGCGGATGGACAATTTCATGCAAGGAACCTGTAATCTTCGCCGATGGCTTGCCCGATCGCGGCATTGCGATTCATGTAATCGATCAGGAATTCGTGCAGCCCCTGTTCGAAAATTTCATCGGTGGTGGTGTTGGCGATCTGCATGTCGGCGGATCGCATCAATTCGTTGCTGCCACCTTCGCGTCCGTGAATGCGCGCCAATGCGGCGAGATTGTCCCTCAGCGCGGATCGACAGAATGCGAGACTGCGCGGGAAACGTTCGTCCAGCACCAGGAATTGCACGATGCCGCGCGCGTCCAGTTCGCCGGTGTTGAGCCACGTGTACGCGCTCGCCCCGGCGACGGAGCGAAGCACCTGGTCCCACTGGCCGCTGTCGAGGCTCGACCCGACATACCGAAGTGATGGCAGCAGCAGGTAATATTTCATGTCCAGGATACGGGCCGTGCTTTCCGCCCGTTCGACATAGGTTCCGGCGCGGGCGAAATGGAACGCCTCGTTACGCAACATCGACCCGTCGAGCGCGCCGTGGACCTGCGTCCCGGCGCGGCGGATGGTGGTGACGACGTCGCCGACCGATCCCTGGCTGACCGGGCGGGCCAGCATCGCGTCCAGCTTCATCCAGCTTTCGTTGACCGATTCCCACATCTCGCTCGAAATGCTGGTCCGCGCGATGCGGGCATTGGACCGAACCGCGCCGAACATCTGGCGGATATTGGCCGGATTGTTCTTTTCGCGCAGGACGTAGTTCCAAACGCTCGGCCCGTCATATTCCTCGTGGTTCGCCTCGTATTGCGGTCGCTGGCCAAGCGTCGATATGACCGAACGCCACTCCTCGCGCGCGCTGGTCACATCGCGTGTCAACGCCATGCGCAATCCCGCTTCGAGCAGACGCGCAGTATTCTCCGCCCGTTCGAGATAACGGAACATCCAGAACAGGCCATTGGCTGTCCGGCCTAACATGATCGAATTCCCGCCATCAGTCTTTCAATACCCACGTATCCTTGGTCCCGCCGCCCTGGCTGGAATTCACGACGAGCGAACCCTTTTTAAGCGCCACGCGGGTCAGGCCGCCGGGCGTGATGTCGATGCCGTTGGGTGATGCAAGGACGAAGGGCCGAAGATCGACGTGTCGCGGCGCCAACCCTTTCGAAGTGAAGATCGGACAGGTCGAAAGCGACAGGGTCGGCTGCGCGATGTAGTTATCGGGATTGGCTTCGAGCTTGGCCCGAAACTCGCGGATTTCCTTTTTGGAGGACGCCGGGCCGATCAGCATTCCATAGCCGCCCGAACCGTGCACCTCCTTGATGACCAGTTCCTCGATATTGTCGAGCACGTAGGCAAGGCTGTCGCTGTCGGCGCAGCGCCACGTTTCGACATTGGGCAGCAATGCCTTTTCGCCGGTATAGAATTCGACGATTTCCGGCATGAAGCTGTAGATCGCCTTGTCGTCGGATACGCCCGTGCCAGGGGCGTTGGCGATGGTGATCCCGCCGGAACGATACACGTCCATGATGCCCGGCACGCCGAGCACGCTGTCGGGTTCGAATGTCAACGGATCGAGATAATCGTCATCGACCCGGCGATAGAGCACGTCGACCGGCTCGTATCCGCTGGTCGTGCGCATCTGCACCCGGCCGTTCACGACCCTCAGATCGCTACCCTCTACCAGTTCGGCGCCCATCTGATCGGCGAGGAAGGCGTGTTCGAAATAGGCCGAATTGAAGATCCCCGGCGTCAACACGGCGAGGCGCGGCGTGCCTTCGCATTTCGGCGGCGCGCAGGCGGCAAGGCTGCGGGCGAGGCGCCGCGGATAATTCGACACGCTTTCCACCGCGACCCTGCTGAACAGATCGGGGAACATCGCCATCATCGTTTCCCGGTTTTCCAGCATGTAGGAAACGCCGGACGGCGTGCGGGCATTGTCTTCGAGGACGAAGAAATCGTCCGGCCCGGTCCGTACCAGGTCGATGCCCGAAATATGAGTGTAGATGCCGCCGGGCGGAGTGAAACCGACCATGTTGGGCAGCCACGCCTCGTTATTGCGGAACAGTCGTTCGGGTACGCGGCCCGCACGGATGATTTCCTGGCGGTGGTAGAGATCGTACAGGAATGCGTTGAGCGCCCGGACGCGCTGTTCGATGCCGCGAGTAAGCCTGCGCCATTCGCCCGCGGTGATGATGCGCGGCACCATGTCGAACGGGATGAGGCGTTCCTCCGCCTCGTCCTCTCCGTATACGTTGAAGGTGATCCCGGTTCGGCGGAAACTTTCGTCCGCTTCGGAATTCTTGCGTTTCAGCCAGGCGGGCTGCTGGTCTTCGAACCAGTCGCAATAATCGGTGTAGGCGGGACGGACCGATCCGTCGTCGCGCTTCATCTCGTCGAAATTTTGAGAGCTGTCTCCCATCGATCCCCTGATCTGGGCCGTTCCCGGCGCCGTGTTTGTGCGGTGCACCCTTAGAGGTTCGGCCAGAAAAAGAAAGGGTCAGCGGCGTTCCAATTCCTGCAGCACGGCATCGATCGCCTCAATCGAGTAGGAAAAGCCCATATGCGTGCATCTCAGCGCGATGGCCCGGTCACGCTCTCCGGGAAAACCGGCGGCGCTGCGTGGGTGGATCGCGCCGTCGTTCGGGCTCCACAACGCTACGGTTTCGACCGGCGGCTTTGCCGAAACGTCCGCTTCGATCGGCGGTTTGTCGACGCGGTGGCCGGTCATCAACTGATAAAGCCGCCAGACATTGTTGGCCCGCGGCGACCCGGAAAAGGGCGAACCCATCGTGATGACCTTGGCGGTGCAATCGGGCCGGCGTTTTGCCAGTTCGCGCGCGTACAATCCGCCAAGGCTCCAGCCAAGCAGCACCACGTCGCGCCCGTATCGGTTGCAGATTTCGTCCTGTCGGCGTTCGAGCTGAATCAGCGTGTCCTCGCTTGCGCCCCAGTTCATGCCCATGCCCCAGCGTTTGGTCGTATGGCCCGCCCGCTCAAGCTGACGCGCCAGATATCGCATTCTGACGGGATGGGTGGCGAAACCGGGAATGACGAGAACCAGTGAGGGATTTGCGCTCGCCGCGACTTCGGTCTGGCGAAACAGGCGTCGGCCGGGTTCCAGCAGGCAATCGAGTTCGCCCACGAGCCGCCGCAGACGCGGGCGCGGTTCGGGCACCTCCTCGGCCTCGCTCGCGAGCTGTATCCGGCGAACCAGCTCGTTTTCACCAAGGGACGGCATCGATAGATCGGAGAAGGGGGAGTTGGAGGTCATGGCGTCCCGTAGAAGTGGGATGCGAACGATGAACGAAGGGTGAAATCGCCCGGCCCGAACCCTGCGGGACACGACTGCGCCATCATCCGTTTATCCCCACGGTCCGGCACGCGCCCGCCCGGTTCCGACCGGAATGGATCAGGCGTCGCATTCGCCGATGCGTTCCTGCTGGACGCTCATTTCGAATTCGACATCGCCCATCTGTCCCATCGTGCCTTTCGATACCATCGTGATGTCCGAACTGGTTGACGAAATCGTGCCGTTCATGGTCATTTCCATCTGGCCCGCATTGGGGTCGTCGCACGACATCGCCATGTCGATCGCATTGCCGTCGATATTGAACTGGTTGATGGTGCAATTGTCGCTCTGACTGCCCTTCATCGCCTCACCAAAGCCCTGCTCCGCCATTTCCGGCGTCAGGCAGAATTCGTAGCTGTTGGTCATGGATTCGCCCATCATCTCAACCATTTCAGGCGGCGCGCCGGGCATGTCGGCGTTGATGAACGTCATTTCCGCCCGGTATTTGCCCGGTTCGGGTTTGATCTGGTCACCCGATCGTTCGACCAGGCCCTGCGCCTCTTCGGCGGTAACTTCGCCATCGCCGTCGCTGTCGGCATCGGTTCCGCCGCCACAGGCCGAAAGGGAAAGCGCAAGCAGGCCGAGTGTCAGCGGCGCAGGCAGGAAATCGGTCTTCATTCAATGTCTCCAGTTAATCGATGCCGGGCCGAATGAGGCCATGGTGTCGGCTTTGATGTCGGCACAACGTTCAAGACGGGATCGGGTTCAAGGACGTGGATCGGGTTCAAGGACGTGGATCGGGTTCAAGGACGTGGATCGGGTTCACGAGGTGAATTTCGTAAAACCCTGCGCATCGGCCCGATCAGGAGCATTCCCCGATGCGTTCATGCTCAACCCGCATGACCATCGAACCCGGCCCCATTCCCATGTCGCCGTTCATCGTCATGGTCATATCGGACGATGTCGGCGTGCCGGTCCCCTCCATCACCATCTCGATCGTGCGACCGTCCGTCCGGCAGGTCATTTCGGCGAGGATTTCACCGCCGGAAACATCGAACCGGTCATATGTGCAATCGCCTTCCTGCGACCGCGAGGTCATCGCGCGGTAACCTTCCTCGACGTCGGAGGGGGTCAGGCAATAAGTGAATTCGCGGCTCATCATCGATCGCATCATGTTTGCGACCTGTGGCGGGGCATTCGGCATATCGAGCGATTGCAGCGTCACGTTGCTGCGATATTCACCCGGTTGCGGGCGCATTTCCTCACCCTGTGCGAACAGGTCGCCGGGCATTGCAACAAGGGTCGCCGCGCCGACGCCAATTGCGGCGGCCGTCAGGCTGAAATATTTCACCATCCGTCTCCAATTCGAAGGAATTTCGATTCGATGCGACCGGTCTGTTATCGCACGAGGCTAGAAGGGCGGCTTGCACTTAACAAGCAGCCCCTTCACAAGCGGGAGATCGGTCCGCATATCGCAATCCATGTCCGAACTGATCATCCGCCGCGGCCTGGCCGAGCCTGAGACCGGCGAAGAATTCACCCCCCACCGCCCCGCCCGTCCGGAAAAATCGATGCCCGGCCGCCGGTTCGAACTGGTGTCCGAATACGAACCCGCAGGCGATCAGCCGACCGCGATCCGCGAACTCGTCGCGGGGACGAAGGAAGGCGACCAGACGCAAACGCTGTTGGGCGTGACCGGTTCGGGCAAGACCTTCACGATGGCAAAGGTGATCGAGGAATTGCAGCGTCCGGCGCTGATCCTTGCACCGAACAAGATCTTGGCCGCGCAGCTTTACGGGGAAATGAAGAGCTTTTTCCCGAACAACGCGGTAGAATATTTCGTATCCTATTACGACTATTACCAGCCCGAAGCCTACGTCCCACGCTCGGACACCTATATCGAAAAGGAATCGAGCGTGAACGAGGCGATCGACCGGATGCGTCATTCGGCGACGCGCGCCCTGCTCGAACGCGATGACGTGGTGATCGTGGCGTCGGTTTCATGCCTCTACGGCATCGGCTCGGTCGAAACCTATTCGGCCATGATCTTCGACATCAAATCGGGCGACACGGTCGATCAACGCGAATTGATCCGCAAGCTCGTCGCCCTGCAGTACAAGCGCAACGATGCCGCCTTTGCCCGAGGCAATTTCCGCGTGCGGGGCGACAATCTCGAACTGTTTCCCTCCCACTACGAAGACACGGCGTGGCGCATCAGCTTTTTCGGCGACGAGATCGAGGAAATCGCCGAATTCGATCCACTGACGGGTAAGAAGGGCACGATCCTGCCAAAAGTGCGGGTCTATGCCAATTCGCACTACGTCACCCCCGGCCCCACCATGAAGCAGGCTGCCGAAGCGATAAAATTCGAACTGACCGAACGGCTGAAAGAGCTGGAGGAAGAGGGCAAGCTGCTGGAACACCAGCGGCTGGAACAGCGCACCCATTTCGACCTTGAGATGATCGCCGCCACCGGCAGCTGCAACGGGATCGAGAACTACTCGCGCTTCCTCACCGGTCGGTTGCCGGGCGAACCACCGCCGACCCTGTTCGAATACCTGCCCGAAAACGCGCTGCTGTTCGTCGATGAAAGCCACCAGACCGTGCCGCAGATCGGCGCAATGGCCCGCGGCGACCACCGGCGGAAAATCACATTGGCCGAATATGGTTTCCGCCTGCCGTCCTGCATCGACAATCGCCCCCTTCGTTTCAACGAATGGGACGCGATGCGCCCGCAGACATTCTGCGTTTCGGCGACACCGGGATCATGGGAAATGGAGCAGACCGGGGGCGTTTTCGCCGAACAGGTGATCCGCCCCACCGGCCTGATCGACCCGCCGGTCGACATCCGCCCGGTCGAGGATCAGGTGCAGGACTGCATCGAACAGTGCAAACAGACCGCGGCAAAAGGCTATCGCACGCTCGTCACGACGCTGACGAAACGGATGGCCGAGGACCTGACCGAGTTCATGCACGAAGCGGGGGTAAAGGTCCGCTACATGCACTCCGACGTCGAAACGCTGGAGCGGATCGAGCTTATCCGTGATCTTCGCATGGGGGTCTACGACGTGCTGGTCGGGATCAACCTGCTGCGCGAAGGGCTGGACATTCCCGAATGTGGGCTGGTCTGCATCCTGGATGCGGACAAGGAAGGGTTTTTGCGCTCCGAAACGTCATTGGTGCAGACGATTGGACGCGCGGCGCGCAATGTGGACGGCCGCGTGATCCTTTATGCCGATCGCATCACGGGCAGCATGGAACGCGCCATGGCCGAAACCGACCGGCGGCGCGAAAAGCAGAAGGCCTATAACGAAGAGCACGGAATCACGCCGACCACTATCAGGCGCGACATCGCCGATATCGTCGCCCATACCGCATCGCAGGACGGCGTCACGATCGATACCGGCGATGACGAGGTCAACAACCTGGTCGGCCATAATCTGCGCGGCTATATCGAGGATCTGGAAAAACGGATGCGCGATGCCGCAGCGAACCTCGAATTCGAGGAGGCGGGTCGATTGCGCGACGAGATCAGGCGGCTGGAAAACGACGAGCTGGGCCTGCCGGACGAACAAAAGAAAGCCCCGCGCGTCGGGCGCAGCAATGAGGGCAAGCCGGGCACACGCAAGACCCGATATGGGAAGGTCCGGGCCAAACGCATGGGCGGGAAACCGTAATGGCGCGTACCCTTATCGCGCGAAAATCTGGCCTCGCCCCCGCAATCGTCACTGCCGCGCTGATGATGCCGGGCGCGTGTGGCCCTGCATCGGGTAACGAAGATGCAGCGCCGGTCGAAACACGCGCCGAAGCGCAGGATCAGGCGCAAGTCAGTTCAGACGAGCAGCCAGCGGCGTCCATCGGAAACCGGGCATCCTACGCCTCCGCCCCTTCGCCCTCGCCTGAAACGAGCGGCGCGGCGTGGCGAAGCGACGGCTCCACCGCACGCATCGTCTATGGCGTTGCAGATAACGATCCGCTCATCGCGCTGGAATGTGTCGATGGCGCGGGCGAGAATGCCGGGGCCAGGATGGTGCGGATCACCCGCTTTGCGAGCGCGGACGGCGGGGCGGGCGCGATGATGGCGCTGATCGGCAACGGCCATGTCCGCCGCATTCCGATCGATGCGACAACGCAAGAGGGAGCGGCAGGCGCAACACCGGCATGGCAGGGCACACATCCCGCGGATTCCGAATTCTGGGACCCCATTGCCGCTGGCGGCAGCGCGACGGCAACCGTCCCCGGCGCTGGCAAGATCACGCTGGGCGGCAGTTCAATTCCGGCTGCGCTGATCGCCCGGTGCCGCACGTCCTGATCGCAATCAACGGTTCCGCGCGGCGCGCGATTGCAGCATGTCCGGCGTCAGGACCTGCGGTAATTGTTCGGCGTCCTCCCCCGGTTCGTACCAGAGATACAGCGGCACGCCCGCGACGCCCTGTTGCGAAAGGAACCGGGCGATTTCAGCATCGCGCCGGGTCCAGTCGCCAACCAGTGCGATGACACCAGCATCTTCGAATGCGCGGGCGGTCGCCTCCCTCTCGATCGCGACGCTTTCGTTGACTTTGCAGGTGACGCACCAATCGGCGGTGAACCAGACGAAAACCGGGCGGCCCGCTTCGCTTCCCTCTGCCCTCGCACGGGCCAGAGTGGCCGTATCGAACGGCTCCGGTTCGACCAGGCTGTCAATCGTATCGTCTCCCTGCGCGGCATAGCTCGACGGGAGGGCAAAGGCGCCGAACACCAGGAATGGCGCGGCCACCAGCCCGAATGCCGGCCACGCCATCTTTCCCGCCGCCTGC
>JGI12210J13797_10611067_pt1 | contig 11460 bp, 7 predicted proteins | sample ElkSlonscriptome_3_FD_13797 | JGI IMG/M metagenome (IMG submission 13797) | reverse complement strand
GTCGGGATCGACCCGAAGCGCCTCCTCCACCCACCAGCCCTCCTCGGGAGACCAGAGAGGCTCTGTGGGATTCATCACGATGCGAATGCCTGCGGAGTCCACGACCGTCCCCGCCCATCCGTCGGTCGGCGGAGGCTCACAACCGAGGAGGATCAGGCTCGCGAGGACTGGGAGGAGATGGAGTATCCGGCGAGACATGAGCTTGTCCGTTCGTCGTGTCGGGGGTTGCGGACGACCCGATCGCAGCCGAGGGTCGGGCACCCGGTGGAGCCAGGAACCTTTGCACCCCCCCGCCGTAATTCCAAGGACACCTCGCCGCGCAGCCACCTCGAGACCCTCCAACCGCAGGACGAATGCGGACGCACGTCTCTTCGGCCCTGGCGTTGACAGTGGCGACCCTTGTCGGGCTCATCGCCGTCGGCGCGTTCGGCCCCGGGTCCTCACCCGGGGTGGCGGTGGAATCCGGGTCAGGGTTCTTCGGAGTTCCTCGCACCGCAGCCCAGGAGTTGGACGCACGGCTGGCTTCGATCGTCCCCGCGCCCTCTTCGCCGCAGTGGTTCGAGCCGAGTCAGGAGGCTCAGGTCGAGTTTCCGGTCCCCGACGAGTACCGCGAGTTCTACTTCACCCGAGCGGTGTACCGGGATTACTCGACCAACTCCTTCTGGGGTCGCCGTCAGCCGTCGTGGGCCATCGACTACCCGAAGGCCGACCGCCAATTCCTGACGGTCCTCAAGAACCTGATCGACATCGACGCCTACGATCGGGACAACGCGGTCCGTCTCGACGATCCCCGGGTCCGCCGGTACCCCTTCCTCTATGCGCTCGAGGTTGGACGCATGGACATGTCCGACGCCGAGATCCTGGGATTGAGGGGGTATCTGGAGGCCGGCGGCTTCCTGGTCATCGACGACTTCTGGGGCGCCCGTGAGTGGGCCAACTTCGAGTACCAGATGTCACGGGTCCTCCCCGGCTTCCGTATCGAGAGGCTGCCTCTGGACCATCCGATCTTCAACATGGTCTACGACATCGAGGAGATCCGTCAGGTCCCGAACGTGGGGCAAGGGACTCGAGGGGGGCCCACCTGGGAGTGTCGCGGGTGCTACCCCGAGGTCTTCGGCATCCACGACGAGAACGGTCGCCTGATGGTGGTGATCAACTGGAACACGGATCTGGGCGACGCCTGGGAGTGGGCCGAGAACCCCTACTATCCGCTGGAATACTCCACGTTCGCCTATGAGATGGGCGTGAACATGGTCGTGTACGGCATGAGTCACTAGCGCATGAGCTACTAGAGTAGTCGGAGCCAGGGTGGAGGCAGTCTTTCAGTTCCTGTTCAAGTACCGGCCGATCCTCTTCCAGGAGGGGGATCTGGTCTTCGGCACACCCTGGCCGCTGGGGCTCGTGGTCGGCCTGGTGGCTCTGCTCGGGATCGCCGCCGTGGTCACCTATGGAAGCGCGAAGGGCAAGGCGTCCCCTGGTGAGCGGACCGTCCTCGGCACCCTCCGGCTCGCGGCGCTGGGCGTTCTGACCTTCGCCCTTCTGCAGCCCACCCTGGTCCTGGATTCGGTCGTGCCTCAACGGAACTTCCTGGGCATCCTCCTGGACGATTCCCGGAGCATGAACTTGCCGGGCTCCGACGGAGACCCGAGACGGGACTGGGTGAGCTCCACCTTCGGGGCCCAGGGCTCCGATGTGGTGAACCAGCTGGGAGAGCGCTTCGCCCTGCGCTTCTTCCGCTTTTCGTCGGAAACCGGCCGGGTGGAGAGCGCCGACGGTCTGGCCTTCGATGGAACGCGGACCGATCTGGCCCAGGCTTTGGACCGCGCCCGTGGCGAGCTGTCGAGCGTGCCCCTGTCGGGGCTGGTGGTGGTGAGCGACGGCGCAGACAACGGCGGAACGGCGCTGGCCGAGGCGCTGGTGCCCCTCCAGGCAGCGGCGGTCCCGGTCTACACCGTGGGGGTGGGGGCCGAGGCTCTGACGCCGGACGTTCAGGTGAGCCGTGTCGAGGCCCCCCGCTCGATCCTGGAGGGGACGGGGATGCTCGTGGACGTGGTCCTGGACCACCGGGGGCTGCAGGGCCGGAGGGTCGAGCTCCTGGTGGAGGACGGGAGCCGCATCCTCGCGCAGGAGGAGGTCGAGCTGGGGAGCGATGCCGAGCCCACCCTGGTCCGTGTGCCTCTGACTCTGGATGAGGCGGGCCCTCGGGTCCTCCGCTTCCGCGTGCCGGTCCTGGAGGGCGAAGCGGTGCCGGAGAACAACCTCCGGGAGCAGGTGGTTTCGGTCACGGACGACCGGGAGAAGATCCTCTACTTCGAGGGGGAGCCACGGGACGAGGTGGGGTTCCTGCGTCGGGCCGTGGAAGGAGACGAGAACCTCCAGGTGGTGGTCCTTCAACGGACGGCTCAGGACAAGTTCCTCCGGCTGGACGTCGACGGGCCCGACGAGCTCCTGGGTGGATTCCCTCGCACCCGCGGAGAGCTCTTCCGCTACCGGGGGATGATCCTGGGTAGCGTCGAGGCCTCGTTCTTCACCCGGGACCAGCTCGAGATGCTGGCGGACTTCGTGGGGGACCGGGGCGGCGGCCTCCTCTTCCTGGGAGGTCGCAACGCCTTTGCCGAGGGCGGCTTTACCGGGACTGCGGTGGAGGACGTGCTCCCGGTCTATCTGGAGGAGCCGGCGCCGGACGCCCGGGCCGCCTTCACCGAGGTCAAAGTGAGCCCGACGCCGTCGGGGCTGAACCACCCGTTGGGGCAGCTCACCGGAGAGGGTTGGGACGACCTCCCGCCCCTCTCCTCCCTGAACCGGATCGTCCGGGCCAAGCCCGGGGCGACGATCCTCCTTTCGGGAGAGACCCTCGACGGCGAGGAGAGGGCGGTTCTGACGCACCACCGATACGGCCGGGGCAAGGCGCTGGCCCTCCCGGTCCAGGATACCTGGATGTGGCAGATGCACGCCGACATCCCAGTGGAGGACCAGCGGCACGAGACGCTCTGGCGTCAGATGTTGCGGTGGCTCGTGGACGGAGTCCCGACCCCCGTGGCGGTAACCATGACGCCGGAGCAGGCCGAGGCCGGCGAGTCCGTGGAGCTTCGGGCCACTGTCTACGACTCCGCCTACATCGGGGTGAACAACGCCCGGGTGGTGGCCTCCATCTCCACGCCGGAGGGCGCGATCCTGGAGAGGGGGCTGGAGTGGGCGGTGGAGGAGGACGGATCGTACATCGGCTCCTTCGTGCCTCCCCTGGATGGTACCTACGCCGTCACGGTTCAGGCCGAGGTCACCGACGGCGTCCTGGGCTCCGCTACGTCGGTCCTGGAGGCCGGCCCCAGCCGAGAGGAGTACTTCGACGCCGGTCGTCGTACGGCGCTCCTCGAGCGGGTGTCCCGGGAGACCGGGGGCCGGAGCTACACCGTGGACAACGTGGACCAGCTCCCGGAGGACGTCCGCTTCACCGGCGCCGGTGTCACCGTGACCGAGCGCCGGGAGCTGTGGGACATGCCGGTCATCTTCCTCCTCCTGGTGGCGCTCCTGGGTGCGGAGTGGGCGGTGCGTCGGATGCGGGGCTTCGTATGATGCGGGGATTCATCTGATGGGAACCGTGGCCTCGATGCGGCGGAGGAGTGGACTGCTGGCCACGATAGTGGCGGCGATCCTCGCCGGGCTTGCCGGGGGCGCAACCGCGCAAGCGCCTCAGACCCACCTCCTGACGGTCGTGGGTCTCGGCGGAGATCCCGCTTACGCACAGGAGTTTCTGGACTGGGGCCTGCAGATCCGGACCGCGGCGGTGGACCGATACGGGCTCAACGAAGAGCGGGTCACGGTCCTGGCCCAGGACCCCACCATCGACCCGGCTGTCGCCGGCCGCTCCGACCGGGAGGGCGTGGAGGGCGCGGTGGCCCAGATCGCCGAACGAGCCGGCCCCGACGACCGGGTCCTGGTGGTCCTGATCGGCCACGGCTCGTTCCGGGGGGACGAGGCACGGTTCAACCTCCCGGGCCCCGACCTCACGGCCTCGGAGTGGAGCCTGCTCATCGCGAGTCTGGGTGATCGCCCCGTGGCGGTGGTGAACACCTCGTCGGCCAGCGGACCCTTCGCCGAGGCATTGGCCGGGGGGAACCGCACGGTGATCACCGCCACCAAGACGGGCAGCGAACGGAACGAGACCCAGTTTCCCCGCTTCTTCGCAGAGGCCCTTTCCGGGGAGGCGGCGGATCTGAACAAGGACGGCGCCCTCTCGCTCCTGGAAGCGTTCACCTACACCCAGGCCGAGGTCGCCCGGTACTACGAGCAGGAGAATCTCCTCCTCACCGAGCACGCCATCCTTGAGGACGACGGGGACGGCGCCGGGTCCGAGGAGCCCTCGGTGGACGGACCCGACGGAGTGTTCGCTTCGCAGTTCCAACTCGCCGCCCCCACCGCCACCACCCGCCCCCGGGTCACCATCGACGCTGCTGGGGACTCGACGCTGGCCCGGCTCCTGGACGAGCAGGCGGAGTTGGAGGACCGGGTCGCCAACCTCCGGTCGCTGCGGGATCAAATGGATCCGGCGGAATACGACCGGGAGCTCGAGAACCTCCTGATCGACCTCGCTCTCAAGAGCCGAGAGATCGACGCCCGGACGAGCGGCGGCGGATGAGGAGGACCGGGCTGCGCCGAAGCGGCAGGATGGTGGGGAGCCCACGGGGGGCCGCTCCGAGATCGGCCATGGCCCTCGTCTCGGCTCTGGCCATGGTCACCCTCGCCACGCCATCGGCCCTCGAGGCCCAGTCTCCCCTCGACGCCCCCCGCGCCGACCTGTTCGCCGGGCGGTACGACGAGGCCGAGCGCGCGCTGAGACCGCTGGTCCGACAGGGGGACGCCGCCGCCCGCCTCCTGATGGCCCGGACGCTTCGAGAGACGGGGGAGTACGAGGCCGCCCTGGACGTACTCTCCGCCGACGACGCGCCGCTAGCTCGCACCCGAGGAGAGATCCTGGTAGGGCTCGGGCGTTGGGAGGAGGCCCGGACCGCCTTCCAGGCCAGCCTCGACGGGGGAGCCGCGGATGCCGAGGTCGCCCGTCTCCGACTTGCAGAGCTGGACTTCCACTCTGGGGATCGAGACGAGGCCATGGCTGTCTTCGACGGCTTCATCGACCTCTACAACAGCGGGCGGCCGCTCTCCGGAGAGGAGCTTCTGGCCGTTGCCGAGGCCGTGACCTATCTGGGCCGGGCGAATTCGGCCCTGTTCCAGGACGCCCTCACGGCCTACGACCAGGCGGCGGAGCGTCTCCCCACCGGAGATCCTCGACCCCGGGTCGCCGTCGGCGACCTCTTCCTGTCGAAGTACCTCCCCAGCGATGCGTACGAGGAGTACGGCGCGGTGCTGGCCGGCAACGCCGAGCAGCCCGACGCCCTGTTGGGACGAGCCCGGGCTCAGGACTTCGACAACGCCCCCGAGGCGCTGACTACCGCCCAGGCGGCGCTGGAGACCAATGAGAACCTGGTCGGAGCCCACCTCCTCGTCGCCCGGATCCGGATCCGGGCCGAGAACCTGGACGAGGCCCGGGAGTCGGTTTCCAGGGCCTTGGAGGTCAACCCCCGGAGTGTCGAGGCACTCTCGCTCCAGGCCACCATCCAGTACCTGGAAGGGGACACACCGGCGTACCGACGGACCGTCGCCGAACTCGACGCCATCAACCCCGTCGATCCGGGGCTCTACACTACCCTCGCCGAGGTCTCTGCGGACCAGCGTCAGTACGCTCGGGCCGTAGACTTCGCGGCCCAGGCCGTGGCGCGGGACGAGCAGGCCTGGGCCGCCCGGGGGCTTCTGGCCACGAATCAGCTCCGGACGGGAGCCATGGACGAGGGGCGGGCGAACATGGAGGCCGCCTTCGCCGGCGATCCCTTCAACCCCTGGTTCAAGAATACGCTGGACCTCCTGGACACCTTCGAGAACTTCCGGGAGATCCGCACGGAGCACTTTCAGATCCTCATCCGTGAGGACGAGGCCGACCTCCTCGAGCCCTACGTGACCGAGCTCGCCGAGGCGGCGTATCGGGACCTCGGAGCGCGGTACGGGGCCACCCCGCCGACCCCCATCCGGGTCGAGCTCCTCCCGAGCAGCGCCGACTTCTCGGTGCGTACGCTGGGGATGCCGGGGCTGGGCGCCCTGGGGGTGAGCTTCGGGAGTACCCTCGTCATGGACTCCCCCTCGGCCCGGCAGGCCGGGGAGTTCAACTGGGCCTCCACCCTGTGGCACGAGATGGCCCACGCCTACCATCTGGGCCTGTCGGACCACGAAGTGCCCCGGTGGTTCAGCGAGGGGCTGGCGGTGCGGGAGCAGCGGATCGCGGAGCAGCGCTGGGGATTCCGGGCCGATCCCGGCTTCCTCTCGGCGTGGCGTTCCGGCGCCATGCCCCCCCTGAGCCGGATGAACGAGGGCTTTGTCCGACCCTCCTTCCCTGGGCAGGTGGCCTACTCCTACCTGCAGGCCTCGCTGGCCTTCGACTGGATCGAGAAGGAATACGGGTTCCAGGCGATCCGAGGCTTTCTCAGCGGCTACCGGGAAGGCCGGGACACCGAGGAGCTGGCCGAGTCCATCCTGGGCCTCGACTCCGATGATCTGGACGAGGCATTCGAAGAGTACATGGACTCGCGCTTCGCCACCGAGCTCGCCTCCACGGCGGAGATGGGCGGCCCTGGGGCCCCCGGTGCGGCGCTGGGGCTGTCGGGGGGTAGCCCCGGAGACGCCGACGGTCTCCGTGCGCAGGCTCGGAGCCAACCGGGGAGCTTCAGCGCTCAGCTCGGCCTGGGGCAGGCGCTGATGGCCGAAGGTCGCCTGGAGGAAGCCGAAGAGCCCCTTCGGCAGGCCCAGAGCCTCTTCCCGGGATACGCCGGCGGAATGGAAGGACCCCTGGCGAGCCTGGCCCGGATCCACGAGTCCCGGGGCGAGCTGAACGAGGCCGCCGCCGCACTCCGCCGGCTCGGCGATCTGGATGAGAACGCCTACCCGGTCTACAAGGAGGAGGCCAGGATCCGGCGGGAGATGGGAGACGCGGCCGGGGAACAGGTCGCCCTCTCCCGGGCCGTGGAGGTGTACCCGTACGAACCGGAGGTCCACCTGCGGCTGGCGGAGCTCGCCGAGGCCGCAGGCGATACCGGGACCGCCGTCCGGGAGCGGCAGGCGCTCCTGGCCCTCGACCCGGTCGATCGGGCGGAGGCCCACTTCCGTCTGGCTCAGGCGCTCCTGACCGACGGTCAGCGGGACGAGGCCCGGAGTCAGGTGCTGCGCTCCCTGGAGATCGCCCCCTCCTACGGTCCAGCGCTGGAGCTCCTCCTGGAGATCCGAGGGGGCACCTCGTGACGGGCTGGAGCGCGTCGGGCACCACGACGGCGGTGAAGGCCGCCCTCGGTGCGTCCCTCGCAGCGGCGCTGGTGACGGCGGGAGCGATGGCTCTTCCCGGCGACCGTGGTGAGCCGGGACCGGGTGTCGCGGCACCCGATGTGGCGGCTCCCGATGACGCGGCACCCGATGTGGCATCACCCGGTGTCCCGGCACCCGATGTCGCGAGAACGGCGGCGGGCAGAACGGCGGCGGCTGCCCCACTTCAGCAATTCGAAGAGATCCCCTACGACGGTCGCTTCACCTTCCTCAGGGTCTACTTCGAGGCCGGGGGCGGAGGACTTCGCGGGGGATTCCGAGGGAGAGGGGGCCGGGGCGAGCCGCCCTGGGCCCACGACTACCCACGGGCCGAGACGAACTTCGCCAAGATCCTGTCGGAAACCACCATGATGACGCCGTACATGGAGGGGAGTCGGGTCCTGCCCATGGACGACCCGGAGATCTTCAAGTACCCGGTGATCTACATGGTGGAGGTGGGGTACTGGCGCCCCTCCGACGAGGAGATCGCAGCGCTGGGAGCCTACCTGGAGAAGGGTGGCTTCCTGATCGTCGACGACTTCCGGGACCGACAGCTCTACCCCTTCATCGATGTCATCCAGAGGGCTCTGCCGGGGATCCAGCCGCTCGAGATGCCGACGGACCACGAGATCTTCGATGCCTTCTTCCGCATCGAGGACCCCTACGCCCTCATCCCGCCCTACGGTCGCTCGCGGCCGGTCTACCTGGGTCTGTTCGAGAACAACGACCCGAACGGACGACTCATGGCAATCCTGAACTACAACAACGACATCGCCGAGTACTGGGAGTTCTCGGATCGAGGGTACTACCCCATCGATCTGAACAACGATGCCTTCAAGTTCGGGGTCAACTACATCGTGTACGCCATGACCCATTGACGGCTCGGCTCGTCCTTCGCGCTCCCAGCCTGCCCTTCGCCAGACCCGCCTACCCAACAACTTGCCCAACAAAGGGGACTTCGCTTGACCGAGAACGCCACGGAGCCCGTCGAGCTCCAAACCGAGGATCAGGTTGCCCTCGCGGACCGCATGAAGGCGGGCCGGGAGGCCATCCTGACGGAGATCAGAAAGCGGATCATCGGTCAGGAAGAGGTGGTCGAGCAGGTCCTCCTCTCCCTCTTCGTCGGGGGGAACTCGCTCCTGGTCGGGGTCCCGGGTCTGGCGAAGACCCTCCTGATCCGGACCGTCGCCGAGGTCCTGGACCTGTCCTTCTCCCGGATTCAGTTCACCCCGGACCTGATGCCCTCGGATATCACGGGGACGGACATCATCCAGGAGGATTCGGAGACGGGCCATCGGCAGATGGTCTTCGAGCAGGGTCCCGTCTTCGCCAACATCGTCCTCGCCGACGAGATCAACCGGACGCCGCCCAAGACGCAGGCGGCGCTCCTGGAGGCGATGCAGGAGCACCGGGTGACGGTCCAGGGGACGACGTACACCCTGGACGAGCCCTTCTACGTCTTCGCCACCCAGAATCCCATCGAGCTGGAGGGGACCTATCCGCTCCCCGAGGCCCAGCTCGACCGCTTCATGTTCGAGATCGAGATCCGGCACCTCTCCGAGGAGGAGGAGCTGGAGGTGGTCCGGGCCACCACCGGCATCCAGGACCCCAGCTTCAAGAACGCCGTCACCGGCGCCGACCTCCTGGCCTTCCAGCGACTGGTTCGGCGCATCCCCACCCCCGACGCCGTACTCCGGTACGCCGTAGGGCTGGTTCGGGCCAGCCGGCCCGAGGGGGATGCACCGCCGGAGTTCGTGAAGAAGTGGGTGGCCTACGGTGGGAGCGTCCGGGCGGCCCAGTACCTGATCCTGGGCGCCAAGGCCCGGGCCCTCACCATGGGCCGCTACACCCCGTCCTTCGACGATGTCCGGGCGTTGGCCCACCCGGTCCTGCGGCACCGGGTCCTGACCAACTTCCACGCCGAGTCCGAAGGGCGCACCTCGGTAGAGCTCATCGACCGGCTCCTGGAGGCCGTCCCCCAGCCGCGTTCGGGGATGTGATCCGTTGAGCCACGCCCGTGCCCGCTCGTCCGCCCCCGGTGCCCAGTTCCTCGACCCGGAGGTCCTGGCCCGGATCGACAACCTGGAGCTGCTGGCGCGCACCGTCGTGCACGGATTCCTGAACGGACTGCACCGGGCCCCCCACCTGGGGCTCTCCATGGACTTCGCCGAGCACCGGCCCTACGTGCCCGGCGACGACATTCGGCACCTGGACTGGAAGCTCTTCGGTCGCACGGACCGGCACTACCTGAAGCAGTACGAGGCCGAGACCAACGCCGACGTGGTGGCGCTCCTGGACGTCTCGGCCTCGATGTCGTACGGCTCCGGCCCGGTCTCCAAGATCGACTACGCCCGCTTCCTCACCGCCTGCCTCCTCCACTTCTCCCGTAAGCAGCGGGACCGGGTCGGCCTGGTCACCTTCGACACCGAGGTGGTGGAGTACGTCCCGGCCTCGGCACGGAATCTGGAGCTGGCTTTGCACATGCTGGACCGGGCGAACCCCGGTCGTCCCGGGGAGCTGCGTCCGGCCCTCCTCCAGTGCGCCGAGCGGTTGGCCCGCCGGGGGATGGTCTTCCTGGTCTCGGACTTCTACGAGGAACCCGATGTCATCATGGAGTCGCTGTCTCTCCTGAAGGGGCGCGGGCACGACCTCATGATCTTCCATCTCCTGGATCCGGCAGAGCGGGAGCTTCCGGGAGAGGGCTCCACGACCTTCCAGGATCTGGAAACCGAGGAGATCACCCCCGTCGTCCCGGAGCAGCTCCGAGCCGGTTACAAGGAGATGATCGAGGCCCACGTCGCCGCGCTGAGAGAGCGCTGCACCGGCAACCGGATCGACTACGTCCTTCTGGACACCTCTCAGCCCCTGGATCACGCCCTCTTCCGGTATCTGACGATCCGGGAGCGGAAGGCCAGGGGGCGCTGAGATGCCGCTGTGGTTGCTGGTACCGGCGTTCCTGGCAGGAGCGGCGGCGATCATCGTGCCCATCGTCGTCCACCTTCGACGGCGTCCGACATCCAAGGTGGTGCCCTTCCCGTCGCTCATGTTCCTGGAGAAGGTGCCCATCAAAGCGGAGCAGAAGCGGCGGATCCACAACTGGTTCCTGCTTTCCCTCCGGGCCCTGGCCCTGATCCTCCTGGCTGTAGCCTTCGCCCGGCCGTTCTTCACCGATGCCTCGAGCCTCGCCGCCACGGGCTCCGGACCCACCGAGCGGGTGGTCCTCCTGGACCGATCGTGGTCCATGGTCGCGGACGACCGGTGGGAGCGGGGCCTGAACGCTGCCTCGGAGGCCGTGGCTGGGCTGGGCCCTCTGGACCGGGCCAGCCTGGTGGTCTTCGATCAGGGCGCCGAGACCGTCGTCCGCGGGGCCCCCGACGCTCAGCCGATCCAGGCGGCGCTGGATACGTTGGCTCCCAGCTCAGGTGCCACCTCCATGGGGCCCGGTCTCAAGCTCGCCGAGACCATCCTGCAGGACTCGGAGCTCGCCGCCGGCGAGGTGGTGATCATTTCGGATTTCCAGGCCAACGCCTGGAACGGGGACGAAGGGGTCGCCTTTCCCGAAGGGACCACGGTCCGGACCGTGGTTCTGGGCGGCGACGAGGTGGACAACCGAGCCGTGACCCAGGTCGCCCTCAACCGGGAACGGGTCGACAACCGAGACCGGATCTCCCCTGCAGCCAGGATCGTACGGACCGGGGGGGAGCAGGAGGTAGAGGTCGAGGTCAGCCTGGAGCTCGACGGCCGTCTGGTCCAGACTCGTCAGGTCATCCTCCCCGCCGAGGGGGCCACCGGAGTAGCCTTCGACCCGGTCACGGTGGCGCAGCGCCACACCCTCCTCAGCGTCTCCCTTCTCGAGGACGGACTGCCCCAGGACGACACCTGGAACGTGGTCCTGAGCCCGGGTCGCGCCACCTCCGTCGAGCTCCTTTCGGGCTCCTCGCGAGGCACCTCGGGCCCGCTCTACGTGAGAAACGCCCTGGAGATCTCCGAGGAGCAGACCTTCGAGCTTCGGCCGGCTGGCGACCTTTCGGGACCCCAGGCCCTGGCACAGCGCCACGTGGT
>JGI12210J13797_10058066_pt1 | contig 11460 bp, 9 predicted proteins | sample ElkSlonscriptome_3_FD_13797 | JGI IMG/M metagenome (IMG submission 13797) | reverse complement strand
GATCGACGATTTCGAGCGCGATCGCAGCCTCACCAACTGGCTGTGGGGCATCGCGCGGGGGGTGGCCTCCGGCTACCGCCGCAGCCAGCGGCGGAGGGATCGCCTCCACGCCGTGCTGCCCGCTCCCGAGGGTCCCTCCCGGCCCGAGCGCGGCGTGGCGCGGCAGCAGGCCGCGGCCATCCTCGACGACTTCCTCGGCTCCCTCGACGACGACAAGTGTGCCGTGTTCGTGCTGTCGGAGGTGGAGGGCCGCCGCGGTCCCGAGATCGCCGAGCTGCTCGACGTGAACGTCAACACCGTCTATGCCCGGCTGCGGGCGGCGCGGAAGCGCTTCGACGCGGCCATGGCCCGCCACCGGGCGCCCGAGGCTCGGCCCGTGCTCGCCGCGTGGCTGCCCTGGGCTTGGCCCGCGTGGCTGGGCAAGCCCGCCGTCGCGGTGGGGGTGGGCGCGGTCGCGGTCGCGGCCACCGTCGCCGTGCCCCGGGTCGCCGTGCAGCCGGTCGAGACGACGCTGGCCGCGCTCGATGCTCCGGCCGCGGCTGGCTTCGACGACGAGGGTTCGCATCGCTGGCCGGCCGCCGTGGCCCCGCGGGTTCGCCCCGAGTTCGAATCGGCGCCCCCGGCTCCCGTGCCGCCCGACGACGAGCGCGTGCGGCTCGACGATCCTCCGGGCGAGGTGGTGGCCGTGGTGCCGCGCCGCTCCGCTGCCGTCGCGTCGTCGCCCGGGTCGCTCGGTGCGACCGAGCCGGTCGAGGCCGTGGTGCCCGAGCTGGTGCTCGGGCCTCCGCCGCGCGCTCCGTGGGCCACCACCGTGCAGGGCGATCATCGGGTGCACCACCCGTCGCTGGTCGAGCCGCGCCAGGACTTCGTGTCCGCGCTGTGGCGGATCGCGCTGGACGTCATCTGAAAAGAACGTCGGCTCGGGTCACGGAACTCGAGCCGGCCGGCCAAGGACCAGGGTGAGCCGAGGGCACGAGCGACGCGCACCGTCGACGGAGCCACCGGCCAGGAGAACACCCATGAGCATCCTGACCGTCCTGCTGTCCACCACCTTCGCCCTCGCCCCCGCCCCCGCCCCCGCGGCCGCCCCGGCCTCCGACCAAGACGCCGACGATGCCGCGCGGATCGGCGGCGAGGGGGACGTGAGCGTCTACGAGTTCGCCGACGACACGCTCACCGGCGAGCACCTCTCGGCCGACGGCTCGCTCATCCCGTGGCGGCGTCCGCCCCACCACGAGAGCCTGATCGACCTGCGGGGGCACTTTACGCCCGAGCTGGTCCGCCTCGCGCTCGACTTCTGATCGCCGCCCGCTCCTCGCTCACCGCGTCGCATCACCCACCATCATCGATGTGCGCGTCGCTTCCGGTCCCGGAGGCGGCGCGCGTCTGCATGGGCGCGTAGGGCTCGAAGCGCTGCCGGCTTTGGCGACCCGCGTTGAGGCGCTGGAGCTCGCGGCGGGTATAGGCCATCGGCTGCCCCGGGGGGGCGACCCGCCGGACGAACCGCTCGATCCGCCGGCGCATCTGCTCGGCCTGGGCGCGGCGCTCCGCCTCGTCGGGCCCCACGCCCGGCTGCGCCTCCTCGCACTCGTCCCACCACTCGAACACCGCCCGCTTGCGCGCCTCGACGCTCAGCGATCGGTCGCGCCACACCGTGGCGAGCAACTGACCCAGCATCAGCATCGCGGCCTGCTGCTGCTCCCGGCTCTCGCGGCGGAGCATCGCGTCTCGCATCGGCGCGGTCTGGTCGAGGAACGCCTGCTTGGCCCGCACGTTCTTGCGCTGGCCTCGGCGCAGGAGCAGATCGGACAGCCCCCCCATGCGCACGCCTAGGCTCACCAGGATCGGCGCCGGGCCGTAGGGGCTGGGGGGCATCCGCTCGGCCGCCGCGTCGGCCTTGGCCGCCCCGTCCTCGGGCGCGGGCGTCTCGAGATCCGGGCGGTCGTGCGGCCCCGGCCGGACGACCGCCCGGCCCATCTCCATCACCCAGTCCATCGTCTCCACGCCGGTGCGGAGATCGGGCTCGATCCCCGGCGTGTCGCGAATGCGGACCCGCCCGTCGGGCTCGATGATCCCCACGAAGTTGGCCTCTCGATCCACGTAGCGCAGGCTGCCGTCGTCGCGGCGCTCCAGCCGGGTCTCGTCGGATTGCCGCCGGATCCGGTGCGGGGCGGGCAGGCGGGGCGGCGGCGGCGGGGCCAGGGCCGCCGCCGCGATCGCGGGCGCGGTGACCGTCGTGATCACCACGATCACCCCGCTCGACCACCGTGCCATGCCCCGATCGTAGGCGATGCAGCCGCCTCGATTCCATGGGCTTGGTCACCCTTGACTATGATCGCCGCCTACGTAGGGCGTGGTCATGCGGATGACTACGTTCTCGCCCTTCGTCGCTCCGCTCGTGCCGGATCGTCGGGCGCGGCGTGGCCGGGGTGCACGAATGTCGCGCCGTGGTCGGCACCCCGCAGGAAATTCACACGGAAACCGTCGGATGGCCCGGTTGGTCGGGTCATGCTGAAGATGGACCCTGCCTTGCAGGGTTCCCACTCGAAAGGAACACCTCATGGAGTTCGAAGTTCGTGGACGCAATCTCAATCTGTCCGAGTCGATGGAGGAGCTGGTCGAGCGCCGCATCGATTTCGCCCTCGGGCGCTTTTCCGGCGAAATCCGGCGGATCGACGTGCAGCTATCCGACCTCGGTGACACCCACGATGGGGTCGCCAAGCAGTGCCGCGTCTCGGTGACGCTCCAGCACGGGGGCCGGGTGCGGGCCGAAGGCACCGACGAGCAGCTCCGTGATGCCATCGACCAGGCCGTCTACCGCGTGGGGCGGCGGCTGGGCCGAAAGCTGGACCGTAGCGTCCACCCGCGGCGGTCGTTCCGCCTCGCCAGCTGAGCCCACGGGCCCGCGCGGGCCGCGTTCGCGGTGGTAGGCTTCGCCCTCGCCGCGAGCGCTGCCCGTGAAGATCGTCTACCTGTCGCAGTACTTCCCCCCGGAGGTGGGCGCCCCCGCGGCGCGGGTCTCCGAGCTGGCGCGACGCTGGGCCGAGCTGGGGCACGACGTCTGCGTGCTCACCGGCTTCCCCAACCACCCCACCGGGGTCGTCCCCGAGGCGTACCGCGGGCGCATCCGCCAGCGGCAGGCGTGGGGAGCGGTCGACGTGCTGCGCACCTGGATCTACGCCACCCCCAACCGCGGCGTGGCGCGGCGCTCGCTGTCGTTCGTGTCGTTCGCCGCCTCCTCGCTCGTCATGGGGGCGCTCGACCGCCGGGTGCGAGACGCCGACGTCATCGTGGCCACCTCCCCGCAATTCCTCTGCGCCATGGGGGGCTGGGCCCTCAGCCGGATCATCGGCGCCCCCTTCGTGCTCGAGATCCGCGATCTGTGGCCCCGCAGCATCGTGGAGGTGGGGGTGCTGCCCGCCGCGCACCCCGTCATCGTGGGGCTCGAGCACGTCGAGCGCTTCCTCTACCACCAGGCCGACCGCCTCGTGAGCGTGACCGATTCCTTCTGCGACGTGTGGCGCGAGCAAGGGGTCGACCCGGCCAAGATGCGGGTCATCAAGAACGGTGTCGACCTGCGCACGTTCCAGCCCGGCCCGCGCGAGGGCGAGGTCCGCCGGTCGCTGGGGCTCGAGGGCAAGTTCGTCGTCTCGTACATCGGCACGCACGGCATGGCCCAGCGGCTGGGCACCCTGCTCGATGCGGCCGAGCGCCTGCGCGACGACCCCGAGATCCACGTGCTGCTGGTGGGCGAGGGGGCCGAGCGCGAGCCGCTGGTGCAGCAGGCGGCCGAGCGGGGCCTGGACAACGTCACCTTCCTGGGCCAGCAGCCGCGCGAGACGATCCCGGGGCTCATCGCCGCGTCCGATCTCGTCGCCGTGCTGCTGCGGCGCACCGAGCTGTTCGAGAAGGTGATCCCCTCCAAGATGTTCGAGATCATGGGCTGTGCGCGGCCCATGGTGCTGGGCGTGCGCGGCGAGGCGGCGGCGCTGCTGCGCGACGCCGGCGCGGGGTGGACCGTGCCGCCCGAGGATCCCGACGCGCTGTCCCAGGCCATCCGGCGGGCCAAGGCCGACCCCGCCGAGCGGCAGCGCCGGGGCGAGGCGGGCCTGGCCTTTGCTCGGGCCCACTACGATCGCGATGTGCTGGCCGAGCGCTACCTCGAGGACCTCCGCGAGCTGGTGGAGGGCGCGGCCAGCTGCCGCTAACTCACGCCCGGATCCGCGCAACCGCCCCCGATCCGCCCCGTCCCCTCGGCCATGGGGTTCTTCGACAAGGCCAAGAAATTCATGGGGGGCAAGGGCATGGCGGACGTGACCATCACGGTCATCGAGCGTCAGCCGGCCGCGACCGCCACCTTTCCCGTCACCGACTCCGTGCTCAAGGGCACCATGGTCATCGACGTGAAGCAGGACTGCACCCTGCTGGCCACCAAGTACGAGATCTGGCTCGAGGTGGAGGGGGGCGAGACCTCGTCGGTCGACATCGTGGCCTCCGACGCCGATCCCGATCCCAACACCTCCTACTCCGATACGTGCCTGAAGATGCCTTGCGATCTGACCGCGGGCCAGCAGATCACCCAGCCCTGGATGGTCTCGGACGTCGACCTGGCCAAGTACCTGGCCAAGGCCGGGATCAGCGATCCCAACGCCGCGGTCGGCAACGACAACGTCAAGCTGAAGGTGAAGTGCATCGCCGACGTGAAGGGCTCGCCCTTCGACCCCAGCGCCGAGGTGCAGGTGCGGCTGAGCCCCGCGTCCTGAGCCAAGGCGGCGGGGGCAGATCCGCGAGGGTGGGGTGCCCCCGGCTCGCCGGTGTGACCTCCTGCGCCCCCGAGCCAAAGCGGCGGGCGGGGTGCAGGGCGGCGAGGGCGGGTGCTCCGGGCTCGCCGGTCTGCGTGGCGGTCGGCCGGCGCGGGTCTCAGAACCGCTCGTGGCGGAAGCGCAGCCCCTGGGCGGCGCAGACCTTGCCGACCCCGCGGGCCAGCCCCGGCGGGCCGCACAGGAACACCTCCGGCGGCGGCAGCCCGGGCAGGTCGCTGAAGCGGCGCAGCAGCGCGTCGAAATCGGGGCGCCCGAACTGGGTGCGCGCGCGCAGGCCGGTGACCACGTCGCTGAGCGTGTGGTCGTAGAGCACCGCCCGCGCCAGGTCGAGCGTGCCCCCGCCCATGTCGGTGCGCGCCCCGGTCAGGTAGATGTGGATGTCGAACAGCCCCTCGTGGTCCTCGGCCTCGAGCCGCGACAGCAGCTCGGTGAACCATTCGAAGCACGCCTGATCGCGGCTGAGCCAGATGAAGTGGATCTTCTGGATCACGTCGGCCGGCCCCGCCTGCCGGCGCAGGTGAACGCTCTGCAGCAGCGAGGCGAAGGGCGTGACCCCGATCCCCGCCCCGATCATCACCGCGTGCCGACAGTGCAGCAGCGCCGAGCTGGGGGTGCCGTAGGGGCCGTCGATGTGCACCGGCAAGCCCGCGATCTGGCGTGATTCCCACGGGGGCAGGGGCTCGCGGCGGCGCAGGCGGGGGCCGCCCTTGGGGGGCACGGTGCCGGGAGGCGCCATGTAGTCGAACAGCGCGCCGGTCCAGTTGCCCAGCCGCCGCACGTGCACCGTGAGGCGGTGCGGATCCTCGGGGGCGGAGGTGAGCGTGAACGGGTGCCACTCGTGGCGAGCGATGGCCGGGATCCGCAAGAACACGTAGTCGCCCGGCTGGTAGGCGAACCCGCGCGGCCGCGCGATGTCCAGGCGGGTCACCCCCGAGGGCAGGATCGTGGCCTCGACCAGGGTGGTGGGCTGGCTGCGGGTGGCCGCGCGAACCAGGCGCTCGATGAAGAAGCCCGCCCCGGGCAGCAGCAGCCACATCCAGAACACCGGGCCGTGCACCAGCATCAGCCCGAACCACACCAAGTAGAGCATGTGGGTTGTGTGGAAGGCCTCGAAGCTGCCCGAGCGCCGCACTCGCTCGCGCGAGAACAGCCACATCATGATGAACACGGCCAGCAGCGCCGCGCCGGTGACGTTGGCCGCGCTCGTCCACGCCCCGGGGCCCTGCGCGGTGAGGATGTTGAGCACGTGAGCGCCGGTGTGCACCAGGGCCAGGCCGAACATCACCTCGCCCACGATCCGGTGGATCTCGATGCTCTCGTCCACCGGCAGCAGCCGGCCCAGCCGGCGGCGTCGCACCCAGCTCAGCGAGTAGCGGAGCATGGGCACCAGCACGAGCGCGCCGTTGAAGTTGAGGCACGCGCCGCAGCCCCGGGCGATCTGCACCAGCAGGCCCGCGCCCTCGCCCCGGTAGCGGAGCACCGCCTCGCCGAAGAGCAGCACGTTGACCAGGGCGTAGATCCCCACGAACACGGCGAGCAGCGCGGTGTCGCGGGCCCACCGGGCTCGGCGGGGCCGGGCGGTGGGGGCCTCCGTCGCCATGGCCGACGCGCGGGCCCGGGAGCGCGGCCCCGGGGTCAGCAGCGACACCCCGTACCGGGCCAGCTCGGCGCGCAGCTCGGGGCGGGGGGCCACCAGGGCGACGAACTCGTCGAACGTGAGCGCGCCGCACTCGTCCATGTCACCCGAGTGCCACACCGCGTCGACCAGGCGATCGACCACCGCGTCGGGCAGCTGCAGCTGGTTCTCGGCCAGGCTGATGTGCAGCAGGCGTTCGAATTCCTCGCGGCTGAGCCGGCCGTTCCCGTCGTGGTCGTGCAGACGGAACAGGAACCCCAGCTTGGCCTCCACCGGGCCCGACATCACCGCCTCGGCCGCGTCGGCCAGCTGCTGCCCGCTGGCGAAGCCCCGTCGGGTGAAGTCCAGCGCCACCAGCACGCGCTCGGCCAGGTAGAGGCTGCGCAGCCCCAGGGCCTCCTGCACCGCCGCGCCGTCGATCTTCCCCTCGATCTCTCCGAGCCGAGCGACGATGGTGGCGACGGGGATCGACCCCGAGCCCGTGTCCTGACGCGTGCGCCCGGGCGATGAAGGGGTCGCGCTCGCGACGAGCGTCTGCCCGGACTGCGAGGGCGTGGAGCCGGCGACGAGGGTCCGATCGGCGGGCGGTGGGCGAGAGGGGGGCATGGCGGATCGCGGCCCGGGTCAGATGAGCGAGAGCTGGGTGGCCTGCCCCTGAACCTCGACCGTGGCGCCCTGCGAGCGCAGCCACGCGGCCCCCTGGGCCGACCACGCGGAGTCACCCCGCAGCAGCACGCGGGGACGCGCGCAGGCCTCCCAGAACGCGGCGAGGTGCGGGCGATCCACCCGGCCGGGGATCGCGATCTCGGCCATCTGCAGGCGCTCGCCGGTCGGCCCCCGTCGAGCCTTCCACGCCTCGACCTGCAGGCGCACGCGCTCGGGCGCGCTGGCGAGCACCACGGCCGAGATGTCCTCGTGGCGCTGCAAGCCCGCGCCGTCGATCGCGTCGTGGGGCCACAGCAGCACCGGCGCCTCGGGCTCGAGCCCCTCGAGGTAGGGCGCGAAGCGAGGGTGAGCCTGGAACGCGAGCTGCTCCCCGCACGCGCGGATGATCTGCACGGCCGTCACCGCGGTGTCGACCAGCACGAGCACCACCCCGCCCAGCGAGGCCAGCGTGCGCAGCCCCTTCAGCCGCAGCGCCGGCGGAGGACGCTCGGGCGCCCACTCGGCCTGCGCCCGCAGCAGCAGCCAGTCGCACGGCACCGGCGTGGGCGCCACGCCCAGCGCCCAGGTGTACAGGCACCGCAGCCCGCCCTGGCGGTGCACCAGCCGCAGCGACGAGCCCCCCAGCGGCAGCCCCGAGGTCACCGCCTCGAGGGTGAGCCGACCCACCCCGAACTCGCGGCCGTGCTCCACCAGCACCGCGCGGGCGAGGCTGGTGCGCTGGGCCGGCGAGAGGTTGGCCAGCGCCATGGCGTAGACCAGGTCGCGGTGGCCGATCCACGGCCCGGGCACCAGCTTGGGCTGGGCCCCCACGTGCGACAGGAAGCAGGTGCGATCGACCGCGGGCTCGTCCAGCGACAGGCGCTCGCGCGAGATCATGTGCTGCACCTCGTGCAGCTCCTCGTCCGGGGGCGTGGCGTCGACCATCGGCGCTCCTAGGCCTCGGCCTTGGCGCGGGCGCGGGCGCGGGCGCGGTGGAAGAAGTCTCGCAGCAGGTCCCCGGCGGGCTGGGCCAGCACGCCCGAGACGAGCTCGACCCGGTGGTTGAGCCGAGGATCGCTGCAGATCTGATACAGGCTTCGCACGGCGCCAGCCTTGGGATCGTCGGCTCCATAGACCAAGCGCGCAACCCGGGCGTTGACGATCGCGCCCGCGCACATCGGGCAGGGCTCGAGGGTCACGTAGAGGGTGGCCCCATCGACCCGCCAGCGCCCCGAGCTGCGGCAGGCATCGCGCAGCGCCACCACCTCGGCGTGACCGGTGGGGTCGGCGTCCAGCTCGCGGCGGTTCTCGCCCACGCCCACCACCACGCCGTCGCGCACCACGATGGCGCCCACCGGCACGTCGCCCCGGGCCGCGGCCGCCCGGGCGCGATCGAGCGCGTGCTGCATGAAGCGTTCGTCTTCGTCTTCGAGCGTCACGGGCGAGCGCAGGGTCGCCCGGAACGCGCTCGGCTCACAACCCCCGGCGCTCGAGCGACCGGCGCTCGCCCTGTCGCCGCTCCCCCCGCGAGCCGAAGCCCGGCCGATGGGCCACGTGACGATCGAGCTGGCGGCGCAGGTGCTGCTCGGCCGTCGTCACCAGCCGGGGAGACCAGACCTGAAGCTGCACCAGCAGCAGGTGCTGCTCGCCCTCGCGCGCCTCGACCACGATCCGGCCGGAGGGATCGCGGTAGGGCGACAGCGCGGCGATCTGGCGAGCGTGGTGGATCTCCTCGGCCCCCCAGGGGCGATCCCGGCCCAGCGAGATCTGCAGCGGCACGCTGTAGCGCGCCGGCCCGATGGCGACCGACTCGGTGCTGATGATCCGGTTGGGGATGAACAGCCGGGAGCCATCGGCCTGGTGCAGCTCGACGCGCGTGAAGCCCACCCGCCGCACCACCCCGTTGAACTCGCCCACCGCGATCCGATCGCCCTCGCGCAGGCGGTCGCGCACGGCCAGGCTCACCCCGGCCGCGAGGCTCTCGAGCTGGTGGCGGAGCACCAGCACCGAGGCCACCGACGCGAGCGTGAGCACGCCCAGCGTGAGGGTGGGCGCCGCTCGCAGCAGCCGCCCCAAGATCAGCGCGATGGCCAGCGCCCACATGGCCAGCGACAGCAGCGCGGCGCCGGTGCTGACCAGCCGGCGGCGCTTGATCCCCAGGTGCAGCACGAAGCGAGCGCCGCGCTGGATGGCCCGGGTGGCCGCCCACGCCAAGATCACCACCAGCGGGAAGAACAGCCCGCGGGGGAACGTGAGGTCGTGCCGCAGCGCCTCGAGCTCGAACGCCGCCTCGGGCTCCTGCCCCACCGGCACGCCCCCCGGGCCCACGGGGGCCGGCTCCTCGAAGATCTCGGTGATCGCGTCGGGGTGCGGGGCGGCGACCGGCGCCACGGGCGAGGCGGCCGGAGCCGGGGCCGGCGCGGCGGTGTTCGACGCGGCGGTGTTCGACGCGGCGGTGTTCGGCGCGCCGTCGGGCCTTGGGGTCGCGGAGCCGGGGACGGGCGCCGGCGCGCCCACGGCCCGGGTGTCGCGGGGCGCCTCACTCGGACAGCCCGCCCCGGCGCTAAGCCCCAGCCCCAGCGCCAGCCCCACGACGATCCGTTGCGCGCTCATCCATCCCTCCGCACCGACGCGCCGAACTCGAGCAGCGCGTCGCAGATCGTGGGCAGCACCGAGGGCGCCAGCCGCAGGCCGCCCTGGAGCCCGGGGCGGGTCTCGAGGATCCCCGCCGAGCGCAGGAACGCCACGTGGCGCCGCACCTCGGATCGCGGCAGGGCGAGCGTGCGCGCCAGCGCCTCCACGTCGGAGGCGCCGAAGCGGACCACCTGGACCACCAGGCCTACCGCGTGAGGGTGCAGCAGGTCGAGGAAGCGGCTGCGCGCCAGCACGTGGCTGCGGGGCGCGGGCCGGATCCCGTCGTCGCCGGTGGGCTCCACGTCGCGGTGCCAGGCGCGGAGCGCCGCGCGGATGTTGCCTCCGCTGGTGCGGTGGAGGTTGCGGTAGTAGGCGATGCGGCTGGCCTCCACCCGGCGCTGGCCCAGCATCCGGGCCCACCGCCCGTGGGGATACTCGATGACCAGCCCGCTCACCCGGTTGCGCGCCTCCACCACCCGGGCCAGCCCCTCGGGGTCGAGCGAGCCGAGCGTGATGACGCGCCCGAACGCCTGCCGCACCGCCACCGCGGGGTCGACCAGGGTGAGCGCGTCCTCGGAGATCGACGCCGCCCAGAACGCCACGTGGCGGGTGCTCACCACCAGGTCGAGGATCGTCGCCAGCTCGCGCAGGCCGGCGACGTCGGGCGGGCACCACGTCTCGAGGTCGTCCACCACGATCGCGGTGCGCTCGTCGGCCAGCGCCGCGCGGACCTCCCCGTGGCGGGGCTCGCACTGCAGCTCGCTGGCCAGCGCGGCCAGCAGCCCATCGCGGTGGTCGTGCTCGTCGCCCAGCCGCAGCACCCGGGGGGCCCGGAACTCGCCTTGGGCCACGTTGAGCAGCGATGTGCGGCCGCTGCCGTGGGGGCCCACCACCAGCACGCCCCCGTCCGCCGCGCCCTCGAGCGCGTCGTGCTCGGCGGCCAGCAGCTGCTTGAGCTGCGGCCGACCGGTGGCGAAGAAGCGCCGGTCGTGCAGCGGCTCGAGCGAGAACAGCCGGCCGTACATCGGCGGCAGCTCGGGCTGCCCCGGCGCGCGCAGCTCGTCGTGCAGCAGCTCCCGCAGCCCCGCCGCGTCCAGCCGCGTGCGGCCGGCCCGGCGCTGGATCTCGGCGGTGAGATCGCTGGCCCGCAGCTTCCGCCACAGCGACTGCAGCCGCAGCCGCAGCTTCCCCAGCCCGGCCGCCACCCGGTCGACCCCGCGGGCGAGGGCTCGGCGGGTGGACAACAGCACGGTGCGGCGCTCCGCCACCTCCACCCGGGCCCGCGCGGCGCTGGCCCGCACGGCCGCGAACGTGCGCCCCAGGCTGTCGACCAGCTGGGCCGGGGTGCCCTCCCGCGCGTTCACCAGCTTGTCGAGCAGCTCGTCCACGCGGCGCAGCGCTCGGGTGAGGCCATCGTCGACCAGCGCCCGCAGATCGCCCTCTTCCTCGCCGCTGCGGGCCAGCTCGATGGAGAACGTGGCCACGCCCACGTGCTCGCGCAGCTGGCTGTTGAGCACGTTGACCATCGCGTGGGCCTGCCGGATCCGCTCCCCCAGCTGCGGCGCGAACCCGACCAGCAGCGCCTCCTCGCAGATCCGCCGCAGCGGCACCACGATGATCTCGGCGTCGGAGGGGCTGCGCGCGAACTGCAGGGGCGTGGTCCCGCCCAGCGCGGTCAGCTCCTCGGGCAGCTCCGCCACCGCCTGCTGGAGCGCCTCGACC
>JGI12210J13797_10405146_pt1 | contig 11461 bp, 10 predicted proteins | sample ElkSlonscriptome_3_FD_13797 | JGI IMG/M metagenome (IMG submission 13797) | reverse complement strand
GAAATCACCACCTGATCCGCTTGCGTCGTATCCTCCGTCGCGGTCTCGGATGTCGACTCGCCGACGACCCCGCTGGCGTCGGTCTCCGGTTCTAGTGCATCCGCGCGGGCGACATCCAGGGCTTCAGAGGGGCGGGGGTCGGGCAAGAGCGCGACATCCGGCGAGGGCAGTGTCGGCGCGCTGCCCATGTTGCTTCCAGTGTCGCTTCCGGTATCGGTCGCCGCACCGTTCAACGGCACCATGGAATCCGTTGCGACGATTGTCTCGATGCGATCGCCAACCGCCGTGGGACGGTCGAGCACGGACATACCGGGTTCGCCAGTTGCAGCGTCGGTGGCCCGCCCGGTCTCGGCAGTGGTTGTCGGCGGCGTCAATGACTCGTCGGACGGTTCGAAATCCGGTTGCGTTGCATCCGCGGGTTCGGTGTCGGCGACGTCTTGATTCGAGCCGCTTCCGAAGATCCCTGGCCGGTAAGAATCGACCTGGCTCCCAGTCCACCAGAGATAGCCACCGGCCGCGATCAGGACCACCGCGGACAACAGCAACGGCACTGCCCAGGCAGAACCGGAACGCGCCAGCGCCTTGTTCTCGAGGGCCGAGCGTGGCGGGGCTTCGGCGCCGGGGTGCAGTACGTGAAAGCGCGCGATCAGCGGCTGCGGGTCCATTCCGAGCAGTCGGGCATAGGTGCGTATGTAGCCGGAGACGAACACCGGGCTTGGCAGATGATCGAAGTCGTCGCGCTCCAGCGCGTCGACAGTTTCCGGGGTCAGACGTAGCTCGGTGGCGACCCGTACGATTTCGAGCTTGCGCGCGCGGCGTGCAGCGGCCAAGGTCCGGCCGGGGCTGTCGACGGCCGCTTGTGAGCGCTCTGGGGCGGGATCTGGATGCACGTGGTCTGGGTCGTCCATCTTGGGTTCGTCCGTCTTGAATTCGTCCGTTTTGAATTCGTCTGGCTTGGATTCGTTTGGGGTCTCGTTCTCTGCACTAGTCATGGCGAGCGTTTTCGGGCGAGCGTCTGGGCAAATGGCCTGTCGGTCACAACTGCATCACTTGCGTGGAGTCTGGGAAGCGTTTCCGCAAGGTGTCCGCCATCGCCTCGGCGTCCTTGGGTCGACCGAGTCCGGACAGCACCCGCGATCCGAGTAATAAGGAATCCGGCGTGATCTGGCCGACGCGAAAGTAGCGCACCATGTACTCATAGGACTCCTGATAAGCCCCGCGATTCAGACTAAGCTCCGCCATAGAGTAGAGGGCCGGAGCAAAGTTGGGGTTGGCCGTCAGCGCTTTGCGCAGGTAGGGCTCGGCATCAGTGCCTTGGTTGGCGCGCTCGGCACACTTGACCGCGTTCATGAGCGCAACCTCGGGAGTCTGGTACAGCGGATTCTCCAGCGCCTTCTCGAAATGTTGATTCGCTTCGCGGTACTTTCCGGCGTAACACAGCATGCGTCCGTAGCCGTTCAGAATGTCCGGGTTGGCCGGGGCGATCCTGAGCGCCGTGGTGAATGCTTGTTCCGCCTCCTTGGACTGGCCGAGGCGCTGGTGGATCAGCGCTAAAACGTAGTGGGCGTTGGCATTCTTGTTGTCCGCCTGGACCGCACGCTCGCCGTTCTGCAACGCGGCGGCCATCTGGCCGCGTTCGTAGTACGCCGAGGCCAGTCCAACATAGAGGTTCGCCGGGCTGTCCGCGGCCGCGTCGGCCGCTGCGAGCTTGCTGTTCTTGCCGCCGCCGCAGCCGGTCAGCAGCACGCAGCCGCAGAACAACAGCCAGGAGGCCCATATTGGCACGCCGACCGCCTTCGAGCATCGGGCTAGGCTCATCCGGCGGCGATCCCCTGCGCGAACGGTACCTCGATCCGACGCCGGCTGCGATCCTCTACCCGGCCTACCAATTGGCCACAGGCAGCGGCGATCTCATCACCGCGGGTCTTGCGCGTGGTAGTCACTAGGCCGGAGCGAATCAGACGCATGCGAAAGGCGTCCACGCGCTCCGGCGGACTGGTGTCGAAGCCGCTGCCGGGAAACGGGTTGAACGGGATCAGGTTGATCTTGGACGGCGTACCCTCAAGCAAGCGGATCAGGGCCTTGGCATGGCGATCGCTGTCGTTGACGCCATCGAGCATCACATATTCCCAGGTGATGCGTCGGCGCTTGTCGCCACGCAGATAGGCGCGACAGGCCGGAATCAGCTGTTCCAACGGGTACTTCTGATTGATCGGCACCAGCTGATCGCGCAGCGCGTTGTCCGGCGCGTGTAGCGACACCGCCAGCGACACCTCGCTGACCTCCGCTAGACGCTGGATGTTGGGTACGATGCCGGACGTGGATAGCGTTACCCGCTGCTTTGCCAACATATAGGCAAAGTCGTCCTGCATCACGCTCATCGCCTTCACCACCGCGTCGAAGTTCGCCAGCGGCTCGCCCATGCCCATCATCACCACATTGGTCGGCGCGCGACCGATCCGGTGCGTTGCATACCAGACCTGGCCGATGATCTCGCCGGCGCTCAGGTTGCGGTTGAAGCCCTGCCGCGCGGTCGCGCAAAAACGACATTCCAGCGCACAGCCCACCTGCGATGATACGCAAAGCGTGTCGCGGCGCTCCTCCGGGATGAACACCGTCTCGATGCGCTGGCCGTCGGCGAATTGCAACGCCCACTTGACAGTGCCATCGACGGACGGCTCTTCGACGACCATGTTTGGCGCGCCGATGCGGGCCTCGCGGGCAAGCCGCTCACGCAGCGGCTTCGAAAGATCCGTCATCGCCTCGAAATCAAGCACACCGTGCTTGTGAATCCATTTGAACAGGTTGCGGCCGTGGAACGGCTTCAGACCCCAGTCGGTCACCAGGGCCTCGCACTCCGAGCGGTCGAGATCCAGCAGATCGATACGCTGATCGGCGTTCATGATGATTGCCTCAGCGGTGCGAACGCCCGCTCAGCGGGTCCGCGCGCAGACGCCTTCTGGGAAGAAGAAACCGATCTCGCGCTCGGCCGTCGCCGGGGCGTCCGAGCCATGCACCGCGTTCTCGGTGAAGGAGTCGGCGAAGTCCGCGCGCAGCGTCCCCGGTGCGGCATCCGCCGGATTGGTCGCGCCCATGATCTCACGATTGCGTGCGATCGCATCCTCACCCTCCAGCGCCATCACCATGCACGGCCCAGAGGTCATGAAGTCCACCAACTCGTCAAAAAAGCCCTTGCCCTGGTGCTCCGCATAAAACGCCGAGCCCTGCTCGCGGCTCATGTGCAGCATCCGCGCCGCGACAATCTTAAGACCAGCGTCCTCGAAGCGGGTGCAGATCTGCCCGATCACGTTCTTCGCAACGGCGTTGGGCTTGATGATGGACAGGGTTTGTTCGACGGCCATGGGAACTCCGGAGCAGATTTCGAAAAAGTTGGGGAGATGTGTCTACTCAGGAAGTCAGCCGCCCCGACGAGCGGCTCAAGGCGGTTACCGCCAAATTAGATCGGTGCGACACATCAGGACAATACAGAACCCGCGATTGTACGCAAGAATGCGTGGTAAGGTCTATCTCAGTTTCGAGCCCGCACCCTGTTGCGCATTCGTCTCGTTGTCGATGTGCGTGAAGTCTTATACCCTCCGCCTCGTGCTCGACACCCGCCCAACGACGCCCCTATGCGCTATGTCCACGATTCGTTTTTCTCATGAATTCCATGCAGGGCTGCTTTGTCCGGTCTGTCATGGCTCTCCGCCGCGTGTCGAAGCGACGCGATTGAGTTGTGAGTCTGACGGCTGCGGCGCTATTTTCCCGGTTGTGGATGGGTTTCCGCGTGACATCAAGTCCACGAAGCCAAAACGGTCCCATCCCAACTATAAGCGCTGCCGCTAGGGCTTAACTTAATGGCATTGGCGGCGAACGAGATGCAGTATACGATTAGTAAGGACTCTGCCCGAAACCCGCTTTGGGGGTAAGGAGGATAAAGCAGGCAAGAGCGTACGAAGGGGCCGGAGACCGCAAGAGGGCGCTCGAGCTGCTGGCTGCGGTGGCGAAGAGGCGGCCTGAAAATGAAGAGGTTTATTTGGCTATCGCACAAACGTACGCTCGGTCGGGTGATTTACTGGCTGCAATGGGGGTCCTAGAGGCTTGGGCAGAGGCGGCGAAGAACAAAAGGGCGATCTACTTATTTCTTGCGCAATACAGCTTTGACAGCGGCGATATCGGCGCAGCGCGGTCATTTACGGAGAAGGTGGAGGCTGAGGGTTTGGAGATGACGCGTATGCGGCAACGACAGGAAGGTAGCCAGCCGTCAGGGCAGCGGTGAGCATTTATGTCGGGTGTACCCCATCGGAAATGGCCGTCTTGGAGTCGGTTTGCGGTGGCCGCGGCGGACTCGTTTGGGTGAAGCGATGCAGCGCTGTGGGGAGGTCTTATTCGGCGTTATCGCTTGAGAATTGAAGCTGGTCACGGGGGAAAATGGCGATATGGCGCGATTCGATGTTTTCAACGGCGACGCAGATGGCCTCTGCGCTCTGCAACAACTGCGGCTGAGTGATCCAAGCGACACGACGCTGGTCACGGGCGTCAAGCGCGATATTGGGTTGCTGTCTCGCGTTGACGCCGCTGCGGGGGACGAGGTGACTGTGCTGGATGTCTCGCTCGACAAGAATAGGGTAGCGTTGCTGGACGTTCTGGATCGCGGAGCGTCGGTTCGCTACTTCGATCATCATTTTCCCGGCGAGATCCCCGAGCATACTCGGCTCGACGTTCGCATCGAGACTTTGCCGGATAAGGGAACGAGCCTGTTGGTCGATGATTTTTTGGGTGGGGCTCAGCGTGCATGGGCGGTGGTCGGTACGTTTGGTGACAACTTCGATGTGGCCGCGAGGCGTGCGGCGGCGCCGTTAGGCTTGTCGGAAGACGCACTGGGCCTGCTACGCCAGCTCGGCATCTTGCTGAATTACAACGGTTACGGCGCAACGGTGCAGGATCTGCATTTTCCGCCGGATGTCTTGTTTCGGCGCATCGCATCGTATGCGGATCCGCTTGCATTTGTTCAATTGGATGATGCGTTCGCCGCGCTGCGCGATGGCTATCAAGAGGACATGGCCCGTGCCCGGGCGGTGGTTCCGGAGCTTGAGACGGAGCGCCATGCTGTTGTCATTCTTCCGGCCGCACCTTGGGCGCGTCGGGCCAGCGGCGTCTATGCGAACGAACTGGCTCAGGCCGCCCCGGAACGTGCGCATGCGATGCTGACGTTTTTGCCCGACGGCGCTTTTGTCGTGAGCTTGCGTGCTCCGCTGACGGACGGGCAGGGTGCCGACGAGCTGTGTCGCCGATTTGCGACCGGGGGTGGGCGCAAGGCGGCGGCGGGGATTAACCGGTTGCCGGCGTCGGAACTCGGGGGCTTCGTCGACGCCTTCGTGTCGGCCTTTTAGATGCTAGCGAGGCGATGCCGCAGACCGACGAGCGTTCGGTGCTTTGCTGCCGAGCCCTTGCGTTGCGTCCAGCGGGCCAAGCGTCGAGGGCCAAGGGCCCCTATAGAGCGCGATTGTGCAAGGATAGCCCCAGGTCCTTGGCGCCCGGACCTTCCGACGGCAAATCCGTTGTTGCTGGGAAACTTGACGCATCTTCACGCGTTTGGCGCCCTCGGCAGTCTAGTGAATGTTATAGAGAACCCGGCCCGCCCTTCGATGCGTTTCCTAGTTCGCCTCCTAGTCGGATCCGCGATGTCGCCTGACGTGCCGCCGGTTGGAATTTCGCAATGCTTCAGCGCCTGCTGACACGTCTCCTGGACAAGTTGGCCGCGTCGTATCGTTTCAACCAGCAGTGGCGTGAGGTCAACCGGGATTTGTTGGTTGGGCAGCATTGCCTGCGACCTGCTGATGTCCGCTATGAGCCGGCGCCTGAGCGTTACCGGTGCGCGGTTGTGCCGGATGCTGAGCCGGCTGTCGCAGCCGCAGGGCCGCCTTTGTTCGTGTCGGCGCGGTTTCGGTCTGGTTCTACGCTGTTGTGGAATATGTTTCGTCACACGCCTGACGTGACGGCCTTTTACGAGCTACCCAACGAGCGGGAGTGGTTTAGCGCGCGACCTGGCAAAGACCTCAAGGACCGCACCCACGTGAATGTCGACTGCGTTGGTTTCCTCCTTTTCACGGATCGGTTTTCCTGGATTGAGCAAGACCGAAGAGGTTGGCGTCCAATTGCGGACACGGAGGTGAGCTGAGTTATAGAGTTAATCACCATGCCTGTATCTCCGACAGATTGAACCATGCCTCACCTTCACCCCAAAAAACTCTTTTTTTTACCTTGGCCGCTATACCAGCCTTGCTACCATCGTCGAGATCTAGGCGGACTCTCAGATAGCCAGGCATCTTTTTCTACGCATAACGCCCACATCAGCCGCCCACAACGGAGCGCGGCGTTTGCGCACTAATGGCAAAGCCATGCGCAAAAAGCTGCGCGGAGTTGTGGGTCGGCTGCATGTGATCGTTAGGTGCCTGGCTGAATATACCCGGCCCCAAGATCTGAGTAGCTGCAGAGACGAATTTGTTTACGCAGAACCCCACACTGGACCACTGCTTGAACATGATTAACTTCATCCGCAACGGTGAAGCAACAGACAGTCCAGCGCGCGGCGGGAGCCTTTTCGGCTACTCTCGCAAAGTATGGCCGATCGATCTTATTGAGAGAATGACCGATCACGACGATTTCGTTAATTTGACCAAGAGATTCGAAAAAGTTTTCATGCGTTCCCAAGATCGTTTCGACAGGTTTTTGTAAAGCGTAGAACGGATACTTTGCTGCGCCCTCAGAATCCGAAAATGGTGTTCGGTTACCCTCTCCATGTTCATCAATTCCTGCTTCGTCTTCCATGGTGTCACCGTGGCCAAAAATCAGATCATCAAAAGCTTCGGCTTTTCCATGGATATGTAAAACTTGTTTATCAGAAAAACCATATACGACTTGAAGGGTTGATGTGTAGTTGAACGTAAGAAACTTCGCGTTCTCCGCAAACGACAACTTTCTCTCTGCAAATGTTACATCAATCTCTGACACCCAGTCTTGAAAGCACTCTCTAATGCCATCGACATGTTGGTCAGTTTGTTCAGCAAGGTCGTCTTCTAAGCAATAGATGAAGCTAGGCCTGATGCTTTCTGAATATTGAATTCTGGGGTGCAAAAGCTTTAAGAAAAACGCCGGCTGATTCAATTGAGTTGAGACCACTAGCAAAAACCCTTGCCACTTATAAACAACAATCCACGTTCACGCAAACAGATCCTCAGGCCCCGACATGCCCGTATCGTCGCAGCCGGCTTTCCGTTCCACGCCATTCTGCGCAGCATTGACCGGTCCGCGATTTTCTTCGCCGACGCAGATTACCGGGCGCTCCTGGACATGCTGGCCAAGCGAGTGGCGGCGGAGTCGGTTTGCGTCTATGCCTACCTGCTCATGACCAATCATCTGCACTTGCTAATCACACCCGCAACCGATCGAGGACCGTCGCTTCTCATGAAGGGACTCGGCCAACGCTATATGCAGCACATCAACAGGACCTACCGTCGGACGGGCACGCTCTTCGAAGGGCGCTTTCGCTCGTCCGTGATCGAGGCGGACAGCTATCTGCTTGCCTGCCAACGCTATATCGAAATGAACACAATAAGAGCACGCATGGCACAAGCCCCAGGCGATTATCGTTGGTCGAGTTACCGCTGCAACGCGTTGGGTGTCGGCGATCCGGTCGTCGTCCCGCACTCGATTTATTGCGCCCTCGCCGAGGGCGCGGAAGCGGGCCGCGTCCGCTACCTGAGCCTGTTTGCCGACAAGATCCCGGAGGCTGAGCTTACAGCCATTCGGGATTCGACCAACGGCGAGTTTGTCCTAGGCAGCGATCGGTTCCAACGGCAAATCGCCTCAATGGTCGGCCGGCGTACCTGGCCCGGCAAGTCCGGACGACCGCCGAAAGAGGCGCCCGACGACGATCAGCTTAACTTGCCCATCTAACGTGGCAGTCAATAAACCGTGGTCTGTCCCCGATTTCTCAGTCCCCGGTTTTTCAACATTGTCCTCGTCGACAACATCGGCGCCGGACTCGGTTTCGTCAACACGGACTCTGGCGTTGCCTGTGCAACGACGGGCTCCCCTTTCACCAACGACTGCGACTATGATCAGGGGCCGCGAGCCATCAGGAGATGGCTGTTCTGAGCACGTGCTCGGTCCAGTCCATGAACACCCGCAGCCGTTGAGACAGGTGGCGCCGGTGAGGGTAGACGATGTTGAGCGGCATTGCGGGCGCCCGCGCCTCGGGTAGGACCTCGACCAGGGTCCCAGCGCGAATGTTCTCGCGCACGTCGTAGGCAGGCACCTGGATCATTCCAAGGCCCGCAAGGCAACACGCGATCAGCGCCTCAGCATTGTTTGCCGTCACGCGCGATCGCAGTGGTACTTCTTGTACGCCATCAGACGTCTCGACATCCCAGTATTCGACGCGGGAGGTCGTGGGCGACGCGTAACGCACCGCGAAGTGGCTCGCCAGCTCATCGATGCTGCGTGGCGTGCCGTGCCGCTGCAAGTAGGCTGGAGCCGCGCAGTTCGCCATTTCCAACATCCCCAGTGGCCTCGCGACCAGACTGCTCTCGGTGATGTCACCGACTCGGATGACACAGTCGATCCCGTCTTGAATCAGATCGACTTCTCGGTCCGTTGAGCTCAACTCCACCTCCAGGCCCGGGTATTGTTCGAGAAGGTCCGGTAGTGCCGGGGCGAAGATGAGCCTCCCCATCCGCCCCGGAACGCTGACGGACAAACGCCCGCTCAAAGGGTAGGACGACCCTTGGAACAGCGTTTCCAACTCGTCGTAATCACTGAGCACCCTGCCGCAACGCTCGTAGAAAGCAGCACCGTCCTGGGTTGGTGTAACGCTTCGGGTCGAGCGCGTGAGCAGGCGGACGCCCAATCGCTCCTCAAGCTCGCGCACTGCAGTCGAGACCGTGGAGCGAGGCAGCTGTAGTTGATTCGCAGCCCGCGTGAAGCTCAGACAGTCGACCACGCGCACGTAGACGCGAAGGCTCTCGATGCGGTCCATGGACACCTCTGTTCGAAATTTCCGACAACTGTTGTCAGAAATAAACGACTAGTCAGCAATTGTGAACAGCGTACCCTCCGCCGCAGACACTTGGCAGAGAATAGAACCGATGAAAAACTCCATCACCGGAAAGGTAGTTTTGATCGCCGGAGGCGCAAAGAACCTGGGCGGACTCATCGCCAGAGACATGGCCGACAATGGCGCGAGGGCCGTCGCGATCCACTACAACAGCGATGGCTCGAGGGCTGCCGCAGAGGAGACCGCCGCAGCGGTCAAAGCCGCCGGCGCCAAGGCTTGGCTCTATCAAGCCGACCTCACCTCCGCCGCGAATATGGAACGATTCTTCGAAGGCGCCAAAGCACAGTTCGACGGCGTCGACATCGCGATCAACACCGTCGGCAAGGTCCTCCGCAAGCCCATCGTCGAGACAACCGAGGCCGATTTCGACGAGATGATGGCGGTCAACGGCAAGTCGGCCTATTTCTTCATCAAAGAGGCTGGGCGGCATTTGAACGACGACGGCCGCATCGTCACGATCGTCACCTCGCTCCTGGCAGCCTTTACAGATGGATACTCCACCTACGCCGGCGGCAAAGCGACCGTGGAGCACTTCACGCGCGCTGCCGCCAAGGAGTTCTCTGGCCGCGGAATCTCGGTGAACAACATCGGGCCCGGGCCAATGGATACGCCGTTCTTCTACGCAGAGGAGACACCAGAGCGCGTGGCCTTCCACAAGTCCCAAGCAATGGGCAACCAGCTCACGGACATCCAGGACATCGCCCCCATCGTGAAATTCTTGGTCACCGACGGCTGGTGGATCAACGGTCAGACGATCTTCGCGAACGGTGGTTACACGACGCGCTGATCCGTCATCCTCCAAATCCTTTGGTGCGCTATCTGTTTGTCGGTAGGTCGTGTGCGCATCGCCTCGAGGCCGCGACAACGCCTCAAGAACGAAAGGGACGAACGCGATGAAGAACCGATTGGCGGTTTCGGCCTTGGCGCTTGGGTTGACGGCCAGCGCGGCCTACGCTCAGGCCGTCGACTGCGCCGACGCCGAGACCCAAGTTGCGATGAACCTGTGTGCGGATCGCAGCTTTAGGGCAGCTGATGCCGAGCTGAACCGCACCTATAAGGCGTTGGAACAGAAGGTAACGACGCCGGGGTTGGCAAAGCTGAAAGCCGCCCAGCGCGCCTGGATCGCCTACCGCGATGCCCAGTGCGCCTTCGAGGGCGCGGGAACCGAGGACGGCAGCGTTCACGCCATGGTCGTGTCGTCGTGCCGTGAAGGTCTGACGCGCGCCCAGACCAGGCAGCTTGCGAGACAACTGAATTGCGCAGAGGGGGACCTGTCGTGCGGCGGGCAGTAGTGGAGCGATGCAGAGATTCCTAGACCATCCGCGATCGTTGTCGTTGTCGTAATAGACCATCGATACCATAACGAACTGTCTTGGTACTCCTGTCGTGCAGCAGTAGTCCGACAGCCTGAGGGAGCACAGCCATGAAATCCTCAATCTGCCGGCTTCTCTGCCGGTGGTCCGCCGGCATCCTGACGGCCTTGCTCTTGCAAAGTGTCGTTTCCGCGCCGGCATTCGCGCAAGCCGATGCTTCCGGCTCGCCGGAGCCACCCGAGACGGTAAAGGCTGGCGTCTATGTCAGCCCGCCCTTTGTCATGCGCACGGATGACGGCTATACCGGGATGGCGATCGACCTGTGGAACACGCTCACCGAAGAACCGGGGATCGACACCGAGTTCGTCGAGTATCCCACCTTTGGCGATCTAGTTGACGCAGTGAGCACGGGGGCGGTTGACGTCGCGGTAACGAACCTCACCATCACCGAAGACCGCGCCGAGGAGATCGATTTCACGCACCCCTGGTTCGATGCCGGGCTGCAAATCATGATCAGCAACGAGTCCCCGATCGGGTTCCGCAGCGTGGTCGAGGGCTTGTCTTCATCGGGTTTCACGCGCACGTACGCCTGGATCGCGGGTGTGATTCTTGGCGCCACGCTGTTGCTGACGGTTTTCGACCGTCGCTTCGATCCAGACTTCCCAAAGCGCTGGCGGGACGGAATGGCCGAGAGCTTCTATACCGTCATGTCGGTCGCGACGTCCGGCAAGCCGCCGTCGCGTGCGAAATTGTTTGGCTGGATCGGCCGCGTTTGGTCGGCGCTATGGCTCGTCTGCGGCGTGGCTGTCATCGCCTACTTCACCGCGTCGATCACCAGCGTCATGACGACGCTGTCAATCACCGATCGCATCGCCGGCCTCTCGGATCTTCCGGGCAAGACGGTCGGCGTCTTGACCGGCAGCACGTCCGAAGAGTTCGCGAGGGGTGAAGGACTGCGAACACAGTCCTATGCGAACATCGAATTGGCGACAGACGCCCTGGTGCAGGGACAGATTAACGCCATCGTCGG
>JGI12210J13797_10078748_pt1 | contig 11463 bp, 7 predicted proteins | sample ElkSlonscriptome_3_FD_13797 | JGI IMG/M metagenome (IMG submission 13797) | reverse complement strand
CGGCGGGTGGTTGGGATCGTCGAGCGCATAGGTAACGGTCGGGGCCGGCCCTCCGGCTTCGACGCGGAAGCGGACTTCGAAGTCGCCGGCGGCGTTGGTTTCGCTGGGGATGACCTGCGTGCTGCTGGCGGTGCTGGTGGTCACGAAGTCGGCGCTGAGGCTGCCGTTGGCCCAGTTGAGGGCGGGATTGCCGGTGCCGTAGTGATCGAGCAGGTCCACCCACTCCTCGAGCCGCGGCAGGTGTTCCGTGCCGGGAACCACGGTGAGCCCGGCCTCCTCGGCGTTGGCGATCGTCAGCGTGTGGGTAACGGTGCGCTCCGTCGTGAGATTGTCCACGTTCGGAAACAGCAGGTTGACCGTGCCGGTGATCACGACGCCGTATTCGGTGTCGGGGTCCGGCCCGGTGAAGCTCAGGACCTCGCCGGCCGGGGCGGTCGAGTGAACCAGCCGCTGCGAGACGAGGGTGCCGCTCGTGATGTCGTCGAGGCTGGCAAAGTCGCCTTCGTAGATGTCCACGAAGTAGAACTCGTCGTCGTAATACTGGTAGCGCACGTCTAGCTGGTCGGCCTGTGCCACGGGCGGGTCGTTGACGCCAGTGATGGTCACCTCGGCAATTCCCGAAACGGGCAATCCGCCGGCATCGACACCCGCGTAGGCGATTGCCTCGGTGGCGGTCGCCCCTTCGCCGAGCGACTGATTGACGGGGCCGGGCGCGTAGCTCAACGCGCCCCCCGGAGCGATCGTCAAGGTGCCACGTGGCAGGTCGATGGGGCCGGGCGCGAGGGGCTGGCCCGCGATTTCCGTGAGGGTAAAGGTGTCGCCTGGATCGACATCGAGGGTAAAGGTGGCCGGATCGAGCGCGGCCGGGCCGTCCTCCTCCGTCACGCTGAGGGCTATGGCCGAGTTATCGCTTGGCGGATTGTTCGCCCCGGTGACGTCGATGGTCAGGGTGCCCGTGGCGGTCGCGCTATGGGGATCGCTGATCGTGTAGCTGATCGTTTCCTGCGCGGTTTGACCTTCCAGGAGGGAGCCGTTGGGGGCAAACGTAACGGTGCCATCGGGCGGGATGGTTAGGGTGCCGGTCGGCAGGGTGATCGGCTGGCCGACGTCGGCGGCATTGCCGTTGATGGCGGAGACGACCAGTTGAGCGGTTTCGCCAGTGTCGGGGTCGCTGTCGTTGGCCAGCAGAGAGAGCGGCGGGACGGGTTGGGCCTCGGTCACGTCGAGCGAGTCATCGTCCGCCACGGGGGCGTCGTTTTGCCCGGTGATTTCGAAGGAGGCGGTGCGGCGGTGGCTGTTGCCGAGCCGGTCGGCGACGGTGAACGTGAGAGCCTCGTTGAACACCTGCCCCGCGGCGAGGGAGTCCGGGACAGTGTAGCTGAAAGAGCCGTCAGCGTTGACGGTGACGGTGCCGCCGCTGGCGGTGCTGAGAGGGGTGCCGAGGAGGGCCGGTTGATCGCCAACGGCGACGATGGCGAGGCTCGCCGGATCGCGACCGGTGAGGCTCAGCCCGCCGAAGAGGTGGTCGGCGGGATAGTCGAAGGGGGCATCGTCTTCCGCGAGGGAGAATGCGCCCAGGCCGACGTCGGAAAAGGCCGCTTCGGGAAAATACAGGCGGAAGAAGGCGCGGCCCTCGTCCGGGGGAGGCTGGAGGCGGGCAAAGGCCTCGCCTGCCGCCCCGTCGAGCTGGAAGGGCAGTGGAAACCACTGGCTCAAATCGCTGCTCCACTGGGGAATCGGCTCGACGCCGAAGGTATCGGAGGCGACGGGAAAACGGAAGTCGACGTGGGAGGGTTCGTAGGCGACACGGAACTCGGCGCTGGCGCGGTCGTTCTGCGTGGGGTCGAGCCCGAGGAATAGTTGGGCGGGAAGCGGCAGATCCTCGCCATCCGTGGCCGGAGCGGGGCCGGGAACGGTGCCGTCCGCAGTGATTTCCCCGAGCATGATCCAGCCGCCGGGGCCAGTCGCCTCGACGGTGACGGCGTCGGTGAGCAGGTCGAGGTTGGTGAGTGCGATCTCGGTGAGCAGGCCGGAGCCCTCGGGATTGGTAATGGTGAAGGTGTCGGCGAAGCCGCCGGGGGTGCGCAGTTCGACAAACTCTGGCAGCGCGACCCCGTCGGCACCATCGCTGTCCATCGCGAAGAGGCTGAGGCCCTGAAGCTGGACGAAGCCGTCGAAGTTCAGGGTGATTTCGGCGGGTTGGTTTTCCCAGCCGACCAGCGCCCCCATTTCGGCGGCCGTCGGCGTGCCCTCGCCCCAGGGCAGGCCCCAACCAAAGTTCGGCGCGAGACCGTCCGTCAATTCCGTGCCGCTGGAATCCGGGTAGGCACCGCTGGGAGCAGTCTCATAGGTGTAACCGGAAAGGTGATCGGCCAGCGAACCGGCAGGCAAGGGATCGATCACCCCATCGAGCGCCGAAGTCGGACGCACCGGGCTGACCTGAGTCCCTCCGACGAGGGCATTTTGGGTAAATGTTCCAGTGGCGTCAGGGAAGGAGCCGGAGAGATCGCCCTCGAAGGTGTAGAGCGCGAGCAGACCCGGTGCGGTGGGCGATGGGGTGGTGAATCGATCGGCGGCCAGGGCCTGCGGATCGCGCGGGTGGTCCCAGATGCGCAGCTCCAGCAGGCGCCCATCGAGCGAGTAAAGGCCGAGTTGGGCATACTCACCGGCATAGAGACGGCCACGGTCGGGGTTGGCGGGTCCATTGGCGGTGCGGCTGCCATCCAGCACGCCGTCCACATAGATGCGTTGTTCCAGGGTGGACGCATCGAACCAGTAGGCGAGGTGATACCAGCGCCCGGTTTGCAGGGCAGTGGCCCCTTCGAGGTCGTCCTCCCAGAAGCCGAGCCAGGGGCGACCGTTGCGGGCCAGCAGGTGAAGCAGGTCGCCCGGCCCGACCTGCGCGAGGATCGGCTTGTCGCCGGAGAGGTCGTCGAACCAGACCCACGCCTCGACGGTAAAGGAGCGCTCGGCCAGCGAGAGCGCCGGATCGAATTCAACCCGGTGGCTGGTGTCGCTGAGGGCGACGCCGGAGGTGGGCGCGGTTTCGCCCCCGAAAGCCGATACCAGCCCGAAGAGGAAACCAATCGACAGCGAGAGCGAGGTCCTCGACCTCAAGAGCCCACGCCGCCGCTCCGACCATCCTTCTTCCGTTCTGTTTTTCATAGCATTGATGAGAACGAATGATAGCTTGATCCGTGAAATCAAGACGGAGCAGCACCATGTCGCACATCAGCAAGAAATCGTCGGTTTTGGTCATCTGGTCGGGAGCGCATGGTAGACCTCGCTTCTCGAGGTCTCTACGAACCGTCGGCATCCCTACAAGGCGTGACGACGGCACGTCGACCCGGAGGGTTTCAGAAATGAAATCGTTGGGAATATTTGATACGAAAAATCGTCTCTCCGGGTTATGCGAAGAAGTGGCGTGTGGGCGGGGTCTTCCCAGAGGTTGTGACGTTCGTTGGGGGTCTTTCTCGAGGTCGACGAGGCTTGCAGGGCAGGGCTGCCGTCTCTGCTGACGGGCGCGCCGGGGACGCGGGCGACAAAGGGGAACTTGACCAGGTCTTCGTAGTGAAAGGGGGCCTCGGCGGTCATGCCTTGTCGTCCGAAGAGGTGCCCGAGATCGGAGGTGAAGACGAGCAACGTGTCCTCCGCGAGACCCTTGGCGTCGAGATGATCGAGGATTTGGCCGATGCTGTGGTCCATGAAGCTGACTATGCCGTGATTAAAAAAATCCGGAATCTTCCCGATGGCGGCTGAATCAGATGCATTTCATGTTTGACGAAATGAAAATTTAAAGTTTACAGTTTGAAAATGAAAACGATTACTGTTCGAGAAATGAAAGCGCATTGGGCGGAGGTGGAGTCGCAGATTCGGGACGGTGAGACCTTTGAGGTGCTCAATCGGGGCAGGCCGACCGTCCGAATTGTTCCGGCAAGGCCGCGGGAGGTATTGCGATGGGAGGATCACTTGGCAACGGCAGCCGAGGCGAAAGGGCGATCCACCGAAGCGGTGGTCCAGGCGGACCGGGATGAACGCTGGTAAACCACCATGCTTTATTTGGACACGAGTGCGTTCCTGAAATTATACGTGCGCGAGGAAGGTTCGGAGGCGGTGCAAGCCTTGGTCAGTGGACAACCCGATCCACTACCAATCCCGGAATTCCTGCAAATGGAAATTTACAATGCCCTGTATTTGAAAGTCTTCTGGGGCGAACTGCCGGAAAGCGAGGCTCTCCGTTTGCACGATCTTTTCGAGGACCGAAAGACGAAGGGTCTGTATTTTGTTCCCGAAATTGGACGTGCGGAGTTGATGGCTGAGTTCAGGCGGCTTGCAAGCCATACTTCCACGCTGGGATGTCGAACGATGGATGTAATCCATGTGGCCTGCGCGTGTCAGCTGAATCCGAAACGGTTTTTAAGTTTCGATTCCAGGCAGAACCAACTGGCCGAAGTCGCGGGGCTTACGCTGGCGAGGGTGATCCCTTAGAATGACCCACAGGACCTTGCCATGATCCGCGAACGAATGCGCGCCAGAGACGGGCAGGGCATCCGGATCTATAAATGTTCATCGAAGCGCCCTTTAGAAGCTGGAAATTCGGTCAGGAATTTTTAAATTGATAATTCCAGCTAGACATCTAGATTTACAGAAATGAAATCGTTAGGAATATTTGATACGAAAAATCGTCTCTCCGAGTTATGCGAAGAAGTGGCGCGTGGTGAAGGGCCGCTGGTTGTGACCAGGCACGGGAAACCTCTGGTGCGAATTGTTCCCTATCAATCGGAGGATTCGCGGGAATCGGTCTGGGATACTGTGGAAGAGTGCCGCGGTCGGTATGGGCCGATTGAGGATGAGCTGGAACTTCCGGATCGGGATCCGGCCCGAAACCGTCCCGATCCTCTGGCGTGAACTCGATCACTCATCTGCTTGACACATCCGTGTATTCCCAGCGTCTGCGTCCAAAGCCGATTGAGGCAGTCGTAGATCGCTGGCGGCGACTCGGTGACCACCGTCTGGCAATCTCGTCGATCTGCGAAGCAGAATTGCTCTACGGATTGGAAAAACGGGACAGCCAGCGGCTTTGGCAGGAGTATATCGCTGCTCTGAAGGACCGTTTGGTTCTGCTTCCGATTGATCGCTCCGTAGCGGCGATCTTTGCCAAGATCAAATCGCAGATGGAATCTTCGGGGGAGCCGCGGGCGGATCTCGATCTTCTCATCGCGGCCACCTGCCTCAAGTATGGTTTGATTCTGGCGACGGGTAATGCGCGTCATTTTGACGGAATTCCCGGACTTCGGGTCGAAGACTGGTTCAACTGAGAAGCATTTCAATGGGTCACAGTTTTTCGGAGGTAGACCTCGCTTCTCGAGGTCTCTACAAACCTACACCATTCGGTAGTCTACCCCGAAGTTCGGATTGGACCGGAGGTGGATTGGTTTCAAGGCAGTCCCCATCAAATGTCCAGCGCGATGAACCACTGTTGATGCTCGGCCCGAATCGCCGTTGAGCACCTCTCATTTCGCGAGGATGCCGGGGTGACCCCCGTCACAAACTGACTACGCGCGTCGGACGGCTTGAGGCCGAATGTATTCTTGAAATTTCGATTGAAGGTCGCGAGGTTCCCAAATCCCCAACGATAGGCGACTTCGGAGATATTCAAACCGGCGTTATTGGGGTCTTGAAGATCGGAAAGGCAACGCTGAAGACGGAGCCGCGTCTGATAGTGGGCGATCCCTCCCATGGGCTCCATTAGCTTGTAAAGTCGACGGCGGGAGATTCCGAAATGGGCCGCAATCTGATCCGGGTTCTGTTCGATCGAATCAAGGTTCCTGCGGATGTGGCGCTTGATCTGGTAGATCAGCATCTCTTTGAGCGCAGAGCCCGATGGCCCTCCCTCTGGCAACCCGTCTCGATTGGCCGTAGCCGCACCCACCAGATCGATGGCGGCCGCCTCGACGCGCAGGCCCTCCTGCGGGCTGAATCGAGGGGCCAACTCGTAGCTTGTCATCATGTGCTGACGCAAAAGCCGAACCGAGGGGTTATCCTTTGGCAGGGTGTGTCCGTGCCAAAGGTGGATATCGGGCACGACCTCCTCTATCCGCGTCCGTGGCCAGACGGCAGTGATGTGACGAAATTTTTGGTTGGTGTTATCGATGGGCTGCGTGAGGTCAAAAACCACGATGTCATTCGCCTCGGCATAGGTGGTTTGGTTGCCGACGCCAAACTGCACTCCCCCCTCCAGGAAGAGTTGAAGGAGGATCGAATCGATCCCGTCACGCGCGGACTTTCGACTGTTGCGCAAGTAGCGCGCGGTCGACGAATCCAGATAGGCTAAGACGGAATGTCCGAAATGATAGAGATCAAAGTGGGCGTGAAAAGGGTTCCCATCATCATGCGCCGCGCGATCAACATCGAAGAGCACTGAGATATCATCGCACCAAGCCGACATGCGATCCCGCTCTGGGAGAGCATCGGTTGAAAAACGAGAGTGAGGGAGCAAGGACACGGGCTTTCGAATTCCTGGAACAAAAGACAACGGGACAGATAGAGCAAATCATCAAAACAACCCCAAAAGGCAACATCGATCTTTCCGACTCCAGATGCAAATATATCCACTGGATGCGGGCTTTATGCCCCGATAATCGCGGGGTAAACCCGCTCCCACAAACTTTTCCTGTGGGAGGGGCTTTACGCCCCGAAAGATCGCGGGGTAAACCCGCTCCCACGAGATGGCGACATCTTACCCCGTGGACTAAATTACACCCATCTTTCCGGGCTTTTGTGCACAAAACGAAGCATCTGTGCACAGATCGCACATCTTTTCCGTTTGCCGGGGTTTTTCGCCGGCGAAAGCTTATTAGTGAAACTTTACCATTTCATTACCAGTCCAAACCAAAAGGAACAATATGAAGAACCTGCTCATTCGAAAATCCATTTTGACGGGCATCCTCTCTTGCTTGGGAATGATGCCTCTTGCGGTCCATTCACAAGCCTATCAGGCCGGAGCCGGATCAACGGCCACGGGGACCGACGCGGTTGCCGTGGGTGTAAACAACGAGGCGTCCGGGGATTTCAGCACCGCAGTGGGCAGCGACAATGAAGCTCTTGGCGATGAATCGACGGCACTTGGACATTTCAACCTCGCCGACGATGAGCAAAGTTTGGCGGTGGGAAGAAACAACGATGCGCTCGATTACCGTAGTACTGCAATCGGCGTGAACAACATTGCGGAAGGACGGAGCAGCACCGCAATCGGACGGGCAAACGAAGCGATCGGGGAGAGTTCCCTTTCGGTGGGACGGGAGAACTTGGCCGAAGGTTTTGAAAGTACCGTGGTGGGCATTTTGAATGAGGCCAGCGGCGAGCGTAGCACGGCGGTAGGAAATCAGAATCGAGTCGGACAGTTCGGTGTGGCGGTTGGACTTCTGAACAATGCGGATGCAGGGCCTGCAACCAGTGGAGGGGCGGCGTTCGGGTTTGCAAACGAATCGACTGGAATTTCATCCACTGCGCTCGGATGGCGAAACAGGGCAACAGGTGGCACGAGTATGGCTGTGGGCGGGGATAATTTTGTGGGCGAATCCCAGAGTATGGCCTTTGGCGCATTCAATACAGTGACTGTGTTTCAGGGCTTTGCTTCTGGCTTTTCGAATGAAGTGAGTGGCAGGTTTGCTGATGTCGCGGGATCTGCGGTGGGATACCAGAATACCGTTCAGGGAATTTTCAGCAGTGCATTCGGTTCCTACAACGAGGTCACGAACATCTACTCGACAGGGATGGGATATGAAAACACGGTGACGGGCGAAAGCAGCGCGGCAGTTGGGGTGCGCAATACCGCGTCGGGGCTGGAAAGTTCCGCAATCGGGTTTACCAATCAAGCTTCCGGGAATTATAGTTCCGCCTTTGGACACCGGACGGTGGCATCCGGAGACGACAGCTCCGCCTTCGGACTGGGCAGCGAGGCCTCCGGCCTGAAATCGACCGCCGTAGGCTATCGCTCCGTCGCCAGCGGAGACGACAGTTACGCAGCTGGCACGGAAAACCTCTCCGAGGGAGCGGAGGCCGTATCGGTGGGAGTCGGCAACGAGGCCCTCGCGGACCGCAGCTTGGCCTTCGGTGTGAATAATCTGGCCGAAGGGGTCAACAGCATCGCTTTGGGGCGGGAGAGCGAGGCGTTCGGCGACAGCAGTCTCGCAGCGGGGGATTTCGCGCAGGCGGACGGCGAAGCATCGATCGCTATCGGGCGGGATACCTTTGCTGGCTCCTTCGGATCCGTGGCGATCGGTAATGGTGCCACGGCGCTTTCATCCGTCGCCGTTGGTGCCGGTGCCCAGGCAACCGGCACGACCACCACCGCGCTGGGGGATAACGCGATCGCAAGCGGCAACAACTCCGTAGCACTGGGTAACGCCAGCGTGGCGAACGAAGACAATACGGTCAGCGTCGGTTCGGCAGGCAACGAACGCCGGATCACCAACGTCGCTGCCGGCGTCACACCGACCGATGCGGCCAACGTGGCCCAGGTCAACGCCGTGCAGGGAAATTTGAACCAGGTCCAGGACCAGGTGAACGGGGTCCAGCAGCAGGTAAACGAGGTTCGGGAGCAGGTAAACACAAACACCTACCAGATTCGTCGCCTAAATTCCCGCGTCAGCAGTCTCGAACAACGGGTCGACGCCAATACTGCCGCCATCAACGCTCTCGACAACCGCCTGAGCGATGTTGAAGGTAAGGCCTACGCGGGAATCGCTTCCGCAGCCTCGCTCGACACCCTCGTCCCTCCCTCCGAAGGCGGCAAGAGTTCCCTGAACGCAGGGGTAGCCTACTTCGAAGGCGAAAGTGCCGTCGGACTGAACCTGACCCACCACATCGGAGGCCGGAAGATCGAAGCCCGCAAAGTGTATGTCAACGCCGGCGTCTCGGTAAGCACCCGGAATACCGTTTTAACAAGGGCCATGGTCGGGTTTGAATTCTGATCAACGCGGATCACATCGTGTTGGACAGGACCCTCCAATCGGGGTCTCGCGACTGCGGGACCCCTCCCACAGAATCTCCCCGTGGGAGCGGGTTTACCCCGCGATCTACCAAGCCCGAAGCATTCGGGATACCCCTCATAGCTCTCCTCATTTCCTTTTTTGCCGGAGTAAGCCTCCACGCCGAAACCGGGCCGCCGCTCCTTTCCATCGATTTCGAAGGCCCGCTACCCGCCTCCCGCGATAAGACTATTAAGACATTGGATATAGAACTCGGGGCACCCTTCGACCCGGAAGAAGCCCAGTCTGCTTCGGATCGGCTGATGGAAGAGTGGCGCGACCTTTATTACCCGTTGGCTAGCGTTCGTTGGCGGGCGCTTCCGGTTGCGGGAGCTGACGGACTAGAGGCGGTTTTTATCTCCGAACCCGGACCCAAAGGTAAACTCACCGCCGTCCGCTTCACCGGCAACCACGCGATTGATTCGGAAGCTCTCCGTTCCGTTCTCAACGTCCGCCCGCGCAAGAGCTGGTGGGATCATTTCACGGGCAAAGACATCCTTCTGGTCGAGGAACTTGCCGCCGATCAGGAAGCGATCCTAATGCTGTATCAGGACCGCGGCTACATGGATGCGGTCGTCGGATCACCCGATCTTGTACAAATCGAAGGTCGGGAGGAATTTGAACTGGTCTGGCCAATCGAGATGGAGGGCGAGCCCTATGAGATCACCGGGATTTACCTCACCGTAGACGGCACGCCCCGGAACCAACCATGGGGATTCCCCATCGGCCTCGCCTCCGGTGAGACCGTATCGCCCGCGCGCATTGCCGAAACGGTCGAAGATCTCAGAACCTTCTTCCTCGAGCGCGGATACGCGTTTGTCGAAGTCGATTTTGAACCCGAATGGGACGAGTGCACACACGGGGTTGATCTGTTCTTCTCTGTCCAGACGGGGGGACAATCCAAGCTGCGTAAAATTGTGATTGAGGGAGATGAGATCACCCGCGAGTCCATCATCCTTCGGGAGATCCCGGTCCAGCCCGGCAGCGTCTTCAATCTGGGAGCTCTCCAGGTCGCTCAAAGCAATCTCGAAGCGACCGGACTCTTCTCTGAGGTGGATTTCGAGTATGGGGGAGTCCCGGGGGAACCGGAGTACGATCTTTTGGTCGATGTCAAGGAACGACGAACCGGCCGGGTCGAAGCGGGGGTGAGCTACGATACGGGGATGGGTGCCGCAGTCATCGGAAGGATCTCCGACCAGAACTTCGCCCTCGCCCCACCCTGGCGGGGAGCAGCACTACAGCCCTCGCTTACAGCCATGGTCGGATCAGAAATTCTTCGGCTCGAAGCGGACCTCCGCAATCCGCGGATCGGTCGAAGCTATTGGGGCCTGAGTTCCCGGATATTCTACGAGGACAACCAATACCTCAGCGATTTCTACGACCAGCGTGGCGGTGGTGCCTCCCTGACCTTCAACCGGCCCCTCAACGAACGCAATCTGATCGCCTTGGGAGTCGCTTTCAATCACTTCAGCGTCTACGATGTTTCTCCCCTCCTCGCCGCCGACCTGAGCGACAGTGACACCGATCTCGACATGATCGCACCCCTCGTTTCGTGGGTCTATGACAGCACCGACCGCGACTTTCGCCCGACTTCCGGCCTTCGACTGGTCAACACCCTCCAGTGGGGGGTGCCGATCAACGATGCCTTTACCAACGCTCTTGTCTACGAAGGCCGCGGAATGTTTTTCCTCAACCCCTGGGGTGACCATATCATTCAAGTCCGCGCCGGATTCGAAACGGTGGACCCAATTGATGAGGACAATGCTCCCCTCCCCCTTCGGGTTTGGATCGGCGGACCCGAAACCCTGCGCGGATTCCTCTATCACTCGGTTTCGCCCATTGAAAACGGTGTGGCCATCGGAGGCCAATCCGCATGGTGGACGGGGTTCGAGTATCTCGTTCCCGTCTTCCCTCGACTGGATGTATCAATCTACTACGAATTAGGGGGCGTCTCCGCGGACTCATGGTCCTTCGCCGGTGAAGGGCCGGTAAGTGACTGGGGCATCGGTTTCCAAGTGCGGGCTGAGAATTTCCCCATTCGCCTCGACATCGCCTGGCCGATTGAAGTTCTCTCCGGCGACCCACAGAACCGCAGGGGCGATACAGTCATCAGCTTTTCTGCAGGCTATCTGTTTTGAATGCAAATGGGGAGATTTGGGACACCCATTAAATGATTTTGATGATGATTAGCGACTTGATCTACGCAGGCATGCCCCTTGCAATCCCGCCATGCCGACACGGACCTCCACATTTGTCAGTTCTTCGATAGAGGATCTCAGCACCGCACCGCTCGTAGTGGTGGCGGTGACTCGCCAGCGCCGTGCCGATTCCATCGAGGTCGGTTGTTTTCTGATCGATAGCACATGTCTGGGAGTCAAGAATGCATGGCTGGAGGTGATTCATCCGAACGATTTCGAGGAGCGCAAAGCCG
>JGI12210J13797_10001831_pt1 | contig 11468 bp, 10 predicted proteins | sample ElkSlonscriptome_3_FD_13797 | JGI IMG/M metagenome (IMG submission 13797) | reverse complement strand
TGATACAGCGGCACATCCCAGTTTTGCTGTGAGCCGTCCGGTGGGGTGTGGCTTCGGCGGCCCATCTCCCAGTTCTCGCGCAGCCAGTTGAGCACATCGTCCTGCCAGATGCCGCCCTGTTGGAAGGTATGGCTGGCCCGGAGCGCGTCTGCGCCGGGGGCGATGGTGTCAATAACATAGACAGCGGTTTGGGCGTCATCGCCCTGGGGCGGCAGCACCACGCCAATCATGGCCTCACCTGTTTCGTCCTCTAAGTACTGCTGCCCGGCGGCGGCCATCTGCTTAACCACCCGCTCTGCGATGTGCAGTGTGGGCATCTCTGGCCGCTTGCCGATGTTGCTAAGCATATCTAGCATTATTTACCTCCGCCGGGGAATGTCTGATGTGATGCGTTCCTCTTCACCCGGCCAGTCGCCCGTGTGCCGCCAGGTATAGTAGGCATACAACCACTGGACGGCCCACCCCGCCACAGTGACGGAGGTAGAACGGCTGGGATTCCAGCCGTAGGTCATGCCGTCCTTAGGATTGAACAGGCACAGTTGCCCGTCCTCGTACTGGTGCTTTTCGCTGTAGACACGGGGCCGCAGCACGTAGGCTTCCGCCGGGCGGTTCGGGTAGTTCTCCGGGTAGACCACCTTGAGGGTGTGCGTCCGGTCTTTAACGGTGGACAGATTAATATCGACTTCTCCCGTCCAATGTAGCAGGCCAGCCTTAGGGGGCACCGTCAGATGAAAGGTGTTTCCGAAAGCCGCCCGCATGGCCTCCACCTCCAAACGTAGACGCGGAGAGACATTGGTTCGAGTTCCCCACCAGGCAGACATACGGCATTCTCCTCAAGACTAAACGACGAATAGCACAGCTTATTGTACCATTCCCAGCCCGTTACGGCGGCAAAAACGCGGGCTTCTTATGAGTTTTTACGCAGGTGTAGGCATAACGTTGCAAGCATGGGTACAACCGCAACCCAGGCGCACCCTAGCACGTAATGCTTGTAATTCTGTGGGAAGTCTCAGGTTAGCGGCTATAGCTGGCTGTATAATGAGACTAATTAAGTTGAGATAGACATAAAGTGAGGAAGTGAAGTATGCGGAAGTTTGTTCTTTTTGGGGCGCTGGCCCTCACACTGATTACCCTAGCGACAGCGACGGTTATGCTGTCCCCCGTGCAGGCCCAGGGCCGCGACTGCTATGTGGATAAGGTGACGCCAGTTGTGTTTGGGATAGACCCGGAGACGGGCCAGACCTTCGGCTACGACCGGATTGTGCCGGTGTTGCCAAGCGAGTGTGAGCGCATCCAAGACGGGCGCGTGAACAGCGAGGACACCGTAGCCGAGGCGGCCATCTACTGCGAATCTTACGGCATCGATGTTTACGATCTGGGCATCAGCGGCGGGGGTTCGTTAGCGATGACGACCACCTACGCGGAGATTGACGCGGTGCCGCGCAACCCGGCAGAAAACACGCTGATCGAAGGCGTGCCCGGCTTCGCGCTCTATCGGCTAACCTCCGGCGAGTTGCAGCTTAACGGCCCAGCAGACTGGGAAGGCAAGCAGTACGTTTACATCTGGAACGGTTGCCGGGGCTAAGGCTCCCAGCACACAAAACAGCCACGGCAGGGCGCGGACGGTTCGCGCCCTTGTTGTTTTATTAGCGGCTCTGTTTGTGCAACTCGCACAATATTAGCAAACATTGGTTTGTATGAGCCGCACAGCAAAATGGTGTTAAAAAGTTTTAAATATTAGATTCTTTTTGTTGCATCCGTATTCAGATGGTGTATGATGAGATCATTGTATAAGTAGCAGAATCCTCAACTAGAGGAGAGTAGAACACTATGACAGACACACATTTCCTGGCCGGTATAGAACGCCACAAAGACCTCATGCGCGAAGCAGAGCGTGAGCGCGAAGCGAGAATGGTCATGCGCGAAGAAAAGCGCAACAACAAGACTGTCGCCTGGATGGGCCACCGCTTAACAAACCTTGGCAATCATCTCATCGACATCTCTGGCGAGAGCAAGTAGCTCCGCCGTCGATCTCATTACGCCAGCGGGTGCGGCTTCGGTCGTGCCCGCTTTTGCGTTTGTAGAGAAACTGCCCCATCCTGCCTGATGTTCGGTATAATGGGCGCAAAACGTCATGCGAAGAAAACGGCAACGGTTGTTATGACCACAACGGATACAGAATTCGTCCAAGTGGACGAACTTTTCATCGAAGACTTGGAGACGCTGAAGGTCGTGGCAGACCCGCTGCGGTTGCAAATCGTCGAAATTATGGGCGAGCATCCGCACACCGTCAAACAGGTGGGCCAAAAGCTGGACTTGCCTGCTTCCAAGCTGTACTACCACATTAACTTGTTAGAAAAGCATGGTCTCATCAGCATTGCCAGCACGCGTGTGGTCTCTGGGATTGTGGAAAAGTCTTACCAGACGAGCGCGCATCAGTTCCGGGTGAAGCGGGGCCTATTGAACCCCGGTAGCCGCAGCGAGGACGGCGATAATGCGGGCATTTTCGTAGACGCTTTTCTAGACAATGCCAAACAAGACATCAAAGAGAATGTCTCGGCGGGTCTTATCGACCTCTCCGGCGAAGGGTCGCCGTTTGGCCTGAATATCTCTCGCAACACAGCCCGGCTGACAATTGAACAGGCTGCTCAGTTCCAAGAGCGCTTGCAAGAGCTAATGAAGGAATTCTCGCACCACTCCGAGGGGGGCGCAAATGCCGACCAGCAGAGTTACGCGGTCATGTTTGCGATGTACCCGACACTGCGCGGCTCTCGTCCGCCGGAGAGCGACGACGCCCCCGACGACGACTGACCCCCTATCTATACTACCCATTCGATGCGCCGCTATTGGCGCGTCTACAACTCACGAGGAAAGCACACTAACATGGCAGAACACATCAAAGACAACACGGTTGTGACGATTGCATACCGCATGGGGACAGATGGCACCGTGCTAGAAGACGCCCCCGCCGACGACCCGCTGTATTACTTGCATGGCGCGGATAATCTGGTGCCGGGGCTAGAGGCCGCTCTGCTCGGTAAGCAGGTAGGCGACACGGTTAGCATCACGCTCCCCCCAGCAGATGCCTACGGCGAACGCGACGAAGAATCGGTACAAGCCGCCGACATCAACGACTTTAACCTGCCGGAGAATGTCGAAGTCGGGGCAGAGGTCGAAGTCGAAGACGCAGAGGGAGACATCTACATGGCGACGATTAGAGGGATGGACGACAAAGCGATTACGCTGGACTTCAACCATCCGCTGGCCGGGATGTACATCACCTTCGATGTGGAGGTGCTAGAGATCCGTGAGGCGACCGCCCAGGAGACTAAGCTGGGCGAGCCAGCCGAGTATCATATGCCGAACGCGCTAGAGGACGCCGAGGATGTGCTAGACACACTGGATGAGATCGACGAAGAAGAAGACCAAACGTGACCATGACAGAATTCGTGCTTGCATCGGGGTCGCCGCGCCGTAGCATGCTGCTAGAGGGGATGGGCGTAGACTTCATCATCATTAAGCCGGAGGTGGACGAAGCAACCCGGGCGGGCGAACCCCCCCAAGCCTATGTGCGGCGGCTAAGCGAGGAAAAGGCCACAGCCGTCGCCGACCAGCTCCAGGTTTCGGCCTATGTGCTAGCAGCGGACACCACCGTCATCTACGAGGGGGAGATTTTGGGCAAGCCCGCTGACGAGGAAGAGGCGCGGCGAATGCTGTTGCGCCTGCGTGGGCAGCATCACCAAGTTTGCACGGGCTTCACGCTCATGTACATGGAGGCGCACACCCCCCAAAAGCAGGTCACCGAGGTGGTCTGCTCCGATGTGCTGATGCGAGACTATGCCGCGTCGGACATGGAGCGTTGGATTAAGTCTGGGCAGGCGTTCGACAAGGCCGGCGGGTACGCCATCCAGAGCACTGTCTTCCAGCCGGTGCGCAGCGTGCGTGGTAGCTATAATAACGTAGTGGGGCTGCCGACAGAGGCCGTAGAGCGGGCTTTGCGCGGCATGGGTTACGTGTGGGAAGAGTCCGGCGGCTAAAGATGGCCAGCGCATCAGTGTTGGATGATGTGAACGTAAGTTTACTCTTACACTGGTGGCCTTTCTGTGGTTTCTGTTATATCATGACTGTTGACAGAAGGTGAGATGACGGACTACAATATCCGTCGTAAGTTAGCAGGGCCTATAGCTCAGTTGGGAGAGCGCTTCAATGGCATTGAAGAGGTCAGGAGTTCGAGTCTCCTTAGGTCCACTGCAACAAGCCGATTCACCTAACGCCCTTCCGTCACATTCGGAGTGGGCGTTTTTGTTTATCGGTGAGTACGCTTAGGAATGCAACCGACAGGTGACTCTTTATGTCCAAGCAGCGACGCAGCTTGATTGACGAATTGGCGGACAGAGCAGGCGAGTTTATCGACAACTTGGAGCGTCTTCTTCAACCCCAACCCAAGCGGGAACCCGCCCGCGTCCCGGTACGCGTTCCAACCGCGCCACCGCGCCGCCGTCGCCGCTAAACCGGCGATACCCCCCCACAATACCATAACCGATTGCATCGCCAGCAGGCGCACACTACCCGTGCGCCTGTTTTCGTTGGGCCGCTTATCAGTTCGAGCCGTACAGCCCGATGGTGTTGCCTTCGCTGTCTGTGAACGTGGCAAAGTAACCGCTGTCTGCCTCGCCGATGGCCTGGCGCGGAATGACGACTTCCCCGCCTGCGTCTGCCGCACGTTTCAGCATGCCTTCCACATCGTCCCCCGCGTTGAGGTAGATGAGTACGCCGCCTGTGTTGGGGGTGAAGTCCGGCGCTTGCAAGATGCAGGCTCCACCAAAGCTCTCCTCCTCCCGTGCGAAGCCAGCACCCTTACAACCCTCTCCAGCGTCCATCTTGTGCATCTGGCTATCCGTCACCGCCTCATAGAATGTCTTCGCCCGTTCGTAGTCCGCCACCGGAATCTCTGCCCACATAATTACACTTGTCATTTATCTCTCCTTTTAGAATTTATGTTTGCTTCGGTCATATTATACGCTATTTTGTTCTAAACGGAATTTTATTTACGACTTTTTTACAACGTTTGAAAGAATATCGGAGGACGTCCACATGACACGCTTTTCGCTCGTGCGCCGCCCACACATACCGTTTGTGTGAGCGTTTGGTACAATCGGCAACCGCATTTGACAACATAACAAACACTAGAGGAGTAACGACGTCGCCATGAGCGAACGAGACACCTATAACCCGCAAGATATTGAGAAAAAGTGGCAGGCTAAATGGGAAGAAACTGACCTGTACCGGGCAGAGGTCGACTGGGATAAGCCCAAGCATTACGCGCTGACCATGCTGCCCTACCCCAGTGGCAATTTGCACATCGGCCACTGGTTCGCCATGACCCCTTCCGACGCCCGCGCCCGCTACATGCGCATGAAGGGCTACAATGTGCTGTTCCCAATGGGCTTCGATGCCTTCGGGTTGCCCGCAGAGAATGCTGCTGTCACCCGGAATATTCACCCGGCCAAGTGGACGTACAGCAACATTGAGAACATGCGCCAGCAGATGAAAAGCATGGGGGCGATGTTCGACTGGGAGCGGGAGGCTATCTCCTGCGAGCCGGTCTATTACAAGTGGACAGAGTGGTTCTTTAAGCTGTTCTATGAGAATGACCTGGCTTACCGGGGCGAGGGCATGGTGAATTGGTCGCCCACGCTGCAAACTGTGTTGGCCAACGAACAGGTCATCGACGGCAAAGACGAGCGTACCGGCCAACCCGTCGTCCAAAAGCTGATGACGCAGTGGTTCTTCCGCTACCGCGCCTATGCAGACGAGATGTTGGACTTCAGCCAGATCGACTGGCCGGAACCCGTCAAGATTATGCAGCGNAACTGGATCGGGCGCAGTGAGGGCGCGACAGTTCGCTTCCAAACAGAGACGGACAGCGAAATCGAGGTCTATACCACTCGCCCAGACACGCTGTGGGGCGCAACCTTTATGGTGCTGTCGCCGGAGCATCGCTTAGTGGCGGAGCTGACCACGGATGACCACCAAGAGGCCATCGAGTCTTACATCCAGCAAGCTGCCGATGCGACTGAGATTGAGCGGACGGCTGAGAACCGCGAGAAGACGGGCGTGTTCACGGGCAGCTACGCCGTTAATCCGGTGAATGACGAGAAAATTCCCGTCTGGATTGCAGATTATGTGATGGTGACTTACGGCACAGGCGCGATTATGGCGGTGCCTTATGGCGACCAGCGCGACTTCGAGTTCGCCCGTAAATTCGACCTGCAAATTGTGCCCGTGGTGCAACCAGAGGGCGAAGACATCGACGTAAACAACCCGGAAGCAGCCTACAGCGGCCCCGGCACCATGATCAACAGCGGGCCGATCAACGGCACGATCAATAACGGGCGCAAGGGCCGCAAAAATCCGGCCATTGCCGCTGCGCTAGACTGGCTAGAAGAGCGGGGTGTCGGCGAGGAATCGGTGAATTATCGCCTGCGAGATTGGCTGATTAGCCGCCAGCGGTACTGGGGCAGCCCAATTCCAATGGTATACCCGCTGCACATTGACGAAGACAAGGGTGAGCCTATCAGCGTGACAGAGGAGACCACGATCCACGCCGAGAAGGGCACACCGCAGCCTGTCACGGACAAAAACTTACCGGTTACCCTGCCGGAAGACGTGGACTTCCAGCCCAGCGGACGTAGCCCGCTGACTTATTACGAGCCGTTCCTGTACGCGCAAGATGGCGACGGCAACTGGTTCCAGCGCGAGACGGACACCATGGACACCTTCATGTGCTCGTCCTGGTATCACCTACGCTACCTGTCTCCCGGCTACGACCAGGCCCCCTTCGACGCAGAAGAAGCGGCTTACTGGTTGCCCGTGGATGTTTACACCGGCGGCGCGGAACACGCGACCATGCATCTGCTGTATACGCGCTGGTTTAACAAGGCTATCCGCGATAACGGCGTATTTGATAACGCGCTGGAGATCGCCGAGGAGCATGGGCGCGACACGGACGGCCTGTTTGATGAGCCGATGCTGCTATTAAGAAATCAGGGGCAGGTGTTGGGTGCAGAGCGGCCCGGCGACAGTATTTTGGCCGTCGGCAAAATGGACGGTCAGCGTTTGATGGCTGAGCAGATAGAAGTCGTTGAGAATGGGCTGGGCGACCTGCCGGATGCGGACGCGGTTTTCTTCGGCGAACTCATGCGCCGGACGGAAAATGTGCTGCATCTGCAAAATGCTGCCGGAGAAGAAATGATCGTCGAAGTGCCAAAAGCAGCGACGGTGATTGTGCCGTCCATCGAAGGTGAAAATGATGTCAACCAACTGAAGCATCACCTGGAAATCCAGCGCATGTCCAAGAGTAAGGGCAACGTGGTCGATCCAGACCGGCTGGTGGCTCAATACGGCGCGGACGTGGTGCGGGCCTATCTGATGTTCGGTTTCGACTGGACGAAGGGCGGGCCGTGGAACGACGAGCAGATCAGCGGTGTGGTGCGTTGGGTCAAAGACATCTGGAATCTGACAACGGATGATATGCCGGACGGCACTGGCAACGACCAGGCCAACAGGGACATTGAGCGTAAAGTTCACCAGGCTATCAAGCTGGTAGAAGACGGCTTGGAGACATTCAGCTTCAACACGGCTATCGCCGGGCTGATGACTCTGCGCAAGGAACTAAAAGACGCACAGGGCAAGGTCGGGCGGGCGGCCTGGGAGGATGCACTGCGTACAAATCTGCTGCTGATGGCTCCGTTTACGCCCCATGTGGCCGAGGAGTTATGGGCACACATCGGCGGCGCGTACAGCGTTCACAACCAGGACTTTCCCGTTTATGACGCAGAGAAGGCAAAGGAGGATAGCGTCGAGCTGGTGGTGATGATCCAGGGTAAGCCACGTGGTACAATCCCGGTGTCGGCGGACATCCAAAAACATGATGCTATCGAGATGGCCGTGAACAGCGACATCGCCCACCGGTACACAAATGGCAATGAGCCAAAGAAAGTGATCTTTATCCCTGGGCGCGGCAACAACCCGGAGCCAAAGGTCAATATCGTCGTCTAAAATGTTCCACGGTGGGTAGCTATAGTGCTATCCACCCTTATATACATCATCAAGGAGGTACAGGTGGCGCAGAAAACGATCTATATACATATTGGAACGCACAAGACGGGTACATCTTCAATACAAAAGACAATGTCGAATAACGACGAGCTGTTGTTGGCCAACGATTACCTCTACCCGAGGCAAAGCCGTGTTTTCCAAACGGGCCATCACAATTTGGTCTACGAATACTATAGTCCTTCTCAATTTGTGTCGGAGCGCGGATCAATGGCAGAGATGTTAGACGAATTTGAGCAATCTTCTGCTTCCAACCTTTTGCTGAGTTCGGAGAACTTCTACTGGTTTGAGCAAGATCACATAGATGCTTTTATCAGCCATCTACCAAAAGATGCTGAGAAGCGTGTCGTCATTTATTTGCGGCGGCAAGACGAATTTCTACAATCCGCGATAGTACAAAGCTTCAAAACACTTTTGTGGAAAGAACCCATTGACGAGTGGCCCACCAAATACGAACAACACGGACTGCGCGGAGATTATGCTGCTATTCTGCAACTGTGGGCGAACGCTGTGGGAGCAAATAACGTGATGGTGCGTCCCTTCGAGCGTTCTCAAATGGCAAAAGGTGATCTGCTATATGATTTTCTGAAGACAGTCAGGCTACCTGAAGTCCACAATCGGTTACATGCCCACAATGCAGAAAACATTAGCCCCGGCAATATTACATTAGCTTTCATCCAGGCATACTACAACAATATATCGTCCGAGGAAGAAGATGTGGCGTGGATCGCCTATCAGAAAGAATTCCTACGTCAATTGCTACAATACAGCGCTAGCCAGTATCCCACACAACAGCGCTACAACATCATCGATGCAAATGTTCACAGACAAGTTATGGCAAAGTTTGCTGAAACAAATCGCCTCGTTGCCCAAAGATACCTAGGAAGGACTCAATTGTTTACCGAGCCTTTTAAACAAAAGCCTATTGCCTCTGTGGAAAACGTCAGTTTGAGCAATGCAGACCATATAGAAGCATTTGTTCAATGCGGATATGCTGTAAATGATAAGAATGTTCGCAGAGCTGTTTGGGAGACACGACGAAAGAGTCTTGAGAATCGGAAGGTACTCAAAAAAACGTATGACTCTCTAAAATTGCATGCCGGACAGTTGGAGGAAATGCTCCATCGGAAGGACAAGCAGATCGATCAGTTGAAGAATAAAGTCGCAAGAAAAGGTGTTTAAGTTAAGCACACCCAGAATACCAAAGCCAGGTTTTTTGCAGTCTAGCAGGTTGAAATATTGACACGAGAAGATAATACTGTCATTCGACTCATCGAAAGGATTGGACTATCCCCAAGCCACTGTCTTTTCAACTATCTTCGAATTGCTTCTGAATTCCCGCTATGGCACTATATCTTTTCCCTCGGCTGATCGTTGCTGCTTCAAATTACATGCAATGGATCGGGTCTAGAACACTGAACGTTAAAGGTGGAAATCTCGTTGATCCGTAGAAGTATTTACCTACACATAGGAACTCATAAGACTGGCACGTCTTCCATTCAGTCCACACTAGCCCACAACGCCGACATACTGTTTAGGGCTGGCTATCTATATCCAGAAAAAGGTCGTCTTGGTGAGCTGGGTCATCATGCTGTTTCTCACGAATTTTTCCACGGTTTGCATTTCACAGAGCACAAAGGTGAGCTTTCGGCTGTCTTAGATGAATTTGACCGTTCCGGTCTACCAAATCTTATTCTTAGCTCCGAGGACTTCTTCTGGTATCAGCGTGAACAAGTGGAGGAGTTCATTCCGCATTTACCAGATGATGCTAACGTAAAAGTGATTGTATATTTGAGAAGGCAAGATGGCTTGCTTCAATCCGCAGCCATTCAAAATTTTAAGACGATGCATCGTCGTGACCACATTGACAATTGGCCGCAATTTGATGGACATGTGGGAAGAGGCAAGTATGCAACCTATCTACAACCGTGGGCAGATGCAATAGGCGTAAAAAACGTGATTGTACGACCTTTTGAGCGGTCACAGCTTTTAGACGGCGATTTGCTGAAAGATTTTCTAGATGCGGTTGGCATACCCCATCTATCAGGTAGTCTCAAACCTCACCAAGATGAAAACATAAGTCCGGGTGATAAGACGCTGGCGCTGATTCAAAAGATTTTTGAGGCCGTACCCGAGGTAGCTGAAGATCCATCGTATCCAACGGTGGGATATCAGAGACAATTGCTCAAACAAATTTTATACTACGGCAAATACTATTTTGAAAACGAAAAGAAATATAATGTCATCACACCAGAAATACACCAAAGTTTGGTGGAAAAATTCCAAGATGAAAATGAGCAAGTAGCTCATCAGTATCTCGGACGCTCCAAGTTGTTTATAGAACCATACAAGATACGACCTGTTACTCCTCTTTCAGAGGTTCACCTCAGTGAAGCAGAGATCATTCAGGCATTAGTCTTTGCTGGTTACCGTTTGAAAGCTTTAGATGGAAAGCAAAATGCCGTTACAGTGCAACCACAGGAACAGTCTCAAGAACCAGACGACTTCGCTTGCATCTTAGAGGATATTAGTTTCAGCACTGCTGTTGGAATCGTGTTCAAAAAGCTACGTCACAACTTAATATCTGCCATAGGTCTAAAATAGCTAAGTTCAGAAAAAAACAAAAAAAGAGCCGGGCGGCTCTCGCGGGTGGTGCTACTGCTCGTCTGTGCGGACAGAAAGGTGCTAACAACGACAGGAGAGAGGCTCAAGCTCACTTGGCGACACGCGCTGACCTCGTGTAGAGGCGCGTTGGCGGCTCCGTACTCTCCCACGCCGTCTCCAGCGCAGTACCATCCGGGCGGGCGGGCTTAACTGCCGGGTTCGGGATGTGTCCGGGTGGACCCCCGCTGCTGCCGCCACCAACACAGCTTGCGCACGCTTTCTTCTGCTTCTCCGCGCACGCTCGCGTCGCTGCTCGCTCTTGCTTTCTCTCTCTCGTCGTTGTTAAACGGCCCTCACTGCTGACAGCCACTTACTCAACCGAATCTGTTGTACGCTCTTGTTGAAAACGCCCTCTTCCCCACACATCCACACCCTCGTGCTTCTGCGCGCTTTGGGAAAAAGCGCTCGACCTTTAGTACGGATCCGCTCCACACATTGCTGCGCTTCCACGCTCCGCCTATCTAACTGGTCGTCTCCCAGCGGTCTTACCTGTTTCCAGTCAGGGATCTCATCTTGAGGCTGGCTTCCCACTTAGATGCTTTCAGCGGTTATCCTTCCCGAGGTTCGCTACCCGGCCATGCCGCTGGCGCGACAACCGGCACACGAGCGCCTCGTTCACCCCGGTCCTCTCGTACTAGGGGCAACTCCTCTCAAATCCCTTACGCCCACAGCGGATAGAGACCGAC
>JGI12210J13797_10544609_pt1 | contig 11469 bp, 6 predicted proteins | sample ElkSlonscriptome_3_FD_13797 | JGI IMG/M metagenome (IMG submission 13797) | reverse complement strand
GTCAACCAAGACAAGCAGAAGATCTGGCTTTCGGTGTCGATCTTCGGGCGCCCAACCCGGGTCGAGGTCGACTTCACCGAGGTCGAGCCGGCCAGCGCCTAGCCGCCCAGGTCGCATCCAGCGCATCCCGAGAGGTCTACCAACATGGCAAAGAAGGTCACCGGCTTCATCAAGTTGCAGTGCAAGGGCGGCGAGGCGACGCCTGCACCGCCCATCGGCCCCGCGCTGGGTTCGAAGGGCGTCAACATCATGGACTTCTGCAAGCAGTTCAACGCTCGCACGCAGAAGGACAAGGGCAAGGTCCTCCCCGTCGAGATCACGGTGTTCAGCGATCGCTCGTTCAACTTCGTGGTCAAGACCCCGCCGGCGGCCTACATGCTGCTGCAAGCGGCGGGCATCCCGAAGGGCTCGGGCGAGCCCAACAAGATCAAGAAGGGCACGGTCACCTCGGCCCAGATCCGCGAGATCGCCGAGACCAAGCTCCAGGACATGAACGCGTACGACATCGAGCAAGCCATGCGCTCCATCTCCGGCACCGCCCGGTCGATGGGCCTGGACGTCGTCGACTGATCCTCACCCATCCTCATCCCGGGGGAGGGGCGCTCGCCCCACTCGGACCCCGGAGGGAGCCTCACCCATGGCCAAGACCGGCAAGAAGACTCAAGCGGCGAGCGAGAAGCTCGACCGCAACAACCGCTATTCCCTCGAAGAGGGCTGCAAGCTCGTCACTGAGCTGTCGTTCGCCAAATTCGACGAGACCGTCGAGGTCGCCGCCCGGCTGGGCGTCAACCCGCGGCACGCCGACCAGATGATCCGCTCGTCGGTCTCGCTGCCCCACGGCACCGGCAAGTCGGTGCGCGTGGTGGTCTTCGCCAAGGGCGATCGCGCGGCGGAGGCCGAGCAGGCCGGGGCCGATCTCGTCGGCTCCGACGATCTCGTCGCCAAGATCCAAGAGGGCTGGCTCGACTTCGACTCGGCCATCGCCACGCCCGACATGATGGGCCTGGTCGGTCGCCTCGGCCGGATCCTCGGCCCCCGCAACCTCATGCCCAACCCCAAGGTGGGCACGGTGACCATGGACGTCGCCAAGGCGGTGCAGGAGCTCAAGGCCGGCCGCATCGACTTCCGCACCGAGAAGACGGGCATCATCCATGCCCCCATCGGCAAGGTGTCGTTCGGCGGCGAGAAGCTGCGCGAGAACCTGGTGGCGCTCATCGACACCCTCAACCGGCTCAAGCCCTCCACCGCCAAGGGCAAGTACTTCAAGAGCGTCACGATCTCGTCGACGATGGGTCCCGGCGTTCGCCTGGACACCAACGAGATCGCCGCGGTCGCCGAGGCCTGAGCCTCGCGCGGCCCGTTCCCCTTTTCAGGAGGCGAGACCGAAGCTTCGACCCCGCTCCCTTCGTCCACGGCTCGGCTTCACCGCCGGGTCCCACTCCCAGACAGCAGGTCGCTTGCGGCCGCAAGCGGTAAACACCCCAGGCTCGGGGTGGCCCGCCCAGAGTGGAAGGCGTCGAACGTACGGTCTGCATGGCAGGCCCTCGGGTAGGCCCTTCCGCGAGTCAACCGCCCTCTTCGGAGGGCCCTGCCCACGCAAGGAGTCCATCCATGGACAGCACAACTAAACACGAGCTCGCTGCCAAGCTCCGCGAGGAGATCGAGGGCACCACCGCCCTCGTGTTGGTGAAGTTCGCCGGGCTGACGGTCGCAGACGCCAATGAGCTGCGCATCAAGTTCCGGGAGGCCGGGTGTTCGTACCGGGTCTACAAGAACTCCACCATTCGCTTCGCGACCGAGGGGACCAAGCACGAGCCCATCGAGAGCCTGCTCAAGGGGGTCTCGGGCCTCGCCTACAACGACGAGGATCCCGGTGCGCCCGCCCGTGTCGCTCGAGACTTCGCCAAGGACCATGACGCGCTCACGGTCAAGGGCGGGATCTCGGACGGCACGCTGCTCGATCCGGCTGGCATCGAGATGCTCGCCAACATGCCCGGTCCCCGGGAGCTCAAGGCTCAGCTGCTGGCGCTGCTCAACACGCCCGCTACGCAGATGGTCCGCGTGCTCAACGCTCCGGCGCAGAGCCTGCTGTACGTACTCAACGCCAAAAAAGACAAGGACGCGGCTTAGCGCGAATCTCGCGCGGGGGGCCTCGCGTCCCCACGGTCGTTCCGTCTCCAAACTCCGTTCCAAACAGGTTTCAATCTCATGTCCGACATCACCAAAGACCAGGTCATCGACTTCCTCTCCAACCTCCCCGTGATGGAGATCGCGGCCCTCGTGAAGGACCTCGAGGAGAAGTGGGGCGTGTCTGCCGCCGCTCCCGTGGCCATGGCCGCGGGCCCCGCGGGTGGCGGCGACGCTGCCCCCGCCGAAGAGAAGACCGAGTTCGACGTTCACATGAAGAGCTTCGGGGCCAAGAAGATCAACGTGATCAAGGTCATTCGTCAGCTCGTCCCCGGCCTCGGCCTCAAGGAGGCCAAGACCCTCGTGGAGAGCGCCCCCGTGAACGTGAAGGAGGCGATTCCCAAGGAAGAGGCCGAGGATATCGCCAAGCAGCTCAAGGAAGCTGGCGCCGAAGTCGAGGTCAAGTAGCCTCGTTGGCTCCGGTAGGTCCGGCGGCGCCCGACAAGGGGGCCGCCGGCCTTTGGTCATTTGCCCCTTGCTCCAATCGTCGACCCGAGCAAGCCTCGGGCCCCGCAGGCCCTCGTAGACCGCGCCCCCATCCCAGGGGCAGCCGCAGCCGCCGCCGCCGCCCCGGCGGATGTTCACCCGCGCGAAGGAAGCCCGATGCCACCGGTCATTCAGAACAACTTCAGGGTCCGAAAGAACTTCGGGAAGCTCAAGAAGATCGTCGAGGTCCCCAACCTCATCGACATCCAGAAGCGATCCTACGACAAGTTCCTGCAGCGCGATACGCCCCTGGACGAGCGCGACGACATCGGGCTGCAAGCGGTCTTCAAGAGCGTGTTCCCGATCAAGGACTTCGGCGAGACCAGCTCGCTGGAGTTCGTGAGCTACTCGCTCGACCGCCCCAAGTACGACGAGGACGAGTGCCGCGCCCGCGGCATGACCTTCGCCGCGCCCATCAAGGTGGTGGTGCGCCTGGTGGTGTGGGACGTCGACGACGAGACCGGCACCCAGTCCATCCGTGACGTGAAGGAGCAGGAGGTCTACTTCGGCGAGATCCCGCTGATGACCGAGCACGGCACGTTCATCATCAACGGGACCGAGCGCGTGGTGGTGTCGCAGCTGCACCGCTCGCCGGGCGTGTTCTTCGATCACGACCGCGGCAAGACCCACTCGTCGGGCAAGAAGCTGTTCTCCGCGCGGGTCATCCCCTATCGCGGCTCGTGGCTCGACTTCGAGTTCGACCACAAGGACCTGATCTACGTCCGCATCGATCGGCGCCGGAAGCTCTACGCCACCGTGCTGCTGCGCGCCCTGGGCAAGACCACCCAGGAGCTGCTCGACTACTTCTACGAGAAGGAGCAGATCACCATCGAGGATGGTGAGCCCGACGAGGACGGCGTCATCCAGCCCAAGCTGTTCCGCTCGGTCGACTACGACCTGCTGGGCGGCCAGCGGGCGCCGCACGACATCAAGGACCCCGAGTCCGGCAACGTGCTGGTCAAGAAGGGGCGCAAGATCTCGCGCGCGCACATCAAGAAGATGCGCAACGCCGGCATCGAGCGGCTGCCCATGGAGATCGAGGAGCTGGTGGGCAAGGTCGCGGCCGAGGACATCATCGACGAGAACACCGGTGAGGTCCTGCTCAACTGCAACGAGGACCTGACCGAGGAGCACACCGCTCGCCTCATCGAGGCCGGCGTGAAGCGCTTCCGGGTGCTGTTCATCGACGACTTCAACGTGGGCCCGTTCCTGCGCAACACGCTGCTGCAGGACAAGCTGACCTCCCCCGAGGAGGCCATCCTCGAGATCTACCGGCGCCTGCGCCCGGGCGATCCCCCCACGCTCGACACCGCGCGCAACCTGTTCGAGTCGCTGTTCTTCCGCCCCGATCGCTACGACCTGTCTACGGTCGGCCGGCTGAAGCTCAACCACAAGTTCGACCTCGACGAGGGGCTCGACACCCAGATCCTCACCAAGCGCGACATCATGGAGACGGTCAAGTACTTGATCGAGCTCCGCAACGGTCGCGGCCAGATCGACGACATCGACCACCTCGGCAACCGCCGGGTGCGGGCGGTGGGCGAGCTGATGGAGAACCAGTACCGCATCGGTCTGGTCCGCATGGAGCGCGCCATCAAGGAGCGCATGAGCATGTCCCAGGAGATGGACGCGCTCATGCCGGCCGACCTCATCAACGCCAAGCCGGTCTCGGCGGTGGTCAAGGAGTACTTCGCGTCCTCCCAGCTGTCGCAGTTCATGGACCAGACCAACCCCCTGTCGGAGGTGACCCACAAGCGGCGCCTCTCGGCCCTGGGCCCGGGTGGTCTGACCCGCGAGCGCGCCGGCTTCGAGGTGCGCGACGTCCACTCCACCCACTACGGCCGGATCTGCCCGATCGAGACCCCGGAGGGTCCGAACATCGGGCTCATCGCGTCGCTGTCCACCTACGCGCGGATCAACGAGTTCGGGTTCATCGAGACCCCGTACCGCTCGGTCGACGGGGGCGTGGCCTCCACCGAGGTGGCCTACTACAGCGCGCTCCAGGAGATGGGGCACTACATCGCGCAGGCCAACGCCAAGTGCGACGACGACGGCAAGCTGCTCACCGAGCAGGTGCACTGCCGCCACAACGAGGACTTCGAGCTGGTGTCGCCCCAAGAGGTGACCCTGATGGACGTCTCGCCCAACCAGCTGGTGAGCGTGGCCGCCTCGCTCGTGCCGTTCCTCGAGCACGACGATGCCAACCGCGCGCTGATGGGGTCCAACATGCAGCGGCAGGCGGTGCCCTGCCTGCGTCCCGATGCCCCGCTGGTGGGCACCGGCATGGAGTCCCACGTGGCGCGCGACTCGGGCACCACGGTGGTGGCCGATCGCGACGGCATGGTCGAGCAGGTCGACGGCGGTCGCATCGTGGTCAAGCCGGTGTCCGGGCGCGACGAGAGCCGCTCGATCCTGGGGGCCAAGCCCGACATCTACAACCTGGTCAAGTTCCAGCGGAGCAACCAGAACACCGCGCTCAACCAGAAGCCCATCGTGCGGGTGGGCGACCGGGTGAAGGCCGGCGACGTGATCGCCGACGGCTCGGCCACCGAGCGGGGTGAGCTGGCCCTGGGCCAGAACGTGCTCGTCGCGTTCATGCCGTGGCAGGGCTACAACTTCGAGGACTCGATCCTCGTCTCCGAGCGGCTGGTCCGCGAAGACGTCTACACCTCGATCCACATCGAGGAGTTCGAGTGCGTCGCTCGCGACACCAAGCTGGGCAAGGAAGAGATCACCCGCGACATCCCCAACGTGGGCGAGGAGGCGCTGCGCAACCTCGACGAGGCGGGCATCGTGTGCGTGGGGGCCGAGGTCGGCCCCGGCGACATCCTGGTCGGCAAGATCACCCCCAAGGGCGAGACCCAGCTCTCTCCCGAGGAGAAGCTGCTGCGGGCCATCTTCGGCGAGAAGGCGGGCGACGTGCGCGACACCTCGCTGCGGCTGCCGCCGGGCGTGACCGGCATCGTCATCGACGCCCGGGTGTTCGCCCGCAAGGGGGTCGACAAGGACACCCGCGCCCAGCAGATCGAAGACGCCGAGCGCGAGAAGCTCAACACCGACTACCGCGACAACGTCAGCATCGTCTCCGACGGCTACTACAACCGCATCAAGGAGATCCTGAGCGGCAAGTCCACCGCGGCCAAGCTCGTCGACGACGAGGGCACCATGCTGTGCGACGCGGGCGTGGAGCTCGACCCCGAGAAGCTCTCCGGGATCCCCCGCAAGTACTGGGGCCAGTTCTCGCTGACCACCGGCGAGGACACCGAGCTGGTCGAGGCGCTCGCGCGGCGGCTCGAGAAGGACATCGACGAGATCGAGACCATCTACCGCGAGAAGATCGCGAAGCTCACCAAGGGCGACGAGCTGCCGCCCGGCGTGATCAAGATGGTCAAGGTCTACGTGGCCATCAAGCGCAAGATGCAGGTCGGCGACAAGATGGCCGGCCGGCACGGCAACAAGGGCGTCATCTCGCGCATCCTGCCCACCGAGGACCTTCCGTACCTCGAGGACGGGACGCCGGTCGACATCGTGCTCAACCCGCTGGGCGTGCCGTCGCGCATGAACATCGGGCAGATCCTCGAGGTGCACTTGGGCTGGGCGGCGCGCGAGCTGGGCAACCAGATCGACCGCTACATGCAGACCAAGTACAGCGCCGACGTGCTGCGCTCGCAGCTGTCGAAGATCTACGACAACAAGGAGGCCGATCGCTTCGTCGCCACGCTGGCCGACGACGACGTGGTGCGCTTCGCCGACAAGCTGCGGCGCGGGGTCCACATGGCCACCCCGGTGTTCGACGGCGCGTTCGAGTCCGAGGTGAAGGGCACCCTGGGCAAGGCGGGCCTGCCCGACTCCGGCCAGGCCATCCTGTTCGACGGCCGCAACGGCGAGGCGTTCGAGGAGAACGTCACCGTCGGCATCATGTACATGCTCAAGCTCCACCACCTGGTGGACGACAAGATCCACGCCCGCTCCATCGGGCCCTACTCCTTGGTCACCCAGCAGCCGCTGGGCGGCAAGGCCCAGTTCGGCGGTCAGCGCCTGGGCGAGATGGAGGTGTGGGCGCTCGAGGCCTATGGCGCCGCGTATGCCCTGCAGGAGCTGCTCACCGTGAAGTCCGACGACGTGGTGGGCCGCATGCGGATGTACGAGTCCATCGTCAAGGGCCAGCCGACCATGCAGCCCGGGCTCCCCGAGTCGTTCAACGTGCTGCTCAAGGAGCTGCAGGCGCTCTGCCTGAACGTCGAGATGCTCGAGGTCGACATGGAGACCGGTCAGGTCCCTGGTCGCCCGAACGAAGCCATTCCTGCCGCCGAGTGATCGTCGCCGACCCCGACGTCGCTCGTGCTCATCGCAAATCACCCCGATGCCCCCCGGAAGCGGGGGGCCCCGAAAGTCCTAAGAGGAGGCCCTCAACATGCGTGACATCTTTTCGTTCTTCGAGAAGCCCAAGGAGGCCGCCACCTTCAACGCGCTGCGCATCAGCATCGCGTCACCCAAGACCATCCGTGACTGGTCGTTCGGCGAGGTCAAGAACCCCGAGACCATCAACTACCGGACGTTCAAGCCCGAGCGCGACGGCCTGTTCTGCGCGAAGATCTTCGGGCCGATCAAGGACTACGAGTGCCTCTGCGGCAAGTACAAGCGCATGAAGCACCGCGGGGTGGTCTGCGAGAAGTGCGGGGTCGAGGTCATCCACTCCAAGGTGCGTCGCGAGCGGGCCGGTCACATCGAGCTGGCCACTCCCGTGGCCCACATCTGGTTCCTCAAGAGCCTGCCCTCGCGCATCGGCAACGTGCTCGACATCCCCCTGTCGAAGCTCGAGAAGGTCCTCTACTGCGAGTCCTACATCGTCATCGATCCGCGTGACTCCGGGCTGGAGGAGCGCGAGCTGCTGTCCGAGGATCGCTACGAGCAGCTCATCGACGAGCTGGGCCTCGATGCGTTCACCGCGGGCATGGGCGCGGAGGCCATCAAGGAGCTGCTGGGCCGCATCGACCCCGTGGTCGAGGCCCGCGCGCTGCGGACCGACATCGCCACCGCCACCTCCGAGGCCAAGCGCAAGAAGGCGGCCAAGCGCCTGCGCGTGATCGAGGCGTTCCGCAACAGCGGCAACAAGCCCGACTGGATGATGCTCGAGGTCATCCCGGTGCTGCCCCCCGATCTGCGGCCGCTGGTGCCGCTCGATGGCGGGCGCTTCGCCTCGTCGGACCTCAACGATCTCTACCGGCGCGTCATCAACCGCAACAACCGCCTCAAGCGGCTGCAGGAGCTGGCCGCGCCCGAGATCATCATCCGTAACGAGAAGCGGATGCTTCAGGAGGCGGTCGACGCCCTGTTCGACAACGGCCGTCGCGGCAAGACGATCACCGGGCCCAACAAGCGCCCGCTGAAGTCGCTGTCGGACATGCTGCGCGGCAAGTCGGGCCGCTTCCGGCAGAACCTGCTGGGCAAGCGCGTCGACTACTCGGGCCGCTCGGTCATCGTGGTCGGCCCCGAGCTCAAGCTGCACCAGGTGGGCCTGCCCAAGAAGATGGCCCTCGAGCTGTTCAAGCCGTTCATCTACAACAAGCTCGAGACCCGCGGCCTGGTCACCACCATCAAGAGCGCCAAGCGCATGGTCGAGCGCGAGGCCGAGGAGGTCTGGGACATCCTCGACGAGGTGATCAAGGAGCACCCGGTGCTGCTCAACCGCGCGCCCACGCTCCACCGCCTCGGCATCCAGGCGTTCGAGCCGGTGCTCATCGAGGGCAAGGCCATCCAACTCCACCCGCTGGTCTGCACCGCCTACAACGCCGACTTCGACGGCGACCAGATGGCGGTCCACGTCCCGCTGTGCATCGAGGCACAGATGGAGGCGCGGGTGCTGATGATGTCCACCAACAACATCCTCAGCCCCGCCCACGGCAAGCCGATCATCGTGCCCACCCAGGACATCGTGCTGGGCCTCTACTACATGACCCGCGAGCGGCCCTTCGCCTCGGGCGAGGCCAACGATCCCTCGGTCGACAACTACGTGGTGGGGCACTACGGCTCGCCCAACGAGGTGCGCATGGCCTACGACCACGGCGCGGTGCACCTGCAGGCGCGGATCAAGTGCCGGGTCGACTCCGAGGAGATGGTCGAGACCACCTGCGGCCGGGTGCTGCTGTACGAGGGGGGCATCCCCAAGCAGATCCCGTTCAAGCTGGTCAACCGGTCGCTGGGCAAGAAGGAGCTCAACGAGCTGATCGACGTCTGCTACCGCATGTGCGGCCAGAAGGCCACGGTGCTGATGGCCGACTACCTGCGCAGCACCGGGTACACCGAGGCGACCAAGGCCGGCATCTCGATCTGCGTCGACGACATGTACATCCCCGAGGAGAAGGTCACGCTCCTCGGCGACGCCTTCGAGGAGGTCAAGCGGATCTCGGGCCAGTACGCCGACGGTCTCATCACCTCCGGCGAGCGCTACAACAAGGTGATCGACATCTGGGCCAACGTGTCCGAGCAGATCGCCAACGCGATGATGCACCGGATCTCGACCGCCGAGATCGAGTCGGAGGACGGCACCGAGGTCCGCACCTCGCCGTCGTTCAACTCGATCTTCATCATGGCCGACTCCGGCGCTCGTGGCTCGCGCCAGCAGATGCGCCAGCTGGCCGGCATGCGTGGCCTGATGGCCAAGCCCTCCGGCGAGATCATCGAGACGCCCATCACCACGAACTTCCGTGAGGGGCTGACCGTTCAGCAGTACTTCATCTCCACCCACGGCGCGCGCAAGGGCCTGGCCGACACCGCGCTCAAGACGGCCAACTCCGGGTACCTCACCCGGCGCCTGGTCGACGTGGCCCAGGAGGCGGTCATCACCGAGTTCGACTGCGGGACCATCCAGGGCCTGGAGATCGAGGCGCTGGTCGAGGCGGGCGAGATCATCGAGCGCCTCGGCGATCGCGTGCTGGGTCGCACCACCCTCGAGCCGGTCTACAAGCCCGGCTCCGACGAGGTGATCTGCGCCGAGGGCGACATCTTCGACGAGGCCAAGGTCAAGGCGCTCGAGATGGGCGGCATCCAGAAGTGCAAGATCCGCTCGGTCCTCACCTGTGAGGCGCTGCGCGGGATCTGTGCCCGCTGCTACGGCCGCGACCTGGCGCGGGGCAACCTGGTCGACGTGGGCGAGGCGGTGGGCATCATCGCCGCGCAGTCCATCGGCGAGCCGGGCACCCAGCTCACCATGCGCACGTTCCACATCGGCGGGGTGGCGTCGGGCATGCAGTCCGAGCAGACCACCCTCGAGGCCCGCTTCGGCGGCAAGGTGACCTTCGAGGAGCTGTCGGCCGTCGATCGCGACGACCACCGCGTGGTCATGAACCGCTACTCGCGGGTCATCCTGCTCGACGAGAAGGACCGGCCCCGCGAGCAGTATGACCTCAACTACGGCGCCAAGCTGATGGTCCGCGAGGGCCAGATGGTCGAGCCGGGCGAGCTGCTGTCCGAGTGGGACCCATTCTCCATCCCGATCCTCAGCGAGGTCGCGGGCCGGGTGGAGTTCGCCGACATCATCGAGGGCGTGACCATGACGGTCCGCGTCGACGAGGTGACCGGCCACTCGAGCATGGTCATCCAGGAGAGCCGCGATCCCGACGCCCGCCCGCGCATCGTCATCCGCGACCAGGCCGGCAACGTGGCCACCTTCGGCAAGCACGAGGCTCGGTACTTCCTGCCGGTGAGCGCGTCGTTCACCATCACGGAAGGCACGGAGATCAAGGCCGGTGAGGTGCTCGCTCGGATCCCGCGCGAGAGCACCAAGACCAAGGACATCACCGGTGGTCTGCCGCGGGTGGTGGAGCTGTTCGAGGCGCGCACGCCCAAGGAGCATGCGGTCATCGCCGAGACCGACGGCGTGGTCTCGTTCGGCAAGGACAAGGGCGGCAAGCGCCGCATCATGGTCACGCCCGAGGACAACGATCCCCGCGAATACCTGGTGCCCAAGGCGCGCCACGTGCAGATCCGCGAGGGTGACCGCGTGCGTGCGGGCGAGAAGCTGGTGGGCGGCCCCGCCAACCCCCACGACATCCTCGCGGTGCTCGGGGAGAAGGCGCTCGCGCGCTACCTGCTCGACGAGATCCAGGAGGTCTACCGGCTGCAGGGCGTGAAGATCAACGACAAGCACATCGAGGTCATCATTCGCCAGATGATGCGTCGGGTGAAGGTCACCGATCCGGGCGACACCAACTTCCTGGCCGAGGATCACGTCGAGCGGCAGATCTTCCAGCAGGAGAACGGGCGCGTCGCGTCGCTGGGCGGCACGCCGGCCACCGGTCAGGCGCTGCTGCTGGGCATCACCAAGGCGTCGCTCTCCACCGAGAGCTTCATCTCCGCGTCGTCCTTCCAGGAGACGACCAAGGTGCTGACCGAGGCGGCCCTGCAGGGCAAGGTCGACTACCTGCGCGGGCTGAAGGAGAACGTCATCATGGGCCGGCTCATCCCGGCCGGCACCGGCCTGGGGGTCTACGATCGGCTGCACGTGCAGTCCGACGACCTGACGGCCGAGGAGCTGGCGGCCGAGCCCATCGCGCGGCGTCAGTCCGAGCGCGACATGATGAACGTGCCCGACTAGGCGGTGCACCACGGCGGCCTCGGCCGCTGCGCCCGGCTCACCGGGCTGTCGCAGACGATCCTCCCGCTCACCGCAGGAGGATCGTCTTCGTTTCGAAGACGCCGTTCTTTTGCAAGCCATCACGGTTCCAGGCTGCTAGCAGCCGGTGGTGAAACCCTCGTGGGGTCAGAACGCCGTCAGCGCGGCTCGTGCCAAGGCGC
>JGI12210J13797_10294998_pt1 | contig 11470 bp, 11 predicted proteins | sample ElkSlonscriptome_3_FD_13797 | JGI IMG/M metagenome (IMG submission 13797) | reverse complement strand
CGCCCGCGACCGCCGGCCGCTCGTCCGCCGGACCGCGACCAAGGTCTATAACGGCCTGCTCCGGGTCAGCCTGGGCTTTTCGGGCACCGACACCCACGGCCTCAAGGCCATGCGCCGGGCCGCGCTGGCTCCGGTCGCTGCCCGCTGCATCGTCGACTACGACGTGTTCGCGTCGGAGCTGGTCATCCGGGCCGAGCGCGAGGGCCTGCGCGTGCTCGAGGTCCCGATCGAGCTCGAGGAGAAGCGCGCGCCCTCGATCAACCTCGCCCGCCGGGTCCCGCGGGTCCTCGCCAACCTCGGTCGCTTGATGGTCTCGGTCCACCTCGGCCGCGATCCCGCCGACTTCGGCCTCGACCCCAAGCGCCGCCGGTCCTGAGCGCCGCCCGAGAGGAACACCCGTGTCGACCATCCTCAGCCTCGATCTCGATGACCTGGCCTGCTACCACGCGATCCACGGCCTCGACGAGCCGCCGGCCGAGCACGCCCGGCTCGCGCTCGAGGTCTGGCTCCCGCGCTTTTTGGATCTGTTCGCCGAGCTCGACGTCCGCGCGACGATCTTCGTGATCGGCCGGGACCTCGAGCGCGACCTCGACGACGGCGGTCGCGGGGCCGCCAACTTGCGCCGGGCCCTGACCGAGGGTCATGAGCTCGCCAACCACTCCCACGCCCACGCCTACGATCTCCACACCTGGAGTCCGGCCGAGATCGCCGCCGACCTGCGCCGCTGCGATCGCTTGCTGCGGCGCCTCGGCGGGGCGCCGCTGGGCTTTCGCGCGCCGGGCTACACCCACGACCGCGACTTGCTGCTGCAGGTCGCGGGGCTCGGCTATCGCTACGACAGCTCGCTGTTGCCCTCGCCGAGCTACTACGCGGCCAAGCTCGGCGTGCTCGGGATCCGCCGGCTTCGCGGGCGGCGCTCGGCCTCGCAAGTCGGCGGGGCGCGGAGCTTCATCGGGCCGACGGCGGTCCACTTCTTGCCGGAGCTCGATCTGTGGGAGATGCCGATCTCGGTCAGTCGGGGCCTGCGGCTGCCGCTGACGGGGACCTTCTTGTTGCCTGACTCGCCGCCGATGCTGACGCGGATCCAGGGCCAGGCGCTGCGGCGCGAGGCGGCGACGATGCGCCACCTGCACCTCGAGCTTCATGCGATTGACCTCGCCGACGCCGATGCCGATGGGCTCGCGCCCGAGCTCGTCGCCCGCCAGCGTGATCTCGGGACCCCCTTGAGCCGGCGGCTCGAGCGGCTCGTCGAGCTGTTGAAGGCCCGGGGCCGAGGTGTGCCGATCGCCCAAGCCATGGCGCGCCACGTGTAGGTAGGCCTCGAGGCTCGACCTGACCAGCGGCGGCGTGGAAACGAGCGCCATGCACTGAGACCGCCAGCCTTTGCTGGCTGTCCTGTAGCCCTCACTTTGTGGGCGTTTGGAAAAATATGGATCGGTCGCGGCTCCATCTCTCACTCACGTGGAAACGGCCCGAACAGGGGTCGGCCACGACCATGAACACCTCAGATCACACTCAATTCACTTGGCTGCTTCCCTCCCTCGGTCTGCTCGGTCTGCTCACCGGCTGCCCCGGGGATGACGCGCCGACCACCGACGAGACTTCGACCTCGACCGAGACGGGCGACGGCGACGGCGACCCTGCCACGACCGGCGACGGCGACGGCGACGGCGACCCAACCATGACCGGGGACGGGGACGGGGACGGGGACGGGGATGGCGACGGGGACGGGGATGGCGATGGCGACGGCGACGTTTGCGGAGACGGCGTGGTGACCGGTGCCGAAGCTTGCGATGACGCCAACGCCGACGAGAGCGACGGATGCCTCAGCGACTGTACGGTCCCGCGGACCTGCGCGGAGATCCTCGCCTACGCCCCCGACGCGAGCTCTGGCCCCTACTCGATCGCGCCCGACGGGACGCCGCTCGAGGCCTACTGCGACATGGACCGCGACGGCGGCGGCTGGACCTTGGTCGCCAAGGTCAACTACGCCGACATGAACGGCCAGTCCGAGCCCCCGACATGGTTCGCCGAGCCGCTCGCCGCCGACACGATGAACGCGCCGGACCTCGCCCTCAACCAGGGCCTCGCGTCCCACGGCTCCTCGCGCTTCACGGGCGTGCTCACGCCCGAAGCCGTCACTCGCTTCGATGTGTTCGCCGCCGACGATCCCGCTCAGACCGCGGCATGGTTCAAGGCCGTCGCCTCTGCCGACAGCTTCACCACGTGGTTTTCGACCGACGCCGAGGCCTCGGCCGTCTGTACGGACGTGGGCTTGACGGAGAACTGTGCCGACGCCGTGATCGCGTCGGTCGGGGGCCAAACCCCGCTCGGCAACATGAGCCTCGGCCACTACGGCTACTCGACCTCCTGTGACGTCCTGACCATGCGCCTCGACGAGGACTCCTCAGCCGCGCGCTCGTCGGTGTGCAGCTGCACCCTCGACTACGACAGCAACGCGTGGGCCGACAGCTACAGCACCCACTGGGGCAATGGCCTGCAGATCTGGCTGCGGGAGACCGCGCCCGAGTCGTCTTGCGGCGACGGCGTGCTCGATATGGGCGAGGCCTGCGACGACGGCAACGCCGACGACACCGACGGCTGCCTCTCGACCTGCGCGACGGCGGCGAGCTGCGAGGACCTCCTCGCCGAGCTGCCCGACGCGGCCAGCGGGAGCTACACGATCTACCCCGACGGTGAGGCGATGCTGAGCTACTGCGACATGGACCGCGACGGCGGCGGCTGGACGCTCGTCGCCAAGGTCAACCCCGCGGACATGGACGACCAGAGCGAGCCTCAGACTTGGTTTGCGAGCCCGCTCGCTGTTGACACCCTCGACACCCCCGACTTCGTGCTCAACGAGGGCCTCGCCGCCCACGGCGCCGAGCGCTTCTCTGACCTCCTCGACGACCAGAGCCTGACCCGCTTCGACCTCCACGCGGCGGACGACCTCGACCAGACCGCGACGTGGTTCAAGGCGGTCGCGTCCCCCGCGAGCTTCGCCGCTTGGTTTTCAACCGACGCCGAGCCGTCCGCGGTCTGCACCGACGTCGACATGACGCTGAACTGTGCCGACGACACCATCGCGTCGACGGGGAGCTACACCCGGCTCGGCAACATGCTGCCCGGGCACCATGGATACGCGGGCTCGGACACCCCCATCCACATGCGCCTCGACGACGACGGCCAGGCCCAGATCTCGTCGGTGTGTAGCTCGACTTTCAACTACGACGACAACGCGTGGGCCGACAGCTACAGGGACCACTGGGGCAACGCGCTGCTCATCTGGCTGCGCTGACGACTCAGCTAGCCGCCCGTGGTGGAACCCGGCGCGAGGCGACGCGCTGGATTGGACCACGGGCTGCTAGCCGCCCGGGCGGACGACCAGGCGGCGGCTGTTGATCCGGACCAAGCGCCGCGCTCGCTGGCGCGAGATGATCGCGCTGGCGTCGGCAAACCCAAGCCCCTCGAGCTCCTTGCGGATCCGATGGACATGAACGTTGATCGACGACTCATCGACCGCGAGCATGCGCGACAGCTCGGGCGAGCTCCGCCACCCCCGAGCCTCATGGGGCAGCTCCTCATCCCGATCCCCAAGCCGCGCCCGCGCGAGCACCAGCAGGGTGTAGTAGTGCGCCCGGGCCGGGAGGATGTCCGTCTGCCCGTCAGGCCGGTGGAGCCAGACCTCGACGTGCTCCTCGTCGGAGCTGACGCGAAACTCGAACTCGACGTCGGCGATGCTCGGCGGGGCCACGCGGGCGCCGGCGCTGGCCGAGCAGGGCAGCGACAGGCGATAGATCTCGGCACCGGCGACGATGAGCTCAGCGTTTTGGACCGGCTGGCGACGGCCGTGGCGGACCATCGCCCAGCCCCCGTCGTCGCGGTAGACCCGGACTTCGGGAAACATCCGGCTCGGCAGGCACAGCTCGTCGCCCTCGGCCTCGACGAGCACGTGGTCGGTCAGCCGGCGGGCCGACAGCTGCGGGGCGGTGGCGTCGATGAGGTTGAACTCCTCGCTGCCGCTGCCGAAGCGCAGGGTGTCCCCGCGGGCGAGGCGGGTGTCGTTGCCGCTGTCGAGGCGCGCGCCGTTGAGGTAGGTCCCGCGGTCGCTGCCGAGGTCGCGGACGACCCAGTAGCTGTCGTCGAGCCACGAGATGCGGGCGTGGTGGGCCGAGATCGCGCTGGTCGACAGGCGCACGCAGCTGTCGGGCGACTGTCCGACGAGGCACTGCGAAGAGATGCGGACCTGGTGCTTGCTGATTCGATGCGCGAGGGTTGCCACGGCCGAAGGACAGTGCCAGATGCGTGCCAGGGCCGAATCCTGTCTAATTGAGCTGAGATCCGCCGTCGTCAGCCGCGCAGCCGTGGGCCGATCTGCCGAGTGCTCGCTGAAAGCGCGGCGAAAGCGAGAAGAACTGTCGCCATGGGCAGGGCAAGGGTCGTCGCTCGCTGGCTACTCGACCCCACACCCGCTACGTAGGGCTACGTAGGCGGCGCGTCGGCGGCGGGATCGAGCAGCCAGCCGACGACGTCGATCTGCGCGACGAAGTGGAGCTGCTCGGGCGGGCGCTCGGGCAGCGGGAGCTGCCAGCCGTCGGACACGGTGCAGGTCTCGATCTCGGCCTCGGCCCGGCGCAGCGGCCACTGTCGATGGTGGATCTCGCCGCGGCGAATCCGGCCGCTGCGATCCTGGGCGTAGAGGCAGTAGCGCTCGGTCAGCCAGTGCTCGAGGGTCCCGGTCGCGGCGACGTAGGGCTCGCCGACGCCGCGGTAGCGACCCGCGAACACCCCGGCCGGCGCCCCGTCGTGGGTCCGCTCGCTGCGGTAGTCGATCCAGCCGTCGGCCCCGAGCTCGCAGCGCATCTGGGCGTCGTAGTAGGGCAGGTTGAAGCCGATCCGAGCTCCGCGCACGGCCACGCGGCTGGCCGCGTCGAGGCTGAAAAACCACACCCCCGGGCGATCGTCGGCGATGACGTAGGTCCGAACGTTGAGCTCGGGGAAGGCCGAGACCGAGGGCAGCCAGTTGAGCCCGCGCGGGCCGACGTCTTGCATCCGAAACGGCACGACGCCGAGCCACGCCCGACCGTCGAAGGTGTCGAGCTCGAGCCCGGGCGGGAGCAGGGCGGCGACGGTCTCGGGCGCGAAGCTCCAGTGGGCGAACAGCAGGTCGAGCCACGACATCGTCATGTGCCACGCGCGCTCTGGCAGCGGGTAGGGCCGGTGGCCGTGGTGTTCGAGGAGGCCAGACCAGTCGGGCATCGTCGGTCGAGCTTAGCAGCCCGTGGTCGAGCCCCGCGCGGGCGGCTGCGGCATCAGGCGGAAGGTCAGGTTGATGCGGCCGGCGCGGACGCGCTTGCGTCGGGGCAGACAGTGCTGCCACGCGGCCTGGACCCCCTCGACCATGACCAGCAGGCTCCCGTGGGGCAGGGGGACGCTCAGGCGCTCGCGTGGGGCTGAGCTGCGGCGGAGCACGAAGTCCCGCTCGGCGCCGAGGCTGAGGCTGGCGATGAACGGCGCCGGGCCGAGCTCGGGCTCGTCGTCGGCGTGCCAGCCGACGCTGTCGTCGCCGTCGCGGTAGTAGTTGATCAGCGCCGCGTTGAAGCGCCGACCCGTCGCGGTCTCGACCCGGCGGCGGATCCCGTCGACGGCGGGGGTCCACGCCCGCGGCTGCATCCGAATCCCGGACCAGGTGTAGGGCGCGTCGCCGTACCACTGGTGCAGGCGGGGGATTGGGTGGGTCTTGCCGAACATCGTGAGCTCGTCGCGGCGCCAGGGGATCGCCGCGCGCAGCTGCTCGAACAAGGCGGTGGCCTCGTCCGGCGCGACGAACCCGGGCCGCAGCCAGATCTTGGCGCGGTCTCGCGCGGGGTCGTCGACCGGCTCCCAGCGCGAGCTCGAGGGGGTCGCGAACAGGTCCACGCCGCAGTTTGTAGCAGGCGACTCACGTCGCCTGCGCGTCTCGTTGGTCAACTCACGTCGCCCTGGCGCTTGACCCTCGCGGCGAGCGCTTTAACTTGCGACCGCTCCGGCGTCCGCCGTGGTTCCCTGGCCCCCTCGCCAGTCGTCGAATCGCGCAGCGCCTCCATCGACTTTTTCCATCCCTTCACCGCACAAGGACCGGACGTGAGCAGCGAAACCCATGAATTCAAGGCCGAGGTTGCAGCCCTCCTCAACCTCGTCACCAACTCGCTGTACACCAACAGCGAGATCTTCCTCCGCGAGCTGATCTCCAACGCCTCCGACGCCCTCGACAAGGCCCGCTTTCAGGCCCTCGTCGACGACGGCTTCGCCGGCAAGGAGCTCGAGCCCGCGATCCTCATCACCCTCGACAATCAAGCCCAGACCCTGACGATCGAGGACACCGGCGTCGGCATGACCCGCGAGGAGGTCAGCCAAAACCTCGGGACCATCGCCCACTCGGGCACGCTGCGCTACCTCGACGAGCTGCAAAAGGCCCGCGCGGCCGGCGAGGTCAGCGAGGCCAGCGAGCTCAGCCTCATCGGCCAGTTCGGCGTCGGCTTTTACAGCGCGTTCATGGTCGCCAAGCGCGTCGAGGTCACGACGCTGTCGGGCAAGCCCGGGAGCGAGGCGGTGGTCTGGCGCAGCGCGGGCGACGGCCGCTACGAGATCGAGCCCGGCGCGCGCGAGACCCGGGGCACGACGATCAAGCTCGAGCTCGAGGACGACGCCAAGGAGTTCCTCGATCGCTGGCGGGTCGAGCGGCTGATCAAGCGCTACAGCAACTACGTCATCCACCCGATCCGCCTGCGCGTGATCGAAGAGGACGGCGAGGACAAGGATCCCGAGCCCAAGCAGATCAACGCGGCCACGGCGATCTGGGCCAAGTCATCGAGCGAGCTCGAAGACGCGGACTACGAGGAGTTCTACAAGCACGTGATGGGCGGCTTCGTGCTGCCTGGCGACGAGCCCTTCGCTCGCCTCCACTTCTCGGCCGACGCGCCGATTCAGTTCCACGCGCTGCTCTACCTGCCCGGGCGCGCGCCGGCCGATCTGTTCCAGGAGGACCGCAAGGCCCTGCAGCTGTTCGCCCGTCGGGTCCTGGTCATGGAGAGCTGTGAGACCCTCCTGCCCCAGTACCTGCGCTTCGTCCGCGGCGTCGTCGACTCGCAGGATCTGCCGCTCAACGTCTCGCGCGAGACCCTCCAAGAGCACAAGTCGCTCGCGGCGATCCGCCGCCAGCTGACCCGCAAGGTCCTCAAGCTCCTCGCCGAGCTCGCCGACGAGGAGCCCGACAAGTACGCCAAGCTGTGGGCCGAGTTCGGCCCGGTCATCAAGGAGGGCCTGCACACCGACGGCGGCCAGCGCAAGGAGCTGACCGGGCTGCTCCGCTACCGCCACACCGCCGACGATGACGGCCTGATCTCGCTATCGGCCTACGTCGAGGCCATGGGCGAGGACCAAAAGCACATCTGGTACATCGCCGGCCTCGACGAGTCGGCCCTGCGCAACAGCCCCCACCTCGAGGCCGTCCGCGCCCGCGGCGAGGACGTGCTGCTGATGACCGACGCCGTCGACGAGTGGGTCTTGCAGAGCCTGTCCGAGTTCGAGGGCAAGAGCTTCCGCAGCGTGACCCAAGGCGAGCTCGACGAGCCCGACGCCAAGGACGACGCGGACAGCGACGACGCCGACAAGGACAAAGACGAGGACGAGGCCGACGACGCCGACAAGGACAAAGACGAGGACAAGCCCGAGGCCTCGCCGATCGATCCGCTGATCAACTCGGCCAAGGTCGTGCTCGGCGAGCGCGTCCGCGACGTCCGCGCGAGCAAGCGCCTGACCGAGTCCCCCTCGTGCCTCGTCGACGCCGCTGGCGGTCTCAGCCGCAACATGGAGCGGATCTTGCGGATGGCCCAGCCGGGCACCAAGCTCAGCGCCTCACCGCGGATCCTCGAGCTCAACCCCGAGCATCCCTTCGTCAAGGCCGCGAGCAAGATCAGCGAGACCAACAAAGACGACCCACGGCTGCCCGAGTGGATCGAGATCCTTCACGATCTCGCGGCGCTCGCCGAGGGCTCGGTGCCCGACCCGGCCGGCGCGGCCAAGCGCTTCCAGCGGATCCTCAACCAGATCGCCGAGTCCGAGTCCTAGGGTTAAACGCAGACAGCCCGTGGTGGAACCCGGCGCGCGTCGACGCGCCGGGTTCCACCACGGGCGATTCGGTGGTCTGGATGGAGGTGGTCCGCCTACTTGGGCGCGACCATCATCGTCATCATCCGGTTTTCGTAGACCGGCATGCGCTCGAGCCGAGCGACATCGGTCAGCTCGCGCATGATCTTGTCGAGCGCAGCCCGGCCCGTCTCGGGGTGGGCGTTCTCGCGTCCGCGGAACCGGACCACGAACTGAACCTTGTTGCCCTCCTCGAGGAAGCGCTTGGCGTGGCGGGTCTTGAACTCGAGATCGTGGTCGCCAGTCTTGGGCCGAAGCTTGATCTGCTTGAGCTCTTGCGAGGTCTGGTTTTTCTTGCTCTCGCGCTTGAGCTTGGCCTGCTCGTACTTCCACTTGCCGGCGTCGACGATCTTGCAGACGGGCGGCCGAGCGTTGGGAGCGACCTCGAGTAGATCGAGCCCCATCTCCCGAGCCTTGGCCAGCGCGTCTTGGGTCTCCATGACGCCGAGCTGCGTGCCGTCCGTGAGCACGACCCGAACGGGGGACTTGCGGATGCGGCGGTTGATGCGGGGGCCGGTAGGGCGGGGACGCTTGGAGCTACGTTTCCTTCTCAATCGATACTTTCTTTCTGGTTCATCGGGCGCGCATTCATCGCGTCGCCACCCAATAGTATACCGTCGAGATAGCTGAACGCAAGTCGCGCATGGCGCATGCGGCGCTGACGCAGCCTGCTCAAATCGCCAGTTTTTGGACACCCGGCCAGTACTGGACGAACCTCCAGACATGCAGACGTTCAACGAGCCCGGATCGCCCTCCTTGCTGCGCCTCATCGTCGAGCTGAGGGGCTCTAGCGTGCCCACGAATGACGTTTATCTGCTCATCGTCGGCGAGCGGGAGCCCGGGGCCCTCGCCGCCGAGCTCGCCGAGCTCGACGCCGCCGGCCTGATCGCCTGGTCCGAGGGTGGGGCCCAGTGGACCCCGACGATGCGCGGGCTGATCTTGGGCCTGTCCTTGCCGGCGTTCGAGCCCGGCGATGGCGCGGTCGTGGACACCTGCGCCGAGTGTGCTTGAGCCGAGTCTCGAGCCGGGGAAAAACCGCCATCGAGACTGGACATGCGGCCGGTTCGAGCCGCGTCCCACAGTGCTAGCTTTGGATCGCCGATGTCCGAGGTCGCCAAGACAGTCAAGCCGCTGTTCGACAAGTTCATCGACTTTTTCGACATCTTCGACCTCTCGTTTTTTGTCTCGGGGGCGACCTTCGTCGGCGCGATCGCCTGGGCCGAGCTGACCCCCTCGCTCTCGCAGCTCGTCGGCTTCGAGCCGCTCAGCGGCAGCGAGGCACTGCTCACGAGCAAGATGCCGGGCGTCGCCGTGGTCATGCTGATCTTGGCCTCCTACGTGTCGGGCATGACCTGCTTCGCCCTCGGTCGTTGGATCCGCGGCGGGAGCGAGGTGCTGCGCTGGCGAATTCAGCGCAAGCGCGCGAGCCCCGAGGCCCGGCGCAGGCGAGAGCATCGCCTGTTCGAAGAGCTCGTCGCGCACGGCGTGCTCGAGCGCTTGCCCGACGAGGCCTACCGTGTCCACCCCAGGTTCGCGCGCATCCCGTGGCTGCACCGCTACTTCGTCGACGGCGGGCGCAACCAAGAGGGGGCGCTCTATGTCCGCTTGTGGGCCGAGGTTCGCCAGCGCGAGCGCTTCTCGCCCTCGTTTTCGCTCGTGCGCCGCTACTGGGTCAGCGCCGCGACCCTCGACGGCCTGTTCGTCGCCTGCTGCACCTGGGCGATTCTGCTCTACCTCGTCGACAAGCCCGAGTCCGTCGACGTCACGCTCACGGGCCCGACCTACGCCGCGCTGCGCGGGTGGCTGCCGAGCGTGGCGACGACGATCGGCGCGCTGTTTTGCCTGCGCGAGGCCGGGCGCTACGAGTCGCACCAGCGCGAGGAGCTCGTTGCGACCTTGCTCCACGGCTACGACCTGCCCGATCGAGAGCTCAGCGAGATGCTGCCCGACCAGCCGGCGCCTCAGCAGCAACCAGCGCCGAACAGCGGGGGTAGTGGCGACCCCAGCAGGTGAGCGAGAAGCTCATCTCCGGGCGAGCTCTCGAGACATGTCTACGCTCATCATCGGGCCTCGAACCCCGGCAACAAGCTACAATTCCGCGCGCCGAGATCCCTTCGCCCCGTCTGCAAGACCGATCGCGGCCTTGGTAACATCCGTCGGTGGCGCGCAACACCCGACTCGAGCGCATCCGGGAGATCGTCGCGGCCGCGTTCGGTGGTGACTACAGCCAGCGCATCCCTGTCGACGATGGCGATGGCGATGGCGATGGCGATGGCGATGATCTGATCGAGATCGAAGTTGGCATCAACTACTTGCTCGACGACCTCGCGCTGCGTGAGGAGCAAAACGTGGCCCAGCGCGAGTCGCTGCGCGAGCAGGCCGAGGCCCTGATCGCGGCGCTCTCGACTCCGATCATCGCGCTGTGGCCCGGCGTGTTGATCCTGCCGCTGATCGGCGACTTCGACCACGAGCGCTCGGTCGAGACCATGGCCGTGCTCCTCGATCGGGTCGCCGCCGAGCGGGCCCGCTACGTGATCCTCGATCTGACGGGCGTGACCTCGATCTCGGGGGATACGGCCCACTCGCTGCTCCGCATCATCCGCTCCGCCGAGCTCCTCGGCGTGCGCTCGCTCGTGACTGGCATCCATCCGCAGACCGCACAGCAGCTCGCCGACATCGGCGCGGATACGAGCGGGATGCGGACCTTCTCCCGCGTCTGCGACGCCCTCGATGTCGTCCTCCAGGACGATCGCGTCCGGCGCCGCTGACCCTCCCGGAGCCCCATGCCCTTCGAATTCAGCCACCTGGACCTACCTTCGGGCCCCTGTCTGCGCATCCACGCGAGTGGATGGGTCGAGCTTGCCGATGGCAAAGCGCTCGAGCTTCTGCTCAAACCAGCGCAGGGCACCTTGCCCAAGATCCTGGGTGTGATCGTCGACGGCACGCGCTACTCGCCCGAGGTTCGTCGCCTCTTTTCGGCCATGGACATGGACCTCAGCGCGATGGCGCTGGTCGTCTGGAGTCCGGTCGTCCGCGCCGCCGTCAACATGATCATCCGCATAGGGAGCACCGACCTCTCCGGGCCCGTTCGCTTGTTCACGGACGAGGCCGAGGCGTCGGCGTGGATCGACGAGCAGCCCCCCGTCGAGGCTTGACCGCTCGAATCAGCTGCGGGCAACGTACCAAGCGCGCAGCGCTTGATTCGGGGCTAGCAGTCGCGGGCCAGCGCTCGCGCGCAGACCCATGAGGAACGAAAGGGCTCACTCGAGCTCGAGCGGGCGGG
>JGI12210J13797_10812237_pt1 | contig 11471 bp, 7 predicted proteins | sample ElkSlonscriptome_3_FD_13797 | JGI IMG/M metagenome (IMG submission 13797) | reverse complement strand
GATGGGTCAAGCTGGTGGAGGTGTAGGCTGACTTACTAGACCAGCTGCCTGACCAGCCTAGCCCTCCGTCACTCCCGGATAGGGAAGCTCCGTCGGGGAGGTTATAATCAAAACCTTCATCAAGGAAAGGTACTGCTTGGGCTTGGAAAATACCAGCCCCAAGCACAATGCCGACAACAGCCGGCCGCAATGTTGGAATAAGACTGCGGAGAGTTGGGATAGATATCATATAGATCGGGGGATGTTTGCTAAGGTGGAATCATCTCGCCCCAAAAATTACGATTACTATCAACCGTCATGCTTGGGGGGAATGACGAGGGCACCCTCTGACTATTTATCCAAAGCCGCCATCCTTTTGCTGCAGAACAGTTCTTCTTCGGTAAACAATTGAATAACGTATTACAACGGATGCGCTCCCGGCGCTATCCTACCCGGCAGTAACTGTACAAAAAGAGAGGCTGCGGCCCCTCCCAGAACCGCAGCCTCAGCGTCCAACGAGCGCGAACGCAATTTTTTATTGCCTGAAACGAACTAGCAACGTGCTTTGTTGCCGCGCTGTTTGCGGCGAATTAGCAGCAGGCCGCTTCCCACCAGAACCAATGCCGCAACGGAAGGTTCCGGCACAACCACGACATCGCTCAAGCTGTCGCCCATGCGGACTTCATCGAAAACGAACGTTCCATTCCCTCTCGGAAAAAGGCCTCCATTCACGGCAACACTGGTTCCGCTCCCCGTAAGCGTCTCAGCGCCCAGACTGCCTTCGCTGGAAACATCAGCGGGATTGAGCCAAAGATCGACTGACAGATCCGCGCCTGTCGACCATGTCGATTTCATAATCACCAAATTGGTCCCTGTGCCCCAATTCGCGGAAGTCGCACCATCGCTGCCATCGATCCTGAGACTGGTTGTCGTCGCGTTAAAATCGATTCCGAAGCCGTCATTGGAACTGCCACCCGAAAAGAAGAGGAATCGCCCACTACCACTGGGATCAATCAGGAACGAAGTCCACTGCACTTGTCCGTCAGCGGTGCGGCCCGTGATATCGAACGGCCGATCTGTACCACCGGTCGAAGTCGGATGAGCGGCCCCTCCACTCGAATTGACAAAGGCATTGGTTAATCCGGCTGTATCGTAAGCGGTATTGGCACTCCAACCCGCTGACCACCCCGTGCCCCCGGTTTGCCCGTCCAAACTGGCATCCTGGGCAAGTGAGGTATAGTTAAAGCTTTCCGAGAGGAACAGCGCGGCGCCAGCTGGCGCCGCCAGAAGCGACCAGAAGCCCGCCACCGCGGTGATGATGAAGGCTTGGCGAATAGTTCCAGGCAAGCGCAGCTTACTGCGTGAGGCGGCCTGATCAGTAGAGAGAGTTGATGTCGTGATCATAGAATCGATGAGTTTCTTTCGTTCATTGCGAACAGGAAGTGAGTTGGCAGGGTTTAGAAAGGCCGAGGGCTGGTTGTTCGCGACACCAACCCATGTCGGGATTTCCGGCACACAAATGCCACGCATCGGGCTGGACCGGCAAACGGGATAATGGAGAACAGTTCACCAAAAATCGGCTCAGCCGCCGGCCAATGGCAGCTCGGCGCTGACGCCAAGCAGCATCAACGTAGAGGGAACATCGGGATTGCTGGTGATCCTGATCCTGATTGGCATAGACCGTCCACCGATACGGCCCTGCAGGTGATATAAGTATCCCTGATAGGTGCGATCTTCCGGATCATAGACGGGCACGGCATTCTCCAGGATGGGCGTGTGCGGCCACCAGTCCTGGATATTGGCAGCTCGATCCGGGCCGTCGCGACCTGCGGCAATCAAAGGAATCGTAAGAATCGGTTTCGGGCTTTTCCCGAAAATTTCAATCGTTCCCATCCGGTCTCCGCTTCGAGCGAAACCACACCCCAATAGAAAGTGAAAGGTCCGAGCCCGTCTGATGGAGGCTGGAATCGGTAACATTAATTCCGAAAAACACCCTTCTCTCTGATTAGAGCTGGATAGAAAATGGACGGCCTTCGCAGACACACGTGACGGGGGTCTTGTTTCGAACTCAATCGTAAAAATTTCTGAGGCGCGGTGGAGACATCTCTGATGGAACAAAGGCAAAAGGTGGGAGGAGAACCAACCTCCAGTTTCGGCGACTCGAGTATTGACATGCGCCTTCAGCGACAACGGCCCAAAGCGCTTGGTTTTAAGCCGAGGTGGCTTCAACTCGACGCGGAAAACCCCCGGCACAAGCACACGGCATCCCTGGCTACACTGGCTCAGGGAACTCATTTGCATGGCGCCGAGAAGCAATTCACAAGCGGTCCGGCCAATACCTGGCCAGTCTTCGCACATAACCGCATGGAGTCCATGCCTCTCGCTGTGCTGACTCTCGACCATTGAAATAACCGGCGGTAATTTTGCAACTGATTTCAGGCGTTTACGCAACACATCCACCGCACTCGATATGACACAGTCGATCTCATTTGTTCTCAGCCAATCTCGGGCTTCCTCCACTGTCCTAGGCTGCCGATGATCAAGAGAAAAATAGGGTGGAACTCGCTCCATTGGCAGGAATCGATGAAGCGCTTGCATGCAGCCGGATGTGAATTCATCGACGGCCCCGTAGCGAGTCACCGAAGTAACGACGCCGGGACGATGGTAGCCCGCTTCAAAGGCATGTTCGATGCAGGAATACCCCGATTGAAAATGGTCTATGCCGACTGACCATCCAAACCAGCAAGAATTTTGCTGTTTGCTCGCTGAAACAAGAGGAAGTCCCGGCAACGCCTCCCGAAGATGTTCTCTCAAGCGAGATCCCATGGTAATGGCGTGCGGAATCTCCACGGAGATGCACCCAGCCAGCCCTCGACTCTTGATAATGGAGACCAAGCGTTCAGGAGAGTCGCTATAATCACGATCCGGAAAGAATCGATCCACTCGGTAGCCATGCGCAGCAGCCGTCTGCTCGATGGCTCGGACACATTGCTGCCCATCATTTCGCACCAACGCTTCGGGTGCTTGAGTCGAGATCAGCAATCCAATGGCGCCGTAATCCTGCTGCGTTTGTTGCTTCCTCGCCTTCGAGAGGGCGGAAGCCAGCACAGGATCGGTGGCATAACCTAACCGCTCCGCAGCAGAGCGCACTTTGTCTCGAGTCAATACGGAAAGTCGTCCGGCGCCGCGCAGGGCGTTGGAAGCGGTACAAAGAGAGACGTTTGCTTCACGGGCAACGTCCCGAAGCGTTGGGAGAGATTTCATGAGGCAGCGTTGCTGGCGGGTCAACGGGGGGGATGGTTAATTGTTCAGCATCGTTCCCCTTGTGTCAACCCCACCAGAGAACTAAAGCAGAGGAACCTCGCCTCACCGTAGTTCCCGAGGCCCCACAATCCACCAGAACAACCCCCACCCAAGATGCACTTCCTCCATTCAAGAACGATCTCTCTTATAGGCTTTTCCTTTCAACTAACTAAATCGATTCGATTCTTATCTATCGTATTGGCCATTGGGTTCCTTTTCCCCTTTTTGCTGCTTGGGCAGCACATGGATCCCGGAAAAATGGCCGAGCACACGGCCTTGCATGATCTTCTGGAGATTGTTGAAGCGACTCACGTTGCGGTCGCCGACGGCGATTGGTCAACGGCCTCCAATTGGGATACGGGCACTGTGCCGGGCGACGGCGCAAAGGTCTACATCCCGAGCGGCCGTGTTATCACTTATGATGTGAATGACTCCGGGCGCGCGGCCCCGATCGATTGGATTCGAGTGAACGGAAGCCTGCACTTTGCGTCTGCGACAGAGACCACGCTCTATGTCGAGACCATTGCCACCCTGGCAGGGTCGGTGTTGGAGATCGGCACGGCTTCCAACCCGGTGACCGCCGATTGCCGGATCATCATCACCCATGACGGGGCGATCGATACAAACTGGGATTACGAGCAACTCAGCCGGGGTATTGTAACGCACGGCACGGTTCGCATCCATGGCCAGGAAAAATTGACGTTCTCCAAGCTATCGCAGGATGCCATGGCTGGATCCGACGTGGTTCATCTGGAAGAATCCGTTAACATTGCGGGCGCATCCTCCTGGCAACCCGGGGATCAGCTTGTCATCACCGGCACAGAACTCATCGAAGATCGCCCGCATCTGAATCCTTGGATGACAGAAGATGAGGAACGCACCGTGGTGAGCGTCTCAGCAGACGGAAAGGTCATCACCCTCGATGCTTCTCTAAGCTATGACCATACGGGACGCGGCAACGACATCCTGGGAAGAAGCATGCATGGTTATGTCGGCAACTATTCACGCACCGTGCGAATCGAAACCGAAAATCCCACAGGGTTGCCAGCGAATGAACGGGGCCATGTCATGTTCATGCACAACCCCGACGTCGACGTGCGGTATGCGGAATTCCACGAGCTAGGACGAACGGACAAGAGCATTCCACTCGACGATTTTCTACTGGAAGATCCTGCCGATCGGGCAAGCAAACGAGTGCTGGATCCAAATGGTGATCCGGTCGATGGGGCTCGAACCAACATTCGGGGGCGGTATTCGTTCCACTTTCATCGGACCGGCGCCATGGACTTGAACGAAGCGCCGGCCATGGCGGTCGGCAACGCGATCTGGGGCGGCCCGGGCTGGGGTATGGTGCATCATGACAGTCACGCCCACCTGATCGACAATGTCACTTACGATATTTTCGGGACCCACATCACCACAGAGACATCCAATGAAATCGGGGTGTGGGAACGCAACTTGACCGTGAAAACGCCTCCCGGTGAAGTGGGAAGCGGCAAAGGGGGGCACAACAATCATGATATCGCGTCCAACGGCTCGGGCTTCTGGCTGCAGGGCCGCCTCATCCACCTGCGGGAAAACGTGGCCGTCGGCATGCGGACAGCTGGATTCCAGTATTTCACACGTGGCGTCGACCAAATTTCCCCTATCGAGCAGGTACTCGATCTGCCGATGATTGCGCGGTATGAGGGAAAAACAGGTTCGGGAGGTCCCCAGATCCAGGAGTTTCGGGACAATGTTAGTCTGGCCTGTTACGATGGATTGAAGGTCATCAAACACAGCCCGAGCCAAGGGCATGGCGCCAGGAGCCACATCGCAGGCTTCACGGTTTGGGAGACGAAATTCGCCGTGAACAATGAATACACTGCCGCTTACACATTCAGCGATAATACCTATCTACGCTACGAACCAACCGCCAACTCCGGGCAATCCGCAGTGAAGCTCGGCAACACCACCGCTGACAACGTATTCGTCAACTGCCGGGTGGTCGATTTCGGTGCACCGTTTTATTGGAATGGCAGCGATACTCATACGAAGAATAAGGGCGTCATCGATGATTACGGCTTCAAATTCATCGACATGGACCTCGTGAATACGCCGGCAATTTATGACATCAGGACCAACGGCTCCGCGCAAGTCACCGACCCGAACGATCATATTGAAATCCTCAGCAGCAGCGATCTGAACACCAGCGCCCCGCCGGCGCTCGTGATCGATGAAGCCAATAGCAATTTTGACTTCGATGCCGGAGCAGTAGTGATTCAGGGCACTCTGGTTGACAGCGTGGGAACATTTCCCCACCCAGGGCCACGGATCGGCGAAGCCAAATTTGCCAGTTTTTACATTGATAGCCGGATCATCGAGACCGGTTACTGGACCGATGCTGAAGATCCGAATATCGCGATCTTTACCGTAGAAGAAGTCATTGAGGACCGGGCGACCGAAGAGCGACTCATATTGGAATTCCCGGTGACTTGGGGTGTCAACAACATGCCCGCGGAGGCTGTCTACAACGGGGTCTGGTCCGATTCCTTGATGGAAGATGATTTCGATGGCGGTTTCTCCCCCGATTGGACCTCGATCAGTGGAGTCTGGCAGGAGGTGAATGGAAAAGCCTCCGTGGGAAACGGCAAGAATATGCTGGTGTGGACCGGCGACGGTTCCGGCGACTGGACCGATTACGAGCTGCGTGGAACGATCACTCCGCACGATAACGATACGATCGGGCTCGTTTTCCGCTATGTCGACAGCAACAACTACTATTTCTTCGGCCTGAACCAGCAGAATAACATCACCTTCATCGATCGGGTGGTGAACGGCAGTTCGACGCGGCTCGCAAGCGTCAGCGGAGCTTACACACAGAATCAGCCGCAGGAAATCGCACTCACAGTGTCCGGCAGTAATTTCGCTGCCGAAGTCAACGGCACGCCTGCTCTCGAGGCGACCGATTCCGCCAACGCACACGCGTCAGGAAGTGTGGGATTGCGCGTCGAATGGATGAATCCCGCGACGGAATTCGACAACATCTCGGTCCTGAATCTTTCAGGAGGCAATCCCCCTCCCTCGGCCAGTCTTACGATCGAAGCTGAGGGTTACGATAATAATGATCCTTCCCCTTTCCAGGCAATGACCGGAGATCCCGCGGCGTCGGGTAGTTACATGATCGTCCCAAATGGAAGCGGCAATGACTTCGATCCCGATGATGGCGTTTTGGATAACGGCATCCTCGCTTACGATTTCGACCTCTTGCAGGCAGGGGACGTCACTGTCTGGATCCGTTACAAGGGTCCGACTGCGGCCGATAACTCGCTTTGGTATCAGATGGATGCCGGTGGGCAGGACAACTCCTCGAAATCTCCGGTCTGGTCGCGATTCAGCTCAGTGGAATCGAATTGGGCCTGGCGGCAACTCGGCACCTATACCAGCCTCGCATCGGGCTCGCACACCTTCCGCCTGATGCGCCGCGAGGACGGCGTCGCTATCGACCAACTCTTCATCTCCACCGACGGGTCGACGCCATGATTTTTTTTCCAATGAGAATTCCGTAAAGGAAAAGTCGTCTTTGTCGAAGACCGCGCCACTCTGATTGAAAGTGGATGCGGGAGTGAGGTGGGAGTTCGAATGGGGCAATGGGGTGAAGGTAACCGGCCATTATCAGATCAGTCTGCTTCTCAACAACAGGTCGATGCCATCATCCCCGAACTCTTCTCACTTGCGAACCCATGGCAGGGTTTGACCATCGACCCACTTCGGCTGGACCACGAGGTCAAACGGGTCCCTGGGCACGCCGCGGGCGCCGGATCGAATCAACGTATCCATCAGGGCGGCAGCCTGCCGGGCCACTTTCCACTGCGCACGATGGTAGCCTGTAAAAGCATCTTGCCGCCCGGACGCCATGACTCCGATCCCCAATTTTTCGCGGTCTCTAATATTGTGCGTGACGGCGAGATTAAACGCGATGATGGCGTCCGGTTCATAACGCAACCGCCATTGTTCGATTTGGGCGGCAAGTGTTTCGTTATCGAACTTCTGAAAAATTAAGGGGGGCACCTGCCGGTTCTTTGGCAGGTTTAAATTACTATAGGCCGCCCCGGCGATCAGTTGTTGATCTTCCTGCCGAATCCGGTTGGGATCCTGGTAGAGAACTGCTCCGATTCGCTGGTATCCCCGCTTGGCAGCCAGCTGCCAGAGTTTCAGAAAGCCATTCAACCGGGTCTGACGCACGAGATGAAACTCCGAGGCCGGCTGGCTCTCCGACAAGGCAATGACTGCGAAAGGTCTCACGTCAAACTGTGCGCGGTAATCCTCATCGACAAATGGTGTGAGCAGAAAAAGGCCCTGCACCCCGCGATTATACAACATTTGGCTAAAAGCCGCTGGGTCAGGATGGTCATCGTAATGAAACAGTTCCAACTGATAACCGAGATCGCGGCAACACGGTAAGAACGCGTCCAGATGCGCCTTGGCTTCGCGCGTGTGGCTTTGGGAAATCATGGCTAGAGGCGGCGCGTTGCGGCTGCCGCGTTGAAAGCGGCTGGCGGAGAGCGAGGCCAGGATTGCATTGGGCCGATAACCCAATTCATCCGCGACGGCCATGACCCGTTCACGCGTTTCCGGGCGCACCCGGCTGGAGCCTCGCAAGGCCCTGGAGACGGTGGCGGTACTCACGCCGGCAAGCTCGGCAATCTGCCGGGTGGAGGGAGGTGCGGTGCGCGAATTCGATTCTGGTGTCATGAATCAGGGCCAGAGTGTCCTAGCAGGCACCATCGGTTTCGGAAGAAGGATGCGGGCCAGTTCCTGCTCGAGGTCCGCAAGAATGCCGGCGTATTCGGGGGCCTTGATCAGATTGCAGGTTTCTCCGGGATCCCGGCTCAAATCATGCAGCAACCGATCGGGATGCGGACCGAATTGAGTCAGTTTACAGCTCCCTTTTTTCACCATGTAAGCAGGAACGAATTCCTCGCCCATCGCTGGCTGCCAGTTTTCGCTGAAGGCTAGATCGGGCCATTCAGCATCCTCTTCTCCCCGTAGCTGGGCGGCGAATGAATGTCCATCGAGCCCGGCAGGCGCCGGCAGTCCGCAGAGGTCGCAGAGTGTCGGAAAGAGATCGACCAGACTGACGTTCTTTTCGATGGCATGTCCCGCAGTAATCCGGCCGGGCGCTTGAAACAAGAGCGGCACCCGCGCGGAAGCTTCGTAAAAGCTTCGTTTCCACCATTGACCATGTTCCCCCATCATATCGCCGTGATCCGACCAATGGACCACGATGAAATCATCGGCAATTCCGAGCTCCTCCAACGTGTCAAGTGCCCGGCCGATCTGTTGGTCCAGAAATTCTACCATCCCGCAGTAAGCGGCGATGGCATTCAATTGATGCTCCTCGGGCACTGGCTCCGGGGTCTGAATGGCTATCTTCTTTTGGTAAGCCGGATGAAGGTTTTCGAGCGCCGCCTTGTCCACCTCCGGCAAGGTCACCCGTTCGCGGTAGTAATCGAACAACGCGGGCGGACAGACAAATGGGTAGTGCGGGATCAAAGCGCTGATACCGAGAAATAGCGGTTGTTGCGGTTCACCCTTGGCAAATCGCTGCCTCAACCGGTGCAACCCGGCATCGAACATAGCCGCATCCCGGTTCAGCGATGGGTTATTGCCCGGCCCGGCTTCGGCCAGGGAGGCGGCGGCATCATACCAGCCCCGTTTCGGCCCGCGCCGTTCCCAGGATCCGATGAGGTGATCGAGATTCCGTTCCGGACTGACCGGCCGACTGGTCACCGGATCATAGAGATCACCGAGCGGACGTTCGCCCCAGCCTTTGAGTTGGTCGCCGTAAAAATGCATTTTCCCAAAAGCCACCGTCTCGTATCCATGCCGTTGAAACCATCCCGGCAAGGTCGGCGTGCCGGGATGCAGGTCCTGGAACCAATCCGTCACCCCATTGTTGCGGCAAAACTTACCCGAGATCTGGCTCGCCCGGCTCGGCGCACAAATGGGGGAGTTGCAATAGGCATTGGCGCAATTGACTCCGGAATCGTGCAGACGCTGCAGGTTGGGAGTTCGAACGACGGGATGATTCTCGTAAGAAGTGTAATGCGGCGAATGCTCGTCGGAAATGAGCATCAACACATGCGGGCGTTTCATGGCGACAGTTTAAAACAAAAGAAGTCCCGCCAGGAAAGGCGGGACTTCTTCGTGACTCCAGATTCGGTGAAAAAAATGCTTCAGGCTTGCCGCGCCCGGCGACGACGATAATTGGCCATCACCAGACCGAGTCCACCTAGCAGTAAAACGGCGGTCGAAGGCTCGGGAATTGTGGAGACCTGAACCCCGGAAATGATCGGCTGAAAGCCGGCGCTTGCTTCCAGAGAAACGGTCGCCGACGATCCGCTGACATTCTCGAACAGGACGTAGTTGAAGAGATTACCAGTGCCAGCACTGTTGTCCCAGGTGTTCGTATCAGGGGACGCGGCATTGGTCGAAGTCACACGCCCGAATCCGCCGGGATAAAAGTCAGCGGTTCCATCCGTACCGGAGTAGTAGGTCGTGCTGCCGAGGGTGAGATCGAGATCGGAGCTATTTGCTTGAGCAGAACGCTGCCCCAGATAGATATAGATATCCGAAGTGCCATCAAGCCCGGTGAAGGTGATCGTGGTTACTTCTGAACCCGTATCGGCTTTGACCCGTGCCCCTTCACTGAACATATCCCAGTCGCCGGATCCGTCGTCCGTGCCGACGTCGCTGCCTTGAATACTTCCAAACCCGGTCGCTCCTCCGAACGCGATTCCGATATCGGAAGTTGCACCGGAACTGTCAGTCAGGTTGGTCGCCGAGAACTCAGCGTTGGTCTGGTTATTCCAGTTATTGACATTGAGCACCCCGGCATTGTCGGAGGTATTCACTGAATTGCTGCCTACATTCAGGCTGACAATGACCTGAGCGGAGGTGAGTGAAGTCCCCGCTAATAAAAGCGAGGCGCAGAACAGGGTGAATGAGCGTTTTTTCATCGCGACAACCAATGGATCAACATGGTGCGCGCTTGACAAACGCCCCAAATTTAAACCGTTTAATTGCGCATGGCTGATTCTCCCCGAAACGTGACTCTTGCCGGGATCGCCAAGGCTCTCGGACTGACCAAAGGCACCATCTCGCTCGCGTTACGCGATGATCCCAAGATCAATCCTGCGACACGCCAACGGATCAAAGCCAAGGCGACCGAACTCGGTTACGTGCCCCACGCCCGTTTCCGCACGCTGGCAGAGATTCGATGGCAACAAGCGAGTCACCGGGATGAAACCATTGCCATCGTCAAGAATTCTGAAGCAGAAGATTTCGGCGAAATCTTTCATACCGCGGCCTCCAAAGGGGCGCAGGAGCTCGGCTATCGCACCGAAACCTATGAGCTGCGGGATTATCCTTCACTGCTCCGGTTAGCCGATGTGCTTTATCACCGCGGGATCCCGGGCGTTTTCTTTCCGAACCGCTCCGGCATCGAGACGCGGCTTGGGGAAGAATGGGACCGGTTCGCCTGTGTGGCCGTCGGCGATCGCAATGAGGCATTGGGGGTCGAGTTGGTGCGTTTCAATCCTTTCGATTCCGTTTCGCTCTGCTGGAAGAAGGTCTGGGAGCATGGCTGGCGCCGGATTGGGGGGTATTTCCCGCATGATCCAGCCGGCCCTTCCCCCTACGACATCAAACGGGTCGCCGCCTTTGAGTATTGGCAAAAGAATTCCAATAACGAGCGGCAACCAATTCCAGTGTTACAGAGCCTTGTCAACGATGTGAAAGCTTTCCGGAAATGGTACCGGCAATGGCGGCCCGAGGCCATCATCGCCCTGTCCACGGCCGCCTGGCGAGCCCCTGAATATTTTGCGAAACTTCCGTTACCCGCGGCTTACGTGGCCAGCCAAGGCGCCCAGAACGAAATCAGTGGCTGCCACGCAGATCAACGCCAGCTTCAGATCGCAGCGCTCAATTGGCTCGATCAAAAAATCCGTCGCGGACAATATGGCCGGGCTTCCTCCGGAACCACGATCGTGGCGAACCCCATATGGAACGAGGGCGAAACGCTTCCCGTGCGCGGAGAGGTTGCGTAGGATTAGCTGCATGCTCGCGTTTTCCTTCTCTCTCCGAGGTATTATGGGCTGCGCCTTGGGATGGTGATCGATACGGAGATCGATGTTCCTTGGCCAAAC
>JGI12210J13797_10023522_pt1 | contig 11474 bp, 7 predicted proteins | sample ElkSlonscriptome_3_FD_13797 | JGI IMG/M metagenome (IMG submission 13797) | reverse complement strand
TCGGACTCGGAGTCGGACTCGGACTCGGCGTCCGCCCCAACGCCAACCAGCGCCGGCTCGGTGATGCTCTCGGCGTCGTTCCGTCGATAGCGGGCGGGCACCCGGCTGGCGTCGGCGTAGATCAGCACCTCCTGGCCGGCGACCAGGTCGGTGCGGCGCGAGAAGCGGTTGATGCGCGCGATGCTCCCCACGCTGAGCCCGAAGCGTCGGCCCAGGCTGCGCATGGTGTCGCCCTCGACACAGCGGTAGCGGAAGCGGACCCGACCATTGGTCTCTTCGTACTCCTGGAAGAAGCGCTCGGTGCCGACGGTGACCACGTCGACGTCACCCTCGCGGAGCACGACCGCTTGGGCGAGGTCCACCGCCGGGGGCGCGAAGATCTGAAGGAACATGCCCCGTTGGAGCTCGGCGTCGGGGTCCACGTGGTTCCAGCGGCGCAGGTCGGCGACCGAGACCTGGAAGAAGCGGGCGATCGACTCGAGGCTGTCCGCGCGGGAGGTCCGATAGAAGACCCGTCGGCGGTCCGCAACGGCGAAGTGGCCATCGGGCACCGCGACCTGCGGACGCTCGTCCCGCGGACGTTCGCGTGGCTCGCCAGCGGGCACCATCAGCACGGCGCCGGCGCCGATGCGCTCGCCGTCCTCGATGCCGTTCAGCTCCTCGAGCGTCGACTCGCGGGTGCGGAACCGATAAGCGACGTCGTCCAGGTCCTCGCCGAAGCGAACCACGTAGGGCTGCTCGGCCGGGGCGCGACGGCGGACACGGTTCCAGCGGGACGCGAAGGTCGAGGCCGCCGCCGCCGGCACCCGAACCCGGCGCGCACGGTTCGGCGGAACACGGCCACGGCGAAGCTCCGGGTTCAGTGCCCGGATGTCGTCGAGCGGGACCCGAGCGGCGCGCGCGACCATGCCGAGCGGTGTGCCGCCCGGCACCTCGAAGCGCTCCACCTCGATGGGCGGATCACGGGTGAGGTCGTCGTATCCGAAACGGTCCGGGTTTCGCATGACCACGGCGCAGGCCATGATCTTCGCTACGTAGATGGTGGTCTCGAAGGGGAGGCCGGCCTCGAGCTCGGCGAGCACCCAGTAGTCGTTGGTGTTGTACTTCCGGATGGAGCGCAGCATCGCGCCGTAGCCCATGTTGTAGGCCGCCAGCGCGAGCTCCCAGCTGCCGAAGCGGTCGTGCAGGTCGCTCAGGAAGCGGGCGGCCGCGTCGGTCGAGGCTTCCGGGTCCATGCGCAGGTCGATCCAGCGGTTGGCCGACAGGCCGTACTCCTCGCCGGTGCGGGAGACGAACTGCCACATGCCCACCGCGCCGCGACGGGAGCGGACCGTCGGGTCGAAGCCGCTCTCGGCCATCGCGACGCAGCGCAGGTCCTCGGGGACCTGATGCCGCTGCAGCACCTCGCGGATCATCGACCCGTAGCGGGTCGAGCGGCGCATCCACGCGGCCATCAGCGAGCGGCCGCGGCGGGACTCCTTGAAGTACTCGAGGTAGCGAACGACCTGCTCCTGCCAGCGCACCGGCAGGTCGGGCAGGTTCAGCCCATCGAGCCAGCGGACGTCCGCACCGCTGACGACCTCCCGGGACTCCGGGACCGCGGAGGTGAGGCCGGCGGGCAGACCGGTCGCCGGCCGACGGTCGATGGAGACCAGCGACTGCGAGCGCAGAAAGAGCGCCTCTTCGTCTTCCCGAAGGGAGCTGAGCGCCTCGGACTCCTCCCCCGAGACGTAGAGGGGCGGCCGCGTGGGCTGGGCGTCCGCGCTCGTGGTGAGGCCGAGAGTCACCAGGAGGGTGAGCAGCAGGGTCTGCGTACGGGTCGAGGGCAGCATGAGGGGCGACTCTACGATCGGGGAGCATTCGGGGCCAGAAAGCGCATCGCGGATGACACGTGCGGGTGATCGCGAATGATCCGCCCCCGTTTGGGATCGGGTCGTCGTTGGCGGCAACCCGGGGCCCGGACAAAAGGCGCGCTCGACCTGGGTGGGGCCTTCGCGGTACAAAGTGGGGGTGCATCGGGGCTTGAAGGAGCTGGTGAAGTGGGTCGAAGCGCATCGCGATGACCTCGAGCTGAACCCACCGGCGAGCTCGTCGGACATCGCGACGCTCGAGCAGATGCTCGGCGGCCCGCTGCCGACAGACCTCAAGGAGATCTACAAGCGCTTCAACGGCGGGACGCTGCCGGTCGGAACGCTGCTCCCGGCGGGCAACGAGCCGGGGACCATCGGCGCCACCGTCCGCGAGTACGCCGAGGCCATCGGGGGGGATTTCCTCGATCCGGAGCTGCTCCTGCCCTTCCACCGCACCCTCGAGGGCAGCCTCCTGGCATTCGACCGCAGCGCTGGACCGGTCTCCGACACCTGGTCCATCGTCGACTACTACGAGGACACCGGCGACCACCGGCTCATGTACCGGACCTTCGACGGCTGGTGCCGCCACTGCGTCGCGGAGTTCACCAGCGACGATTTCGGCCAGGACTTCGACCTCGACACCTACCTTCGCTCGGGGCAGCGCCACGTGCAGGTCGAGCCGGACGTGGCGACGGCCCACGCCACGGTCGCCCACGCGCTCAAGCGCGCCGGTCGCCCCAACGAGGCGATGGAGTCCTACCTGCACGCGGCGCGCTGCGTTCCGCCGCTCGAGTGGTGCGATTGGGAAGCGTTCAAGATCGCCGCCCTCCTCGGTGACCTCCGGGCGGGCTTCGAAGCGGCGCAGCGGCTGTGCACCCGCGCGCCCGAGCGGCGCTGGAACGCGCGGGAGACGACCCCTGGCCGGATGGCCGAGGTCATGGGCTACCTGGCCCGCACCGATCCGGAACCGGGCCCCTGGATGCGGCTCTTCGAGCAGCTGCAGGAACAGGCGAGCGCGGCGGAGGCGGTGCTGATCCAGCAGATCGCGTCCGCGGTCGAAGAGAAAGAGGCGCTCCCCGAGCCACGGTCCCTCCGCGAGGAGCCGGTCGTCCCGCCCCAAGAGGACATGGACGCCTGGGTCCAAGCGGTCCACGAGGCGTACGCGGCGGGCTACTGTCGCGACGAGGATCTGCTCTTCGACCCGGGCCTGCGCCGGCTCGGGCGGATCAAAGACCTGTCGCAGATGCTCAGCATCCGGCGCGAGTTCTAGTCGGGGGGCGCTCGCGGGGCGCTCGGGACAGTTTGAATTTCTCGCTCGGAGACCCCCGTATTGAAAGGGGATCGGGAGGGGGGGGAGTGTCCCCGGGTCTCCTGACTGGTCGCGCCGAGTGGGCCCGCTCGTCGCGCCGAGTGGGCCCGCTCGTCCCGACACGGGCAGGGGCAGGGGAGAGTCGCGCCTTTGGCGCGGACTCGTCTATTCGGGGATGCGCTCGCCGGTGGAGCGCTTTTCTTCGCGGTGGTCGTCCAAGGCGTCGAGGAAGGGGTTGGAGACGTCGGGGTCGAACTGCGCAGCGCTGCAGCGACGGATCTCGCTGACCGCGACCTCGTGGGGGAGGGCCTTCCGGTAGGCGCGGTCCGAGGTCATCGCGTCGTAGGTGTCGGCGACGGAGATGATTCGAGCGATGACCGGGATCTCTTGGCCCTTTAGACCGAGCGGATAGCCCGCGCCGTCCCAGCGCTCGTGATGCAGGTGCACGCCGGGGATGAGCGGGTGCAGGAAGGAGATCGGCTCGAGGATGTCGCGCCCGTGGATCGGGTGCTGCTTGAAGACCTCGTACTCCTCCTGGGAGAGCTTGCCGGGCTTGTTGAGGTTCATGACGCAGCCGATCTTGCCGACGTCGTGCATCAGCGCCGACTGGCGGACGATCTCGACCGTGTCCTCGTCCATGCCGAGCTTGATGGCGAGGATCTGAGCGTAGGCGGCGACCCGCTCCGAGTGACCGGCGGTGTAGCGGTCCATCTTGTCGATGGCGCTGGCCAGACCGCGAATGGTCTGCCGGAAGGTCGACTGCAGGTCCTCGTAGAGCTTGGCGTTCTCGATGGCCGCCGAGGCTCGGTCGGCGACGATGTGCAAGAGCTTCCGCTGTCCCTCGTCGAAGCGCTTGCCGCGGGTGTGGCTGACCGCGCAGAGGAAGCCGATGGTCTCCTGGCGGGCACGGAGCCGCTCCACGACCAGCGACTGGGGCGGAAGGGCCTGCGGCTCCCCGACGAAGTACTGGTGGGTGGCGCTCCCGTGGGCGCGCAGCGAGTGCCCCTCTTCGAAGTGCTGGAGCAGCGCGTCCGGATCGAAGTCGAGCAGCTCGATGCTCGGGTCGATCATCTTTCCGCGTTCGTCGACCCGCTCGTAATACGTGCCGTAGCCATCATCGAGGAGCACCACGACCCGGTCCGCGTTCACCTCCAGGAGGGCGGCGTCGATGACCGTGCCGATGATCTGCTCGAGCGAGAGGCTGTTCGCGATCGCCTCCGAGACCTTGTAGAGCGAGAGCGCCTCTTTCAGGCGCATGTTCTCGGCCTGCAGCTTCTGCTTTTCGAGGCCGCGCCGGATCGTGTGCACGACCTCCTCCACCTTGAAGGGCTTGAGGATGTAGTCGTACGCGCCGCGCTTCATCGCTTCGATGGCGGTCTCGACCGTGCCGAAGCCGGTCATGATCACCGTCACGACACCGGGGGTGTGCTTCTGGATCGCACCGAGCAGCTCGATGCCGCCCATCTTCGGCATCTTCAGGTCGCTGAGCACCAGGTCGTAGTGCTGCCGCGAGAGCTCGACGAGCGCCTTCGAGCCATCCTCGGCGGTCCGCACCACGAACCCTTCCATCGAGAGGAAGTCGGCCAGAATCTCTCGGATGACCTGTTCGTCATCGACGACCAGGATGTGCGGGGACTCTTCGTCGGTTTGGGCGGACATCACCGGGGGGAGAATCGATGTCGTACGCGCTCCCACCCTAGGGTGTCAACTGCAGCACGGCGGCGCTCGGCGCTCGGATTGAAGGGTGGTCTGGGCTCTGGTACACGAAGGTTCAGTGCTCTCGCGCTACGTCGGCGTTGCCACCTTGGCCTATGGCGCCCTCGCCGCGGGCGCAGTAGCGCTCTCGCTCATGACCGGGCACGGCGCCCCGTGGTCGATGGAGCCCTGGATGGGGGGTGGTCGCGTCCTCCGGATTGCCGCCAGCCTCGGGGCCGGGGCCATCCTCGCTTCGGTGGTGATCTGGGGCACCCGGCGCCTCGTGCGCCGAACCCGCTGGGCCCGGGACCTCCACATCGCCTTTCGTGGGGTGCTGGGCTCGCTCTCGAGCCGTCACATCCTGCTCTTCGCCCTGCTCAGCGGCATCGCGGAGGAGCTCTTCTTTCGTGGCGCGCTCCTGCCGCTCGCCGGTTTCTGGGTCTCCTCGCTGGTCTTCGGGCTGCTCCACATCGGTCCGAGCCGCCGCTTCCTCCCCTGGACGGGCTGGGCAGTGGCGATGGGCCTGGCCTTCGGCGCGATCTTCTGGGCGACGGGGGAGCTGGCGGGGTGTCTGCTGGCACACGTGTGGATCAACTACGAGAACATGCACTTCATCGAGGCCCACGATCCGGAAGCGGAGCGGCGGCCGCGGCGGCCTACGCCCGATGAGCCATCGCTCGTCGGTGCCCGGCGCCACCGGAGCGGTGGACTGATGCATCCATGAATGTCGCCGACCCCCATCATGGGGATGTCAACGGCGCTAAACACTCCTTGCAGTTGACGCGCGCAGCGCATCTTTCTACCCTCCTCGTGTGTCACCCCGGGTCCACTGTCCGGGGACCGGACACCGTTTAGGTCGCGGTAATGGACTCAGACATCAAGACCCGCGTTACCCCGCTCGATGAGCTCAAGCTTCCGTCGAAGCCGGGGAGTGACTGCTTGGTGATCATCTACTCCTCGGACGCGAGGCAGTTCGGAAAGCGCCACGTCTTGGGCCCGGAGCCGGTGCTCCTGGGTCGCGGCAGCGAGAACACCATCGTCCTCGAGAACGACAGCGTGTCGCGGCGCCACTGCAAGATCGAGAAGCGCGGCCGCGCCTATCACGTACAGGATCTCAGCTCGACGAACGGCACTTACGTCAACGACGAGCTCATCACCGACTACCAGCTCCGCCGAGGAGACCAGGTGAAGGTCGGCGACACGATCTTCAAGTTCCTGTCCGGTTCGGACATGGAGGCGCAGTACCACGAGACGATCTACAAGATGACGATCGTGGACGGTCTGACCGGCGTGAACAACAAGCGCTTCCTGATGGAGACGCTCGAGCGGGAGATCCCCCGCGCCCGTCGGCACCAGCGTCCACTGACCCTGGTGATGTTCGACATCGACCACTTCAAGCACATCAACGACACCTACGGTCACCTCGCGGGCGACTACGTCCTCAAGGAGCTGGCCCAGCTGGTGAAGGGCCGGCTGCGCCCCGACGACGTGCTCGGCCGCTACGGCGGCGAAGAGTTCTGTGTGGTCTTGCCCGAGACCGACCTCGAGGGCGGCTCCTCCATCGCCGAAGAGCTCCGCATCCTGGTGCAGGACCACTCCTTCGTCTTCGAGCAGGAGCGGATCAACGTGACCATCTCGCTCGGGGTCGCGGTCCTGCAGGACGACAACGACCTGACCGCGTTCATCAAGAGCGCTGACGAGCACCTCTACGCCGCCAAGCGCGACGGGCGCAACCGGACCTGCTTCTGACCGTCGGGGCCGCGCGCCCCGACGGCCCCATCGATCGCTGGGCGCCCTTCGGCGCCGCGCTCGCCGTGATCGCGGTCGGGGCCATCAGCTGGCACTACCTGGTCGACGATGCGTTCATCGTCTCCCGCTACGCGGCGCACCTGGCGGCCGGCGAGGGCTGGGCGATGAACCCGGGCGCGACCAGCGACGGGATCACCGCCCCGCTCTGGCTCCTGCCGGTGGCGGCGCTGCACGCGCTAGGGGTCGATGCGCCCATCGCTCAGCGGCTCTTGGGTCTGATGGCCACGGCGCTCGCCGTGGGGATCGCGGTTCGGGACCAGCCCCGCGGACGGCCCTGGGTGGCCCTGCTGCTGGCGGCGCAGGGCACGTTGGGCATCTGGGGCGCCGCGGGGCTCGAGACCGGCGCAGCCACCCTGGCGCTGACGCTGGTGGCGCGGAACGCCTGGAACGCCCCGGGCTGGCGTCTGGCTGCGCTGGGCGCTCTGGCGCTGCCCTGGCTCCGACCCGAGCTGATCGGCGTCGCTGGTGTGCTCGCCTTCGGGGGCAGCGAGAGCCATCGACGCTTCCTTTTGGCCGCGCTCGGGCTCGGGCTGCTGGGGGTGGTGAGCTTCCGGCTGGCGCTCTTCGGCCATCCGCTCCCCTTGGCCAGCGCGGCCAAGCTCGGGGGCCTCGCCGACGGGCTCCACTACGCCGCGATCGGCGCTCTGCTGGTGACGGGGGCCGGCGGGCTCGCGCTCAGTGCCGCCGCCGCCCGGACGGAACGGGTGCTGGTGGTGGCGCTGGTGATTCACTGGGTGTCGCTCGTGATCGCCGGAGGCGACTGGATGCCGGGCCACCGGCTCTTCGTGCCGGTGCTGCCCCTCTACGCCGTGGTCGCGGTCCGCGGCCTCGGCGCCCTGACTCACCGCCTTCGCTGGGTGGCCCTGGCGCTCGCGCTGCTCCTCCCGCTCGGGGTGAGCGTGCTGCAGATCCAGCTGGCCTGGGAGGCGGGCGCTCGCCGGCTCGAGCGCGGCCCAGCGGTGGCCGAGGCGATCGAGGGTCGCGGCCCGGTCGCGCTCCTGGACATCGGCTACCTCGGCTGGCGCAGCGGGGTCGTCGTGGTCGATCTCGGAGGGATCACCGACCCGGTGATCGCCCGCGCCCCCGGTGGTCACCTCGACAAGCGCGTGCCCCTCGGACACCTGGTCGCCCAAGAGCCCCGCACGATCCTGCTCCACTCCACCTCCCGGCCCGAGGTCGACCCCGATGGGCACCTCTCTCGGCTGGCGGGCTACCCGGTCGAACAGCGGGTGGCGGCGCTCCCCTGGGTTCGCGCCCACTTCCGGGTCGGCGCGGTGCTCGAGTATGGCCCGGCGTACTGGTACGTGCGCCTCGACCGGGAGTGACGAGCGCCTGCTGGCCGAGGGGGTCGCGCTGGGTACGGGCGCGCCTGCGGGCAGGCGACCCGGCGTCAGTCGGCCTGGGTGTCCATGGTGGGGCGCCGCAGCCGCTCGGTGATGCCGGGCGGCAGCCGGAGCTTGCTCGGGCCCATCGCGGTCGGCGCGGCGGCGGCCGCGCTGGGGTCCGCTGCGCGGGTCGGGTCAACGAAGCGAAGGTTTCCGAAGCGGTTCGGCACGTGGAAGTCGCCCGTGTTCGGCGGCGACCAACCGGCCGCGCGGCTGCCCTCCTCGCGGGCGTCCATCACGTAGAGGTTCGCGCGCCACACCTGGCCGGGCTCGGGCCGGCTGGCCGGAGGAGTGCCGGTCGCGAAGGAATCCCACGCGATCGCCATCTCGACGGTGTAGCCCTCGTCCTCATCGTCGTCGCCGACCGTCCCTTCCACCTCGACGGCGGATTCGATCTGCGCGTTCCAGTCGGCGTGGCCGATCGGCCCGGGGTTGCGGCGGGTGTCGTAGCGGGTGTCGAAGACGACGTTCTTCGGCGAGACCTGCAGCTCGAAGTAGTTCCGTCCGTCGCCGCCCGGGTCGAGCATGATCTCGACCGTGTCCTGCTCCCAGAGGTGGTCGTCCCGTTCGCTGAACTCGCTCTTCAGGTAGTCGTCGTCGACCACGAAGCCCACGTAGAGGTTGTCGTCGTCCCAGAGCAGCTTGGCGGTCACGCCGAAGTCGGCGGGGCTGCCGTCCATCGTCTTCACGAAGGCCGGGGTCGCCTGGGCGCTGCGCCACTCGGGCTCCTCGAGCTTCCCGTCGATGGTGATGTCGCTGGCCCGGTTCACGTCCAGCGAAGGGACGGTCGGGGCGGTCGGGGCCGCCTGGGCGCCACCGCCGGGCTGGGGCGTCGGGATGGTGACGCCGCGGGCGCGGTTCTCACCGTCGCTCGGCCCGCTGGTGATCCGCAAGCGGTGTGGGCCGTTCCAGAGGCCGACGTAGATCGAGGCGCGCGCGTCGGACCACTCGGCCGGGAGCGTGATCGTCTGCTCGTCGCGGATGGTCTCGCCCGCCTTCCAGGCGCCGGGCTGGTAGAGCTCGCGGACGACGCCCTCCACATCGGCGTTCACGCGGTTGGCGCCGGAGGCGTCGGTCACGTGCGTGAAGAGGCGCCAGCCTTCTTCGAGCGAGCGCTTCACCTTCCAGTGCCAGGTCACGGTCAGTGGTTGGCCCGGCGCCCAGGTCTCGCTGCTGAGGTCGTAGCCGACGAGCTCGATCTTGTCCTCGAACTCGACGCTGAGCTCGTTCTCGGGCTCGGTGTCTTCCTCGGTCACGTAGGGGTCGAGCCGCTCGCGCTCCGAGCGGGTCAGGTCACGGGACTTCTCCACGCAACCGACCAGACTGAGCCCGGCCAGCGCCAGGGCGAGCGAAACGAAGAGGGGCTTGGAGTTCGTCATCGGGCCTTTGCTCACTTGCGTCGCTTCTTCTTCTTGCGCTTGATCTTGCGCCGGGTGGCCGAGGGGCCGCCGCCGTCCAGATCCACGGTGCTGGTCTTCGTCTTCTTCTTACCCTTGCCGCGGCCGCCGGGGCCTTCGGCGATCGCCGCCTCGAGCAGCTGGTCGGCCAGGCCGGCCATCATCGGGTTGCCCTCGAGGCCGCCGGTCTTGACCACGTCCTTGAGGCGCCGGGCGGCGGCCATCTGCTTCATGCCGGGGATCTTCGAGAGCATGCCGGCCTGCTGGCCGATGTCGCCCATCATCTGGCGCATGAAGACGAAGCGCTGAAGGAGGCTGGCGACCTCCTCGATCTTTCGGCCGGAGCCCTTGGCGACGCGCTCGAGCCGGCCCGGCTGCTTCTTGAAGAGCGAGATGTCCCGGCGCTCGGGCTTGGTCATGGAGCTGACCATCGCCTTGGTGCGCACGAGCTCCGACTCGTCGATGTTGAAGCCCTCCGGCATGGAGTCGCCGAACATCGGGAGCTTCTCGAAGATCTCCTGCAGCGGACCCATGTTCTGGAGCATCGAGATCTGCTCGAGGAAGTCGTCCAGGGTGAAGTCCCCCTGGAGCATCCGCATCGCGTCTTCTTCGGCCTTCTCCTCGTCGACGACGCCTTCGAAGTCCTTCATCAGGCCGACGACGTCGCCCATCCCGAGGATGCGGCTGGCCATGCCCTCGGGACGGAACTGCTCCATCTTGTCGAGGGTCTCGCCGAGACCGACGAACTTCACCGGCGCGCCGGTGACCTCCTGGACGGAGAGGGCGGCGCCACCGCGGGCGTCGCCGTCGAGCTTGGTCAGCACGACGCCGCTGAGGCTCAGCTGGTCGTGGAAGGACTTCGCCGTCTTGACCGCGTCCTGGCCGATCATGGCGTCGATCACCATGAAGATGTTGCTGGGCTCGCACTTGTCCTTGATGTTGCGGACCTCGCCCATCAGACGCTCGTCGATCGCGAGGCGACCGGCGGTGTCGTAGATGACGGTGTCGCGCTTGGCGTGCTTGGCCTCCTTGAGCCCCTGCCAGCAGATGTCGACCGGGTCGCCGCCGGGGATCGCGAAGACCGGGATGTCGATCTGCTCGCCGAGCACCTGCAGCTGCTCGATGGCGCCGGGGCGGGCCACGTCGGCCGCGACCATCATGACCTTGCGGCCGTGCTCTTCGGTCAGCAGGCGCGCCAGCTTGGCGGCGCTGGTGGTCTTACCCGAGCCCTGCAGACCGACCATCATGATGCCGGTGACGCCGGAGTCCTCGAACTCCACGGCGGGCCCATCCCAGGCCATCATCTTCTCGAGCTCGTCCTGGCAGACCTTCACGAACTGCTCGACGGGGCCGATCTTGATCTTCTTGCCACCGACCTCGGCGGTCCGCTGGACCGTCTGGCCGACGGCCTGCTCCTTCACGTTCGCGAGGAAGCGTTTGACGACCGAGAACTCGACGTCGGCCTCCAAGAGCGACAGGCGCACGTCGCGAAGCGCCGGATCGATGTTGTCGGCCGTGAGCTCCGTGACGCCGGCGAGCCGGTTGCGGGCAGCTCGGAACCCCTTGGTCAGCGTTTCGAACATGAGTTGGTGGGGCGGCGTAGCACGGGCGCTTCATGAGGCGCAAACCCGCGCATACACTGGCTCCGCCGTCGCTCTCGTCGGATACACTCGGCGACATGGGTAGACCGTTGCGAGAGCTGCTCGGAAGCTCCCGCGATCGCGTTCTCGCGCGGAGGGCATTCGAGTGAGCTGGCATGTGCTCACGAGCCTCCTTGGATGCGTCGCCCAGTGGTGCCTGCTGGGCTTCGTCGCGTTTCAGACCCGGCGGACCCGCTTCGCTCGGGTCCTCTCAGCGCTGTGTGTCACCTTCCTGGCGTGGACCTACGCCGCCGCCGCCTTTCAGGCCACCGGGGGTGTGGTCTGGCATTGGCTGGACCTGGGTGTCTCTCCCTTCGTTCCGCCGCTCGGTCTCGGCCTGGTCATCGCCTTCACCGGCGGCGGTCGGGGGCAATGGCTGGCTTGGCTGA
>JGI12210J13797_10063733_pt1 | contig 11480 bp, 9 predicted proteins | sample ElkSlonscriptome_3_FD_13797 | JGI IMG/M metagenome (IMG submission 13797) | reverse complement strand
CTTCTTTTTCTTTTTTACCCGGTAGGTGATGATGGTTTCTAATCTCAAAGGGAATGAAACTTTCCAGTGATGGCTTTTTGGGAAGGGTATCTTCATTTACACCGCAAATAATTACCCGATCAAATGCCAGAGCTCTTGTTTCCAGAATTCCCATGATTTGCAATTTATCGGTTGGCTCTCCAACCAAATCAATGGAGCCACCTGAAATCATGCGCACTAGTAGTTGATAGTGAACCTGATTGCTTAGAAGCTTCTCTTCGGTAAATTTACTAAGCTGTATAAGCCCTCTTTGAAGCAAGGCAATGGCCTTTTCAGCCTGCATAAGGGCAATAGTGCTTGTTTTCTTGCTGCTTGCTTTCTCGGCAATGGCGGTGAGCAGAGATTTTAATTCGTCGCTGCGGTTTGCTCCTGCAGATGTCCAGAAGTTTAAAGCAATTTCAATCCATTTTTCTTCTTTGATGAACTTCAGCTCCCGTAGCTCCTCTTGCACAATAAAACCATTGGGTTCGGCAAATTTGAAATCTGTTTCCGGAGCTAGAAATTGACTAAAAGGATGGGAAAAAAAGCTATGAACTCTCTCTATTGAAAATTTGTGATTGCCTTTGTCGTCAAGTCGATTTGTTAGAACTTCGTAAAGCGCATCGATCCATGAAGCAAAAGTAGAATCGCTGATACCGATTCCCATCGTAATATTTGGCTGATCAATACTCTTGGGGAGTTTGTCGAGAACGGGAATTAAAAGCGATTCATCAGCCAGTACCAGAACTGTTTTTTTTAATTCCTCTTTGGTTAATTCGGCTAAAATTCCGGCTACGACCTGCGCTTGATCTACCCGGTGGGCAGCAGCGCAGAGTTCGATGTTTAGCGGACGTTCTGCCAATGAATGCTTTGTACTTAGAGACTCACCCAAATTGTTTTTAAGATTTCTTCTTATAAATACACCCGCATGATTTTCCGGCTGGTTGAGGTAGTAATCGTCTGTATCGTAATATACTTGTGCATATCCATGATCCTGATGAACCTTAAGCAATTCTGATTCTGCTTTCGAAAAGGCATTAAAACCGACCACCAATAGTCGGTTTTCCATTTTGTAGTTTTCTCGCTTTACCTTTTCGAATGCCGTTCTTAGAATCAGGCCTGAGTAACCAAGACCCTGGTTTAAAAGCGACTGATTGAACTGTGCGTGAATCTTTGGAATAGCATTCCAAAAGCTACGGTAGCGCTCCTGTTTCTCAGTAAGTGGGCTAGTTAAAAAACTAAAATGTTCAATCTCGGTATAGTCTGTAAGTTCTTTGAAAAAGGGCTTAGCCTCAATGAGCTGCCCTTCTATGTCGTTAAAATCGCGGATAAGAATGTCGCTCCAAGAGAAAAAATCTGATATTCCCTGTGCCTGAGATTGTAGCACAGCGACATATGCTTCATAGCAGGCAAACTTGAGTTCGAGATTATCTGCAGGTTGAAGTCCGGAGATTCTTTCTGTCCATTGGTTAATTGTCAAAAACTCGGGTAGCCATGAGTTTTGATTTAAGAGACCTGCCAGCTCATTTTTAAGTTTGTTAGAAGCTCTTCGGGTAGGCGAAATAACGATATAGTCGCTTAAAGAAGTGTCTGTGTTTGCTAGCTTTTCAGCCATTTGTCTTAAAAAGTCTGACATCGAATTTGTTTTGAAAGGCTAATTTATGGTTTTTGCCACTCGGCACACCATGAATTTCTCACGAACCGAATTTACCGATAATTTTATCGGCCAAATAGGTAGATAATTTCACGTAAGATTCGCTTGTCCAGCCCGCAACGTGCGGACTCAGCACAACTTGCTTAAAAGACGCAAGCCTTTTAAAGTCACTTGGAAGATCCTCGAAATGGAGTTTTTCGAATGATTTTTTCTCATATTCGAGCACATCGAGGCATGCTCCCGAAACTTTTGATGAAGCCAGCGCATTCAGCAGGTCAGAAATTTTAACATGTCGTCCGCGGGCTGTATTAATAAGATAGAAAGGCTTTGAACAGGATTCGATAAAGGCCTCATCAACATAATAATCAGTCTCTTCACTCAGCGGTAAATGGATTGAAATAATATCTGATTCATTTTTCAGCGTTTCCAGCGTACACTCGGTTACATACGCCGGGGCGTACTGAGATTTGTATTTGTCGTAACCCAGAATTTTGCAATCAAAACCACTTAGTTTTTTCGCGAAAGCGCTGCCCATGCTGCCAAAACCGATAATTCCTACCGTCTTTCCGGCCAGTTCAATACCTCTGTTCCCTTCTCGGTCCCATTTTCCCTCTCGTACCTCCGCATCTGCTAAATTTAGCTTGTTGAAAAGCATCAGGAGCATTCCTATCGCATGCTCACCCACTGCGTCCATATTGCCTTCGGGTGAGTTGTATACCTCAATATTCGCGGAAGCGGCAGCTTTTAAATCAATGTTTTCGAGACCTGCACCACTACGTGCAACGAACTTGAGTGACTTGGCTGCAGCCAGAAAATGAGCATCAACAGGTATCCTGCTTCGAATTACGAGGCCATCATAATCAGGTATTAGTAGCAAAGCTTCATCGTAAGTGCAGGTATAATTATGCTCACATATAAAACCCTTTTCGGAAAGCATTTCTTCCAAAATAGGGTGAACGATATCTAGAAACAATACGCGCATTAAATGACCAGAAAGAATTGGTGAGCCCAGAAAAAGTAAATAGAGAGCCCTATTAAGTCATTAGATGTGGTGATAAATGGCCCCGTTGCAAGTGCGGGATCTATTCTTAACGCGTTCAAAATTAGAGGAATAACAGTTCCAAAAAGCCCGGCAATTACAATTACTGAAAAGAGTGAAATACTCACGGTAAAACTGAGAGCATTCGAGTCTAAGAAAAACCAGGTGTACGTGAAGAGCAGCGCCGCGCATATAACGCCGTTTATACAGGCAATGGCAAACTCTTTTAGCAAACGGCCAAAAATATTATCCATTCCCATGCTTTTATTAGCCAGACCCTGCACCACAATGGCCGAAGATTGTACGCCGACATTTCCACCCATGGCGGCAATGAGCGGAATAAAAATCATTAGGGTTGCAACTTTGGCAAGCTCATATTCAAAAAGCCCGATCACTTTAGATACAAGAAGTCCACCTCCTAAGGCAATAAGAAGCCAGGGCAGTCGCGAGCGGGTGTGCAGCCAAACCGTGGCATCACTTTCTACCGATTCTGATATACCGGATGCCAGTTGGTAATCCTTCTCTGCTTCTTCTTTCATTACATCAACCACATCATCAATGGTAATGCGGCCGAGAAGCTTCATTTGATGGTCTACAACCGGCAATACTACCAGGTCGTACTTTTCCATAACATTCGCACAATCCTCACCCGAGGTATCGGGATAAACATAGTTAAGTGGTTGTTCGGTGAAAATATCGGCGATCGGCGTTTTTATCGACGAGGATGAGAACAACAGCTTTTTTAGGGAAAGGGTTCCTACGAGTCGGTCTTCATCATCAGTAACATAAATCGAATAAACCTGATCTACCCCTTCAGCTTGTTTTCGCATTTCGCGGATTCCGCGCGCAATGGTCCAGGTGCTTTTTACCTTGACCAGCTCTTTGGCCATAATACCTCCGGCAGAATCTTCAGCATAGCGCAACAAGTCCCGAATATCACTTCTTTGCTCGTCGTCGGTAATGTGCGAGATTACCTCAACCTGCTTTTCTTCAGAAAGTTCGGCGAGTACATCGGCGGCATCATCAGAGTCAATATTGTCTATTACCTGATGGGCAATTTCTTTTGAAGTAAGTGTTGAAAGGAGCTTTTCACGATCATCTTCGTCAAGCTCAATCATCACATCAGCCGACTTTTCTCTTTCCAATAGCTTGAAAAGGTAAGTGACTTCTCCAATTTTTAGCTTGTCAAAAATCTCTGCAATATCCGCGGGATGCAGATCGTCGAGCTCCTCTTTAAGATGGCTGTCCTTTCCATTTGAAATGGATTCGCGCAGATCTTCCAGATAGTCTTTCGTGAGCTCGAATTGCATTATTTGTAGATTTAAGCGATGAGGCAAAAATAAAAAAAAGCGACAGGCAAAGCCTTAATATGCTTGAATCTTTACGGATTCAGCTTTTTGTGCAATGCGATCGCTAAGGTAATAAAGCTTTCGGGTCCTAATTGTTCAGGCCTCAGCTGCAGTGTGTCCTGCATATCCGGTAGAGTTTCGCCGGCTAAGAGGCCTTTCAGGCTGTTCCGAAGTGTCTTTCTACGTTGATTAAAAGCAGTTTTGACAACCATTTTCATGAAGTCGTCTGAGAATGGAAGACCCTTTCGTTCATTGCGTACCAGCCGAATGACGCCACTTTTAACCTTAGGCGGCGGGTCAAAAACGTCTTCATCAACGGTAAAGAGGTAGTCAACATCGTAATAGATTTGGAGAAGTACACTCAAGATTCCATATTCCTTACTGCCCGGTCCGGAAGCAATTCTTCTTGCCACTTCGCGCTGAAACATTCCTACCAATTCGGGAATTAATTCGCGATTTTCGAAAAGGCGGAAGAGAATCTGAGAAGATATATTGTAAGGAAAGTTTCCTGCAACAATATATTTTTCTCCGGAAAAAATGGGTTCCAGCGGAATTTTTAGAAAATCACCTGGAATAATATGGGCGCTTATTTCAGGGTGGTTCTCGTGGAGAAAAGCAATCGATTCAAGATCAATTTCAATTATTTTGAGCTCGGCAAAATTCCGTTTTTGAAGGGCACGGGTTAAAATACCAGTCCCGGGACCTATTTCCAGAACACGGTTGACCCCGTTGTGAAGCGTTATGGCTTCGGCAATATCTGTAGCGATTCTCTCATCGGTCAAAAAGTGCTGGCCGAGATGCTTTTTTGGTTTAACTCTTTTCATTCACCTGATGTACCACCTGAAGTAGAGTTCTGAATGCGACAGACTTGCCCGCAAATTTGGCTTCATGTTCGGCTCTAAGCTTAGGCGCGAACTCTTCCATGTACTTACCGTAATCGTCCATGTTCTTAGCGAAGTACTGAACGCTATATGCCTTCCCACCTGCTTCTTCTGCCAGGATTCTGGCCATCTTGCTTTCTACAAACATACCGGTGGCCAGCACATCAGGAATATGTACTTCCTTCATCCATTCCAGCCATTCGTCGTGTACGTCGGCATCAATATTTACAGTAACATTATAGAGTATCATTGCTTTAAAATTCAAGTGTTGCGAGACTTGCAAATGTAAGGCATCTCGTTTTAATGGCACCCATGGAATTCGCTATGGGCATTATTGGATATCAACGCAGTAATTTCGTAAATTTGAATACACATATATTTCTCTATGGATGTAAATCCGGTTATTCTTTCTATTCCAATTTTCTTTATCCTTATCGGGATGGAGGTGGCTTACGGCTATTTCAAAAACAAGGAAATATACAGGCTTAGCGATGCAGTTACCAATATTAGTTGCGGAATCGTTGAGCAACTTACGGGTGTCTTTGCAAAGGTTTTTACAGTTGCAGCTTATCATTTTGTCTTTACACATTTCGCCATTTTTGAACTTGAGGCCACTTGGTACTGGATTTTGCTCTGCTTTCTCGGGGTAGATTTTTGTTATTATTGGGCACATAGGATGAGCCATGAGGTTAATTTGTTTTGGCTGGGTCATGTTGTGCATCATCAAAGCGAAGACTACAACCTTTCTGTGGCCTTGAGGCAAAGTGTTTTTCAAAAAATGTTCACTTTCTATTTCTACTTTCCGCTGGCCATATTGGGGTTTAAAACCGAGTGGTTTCTGCTCATCGGCGCTTTCAATCTTCTTTATCAATTCTGGATTCACACTGAGGTTATTCAAAAAATGCCGCGGTGGTTTGCGTATGTTTTTAATACTCCATCGCATCACCGTGTACACCATGGGCGCAATCCAAAATATATTGATAAAAATCACGCAGGCAGCTTAATGCTCTGGGATCGATTCTTTGGCACTTTTCAGGAAGAGGAAGAGCGACCTATATATGGAATCACTACTCCTGTGAATTCGTGGAACCCTGTGATGGCCAATATTCAGCCTTTTGTTCTCCTTTTCAGGGAATTAAAAACCATTCCCGGTTTTGTGAATAAGTTTAAATTCACATTTGCACGTCCGGGCTGGTATCCTGCAGAGATGGGTGGGTTCAAACCACCACAAGAAGTCGATCGAAATACGTATCGCAAGTTTGATGTGGAAGTTTCGCCGGTTCTGAATTTCTATCTCTTTGCCCAGTATCTGGTTGTTCTGGGGTTCACTGCCCTATTTTTGTTTACGCTTTCGCGCTATGAAGTCTCACTTCAATTGCTTATTGCTGTGCTTATAGTTTATTCGGTGGCGGCGCTAGGCATGCTCTTTGAAAATAAATCGCAGGCAATAAAGCTAGAGCTTATCCGGTTTGTGATTACCATTGCTCTGGCCTTTTACATGTATTTTGTCCAGTTGGCTCCGATTTGGATTCCGGTTGCAATTAGTATTGTTGCCGTGATTTCAGTAGCCTCAATTTTCAAGATCAGATTTCACAAATTAGCACGGGTAGATTGAAAAACATTTTTATTCTGATTTATGCCGTGATTCTTGGTGTTCATCTCTTTGCAGGACATCAAGGAAACGCTCACCTGGCAATGCTCTCAAAGCCGGCGCTATTGGTGTCGCTAATTTTATTTTTTGCTATTACTACTTTCAAAAAGAAGAACGGAAAGTTTCGGGATTTGGTTCTTTTGGGCTTAGTGTTTTGTCTTGCCGGCGATGTGTTTTTGATGTTTCAAGACCTGAATAAATCCTATTTTCTAGCAGGGTTAATCGCTTTCCTCATTGGCCACGTGTTTTATGTTTGGGCTTTTACCAAAACCTATTTAAGCAATCATGAGATTCCGCTTATAAAAAGGCAGGGTTGGGTAATGATTCTGATTTTGGGTTATGGGATTATGTTTTTCAGAGAAATCAAAGAACATGTGGGTTCGTTAATCGGTCCAGTGATACTTTATACAGCCGTTATAACCCTTATGCTACTTATGGCTGTAAACCGGTACGGTAGGGTAGGACGCCAAAGCTTTTGGCTGATAGCATTAGGTGCGGCCTTTTTTGTAGCCTCAGATAGTTTTCTCGCGTGGAATAAATTTGTCCATCATTTGCCGAATAGTCACCTACTTATTATGGGAACTTATGGAATGGCGCAGCTGTTGATTGTGTTGGGGGCTGCGCGGCAGGTAGAGGAGGTTAAAACTAATGGGCAATAGGTAATTCGCAATAACGCAAGCCTAGGCTCGCGTCTGCGATGCATGCTGAGCTGTTGCGTCAGTATCGCGAGGCTATCATTGTCTGGCATCTTGCCAGGTTTAAAAATACTCTTGTTGAATCTACGCCTGCAATTTGATCAAAAGGTTTAAGGCTTGCAGCTTGAGGCTTAAAGCTAATTCACCTTACTATCCGGTAAGATCTCCCGTATTTCCTGATTTGGTGCGTCTCCGCGAATGGCTCTAAACCGTTTACGTGCTTCCACAACATAGAGGCTGCCCGGGAAATCGAGCATAAGCTGCTTGTAATATTCCTGGGCCTTTTCTTCGTCATTTAGCTTGGTTTCGTACAAGTCGGCCATTCGGAAAAGGGCATTATCGGCAGAAATATCAAAATAATGGTCGGCAATTACCTGTTGGTAAAAAGAAATTGCTCCCTGGAAATCGTATTTCTCTTCAGCGATTTTGGCTCTCTGGAGAAGAATCTCATCCGAGAGGGCATGACCGGGCCAAGTGGTCATAATACTATCTAATAAAGTAATCGCTTCCGGAAACTTGTGCTGCACGGTTAGCAAATCAGCCTGTGCAAAGAGAATCATGGGTTCATAAATGGTGTCCATGTTCATATTGTCTGTAATAAGCAGAGAAAGCTCCATGGCATCATTGCTAATTAGCTTGGAAGTAGACCCTTTTAGGACATCGAGTTGTGCTTGTGCCCAATCAAAATCGCCCGTGTAATAGCTTATCTTGGCATTTAGAAATTTAGCTTCAAAACCGAGAATATCCTGTTTGAAATCTTTATCGACCTGCGAACTCAATAAGGAAGCATCCCAAATATAATCGCGGGCGATTAGTATTCTCGCCAGGTCAAGCTTGATTTCTGCCAGTGTCGCCGGATAAATACCGGGGGTGTCAAGTGCTTCATTTAAAGTTACAGTCGCTCCTTCAAGGTCGCCTAAGTAATAGGCTTCGAGTTTCGCTTTTTGGCGAAGCATACCCACCGTTTCATTCACATTGGCAAGTTCATCAAGAGTTGTAATATATTCGGCTCGCAAGTTGCGTAAGGCAGTTGTGTCTGGTGGATATTCTCTACTCAGTTTTTCAAAACGCGCTTGCAGCATGCCGGCACGGGCATAGGTGTAGTATCTATTCGAGGGACCTTTATCAACGAGATATTTATAACATTTTTCGGCTACGCCATATTCTTCGTTATTCGCACAAAGATTGGCAAGATTCAAAATGCGGTCGCCTTCTTCATTTAGTCGTTTATCAATTGCTTTTAACTGTACAAAAGCCGAATTGAAATCGCGCTGCTGGAGAAATAGCCACGTCAGCATTTCGCTATACGTAGTTGACGCCGGGTTTTTTTGAACTCTTCTCAATAACTCGTTTCTAAGTAAATCAACATCTTCATCCCCGTTTTCGAAATCAATACTTCGGTTTAGCGCATTTTGCACAGTTTGCAAATAAGCCTCATTGAAATCAATCAGGTCAAGGTATTCGCTTATCATTCGCTCGGTATCACCCATGCTGCCATATAGACCGGCTATTTCATAGCTAAAGGGGTACTTTCCATTGAGTATTTTCTTTCCGTATTCGTATGTTTCAAGGGCAAAGTCGAGCTTATTTCTCCTTATAAACTCATTGGCTGTTCTTATTACCAACCCCTGGCTTTCCGGAAGGTTAGTAACTGCATCCCTGTAAGCACTGTTGGCGTCAGCTTCTTTACCTTGTGCTTCGTAAACGGCTCCAAGGTCTATGAAATAGGTATTTGACTTAAAGCGTTTTATTTGAGTTTTAACCAGCTTTTCGGCTTCCTTGTATTCTTCCAGCTTGGTGTAGCATGTTAGGAGGCCGTCGTAATTGCTTGCTTTCGGATTCTCATCGTAGAGTTTTTCAAAGTAAAGCAAGGCTTTATCGTACTCGCCGGTATCGAGATAGTATTGCCCCAACTGCTCATCAGTTGTGCCTTGAGCCGCAACGTCTGCGAAAGCGACCATGAACAAACAACTGAAAATTAGGGCAAATCTTATCACTTTTCGCTTTTTATTTTGGTAATCAGACTATCAATAAGGGGTTCCAATGAATCGTTTTTCGCTATCATAGCTTTTCGGCCTCTTACTAAACGCCTGGTGTCAAAGACAGCCTCAGCGGTAGCCTTCTGTTCCGAAACCACCATCTTACTAACGAAGTTAGTGTCTAAAAGATTGTGTTCCAAATCATGGCGAAGATCAATGAGCTGTTTCTTCGAAAATTCTAATTCTTTAGCATTTGACATCCATTCATCAACAAAGTTTGAATAGGGCTTTTTCAAATCTCTGTAATTTGAAATTAGTAGTGCCGCTTCGCGATTTAGAGTATCGCCTTCCTGCTCGTAGCTGGATTGAACAAAACTGAATTTCTTTTTGAATGAAACGCCAGCTTCAGTAATGCCCAAAGTGTCGATGTTAGCATGTGCTGTTTGAGCTGAGTCGATTCGCGAAAGCAAATGATCTACTGTCTTTATTTCTTCTTGATAATTCGTTTCGTTGCAAGATACAAGCACAAATAGTGAAAGTAAGAGACCTGGAAATATTCCTGTTTTCATATTAATCAATAATATTAAATCCTGTGTAAGCCTGCAAGGCTGCGGGAATGTTTATTCCGTCTTTTGTTTGGTGATTTTCTAATATGGAAGCTAAAATACGCGGTAATGCCAGCGCTGAACCATTCAAGGTGTGCACGAGGCGCGTTTTTTTCATCTCATCGTTTTTATAACGACACTTCAATCTATTGCTTTGGTATGTTTCAAAATTAGAAACTGAACTTACTTCAAGCCATTTTTCCTGAGCTGCAGAGTACACTTCAAAATCGTAAGTTATGGCAGCAGCAAAACCCAGGTCGCCACCGCACAAACGAAGAATACGGTAAGGCAATTCGAGTTTTTCTAAAAGTCCTTTAATATGCTCAACCATTTCATCCAGTAAGGCGTAGCTTTCATCAGGGTGAGCGATTTGTACAATTTCAACTTTGTCAAACTGGTGTAACCGGTTCAATCCGCGGACATCTTTACCATACGACCCCGCTTCGCGTCTGAAACAAGGAGTATAGCCGGTATTTTTGATCGGCATTTCACTTTCCTTCAGTATCACATCGCGGTATATATTCGTGATTGGCACCTCTGCTGTGGGGATGAGGTAGAAATCATCTTCCTGAATATAGTACATCTGGCCTTCCTTATCGGGAAGCTGGCCGGTACCATATCCCGATGCTTCGTTTACCACGAGAGGCGGAATTACTTCTTCGTACCCGGCTTTATTTGCTTCATCAAGAAAAAAGCTGATTAATGCACGTTGCAGGCGCGCTCCCTTTCCCCGGTATACCGGAAATCCAGCACCTGTAATTTTTACACCCAACTCAAAATCGATCAGGTTGTATTTTGCAGCCAGATCCCAATGTGGTTTAGCATCGGCATATAAATCGGGCATTGCACCCTGATTAGAAATTTCTTCGTTGTCGTTTTCAGATTTGCCTTTGGGAACCGATTGATGCGGAGCATTCGGGATTTGGTAGAGCGTATTTGTCAATGCCGTTTCCAGATCGGTTTGCTCTTGCTTCAGTTCTTGAGTTCTGACTTTGAGGTTCGAAACTTTACTTTTCAATGTTTCGGCTGCGTCGCGCTGGCCGCTCTGCATTAATTTTCCAATTTCTTTTGCAGCCGTATTCGATTCAGCCAGGAGGCCATCGAGTTCTACCTGCAGGTTGCGGCGCTTTTCGTCGAGTGCAATAGCCTCATCTACTAGCTTTGGGTAGGTATCATTGCAGCGTTTTGAAAGCCTTTCTACAGCTTCGTCGCGGTTTTCGCGTAAGTAAGTTAACTCCAGCATTTCTGTAATTTTTGAAGGCCGAAAATAGCAATTATTGACCTCATTTTTGGACAAAAAAAAACTCCTGACCAGGCAGGAGTTTTTTTATAAAGTATTGTGCTTAGTCGTTATTTCCTTCAGGAACTACAGATACGAAGGATTTATTTCCCTGACGTTTTCTGAATTCAACTGTACCATCAGTCAATGCGAATAGGGTGTGATCTTTACCCAATCCAACATTCAACCCTGGGTGGTGTTGCGTTCCTCTTTGGCGTACGATAATATTTCCGGCGATAGCTTCCTGACCACCAAAAATCTTAACTCCGAGTCTCTTACTATGCGACTCTCTACCGTTTTTCGAACTTCCGACTCCTTTCTTATGTGCCA
>JGI12210J13797_10781368_pt1 | contig 11482 bp, 5 predicted proteins | sample ElkSlonscriptome_3_FD_13797 | JGI IMG/M metagenome (IMG submission 13797) | reverse complement strand
GGCGGCGGCATGATGGGCGGCATGGGCGGCGGCATGGGCGGCATGGGCATGGGCGGCATGGGCGGCGGCATGGGAGGCATGGGCGGCATGGGCGGCATGGGCATGGGCGGCGGCATGTTCGTCGTGCCCGAGGATGTTCGTCTGGATGCCAAGACCCAAGCGACGCCTCCCAATAACGACGCCCGGCAGAACGAGCCGTCGAAATCTGCCTCCAACGACGGCCCGATCCGGCTGGAGCCTGCCGAAGGCGAATCGCTGGATGCCGCGTGGCGTCGGCACTTCCGAAACTGGCCGGTCGATTCGGTCGAGCAGTTGACCGTTCTGGATCGACGAGTCAAAGCGACGGTCGGTGAACTCAACGTGAAAGCGGCCAACGCCCAAAAGGACGGGAACGAATCGCTCGCGAAGGAACATTTTTCCGAGATTCGTGCGGTACTCGGCGGTGCGATCGCCGCCGGTCACATCCAAACCTGGATGTACCACGCTTACGCCATCGCACTGGCGGCAACCGATGCTCCCGACGAGGAGATCGAACGGGCGATCTTGTCCGCGGTCGACTTTGCCGAGACCCCCGAAGACGTGTTGCACGTGGCGGGTCGCTTAGAAGACATGGGCCGGGACGCGGCGGCGATGCGACTGTGTCGCCAATTGGCCGCCATCGACCCCTATCGCCGCGAACCTTACGTGATGGGGTTGCGACTGGCGAAGCGTCTCGATCGCAGTGAGGACCTGGCATGGGCTTGTGAGGGGGTGCTCGGTCAAGCGTGGCCGGAGAGCCTAAAACCGTTGGTGGAAGAAGCCCGGCTGGTGGCCCGCGCCACGCACCGCGAACTGTTGGAATCAGGCGATACCGAAGCCGCATCGCAGTTCAGCGAAGCACTGCGTCGCGCCGCCTCGCACGACGTCATCGTCCGCGTCAGTTGGACCGGCGACGCCGACGTGGATCTAGCGGTCGAGGAACCATCTGGTACGGTCTGCTCGCTCGAAAATCCGACCAGCGCCGGCGGCGGTACGCTGCTCGGCGACGCGTTTCCCGGTGTCGGGGACGACCCGGCTGGTCAGATTTCCGAAACGTACCTCTGCCCGAAAGGCTTCTCCGGCGAATACCGCTTGTTGCTGCGTCGCGTCTGGGGCGACGTATCCACCGGCCAAGTCAACGTGGAAGTGCTCACGGACGTGGGACGCCCCGAACAGAGACTGATCCGCAAACAGATTCCTCTGATGGAACAAGACGCGCTCGTCGTCTTTGACGTCAAGCAGGGGCAGCGCCAGGAAGAGCTGGCCGAAACGCAACTGGAACACCTACAGGAGTTCGGCCGCCAAGCGGGGCGAGAAGTTCTGGGCCAGTTCGCCGGACCNGCAGCCGCCCCCGGCGTCGGCAATGCCGATGTCATGCGGGAATTCCTCCGCGACTACCCGTCGCTCGCCTCCGGCGGAACCGCCGGCGGCAATCCCGCGCTCGGCCGCGCGCTGGCCGGCCGAGGCTTCATTCCTCGAGGCGCCGTCGGTTATCAGCCCACCATCACCACGTTGCCGGAAGGGGCGACCCTGTCGGCACTGGCCATCGTTTCCGCCGACCGCCGGTACGTTCGAATTAGTCCGGCACCGATGTTTTCCCAGATCGGCGACGTCACGACGTTCAACTTCGTCACCGGTGAAGAGGGAGCCAGCACCGGTGGAGTTGGCGGTGGCGGAGTCGGTGGAGGCGGCATCGGCGGTGGTGGCGGCTTCGGCGGCGGCCTGGGCGGTGGCGGCATCGGTGGCGGCATCGGTAATTGACCGGTCCCGATCTTCCGCAGCCACGCTCGCAACAACGTCGCGTTCCCACTACGCAGCTACGCTCGCCAAGAGCGTGGCGGCCTATCCACTGCGTCGCTACGCTCGCCAAGGGCGTGGCGTCTCCGCCGTCTGGCGGCAGCAGCTACCGTTGGCTTGAACGTTTCAAAAGCGTCGTTACGGCCGCGGAGCCGTCTCGGCAAGTTCCGCAAGTTTCTCCACGCCCACCCGGGCACAGAAGTCACCCATCGACTCGCTGTCATCGCGGTGAGCTTTATAGGCCGAAAAAATGCCGACCAGTTCGCCCGTGACTTCTCCGTCGGGCACCTGGTCTTTGTAAATCGTGGCCAGTCGGTTGCCCAACCATCCGCCGCCGGTGAACAAGGTGTATTTGCCCACGGAGCGACCCACCAGGGCGATGTCCGCGTTGTACGGTCGAGCACACCCGTTCGGGCAGCCGGTCATCCGGATGGTAAACCGCTCGCGATCCAAACCGAGCTTCGCCAGTGGCTCCTCGATCGAATCGATCAGACTCGGCATCCGACGCTCGCTCTCGGTAATCGCCAAGCCGCACGTGGGCAGTGCCACACAGGCCATGGACCAACGGCGAACCGTCGAGGTCTCCTCGCTGGACCGCATCCCGTGATCCCGGACGATCTGCAGCAAGCGTTCTTTATCGGCTTCTTCGATGTTGCAGAAAATGATGCTCTGATGGCTGGTCAGGCGAATCTCTGGATCAAACGTCCCGCAGATCTCGCGTAAACATGCCTTCAACTGTCGCTGTTTGTCGTCGTAAAGACGCCCGTTTTCGATGTTCAGGCCGTACGACCATTTGCCGTCACCCTGTTCCTGCCAGCCCATGTGATCGTCGAACCCGTGGACGTCGTCCTCGGTACAATCGGCCAGCTTTTGGCCATAGACCGACTCCACCTCGGCACGGAACTTTTCGATACCCCAGCGTGCCACCAGATATTTCATCCGGGCAACTTTCCGGTCGGTGCGGTTGCCGTTGTCACGCTGCACGATAATCACCGCCTTGGCGACATCGATCGCCTGCTCGGGCGTCACAAAGGCCATGCGTTTGGCCAACGCGGGGAACGTCTTTGCCGCACTCGGCGTTCGGCCGAAACCGCCTCCGACGGAAACGTTGTACCCGATAATCTTTCCGTCCCGGACGACCGCCAGAAAACCGAGATCTTGCGTGTAGATGTCGATGCAGTTGTCTTCTGGCAGTGCGATGCCGATTTTGAACTTTCGGGGCAGGTAAGTCGGCCCGTACAGCGGCTCGTCGATCACCGGCGGATTCACCGCGTCGGGCTCTCCGCCACCGGCCAGCGTCTTTTCTCCCGAATCGGGATCGGTGACCCACAGTTCGTGATAGGCCGGCGTTCGCGGCGCCAGAGCGACGGTTAGCTGGTCGGTGAAGCGGTTAAGTTGTTCGTAGACCGGGCCGACGCGTTTCGCCGGGCAGCACATGATATTTCGGTTGACATCGCCGCACGCCGCCAGCGTCGACAGTTCGACCTCGTTGATGCGACGAATCGTCTCCCGCAAGTCGCTCTTCAAAATCCCGTGCAGTTGCAGCGTTTGACGAGTCGTGATCTTCAGGGTCGAGTTGCCCAACTCGTCGCACATGTCCAAGTGGGCAACCAACTGCTCCGACGTCATCCGGCCGCCGGGAATGCGGCAGCGGATCATCATCGAGTACGCCTTGCCGCCGCCACTCTTTTTCAGTTCGGTCCGTCGGTCTCGGTCATCTTGCTGGTACGTCCCGTGGAATTTCAACAGCTGAAGGTTGTCGTTGTTGAAGTGGTCCGACGACTCGACCAGCTCCTGATCGATCGTCCCGAGCAGGAAGTCACTCGCTTGTTTGATTTTTTCAACCGCACTCAACTTGACCGGCTTGGCCGGCTTGGAATCCCCGCCGGGCGTCCCAGCTTCAGCGGACTTCTGGGTGTTGGTCGTGTCGGAAGCATCGGTAGACATCGAGGCAAAAATCCTGTGTGATTGCGAGTCGGCGGGTCGGGGTACCGGTTCGGCTTTCCCAGACTCCCTTGTTATACAGAACGAACGTTTTTATCACTACGCCGTCCTGTTCCTTCTTTTCACTTGAAACTTGGTCGACCATGCCCGCAACTCGATTGGATGGCAAGACGATCGCGGCGGAGATCCGAGGCGAGGTAGCCGAAGGCGTCGCAGAGTTCGTCGCACAGGGCCATTCCGCCCCGACATTAGCCGCCGTTCTGGTCGGTGAAGACCCGGCCAGCCAGGTCTATGTTCGCAACAAAGAGCGTGCGTGCGACAAAGCGGGCATAGGAAGCCGCTTGACCCGTTTACCGGCCGATTGCACCCAGACGCAACTGCTCGATCACGTCCGGTCGCTGAACGAAGACCCCTCCGTTCACGGTATTTTGGTGCAACTTCCGCTGCCGGCTCGTGACGATGGTGGCAGCGGAATCGACGAGCGTGCCGTACTCGATGCGATCGATCCGGCCAAGGACGTCGACGCCTTTTCACCCGTCAACGTCGGCCTGCTGATGCAGGGCCGGCCTCGCTTCCTGCCCTGCACCCCCCACGGGATCATTCAAATCCTGGCCCGTTCGGGCATCTCGACCGCCGGCCGGCACGTCGTCGTTGTCGGCCGCAGCGACATCGTCGGCAAACCGCTGGCCATGATGCTGGCACAAAAAGACGGCCCCTGTGGTCCCGACCTAGCCAACGCGACGGTCACGATCGCTCACAGTCGCACGGGTAATCTGGCGGACGTCTGCCGCACCGCCGACATTCTGGTCGCCGCGGTCGGGCGGCCGGAGATGATCCGCGCCGACATGATCCGGCCCGGTGCGGTGGTCATCGACGTAGGAATCAACCGAGTCGGCGACCGTCTTGTCGGCGACGTGGCATTTGCCGAAGCCGAAACCGTTGCCTCGGCCGTCACCCCCGTCCCGGGCGGCGTCGGCCCGCTGACAATCGCCATGCTGATGCACAACACGCTGACCGCTGCCCGCCAAGCTGCCGGCGAGTCTTCAAAGTAGTTGGACTCGGCAGAACACGAGAATCGACCGACCGGTCCGCCGTCTGGTGACGGTGGCTACGTCAGCGACAGCAGCTATGCTAGCTGCGGCGGCGAAGGGGGCTGTTTGTCTGTGTTACGACCCGGTGACGCGATGGATTCTGGTTAGCACCCGGTCCCTTCCGATGACCGCCAGAGTCTCAAACATCCCGAACCCGCCGGCGGCCCCCGTCGTGGCGACGCGAAGGGCGTGGATGATCTGTCCCAGCTTGATGTCTTGCTCCTGACAGTACTCCTTCACCGCCGATTCGATCTCCGGTTCGGTCCAGTCGGACACGGACGCCAGCCTGTCGGCTAGGCTCCGAAGACGCTCAACAGCATGCTCGTCACGCGCGATTCGTTTCTGGTACGCCTTCTCGTCGACCGAATAATCGTCGGTAAAGCAGTACGCAAAGTCGACGATATCGCCGGCGACTTTCAACCGATCGCCAGCGGCCGCTACGACAGCCGCCAGTTTTTCCGCCCCGGCACTCGAGTTTTCCAAAAGGCCGGCCGCCTCCGCGAAAGGCTTCGCCCGCTCGGTCCGCTCCTGGTCGGAGATCGCCGCAAACGCGTCGGCTTGAAACGCGAGCAATTTTGACGGGTCCAACGATGCCGGAGCCTTGTTGACACGCGCCAGACTGAACTCGTCGATCATCTCCTGACGAGTGAACTTTTCTCTCGATCCGTCCAGCGACCAACCCAGCAAAAGCAGGTAGTTGAGCACGGCGTCAGGAAGAAAGCCGACTTGGGAGTAAAAATCGACCAACACCGGATTAAACGTGTCTTTGTCCGTCGGCAGGTGGCATCGCGTGGCAATGTGCAGGCCGTGGGCGAGCAGTTTCGCAAAATCGACGTGCTTCTGGTATTTCTCTAGCTTCCGCTTACTCAGTTTCGCGGAACCTCCCGGCTCCGCGACGTACGGCAGGTGAGCGTAGACGGGCAGGTCGTAACCGAGTGATCGGGCAATGAAAATTTGACGGGCGGTGTTGGGCAAGTGTTCCGCCGCCCGCACGACATGGGTGATCTGCATGTCGTGGTCGTCGACGACACTGGCCAGGTGATACAGCGGACTGCCGTCGGCGCGGGCGATCACATGGTCCTGCTCACTCTGCCACTGCACCACGACCTCGCCTCGGACCAAGTCTTCGATGACGCACTGGCCCTCTCGTGGCATCTTCAGTCGCACCACGCCCTGGCGTCCCTCGTCGGTAAACCGCCGGGCAGCGGCTTCGTCCTCGGCCGCAAATCGTCGATCATAAACGAACGCCTCGCCTGATTTCTGAGCCTCCTCGCGAAGCTGCTGCAACTCCTCGGGACGGGCAAAGTCGCGGTAAGCGTGCCCCGAACTCAGCAACGAATCGACGGCGGCGGCGTAGCGATCGCCACGCTGCGACTGAAAGTAGGGCCCGTGCGGACCACCGACCTCCGGACCCTCGTCCCAGTCGATCCCCAACCAGCGGAACCCATCCAAAATCGGCTGCAACGCCGCCTCGACGTTCCGCCCGGCGTCGGTGTCGTCAATGCGGAGGATAAACTGACCGCCACTCTGGCGTGCCAACAACCAATTGAACAGAGCCGTTCGTACGCCGCCGATGTGAAGATAGCCGGTCGGGCTGGGAGCAAAGCGAGTGCGCATCATCGGACAGAAGGGCGATTCGAGGTGGTGGGACAATGGGAAGACGACTAGTGCTTCGTCCAGCTTCAAATTCAGGATTAGCCGAATGGCGTTGGCCACGGTTCCGTTGCGAAAACCGGGACTAACGCCCAACGGCTGATGCTTGCGACCCGAAAATTTCAGGTCGACGAAGCACTCGTTCGCATCAGCGAATTTCTCGCGCAAGTGTCCCCGCTCGACGCCGCTTTGCAAACCCGCCCAACTGCAACCGGCCTGTCGCGGACGGTTCCCGCTTGTGCTGCGCTGCCTCTGTACCGCGGACCCAAACAGCGGCACCCGAAGTTGCGGCAGCCGCCCATCAGTCGGTTCAACGACACGCTTCGCACAAGCCGTCTGTCCCGGCTAGCCCAACGAGGCTTGTCCCCGTGCGTTGTACCGCTTCGGCAAACGAGGATCATTGGCAGGAACGCTGCCTGATTTAATCATCAGCCCCGGTGCCAACGTTCTCCGGAGTCTTGGCTGCATCTTTTCCCGCGTCCTCCCAGCAGCTTCCGTCACCGGCATGTTGATCGGGTGCGAGTCTCCGGACTGGGGCGACGGCCTCGGCGATCGGTACTGCTTCCGACGTGCGGGGGTTCAACAAAGAGAACTGCGAGGACTCGTTTGCGTTCGCCGTTGCGTCGGGAGACTGAAAGCAAAGGGTCCCGAGGAACAGTAGCACGAAACTTGCCAGTGCCGCACCGACGGACACCGTCGCTACGAGCTCGCCGACAGCCCCCTCCCGCTTCGCTTCGGCGGCCCGTCTCCGAGCTTCGCCGCGTGATCTTTGCTAAAGTTTGTTCTGCTAAATAACCTCCCTCCAAGTAATCTCGAGATCATGCGACGAGTCCCCCCTGCACCGCTCAAGCCGGTTCTGACTGCCCTGTTGATCGCCGGCCTACTGCCGATCGCCGGTGCGGCCCGGTCGGCCGGCGCCGCCGAAACGTTTGAGTTCCGCCGTGATGACGTCGTTGCGGTTTACGGCAATGGTCTGGCTGATCGGATGCAGCACGATCCCTGGGTGGAAACGGTTCTGCAGAGCCATCTGGAGGGCCTGGACGTCCGTTTCCGAAACATGAGCTTTTCCGGGGACATGGTCAACAAGCGACCCCGCAGTCGGGGCTTCACCAACGACGAGGAATATCTGCAGCACATCGCGCCGGACGTCGTCTTCACGTTTTATGGATACAACGAATCGTTCGCCGGTCCGGCCGGTGCGGATGACTATCGGGCCGAATTGGTCAAGTTGGTCGAGCGGTATACGGCGCTCCGAAAGCAAGCGGGCGAGGACGTGCGGTTCGTTCTGTTTAGTCCGATCGCTTACCAAAACACGGGCAATCCGAATCTTCCCGACGGTATCGAGCTGAATTCGAATCTAGCTGTCTACACGGAAGCCACTCGCCAGGCTGCCGACGCGACGGGCGCAATGTTTGTCGACCTGTTTACCCCAACCCTGCGGTGGTTTCATTCGGCGAGCGAACCTCCCACGATCAACGGGATTCACCTGAGCCCGGCAGGATACGAAAAGCTTGCCGAGATCGTCTCGCAAGCGTTACTCGGAAAACCAGCTCCCACCAAGGAAGACCTGACCGACGTGTACGCCGCGGTCAAAGACAAAAATTGGCATTGGCACAATCGCTATCGCGCTACCGACGGCAATGACATCTGGGGCAGTCGGTCGACGTTGACTTTCGTCGACGGACAAAGCAATGCCGACGTGCTCAAGCACGAATTGAAGATGCTCGACCTGATGACGGCCAACCGCGACGAAGCGATCTGGGCGGCCGCGGCAGGCGAAACCTACGCCGTCGATGACAGCAACGTCCCACCGCCGGTCAATGTGATCTCCAATGTGGGTGGAGGCAGCCAGAGCTCCAACCCCGACAAGGAGGGAAAACTGCGATACCTCAGCCCCGAGGAATCGATTGCGAAAATGAAGGTGCCCGACGGGTACGAGTTGAACGTGTTCGCATCCGAGGTGCAGTTTCCTGACCTAGCCAACCCCGTGCAATTGCAAGTCGACTCCAAGGGTCGCCTGTGGGCGGCGAGCTGGAATACGTATCCCAAGTGGGAACCCGGCAAGGAGATGGCCGACAGCGTGATGATTTTTGAGGACGTCGATGGGGACGGCCGAGCAGACATCCGCAAGATCTTCGCTCACGTCCACAACCCACTCGGCTTCGAATTCTGGGGCGGAGGGGTCCTGGTGACGTCGGGACCTGATCTACTGTTTTTGAAAGATACCGACGGCGACGACAAGGCGGACGTGCGATACCCGATCCTCCAGGGACTGGGGACAGCCGACACCCACCACGCGGCGAACAACTTGGTCTACGGACCCGACGGCGGAATCTACTGGCAAAGCGGGGTCTTCCTGGTACACAACCACGAAACCCCCTGGCAGCAGAACCTGCACATCGGCGAATCGGGAATGTACCGGTTCGACCCACGCACCTTTGCCATCACGCCGCATGCGGCCAACGCGCCAAACCCGCACGGCACCAGTTTTGACTACTGGGGATATTGCTATGCCAACGATGGCACCAGTGGGAAGTCGTTCCAGGTGCGCCCCGAAGGGGCCGGGTTCAAGATGCACGTTCTGTTGAACAAGGAGTTCCGCCCCGTCCCAGCCAACGCGATTCTGTCATCGGCCCACTTCCCCGACGACCTGCAGCAGGATTTTCTGATCTGCAACTCGATCGGGTTCTTGGGCGTCAAGCATTATTCCTTGGATCGCGACGGGAACGGAAAAGACCGAGCCTTCGGGGAGGTCTGGGGCACCCCCGGGATCGAGCTGATCAACAGTCATGACCGCAACTTCCGCCCGACCGATGCGGTGGTGGGCGAAGACGGAGCCCTGTATGTCGCCGACTGGCACAACGCCATCATCGGCCACATGCAGCACAACATCCGCGACCCCAACCGCGACCACGACCACGGCCGTATCCTCCGGCTGACCGTGAAGGGCCGACCCCTGCAAGAACCCGTCAAGATCGAAGGCCAGCCGATCGAGACGCTACTGGAAAACCTCAAGCACCCGGTCAACGGGGTGCGACATCGGACGAGAGTGGAACTTAGTGAGCGTGATTCCGACGCGGTGATTGCGGCGGCCGAGCAGTGGATCAAGGATTTCGATCCGAACGATGAAAACGAAGCCCATCATCTGCTGGAAGCCTTGTGGTTGCACCAGCAACACCATGTGCGGAACGAAGCGTTGTTGAACACGCTATTAAGTTCCAACGTGCCGCACGCGGTCGTCGCGGCACGCACGGTCCAACATTTTTGGGAGAACGTCACCGTCCAAGGCGCGAGCGGTTTCGCGGCGCCGGCCGAAATCGAATTCGTCAAGTTCACGCCTCCCCGGCACCTCAGCCGCTCGGATCGCGAGGCGTATAAGCTGGGGGCCGAGGTTTACCAGCGGGAATCGCACTGCGCGACCTGCCACCTGACCCACGGGAAAGGCAGCGCGAACGTTTATCCACCGCTTGTCGGCAGCCCTTGGGTCACCGGCAGCGAAGAACGATTGATCAAAATAGCGCTGCACGGATTGTGGGGCAAAATGCAGGTCAACGGCACCACCTACGATCCGACCCGTGGCGTCCCGCCGATGACCGCTTTCCGATCCTTGCTGAGCGACGACGAACTCGCCGCCGTGCTGACCTTCGTCCGCAACACGTGGGGCAACCGAGCGTCACCGGTCAGCCCGGCGAGTGTCGCGAAGGTCCGCGAGCAGACGAGCGGTCGAAGCACTTTTTGGAGTCCCGAGGAATTGCTTGCCGAACATCCGCTGGAGGCAAGCTTGCAGGCGAACATACCGCCGAGGGAACAGTTTTCCAACGAAGCCTTGGAAGCGGAACTCCTGGGCACTCGACCGGCCGAACTGGCGAAATTGGCGATCGAGCGAGGGAACTCCGGTCGCGGAAAGAAGCTGTTCTACCAATCCGCCGCCGCCTGTTTCGCATGTCACGATCCGCCACGCGGGGCAATCCGCCTCGGCCCGGACTTGGCCGCGATGAAAACCAAGACCACTGTAGAGCAACTGGTGAACTCGATCCTCCGCCCGTCCGAACGGATCGACAAACAGTTCGCGCAAGTCCGCGTACTGACTTTCAATGGGAACGTGCACACGGGCATCCGGATTTCCGAGAACGACCAGCAAATCGTTTTGCAAAATCTGGCCGCTCCCGAGCCGATTGAAATCGCCCGAGACGACATCGAACTGATCGAAGAATCGGAGGTTTCCTTGATGCCCGCCAATCTGGCAACGTCGCTGAAGAGTCGTAAGGCATTCGACGATCTGATGAAGTACGTGATCGAAATTCGAAAACGTTGATTGATGGGCGACTGGTCCACTTCAAGGGGTCGTCCCAACGTCGAAGTACTCATCTCGCCATCTCGCCTCTCGCCGGTTCGCGGCCGATCGAACAGAAGTGGAGTGGAAACCACCTCGACCCAACTGAAGTGGCCGCCGGGAGACAATTAATCGACATACATGCCACAGGCATAAGACACCAACCGCTGAATCAGGCCGAAATAGACTGAAACTTGCATCTCCACGTGCAGGGATTGACCTGCCGAATCCCAACACCGGACATCGACCACCACCGGCGTGCCTTCGGCAAATTCCTGATAGGAAAACGGGTTGAGAATGACCACCGAAACGATCGGGTTTTCCAGCTGAAAAATCGCATTGAGCAATCCGATCAGCGCGAGAGTATATACTGGCAAACTCGAGCGGAGATTAGAAGGACCCGGGCTGGATTGGTAGCTGTGGGTGGCTGCCACCCACGGGCCCCCTTCCCGAAGTAGGGCCCGCTATGCGGGCCGATAGCTCAAACTCTCACCGATCCGCTGCTCAGGCTCGATCCGCGAACCCCATTCTACCGCTGCCTCCGACCGGACGAGGCCAAACGTTGAGCAATGCCACAGTCACACTCGGCAAGCTCGCCCCGCCCCGGCAATCTACACAAACTGAGCAGCCAAAAAGAAACGCGAGC
>JGI12210J13797_10849124_pt1 | contig 11485 bp, 11 predicted proteins | sample ElkSlonscriptome_3_FD_13797 | JGI IMG/M metagenome (IMG submission 13797) | reverse complement strand
GGCTGCTCATTTCTTTAGATTTCAGACTGTCGCATCGTTGATCTTGCGGCGAAGCCCTCCCAGGCTTCATGATTTAGAAAGCCCTCCCCGGTCGCTCTTGCCAGGACGAGACCAGGGAGGGTTTTTCTATGTCCGGTATACGACATCCGAGCGTCAGAGGCAGCTTCACTTTTGCCTCGACCGTCGCAGGATTTCTTTCCTGCCCAGGTTTGCCCTTTGTCGATATCTTGTCCGAGACAAGAATCCAGAGAGTGTTTGCTAAACATCACAATCTCTTTGGTCGCACCTACTCCACTGCGATTGTTCTTTGGGCGTTTATGAGCCAAGTTCTTCGTGATGGGAAAGAGGCTTGCTGCCAATCAGCCATTGGAAGGATTTCAAGCTATCTGGCTCGCCATGGGCTAGGTGATGTCGATCCTGATACGCGGGACTATTGCCGAGCTCGTGCCAAACTTTCCGAGGCCGCTGTGCGCGAACTGTCTCGGGAAATCGCCGACGAATCCGAACGGCTCGTTGAACAAGAGCATCTGATCACCGCGTTGATTAACCAGGGCGTGAACGTCTGCTTTCGCAAGCACCAAAATCGACGCACGGACTTTCGAACCGGCAAGCTTGGGGAATCGCCTCGGCACATCAGCTTTGTCAGTTGCTGTCAGTATGTGCTGGCGGCGTGGGACATTCTCGTCGGCGGTGAGTTAGTTGGAGCAGCTCGTCGGAGCTACTGCACTAGCCGATTGGACAGATCGGCAAATGTCTAGTTGGGAATCGTCCGGGGCGTTTCGAACCGAGAGTGCGAAAGAAACGCGGCACAAACTACAACTTGATGACGCAACCGAGAAACAGGCTTCGCGAAAAACTCGCCAAAGGAGACAACTCGTTTGAAACAAAGTAGTTAAGAAAACGACTGTGCCATTCGCCCCTGGCCCCAACTAGCCCCCGCCCCAACTAGCCCCCAACTAGCTGCCTACTAGTTGATTGACGCATCCAATCAGGCATCGCCAAGTCAAGTGTCATCTCTTGATGCAGTAGCGACCAATCGACCTGAGTTCGAGCGAAAGACGATACGTCACGGAGCAATTCACGCCCGTAAGCGCGAGACGCCTCGACAAGCAGAGCGATTCTCGGTCGGCTTTTCTGGTGACTCATGGATGGCTCGTTAAAATGTCGCAATTCGTTACTGCCGTGTCGCAAATCGATATCCCCCATGCTTCGGAAGCCGCTATTTTATAGTTTGTAGCAGGGAAACGTTGCGACGCAAATGCTTTCTTTCAGATTTTGCCTCCGCCCGCATCCGTGACATCTTGCCGTAAGGAACCAAATGACTGACGAAGAGATTCCAACAACCGACATCGCGAAGGATGAGCAAACCGGCGAGTCGCCCGTGGTGCCAAGGCAATATATCTATCCATTTGTGCTTGTCACGTCGCTTTTTGCGCTTTGGGGATTCGCCAACGACGTTACCAACCCACTCGTGGCGGTGTTCAAAGATGTCTTTGTCATCGATAACGCTCAAAGTACATGGGTACAGATGGCGTTTTACGGAGGGTACGCCACCATGGCACTGCCGGCAGCGATCTTCATCCGTAAGTTTTCCTATAAGTCCGGAATCATTGTAGGTTTGTTGCTGTATGCAGCCGGTGCACTGCTCTCGGTCCCTGCTGCTTCAGGCGCGAACTTCAATCTGTTCATCATTGCACTCTATATCTTGACCTTTGGACTCGCATTTCTGGAAACAACTGCGAATCCTTACATCCTGTCGATGGGACCGGAAGACACATCAACGCGTCGTCTGAACTTGGCTCAGGCATTCAATCCCATTGGTTCGCTCACCGGGATGTTCATTGCCGGCACGGTCATTCTCTCTACGATCCAGGTGGAGGACTTCAAAAATGATGTGAATGGTTTTCGAGCCGAACTCAGTCCAGCAGGAGTGGAGACTCAGGAGCACAAGATTCTTCCCTTTTTGAAGGCGAAAGATCGTGACCGAAACAATGACCAGAATATCAAAGCCTATGTCATGAACTTAAGGCCCGATGCCGAGAACGTCGCCTCGACGGCATTGCAAGATTTTAAAGACGGCAAGATTGCCACTTTCCAGGGAAAAACCCATTCGGAACTACAGAAGCAGGATTTGAAGACTGTCTCGATGCCCTACATGGTGATTGGCTTTATCGTCATCGGCGTGATGGTGGTTTTTATCCTGACGAAGATGCCAGACACCAGTCCCCAGGGTGATGAGCATGATCTCCACTTCGGCAGGACGGTTGGTAGGCTGCTGAAGAATCCCCGCTACGTGGGCGGTGTGATTGCGCAAACGTTTTATGTGGGAGCACAGATCATGTGCTGGACATTCATCATCCAATACGCTGAAAATGCTTTGGGCATCGGTAAGGCAACGGCGCAAAACCACAACATCTTGGCGATGGTGATTTTCCTCTGCAGCCGATTCATCTGCACGTTCTTTCTGAAATATGTCTCACCGGGACGATTGCTCATGGCTCTTAGTCTGGGTGGGTTTGCCTGCACGCTTGGAGCCATTCATCTAGAAGGAATGGCGGGGCTTTACTCCTTGATTGCTGTTTCCGCATGCATGTCGCTGATGTTCCCAACCATTTACGGCCTGGCGCTCGATGGTGTCGGTGAGGATGCAAAGCTAGGTTCGGCTGGTCTGATCTTTGCAATCGTCGGCGGAGCCTTCATGCCACGTTTGCAGGGTCAGATTCTTGACTTGGACGGTTTTATGGGAACCACCGCGACTCGGGGCTCGTTTTATCTGCCAGCACTCTGCTTTGTGGTGATCGCGTTCTACGGGATGGTTTGTTGGAACCGCAGGGAAACTCCCAATACTGGATCCGAACTTGCCCAATGACCCCGCAGCAAGTCGCGACGAAAAAAAACGTAAGAATACTTCAACCATAGGCAGTAACTTCGAATGACTCATAACCAGACTTCTCCAACCATTTGGAACGGCAACCTTCCCAAGATCGGTATCCGACCATTGATGGTCGTTTGGGTGGCGTACGCGAATCGCTTGAAAACCAAACGATAAACCTGGCTAAGCGAGTCGCCGAGTTGATCTCGTCCAATGTTCGCTACCCCAACGGTGATCCAGTCGATTGTGTAATCGCAAATTCGTGCATCGGTGGCATTGCTGAGGCCACCGCGTGTGAAGATCAATTCCGCCGCGAAAATGTTGGCGTTTCGCTAACCGTGACGCCGTGTTGGTGCTACGGATCGGAAACAATGGACATGGATCCGCAGCGTCCTAGGGCGGTGTTCGGATTCAATGGGACCGAACGTCCCGGCGCGGTCTATCTCGCTGCGGTACTGGCCGGTCACTCGCAAAAAGGTATCCCCGCCTTTGGTCACACGGTTAAATTGCCGGACAACGTTCACGACACGCTAGACAAGCGTACCAATCCGACTTGGCCGACGACATGGTTTGCCCCAACGGTCACCGGTCGCGGCGCCTTCACCTCGACCTACGAAGTCATGAATCACTGGGGTGCCAACCACTGCGTGATGACCGCGGGGCACGTCGGCCACCTGTTCATCACGTTAGTTTCCATTCATCGCATTCCTTTTTACATGCATAACGTCGATGAATCCAAGGTCTTCCGCCCGAGTGCGTGGAATGCGTTCGGAACCGACAATTTGGAAGGTGCCGACTTCCGTGCCTGCCAGAATTTTGGGCCGTTGTACCGAAGGCACTAAGCCGAAAGGGCTATCCGAAAACGACTCAACGCTACCTGTAATACAACGAAAAATAAAACCCGGGCTAGCGCCGTCGGCTGACATGAGGGAATGACATGAACCGAACTGAGATACTGCAAGCCATGCTGGAACTGTCTCATTTCCTGGCACAAGAAGATCGCGACTTGGCGATCCTTGGCGAAGATTTGCCGGAGAGGCTTTTGCCAGAGATCGTTTCTTCGGGGACGCGATTGGGGACAGTGACGGATGAAATCAAAGCTGAAACAGGATTACAAGATGTGCAAACGGTCGCGACCTGTTCGCACGATACTGGCGCCGCGGTTGCTGCGGTTCCAGCCCAAGAGGGCGGCGATTGGGCGTACCTCAGTTCCGGCACTTGGTCACTGATTGGCGTCGCACTTCCTGAACCGGGTGCTGCACCTTTCGGCAATGGCACACTGAGGAAGTCGGCAAATGAAGCCATGAAATCGATATGGGAAACCAGCGCGTCCGTCGTTCCCAAGCGCACTTTTGCCCCCAAACTAAGTGCCGATTCGGCCGATGCCGATTTCAGATCAGTCGATTTCAGCCGCAATACAATATCGCCGACAGTTTTCTAAAGTGCGGGCGGTGTCCACTCGGGGATGCCCTGTTCCTTCCTTTGTTTCTCAAACTGCTCGATGAAGGGCTTGCCGGTGTCCAATGACGCGTCTTCGTTGACCATCAAAGGTCTGACTTCAGCCCACCATTTATCAAAGGCCTTACGCAACTCGGAAGCCACCTCCGGGTGTACTTGAGCGAGGTCCTTCTGCTCGCCGGGATCGTTGTCGATATTGTAGAGGGCATTTCCTACAAGGCGATATTTCTCATTTCTTACAGCAAAGCCCTTGTATTTGGCCTTGTCCGGATCCGTATTGCCTTCCCCCCAGTGGCCTTCGACACCCGCTTTGTTCCAGCGACCTGTGTGAAAGAAGAGATTGCGCTCGGGCCATTGGGCTGCGGGATCGGGATCTTCGATTAGAGGAAGCAGGCTGCGCCCATCCAGATCAAGTCCAGTCGGGATGGAAGCTCCAGCCATCTCAGCCAGCGTTGGGAAGAGATCAACATGGCGAGCGAGTCGATCCACGTCGATCCCTGCTTCGATCTGTCCCGGCCAACGCATAAAGAGCGGAACCCGGGCACCCCCTTCGCTGGTCGTTCCTTTTCCGCCCTTCATGCCGGCATTATAGACTTTGCTTCCTTGGGCCGAGCCATTATCGGTCAAGAAGATCAGCAGGGTGTTATCGACCAGATTCCACTCCTCCATTTTTTCCATGAGCCGTCCCATATTTTCGTCGATGTTGACGATCATGCCTAAAAATGCCGCGACTTTTTCACTCTTCACTTTGTCCTTAAACAGGTTCTTGTATTGTTGGGCGACAATGTAGGGGCCATGCGGCGCATTGGGGGCCAGATAAGCGAAAAATGGTTTTTTCGCGTCACTCTGTTCCTTGATCCAGCCCAACGTTTGTTGGAAGAACACATCGGTGCAGTAACCCTTGGTCTGCTCGAACACGCCGTTGTGCTTGATGATGGGACTAAAATAGCCTGTGCCCGGCACGGCTCCCTGGGACCCCGGATAGTTTTGCCCGATTCCGCCTGCGCCGTGGATAAAGACCTCGTCGAACCCGCGGTTTTGGGGCTGGTAGGGATCCTCATCGCCCAGATGCCATTTTCCAAAAATTCCGGTGGTGTAACCAGCTTCTTTCAGCAATTCGGCGATGGTGGTGGCGGAGAGGGTCATGCGCTCGCGCTCCAGGATGGTATGGGTTACACCGTTCTTAAATGGTGCCCGCCCCGACATGAGAGCAGCTCTTGTAGGCGCACAGGTGGGGCTGGCATGAAAATCGGTGAAGCGGGTCGATTGCGCATAGAGTTTGTCAATGTTCGGCGTATTGAGAATTGGATTTCCGTGGCAGCTCAGGTCGCCGTATCCCTGGTCATCGGTCATGACCAGAATGATATTGGGGCGGCTGCCTTTGAGCGATGCGGCGTTCGCATAATTAGCAAACAGAGCCAGCATCAGGACGGAAATGAAGAGTATAGTACGGCTCCAGAATTTCTTCATGCTCCTAATGGGTTTTCCTTGACTCTTCATTTACAGTTCTTCCTCTTATTCTGCTATTAATGTGATCGAACCCGACTGTCTTGGTTCCACGGCAATTGGAATTTACGGACAGGCGAGTTGAATTGGATGCATCATGCCGTTTGTTTTGGCATCCTTGTAGGAAGGTTTTTCGCATATAGGAAACATCGAAGGGAAAGGGAAGAGGGGAGCATCACTCGATCCTGCCACCCTTCGACGTTTCACTTTGCGCGGCGTTCGGGTTGGTCCTCACCAGAGCCCTATCCTCCGACCAAGCATTACTAGCTTCTCAGATTAACTTGCAATTGCAAGTGACGCATTTTCTCGACGGCGAAAGCGAGCCTCTTCTAATTTGCGATCAAGCTCGGCATGTCTCTCATCAGTCAATCCAGCTAGGCAGTCTGCTGGGGTGATGTAACCGATTGAGCCATGCAAACGCACTGCCTTGTAGTGACAGACGTAATCGCTAATCTTTTTGACCGCTTCGGCATAATCGCGAGGAGGATTCGGGCGGATTCTTGTCATGGAAAGCCACAATCGCTTGTTGTTCCCAAGGCAGAAGCCACCAATCGCGTGGGATCTTTCCATTATGCTTATTGACTTTTCCGTAGCGTTTCTTCCAAGGGTGAAATTTACTCGTTGACAAGCCGATCCAGGCGAGCAATTGCTTGGCGGGCAATTGCTTGGCGGGCAATTCGGCTCGTTCGGCCCGGTGATTGATGTAATCGACGATTTGTCTCTTGTCTCGAGAGGAACCCAGCGACCGTTTAGAGTCCCCCATTTTCCTTTTTTGAGCGAATGTTCTCCTCCATCAGCTCCGAAATCACCTCGTTTTTCGCATCAAGTTTTTCGCAGAGCTGCTGGAGTCTGGCGTCCTGCTTGGACGCCTGGGCCTTGGCTGGCCTGGTTCGCGTTCGTCAGTATCGTCGGGCTAGTTAGACGACACCGACGGAGCTAATCGTCATCGTGGTGACGTCGATTGCGATCGTGACGGTCACCTTCGCCTTCTCCAAGCTGGATGGATTGGCCGAGAACCGGAATGTCCACATGTCTGGCTTGTCGGTCGTAACCTCGAACGATCGCCGTCGTGCACACACCCATCAGTAGCAGAAATGCGATTGCTGCAAAGGGTCTCGAAGATCCGATTGCCTCGTCTTCCACACCTTCCTTTGATCCGGTGAACATGCTGAGAATGATGTTCTCCTTGTGCCGAAAGATGTGAATGAAGACGCCAACCACATGCACGCCGACAATGGCCAGGCAAACGTAAGCGAGGAGACCGTGGCCTTCTTCAAAAACCTCGCCGTTGCCCATTAATAGTCCCGATACCACGATGGCAAGAATGAGACCAAGCATCACAAACGTAGCCCAGCTCGTGGCCGGATTGTGACCGACGTCGCGTTTGCCTTTCATCGTAAGGATGCCCGCGAGGTAATCAAAGACAGCTTTAGGGCTTAGCTGAAATGAGCTAAACCGTGCATGCTTCGTACCGACGAAGCCCCACAGGATACGTAACAAAACGAGCGGGATAAGAACGAGTCCAAGTAACATGTGGACATCGAACCCTTGACTATGTTCGGGAGCAAATTGGGCAAGCGCCAACGCTGAGAAAAAGCAAGCTGTCAAAGCCCAGTGGAAAAGACGAACCGGATAATCCCAAATAGAAATTCGAGCCATCATTCAGCCAATAAAAATGCGAACGCCGTAACTGCTATAGACTCACAGATTTTCACATCGCAAAACAATCGTGTCAACGGCGTCGGCGGAATTCTTCAAATGAGTTTTGCGAATGGAGTGAAACTGTGAATTTTTTTCGCACCTGTTGGTGCATCAATGAGACAATTATGCGCAGTCAGTGTTTCATCGAACGGAGTATGAATACAACAAGTGTAGATTTGACTCAGGCTTTTCCTGAGTCGATTCAGATCGCGATGTGAACTTCATGCCCTCGGTACGGAAGTTGCTTTTCTGAGACATGTCTTGACGCTGAATGCCGAAAGGTATGTCCAGAAGCGTTCCAAGGGTCAAGCAATCTATTCCGAGCGGCTGTTCGTCGAGGCTCGTGCTGGCGTGAAACGTCGTTCAACACAAGGGAGACACAAGGGAGAGTAGTATGATGAACATGAGACGAAGTAAACCGAACCGCCGGCTACGTGCCGAGCAACTCGAAAGTCGGAAGATGCTATCCGCCAATGGGTTTGGTGCTGGCAAACCAGTCGATGCTGGAAGCACTGTGGAAACGCCAGTAGTTGTTGCTCCAATGGGAACGCAGCAGCAGAAGGGTGAGAAAGTTGGCGATTGTGACCGAGACCGAACTCGCGACCAAGACCGAACCAATGCCAAGGACCAAGGCTGCACGGAAGACTGCAACCAAGTCGCGGTTGCCCTTGTTGCTACGACTGCCGATCAGACGCCGATTCAATCACAAACGCAGACGATGGAATCGTTGCAAAGTCGTGTTGAAGATCCGACTTGCGTCGAAGATCCAGATTGCACTCAGGACCGAGTTCAACAACAAGACCGCGATCGGATCCACGACAAGGATCAAGTCAAAGATCAGGACCATCTGCGTGACCGTGATCGGATGCGTGATCGCGTCTTCGCTCAACTCGGCAAATCCTAGTTCCGCAATTGCCGGCAAAATCTCGTCACGACTCCTTGCTGATAGCCGTTTCGCGTTACACGCAACTCGGGTGGGGGTCGTGACACATTGCCGCACCAGCGTTGATCTTTTCACCGAGTGACGAGGAAGGTTTCAATTTGATGTTGATAATCATTCTTAGTATCAACGCAAACACTGTGAAACACAGTGGTCGCATGCCACCGTGACGAAGATAGCTAAGGCGAGTAAGCTCTATCAAACCATGCTTCAAGGTCCATGATTCATCGATAGAGAGAATCGAATTGGCAAATACAACGGACGCGAAACCAGAACCACAACAGTGGAAGTCTCTTGAGACACTCATAGCGATCTTCACGATTGTCATGATTGTCGTGCATCTGGTGCTACGATTTGGCGTTGGCAGCACAACAACGACTGGGAATATCCCGCTATTGCTTGTCCTAGGATTTGGCGGTGTTCCGCTGGTTTGGGATCTGCTTCTGAAAATGTTCCGGCGTGAATTCGGGTCGGACCTTTTGGCAGGCATTTCGATCGTCGTTTCGGTGTTGCTTGGTGAGTACTTGGCCGGATCGTTAGTGGTATTGATGCTCTCTGGCGGAGAGGCACTCGAGGCGTATGCGGTACGAAGTGCTTCATCCGTGCTACGTGCTCTTAGTAAACGTATGCCTTCGGTTGCACATAAAAAGGTCGATTCGGTAATCGAGGATTTGCCGCTCGAACAGATAGCGATCGGCGATACTTTAGCCGTCTTCCCGCACGAGATATGTCCAATCGACGGTACGGTTGTTGATGGACATGGTGTGATGGACGAATCGTACCTGACCGGCGAACCGTACATGATGTCCAAAGCGCCGGGTTCGACAGTTCTCTCAGGCGCGATCAACGGTGAATCGGCCTTAATCATTAAGGCAGACAAACTGGCGATCGATTCACGCTATGCCAAGATCATGGAAGTGATGGAGGCATCGGAGCAACACAAGCCCAAAATGCGGCGGATGGCAGATAAGCTGGGGGCTTGGTACACACCATTGGCTGTCGCAATTGGGATCGCTGCTTGGGCTGCGACGGGCAACCCCGTGCGATTCTTAGCCGTAATGGTTGTCGCGACTCCTTGCCCACTGCTGATTGCAATCCCGGTGGCCATCATTGGCTCAATTTCTTTGGCGGCTCGACGCGCGATCATCGTCCGTGACCCATCGTCGCTGGAAACAGCCGATACTTGTCGCACTCTCATTTTCGATAAGACAGGGACGCTAACCTACGGTGAACCGAAACTGGTAGAGCGAATTCATGTCAATTCGAATCGTGAAGAGCAAATCCTTGCCTACGTCGGTAGCCTCGAGCGATTTTCAAAACACCCGCTTGCGCATGCAATTGTTACTGCGGCAGGCGAGGCGGGGTCATCCAAACATGAAGTATCACAAATCAGTGAAGCACCAGGCCAAGGCTTGCGAGGAACGGTTGCTGACCACAAAGTGGAGGTCACCAGTCGCGCGAAGTTGCTTAAGCAACAACCTCATTTGGAAAGTCAACTACCACCGCTTTCTGGCGGACTGGAGTGCGTTATTCTGGTCGATGAACAATATGAGGCGACGTACCGTTTTCGTGATACCCCGCGTACCGATGGTGCGTCGTTCATTCGCCATCTCGGACCTCGACACGATATCCATCGCACGATGATGGTGTCCGGTGATCGTGAATCAGAGGTTCGTTACTTAGCGGAGCAAGTTGGCATTGGTGAAGTCCATTACAGCCAAAGCCCCGAGCAAAAGCTGGAAATTGTCAATGCCGAAACTGCTAAGGCAAATACAATGTTCGTTGGCGACGGCATCAATGATGCCCCTGCATTGATGGCAGCGACCGTGGGCGTTGCGTTCGGTCAAAATAGTGATGTCACGACCGAGGCAGCGGATGTTGTCGTTTTAGATAGTTCATTGCGAAAAATTGACGAGTTTCTGCACATTAGCCAACGAATGCGCCGTATCGCACTTCAGAGTGCGATCGGTGGAATGGCTCTGAGTATCGTCGGAATGAGTTTCGCCGCTGCGGGATATCTATCACCCGTCGCCGGCGCAATCTGCCAAGAGATTATCGATGTCGTCGCCGTACTCAATGCACTGCGAGTTGCGGTTCCTCCAAAATCAATGATCGATTTTGAAACGCCTGACTAATTTGTCTTCCAACTTCACCAATCAATGAAGAGCAACATGCATCACGTCGAACAGCATCACACCAACCGGATCGGTTGGTTACGCGCGGCTGTGTTAGGGGCCAACGATGGTATTGTCTCAACGGCCAGTTTGGTCGTCGGTGTGGCTGCAGCAGAGACGGGTCGGGAAAGTATCCTCGTCGCTGGTGTTGCGGGATTGGTCGCTGGGGCTATGTCGATGGCTGCGGGCGAGTATGTTTCAGTTAGTTCGCAAGCCGATACCGAGACCGCCGACCTAGCTCGTGAAACGAGAGAACTTGCCAACGCTCCCGACTACGAACTGAAGGAGCTAACGGCAATCTACGTCGAGCGGGGTTTAGACGAATCGCTGGCCGCACAGGTGGCCACTCAATTAACCGCGCACGACGCATTGTCTACTCACGCACGAGAAGAACTAGGCATCAGCGAGCACTTGAGTGCCCGCCCCGTTGAAGCTGCTCTGACTTCTGCTGCTACGTTTGCTGTGGGTGCTGGGTTGCCTTTGGCTACGGCGTTTCTGTCCCCAGTAAGCCTGATTCCAATTGTCGTATCGATTCTTTCGCTTGGGTTTCTTGCTGTCCTCGGTGGCATCTCGGCAAGAGCGGGTGGTGCACCGATCGGCAAGGCAGTGGCCCGCGTAACCTTTTGGGGTGCTTTGGCCATGGCTGCCACCGCCGGAATCGGGGCTCTATTCGGAGTTGCCCCGTAAGCGTTCTATCTGCCCATGTTGACGATCGTGTTAGCGTGGTGAGTTTCTATCGACTGTCCGCTTTCCGGAGAAACTCAGATGAAACGTGTTCCCCATTCAATCACCGCCGTTGTCGCTGCGACTCGTTTGGAGACCAGCCAATGATTT
>JGI12210J13797_10497982_pt1 | contig 11486 bp, 15 predicted proteins | sample ElkSlonscriptome_3_FD_13797 | JGI IMG/M metagenome (IMG submission 13797) | reverse complement strand
CCCGCGACCTGAGGAGCCGGATGCGGGAAATCCTCACGTCCGGATCTGTGGGAGCCCCGGAGGGGTAACCCTCCGGGGCGACCCGGCTTCTCGTTCTCGTTCTCGTTCTCGTTCTCGTTCTCGTTCTCGTTCTCGTTCTCGTTCTCGTTCTTCGTTCTGGAAGGCGGCCAAGCGCGCGACCAGAAGCGGCCATCGCAACAAGCGGCACCGCGATAATCATCCAACGACAACTACCAACGAGATCCCGACAACGAAGAAGGCAACGACAACTGAACCCGCTGTGGAGGCGTCAACGACAACTGGGGAGCTGGTAGTCGGTGGTGCGGCCGTGCAGGTCGTGGGCGAGCGTACTCCACAGCATTCTCTCGCGACCGGGGAATGGCGCGTCTCTCGGCGGCGATGACGATTTGGCGCGAGGCGGGGTACGGCCGACTCGATGCACGGGTGAGATGGCTGTGCCTCGTTGTGTCGTGCGCGGGAAGACGTTGTTCGTTTCGCGCCGTTGCTCGGAGCGGAGGTTCTTCCTGCGCCCGTGCCGCGCGACGCGGAGCACGGTGGTGTACCTGGTGGCCGAGGCGGCGGAGCGGTACGGGGTGATGGTCCACGCGTTGTGCGTGCTGTCGAACCACCTGTTATGCGCAGCTGCGCATAACAGGTGTTACGGGCAGCGCCTGGTTATGCGGATTTGTAGGCCGCGGGTCGTATGATTCAAGCTACTTGAGGTCGCGCCGCCGACGCTGGCTGCACATAACTGAGAGGCTCCTCCCTCGAAGGAGGTCGCCATGGTCAGGAGACGGAAGCGTTGGTACTGGGACGAGGAGAAGTCGGATAGCCGCTACACGGGGAACGTGATCGGCAGGGCGTCGTCGGGATGGCGCCGTTGCCTGCAGGGGTTTGCGACGTGGCTCGAGGAGGAGCGCGGGCTGGCTGCGGCGTCGGTCACGGTTCGGGTAGCCTCGGTGCGCACGTTCCTCGAAGGGCAGGAAGAAGCGACCGTTCGCGGCCTCAGGTGCCTGGACGCGAGGGACATCGAAGACTTCTTCATCGGATATGCCGAGAACCACGGTCCCGGGGCCACGCGGAGCATGCAGGCCGCGTTGCGCCTCTTCCTGCGTTTCGCCGCAGGTCGTGGATGGGTTTGTCCCACGTTGGCCGATGTCGTGCCCAGCATGCGGAGCGTTGCACGCAGCCGCGTACCGCATGGGCTTAGCGACGAGGAGGTTCGTGCGGTTGTTGCCGCCACCGCCACAGGCACCAACCGTGACCGCGCACTCGTGGTCCTCATTGCGACATACGGGGTGCGACGTGGGCAGGTGAGCGCCCTAGACCTCGATGACATCGACTGGCGGGCAAGGACGGTCCGCTTCGCCGAGCACAAGCGTGGAAAGGAGGTTCTTCACGCCTTGACGGCGTTCGTCGCAGACACCCTCGCCAAGTACATTCGAAGTGGGAGACCGGGAGCCGAAACGCCTGCTGTCTTCGTGACCACGCGGCCACCCTTTCGGCGGTTGAGCCCCAGCGCGATCACCGAAGTCGTGCGTAAAGCATCTGGACGAGCTGAGTTGGACCGCCAGCCGTGCGGTCCGCATACACTGAGGCATTCCTTCGCGACTCGCATGATCCGTCAGGGCGAGTCACTCAAGACGATCGCTGACCTTCTGGGGCACCGGTCGCTCGAGAGTGTCGCGACATACGCGAAGCTCGACCATCCGCGCCTACTCGAGGTCGCCACCGAGTGGCCGGAGAGTACGCCGTGACCGTCTGCTACGGGAGCTGGCTCCGCGCGTACTTCGAGCGATTCGTTGCCTTGAAGCGCGCTGGAGGCGTGAAGTACATCACGCAAGAAGCCCACCTGAGAAAGCTCGACCGCTTCCTCGAAGACATAGGGCCCCCTCTTACCCACGAAGATCTGCACGCCTTCGTACAGAGCCTCGGCGGTCTTTCGCCACGTGGGCGCGACAATGTGATCGGCGTCGCATGGCAAGCCCTTCGCCATGGCCGGCTGCATGGTGCTCCTATCAACGAGTTGCCACCGCGCCCGGTGGCCCCGCCAGGCTGGTTGCGGCAGCGTCCCCCTCGGCTCGTGACCGCGAGCGAGATCGCGCGCATCCTGAGCGTCGCTCGTGGACACACCAGCCGAAGGCGCGACTGCGCACTTCACGGCGCCACGAATGCCACCTTGTTTGGCTTGCTGTGGTCCACGGGTCTTCGCATTGGCGAAGCGCTGGCGCTCGACATCGGTGACGTCGACTTCGAAGCAGGGGTCCTCACGGTACGGCGAGGTAAGTTCGACAAGAGTCGTCAGCTTCCGCTTCGTGCCTCGGTGCTCGATGCCATCACCCGCTACATTCGCGACCCGCGTCGTCCCATCGGCGTGGAGAACACCTCCCCGCTGTTCGTCTCGACGCGCCTCAGCCGGCTCAAACATCGCTCGGCGTCGACATCCTTCCAGATGGCATCGGAGCAAGCGCGGCTCGTGCCGCCTCTGCCCACGCTGCACCACCTGCGACACAGTTTCGCCGTGCTGTGCGTCGCGTCCTGGTACCACGCCGACGTCGACGTCAATGCTGGACTTGCTGCGCTCAGTACCTACCTCGGGCACAGGTCCGTGCAGAACACGAGAGTCTACCTGGAGCAGAACGGACTGCTCCTGGAGCAGGCATGCGCCAGATTCTCCGCTCATGCCCCGTTCCACGATGGGGGGCCATCATGAGCAAGGAGAAGAGCCTTCAAGTGCTCATCCAGGACTTCTTCGTTCGGCACCTCGCGATCGAACGAAACGTTTCTCCGAACACGATAGCGTCCTACCGGGACGCGATGAAGCTGTTCCTGCGCCACAGTGCAGAGCTCGATAGCCGCTCTCCCGACGAGCTCGACCACCAGGTCCTGGACTCGAACCGCGTCCGAGCGTTCCTCATATGGCTTCGGGATGTGAGGAAATGCGCTTCCCGCACCCGGAACCAGAGGTTGGCTGTCTTGAAGTCGTTCGCCCGCTACGTGGCCAATGTCGCACCTGAGCACCTCGAACGCTGTCGCCTCATACGCGAGATCCGGCCCGCTCGATTCGAGACGCCACCCATCCGCTACCTCACCGAGAACGAGGTCGTGAGCCTCATCGCCGGCACCAACGTGGCGACGTCCTGCGGACGACGTGATCGCGCCCTGCTGCTCCTGCTCTACAACACGGGAGCACGCGTCCAGGAGATCATCGATCTCAACATCGACGACATCGAGAGCGAGCCGATCCCATTCGTCCGCATGATCGGCAAGGGCAGGAAGCCACGCACCGCGCCTCTCTGGTCTCGCACCATCAAGGCCATCCGAGCCATGCTCACCGACCGCGTCTCGGCCGAGAAGGCCTGCCCCCTCTTCGTGAGCGTACGTGGCCGTCGACTGTCGCGCTCTGGAGTGACCTACATCCTTCGTAAGGCCCAGGAGCAATCGGGCGTCGAACCACAGCACACGCCGCGCGTGGCACCTCACGTCCTTCGCCACACAACCGCGATGCATCTCCTTCGGTCGGGCGTCGACATCACCACCATCGCAGCCTGGCTCGGCCACGCCAACCTCGCCACGACGCACTCCTACGTCGAGGTCGACCTCCGCACGAAGCAAGCCGTCCTCGCTGCGTCGTCGCCCCTCGATGAACTCAGCGAAGCGACCTACCCATCCCCTGACATCGTCGACTGGCTAGAGGACCTCGGGTCCCGCCCTCGTTATGCACAGCGCCGTGGGCACGATCGAGGTCTCAGCCCGCGCGCACGCTCGCCGAGCGGCTTTCACTCCGCATAACCAGGCGCTGCCCGTAACACCTGTTATGCGCAGCTGCGCATAACAGGTGGTTGCTCATCACGCAGAGCGCGTGGACCTTCACCCCGAACCGGTTCGCAGCCTCCGCCACCAGGTACAGCACCGTGCTCCGCGTCGCCTTGCACGGACGCAGGAAGAACCTCCGCTCCGAGCAACGCCGCGACACGAACAACGTCTTCCCGGGCACGACTCGTCGAGGCACAGCCATCTCACCCCTTGGGTCGAAGTGGCGCCCACCTCTCTTGCGCGAATTCCGACGAAAACCGCGCCCGGCGCCCTCCACCATTGGCTTCGCCGCGCTTCTGCTGACCATTGGTGCGCAACCAGCCGCAACTCCTCCCCTTCTCCGGCACGCCTACGACCCCCCGCCACCGGCCGTACCATTTCCGAAAGGTCTACGAGCACGGCCAATACCGCGAGGAGCGTCTCTACCTCGGCGGCGTCGAGGTCTATCGCAAGAGCCTGAAGTCGACCGGCGTCGTGCAGGATGAGCGGGAGACCGTGCACCTCTCCGATGACCATCGGCGGGTCTGCATGGCCTCCCGAATCGTCCGCCGGATGTCGTCTCGCGTCCCTCCGTGAAGCCATTCGTCGTCGACCAGACTCGGCCCGATATGTCCCTCCGCCGTGTCGCCGTGACATGGGACACAGTGCTGCGCGAATAGACGCTCCCCCCGCGCGACGGCTTCTGGGTCCTCGGGTCGGGGGATGGATTTCGTAGGAACGTTCGTCGCAGCCTCGACGCGCGGGCGGGGCACCGTATGGGCCGAGGTGCTGCCTGGGGTCGGCTCGATCGCCGCTGGCTCGACCACCACGGCGACGGCCACTGGCTCGGGAGGCCGCGAACGGGGCGAAGGCTGGCATGCGAGGAGGAGCCCGGCGAGGAGGGTTAGCGCCGATGCGGTACGCATGCCTAGGCCGTTAGCATGATCCCATGCGCGAACGGACGCCGTCGCGCGACCGCCGCATGGCGCTCTTCCACTCTCGGGTCGATTCGCGCGGCCCTCCACCGTCGACGGCCAGGGCCTAGCTCGCGGTGGGCGCCGGGCGGCTGACCCTTCACCCCTTCTTGTCTTGGCATGAAGGCGACCGACGGGCCGGACCCACCAGACTCATGGGCGCGAGCAGTGCGGCGGGCGCGAGCGCTCGCTTCTGTCCCCGCTGCACCAGCGAGAGAAACGTGTCGTACTGACCGGCGCGACGGGCGAGCAGCTGCAGCGGGTCGGCCAGGTGCTCGGGGCTGTTCATGACGGCGACCACTTCGCGGCAGCGGAGGAGGACAAGCCGGCGGGCGATGGCGGGATGGCCGGGCTGAGGCACGGACGGGAGGCTACCTCTGCTCGCGGCCGAGGTGGAACGAACGAGCGACGCGACAACAGGGCTTCGTTGACTCCTTGGTTGGGTTCGTTGTCTTGCTCGTAGTTGTCGTCGCCCCCTGCTCGCTCTCCTTGTGGGTTGTAGTTGTCGTCGGTTCGGTCGGGCTCTCGGCCTTCCTGCGCCGCGGCGCGATACGGGTGCGAGCGGCGGCTTCCTCGGCGTGCCCGGCGTGCAAGTTCGAGCGCCTGCCCTCGACGGGGTCTACGCGCGGAGCGACCACGGCGAGCTTGTCTTCCACGAGCTGCCGGCGCCCACTGCCACCGAGGTCGCCGACGTCGCTCGCCGCACCGACGCCCAGCTCTCCCTCCCCCTGTGAGGCGTTCCCTCGGCGGCTCGACCTTGCCGCGACGCACCGGTGCGCTCTCGCCACGATGAAGGCGGGATGGGTCGTCCATCGCGCGATGGTGCCTTCGACCGTTTCGATACCGCACACGGCGCAAGACACTCGACTCACGGATGGCTTTGGGCCCACTCGCTCGAGCGCCGGCTTTCGTGATCGACGCGCGTCAGGGATGTGGGCCGCGAGTGGCCAGGGCAACCTCAGTTGGAGACGTCCGCTCTTAGAAAGCACCCACGGCGGTCGGTGTTGACGAAGACTGTGCGTCGCTTGTCGAACGCCCAGAGCAATTCTGGGTGGTCGGCCATGCGCATTCCGCAGCCATTGACCTTGTGCGAGGTGTTGTTCATCCAGACGTGAATTTTCAACAGCTTGCCCGCCTTGTCTACGGTGAGCGTGCGAATCACACCCTTATAGGTTCGCGACTTCTGCTTCGCCTCTGCGTCCGAGCCGAGGGTACAGGTCGCGAGGAGCGACAGCGCAAGAAGGAACCAGCGGAGGTTGAGCTTATCCATTGCCTTTCACCATGACCAGCGTCATCGTGTCGGTCCATGGTGAATCCGTCGCGCCGACCCAGTTTTCGCCCTTGGCGGAGGCACCGGCCAGCCAGAGAGGCGTCCGAAGGCGGGGTCGCAACGGGTGAGCTTCTGAAGTCTTGCGGCGCCGTTGTCGAGTTGGCCTTCTGCCTCGACGCCGGCGGCTCGGGGCGGCTAGCACATCCCGACGAGCGGGGGTCCGTCTCGTCACCAAGTTGCATCTCGGTGCGGGCCCCCCGGCTCGAGACTGACGCGTCGAGGATGACGCACCAGCCTCCGGCTCTCGCTGTCATCATTCGCCGAGACCTTGCGCGAACCCTGACTCGGGCTGAGTCGGTCCGGCATGAGGCCGAGGCCGAGCCCCTCGAGACGCATCCCCGGCGTCGAGCCTCGTAGCGACATGGCACGTGTCGCTCGGCTTTCACATCCGCGCTCAACATGCTCATCGAGGTTGGCTATGACCCGAGTCTACTCAGCCGAAGCCTTCCGGAGGGGCTCGTCGTAGATGGGGACGCGCTTGTGCGCCTTGCGACGGGCGTGCACCAGGCGAGGTAGTGCAGCATGGCGAGCACGCTGAAGGTCTGTACCGGCAGCAACAGGGCGAAGCCGACGTGGAGGGCGACCCCGAGCCCGGCCAGGGGGGCTCGAAGTCGGGGGAGCCAGAGCCCCAGCGCGAGGACGAGCTCGGCCACGACCGTCAAAAGCGCCGCCGCCACGTAGAGCCCGTGGGGCCCCGGCAGGTCGGAGCCAAACCATTGTTCGACGGCGATGGCTTCCAGCCGCTCCCCCGAGAGGAAGGCCGGCGTGAGCTTGTGCAGCGCCCCGAAGAAGTAGACGACGGAAAGCTGTACGCGCACGAGGTGCAAGCCCGGGTCCGTCGTTGGCCGGGGTGGCCATGGAGCCCGGGCCGGCACGCGCCAACCCGCGACGGGCGAGACGCCGAGCCACAACAACGAGGAGCTCAGCAGCCACACCTGATGGCGACCGAGCACGCCGTCCTCGGCCCCAAACCAATGGTAGACGAGGGCGAGCGTAACGCCGGTCGCCACACTGCAGGCGCGACCCCACGAGAGCAGAAGTCCCGTGGCGGCCATGTAGAATGCGATGACGATGAAGGCATCGGGCAGACTTTGCGCCATGCCGAGGTGAAGGTGCCCGCCCACCTGCGACCAGGCCAGCACGGCGAATCCAAAGCGTAGGCCGAGGACGGCTTGGCGCGAGGTGAGCGAAGGCAGCTTCATTCGGAGCACCAGAGAGACGATTTGGGCCGGGCGCGCCAGCCTTCGAGGCCGGCGCATCGCATGGTAATGTCGACGCGGTCGGCGTCGGGACAGAAGGCCCGCGCCGCCCTGCGCGCCCCGCGCGTGTCGTCCAGAGCAAAGAGGTCGTCCGGCGCGAGGAATCGATGGGGCACGCCGTGGGCGCGGTAGCGATCTAGGCGGCGACCGTCCGGGGCGGCAAACTGCACGTCGCAGACCCCGACTCCCGCGTGCTCGAACATGCGCCACGCGGGGAGCCAGCGCAGCTCGTCGCCGGTGACGACGAACCACACCGGGCCCGCGAGCATGGCCACGACGGCGAACGCCGACGCGGCGGTATGAGTACGAGGACTCACGCGCGCCGAATCGAGCGAACGTTGGCGCGGCAGCCCGTGGCGTCGCAGTCGAGGGACCAGCCCTTGTTGGCCACGTCCGCCGCATCGAGCTTGGTGCGCATCTTCTTGAGCTTGTCCATCGAGCGTCCGCAGTGCAGGGTCATCTTCCCGGCGCCGTCGGCTGCGAAGCGGGCCTGGTCTTTGGACTTCGCGCGGACGACGAAAGTCTCGATCTCCTTGCCGCGGCTGTCCCGGACCTCGCAGATGTACCGGAAGGGCGCGCGGCTTTGATACCTCACGATCGCGCGCATCGACCGGCGGGCCTCCGCCGGGGCGGGCTCGATCGTGGTGACGCCGAGGGCAGCGGCCGAGGCGAGGAGGGCGGGAAGGAAAAGGTTGGTGAGCTTCTTCATGGGATTGTGTTCTCCGTTGGGAGCGGCGGTGCGCCGCGTTGCCCATCCCTCTGAGCAACCCGTGTACCAACCCCTAAGTCGCCGCAATCACGAACCATCGGCCCGTTGAGCCGCGGCCGCACGTGTGCGCTCGGGGGGTGCGCACGCAGGGCCTCAGGGCCTCGGCGGACAAGTCGACTTGCCGTCATGCGCGGTGCATACGAATTGGCCGTCGGCGTCGTAGTGCAGCTCCTGGTTTCCCTGCCCGAGCACAATCACCTCGACGTCGATGCGCGGGGACTGGGGCTCGGTCCAGCTTGCCGGGGGCGGCAACGCCGTCATCTCGAAGGTCACCAGTCCGATCTCCGGGTCTCGGGCACGCGCGACGGCGTCGTCGACGACGCGGCCGAGCCACGCCCCCGTGATCTTCGGGGTGAAGGGCGGCCCGAAGCGCCGGCCCGGTGGCTCTTCGTGGTCGAATGCCCCGTTGCGGTAGACGTAGCGCACAACCCCCTCGGTGGGGGTGACGGCCACGATGCGGATGTGGCTGTCGTCGGCGTAGACGCGATACACAGGGCGGCCTCCGTTGCGTCGTCGCGCGTCCGCCAGAGCGTCGGGCAGCTTACCGAGACCCTCCACCACGAAGACCGGAGCCTTCGAAAGCGCGGGAGCGCGCGGGGTTGGGAGGGGCACGCCCGACGGGGTGGCCGATGGGACAGGATCGTCCGGCGCGCGGGAGCTTCGCGCTGGCGAGCTCCGGTCCGAACGCAGGTAGGCGACGAGGCTCGCCACCACGACGAGTGCCCCCACACCGACTACCAGCGGCCACCGCCGACGTGGGGCCTCGGTGTCGGTACCGAACCGGGTGGGTGCGGTCCCGACGGTGGTGTCATCGGACACCACGGCGTCGCGGCGCGTCTCGTCTTCCGGCCCGAGGCATGACGAACCGACGCGCGTCTGCAGATGCCGGATGCGCGCAAGCCGACCGGTGGTCCCATCACCGCCGAAGGGGGCTAGCGCATCGGCCAGTGCGGCCACCGACGAGAAGCGTCGCGAGGCGTTCTTCTCCAGACAGCGTCCGACGATCGCGCACAGGCTCTCGTCGACGTGGCTCAGCGGCGGCGGCTCATCCTGGAGGATGAGCACCGCGAGCTCGGCCACGTTCCGCGCACGGAAGGCCGGTTTGCCGGACAGCATCTCGTAGAGCATGAGGCCGAGGGCCCAGACGTCCGTCCGCGGATCGATGGGGCCCCGGGTGAGCTGCTCGGGAGCCATGAAGCGGGGGGACCCCACGTGGTCGTCGGTGGCCGTGATCTCGGTGTCGGACGCGACCTTGGCGATGCCGAAATCGAGCACCTTTACCGTGGGCCTCCCGAGCTCCTGCGCCACGAAGACGTTGCCCGGCTTGAGGTCGCGGTGGACCACGCCCGCACCATGGGCCTCGGCCACCGCCTCACAGATCTGAAGCATGGTGTCGACCGCCTCCTCGGTGCCGAGGGGCCCGCGGGCCAAGCGCGACGAGAGGGTCTCGCCCTCCAGCTGCTCCATCACCATGTAGGGCGCCCCGCCGGGCAGACGGCCCACGTCGTAGACCCGCCTCAGGTGCGGGCTCTTCAGCCCCGCGACCACCTGGGCCTCACGGCGGAAGCGCAGACGGGCCGTCTCGTCGAGTGGTCCCGTGAGCACCTTGATGGCGACGGCGTGACCGAGATCGACGTGCACGGCCCCGAGCACCACCCCCATCCCCCCGCGACCGAGCTCCGAGACGACACGGTACTTGTCCGACACGCAATCGCCGGCGGCGAGGGGAGCTTCGACCATGGAGGCCATCGGGGCCAACATGAGTAACATACACGCGTGGCCGACGAGACCACCGCAGAAAGCCTCACCTCATCCGATGCCGGACCGGGTCTGGCGCGCCGACTCCCGGGCCTGGTCATCGCGTGGTCCAACGAGGAGCCGGAGCGCGTGGGCGAGGTCTCGCTCGTGACGGGCCGCAAGGTGCTCGGACGCGAGGCCAACGACGACGAGCGGCGCCTACGCTTCGCCCCTCAGCGCCCGGACACCCCGGGCCAGCCCCGGGGCCTGAAAGGCGCGGGGATCTCCCGGCGACAGCTCCTCGTCGAACGCGATGGCAAGAGACTGACGATCGAGCGCGTGGGTCGCTGCAAGACGAGCGTGAACGGCGTGGTAGTGGACGAAGCCAAGCTCACGGCGGGCGACGCCCTCTTGCTGCACGGTGAGCTCCTGCTCCTGTGTGTGGAGCGGCCGGCCGTACTCAACCCACTCAAGAGCTTCCCCACCGAGGCGCGTCGCGCATTCGGCGAGCCCGATGCCCTCGGGCTCATCGGCGAGAGCGCGGCCATGTGGGAACTTCGGGAGCGGATCGCCTTCTGCGCCCGCAGCGATCGCCACGTCTTGGTCCATGGCCCCAGCGGAACCGGCAAGGAGCTCGTGGGGCGCGGTGTGCATCAGCTTTCGCCCAGGGTCGGCAGGCCCTTCGTAGCCCGCAACGCGGCGACGATGCCCGAAGGGCTCATCGATGCCGAGCTGTTCGGCAACCGTCACGACTACCCCAACCCAGGGATGCCCGAGCGTGACGGGCTCATCGGAGAAGCCGACGGCGGCACCCTCTTCCTCGACGAGGTCGGCGAGCTGCCGCTCAACCTCCAGGCCCACCTGCTCCGCGTTCTCGATGCGGGCGAGTACCAGCGCTTAGGCGACGATGTCGCGCGCAAGGCCGACCTCCGCCTCGTCGCCGCCACCAACCGTGCCCTCGAAGAGCTGAAGTTCGACTTTGCCGCTCGCTTCAGCCTCTCTGTGCAAACCCCTTCGCTGGACGTCCGGCGCGAGGACATCCCGCTCCTGTTGCGCCACCTTCTTCGTGAGGCGGCCTTGGGCGCGCCGGACCTGGCCGCCCGATTCATGGACGACGAGGGCCACCCACGACTGTCGGCCGGTCTCGTCGCTGCCTTGCTCCGTCACGACTACCGACTCCACGTGCGCGAGCTCGACCGGCTCCTCTGGCTCGCGATGGCGGGCTCCCCCGGCGACCGCCTCGAGCTCTCGGCTGAGCTGGAGGACAACCTCGCCCTCCCCCTCTCGCCCCCGCCGGCGGTCGAGACCCCGACCTCCGACGAGGCCACGACCCGTGCCGCCCTCCGCGAAACAGACGGGAACCAAGCCGCCGCCGCCAAGCGACTCGGGCTGAGCCGCTACGCGATGTACCGGCTCGTGAAAAAGTACGGCATCGACCCCACTCAGCCCTGACGGCGCGGCCATTCACGCGGGGGGCCGCGGGCGCGGGCGAGGGCGGAGGTGGAGGAGGCGCGACCGGTTGCGCTGAGGGCGCTGAAGTCAGCGTCGAGGTGGTGGCGACCGCCGACCGTTCCGGAGGTGCCGTCGGGTCGGCCGCGTCGGGTGTGGGCGGCGCCGAGCAA
>JGI12210J13797_10866987_pt1 | contig 11490 bp, 10 predicted proteins | sample ElkSlonscriptome_3_FD_13797 | JGI IMG/M metagenome (IMG submission 13797) | reverse complement strand
CTCGGGGATCTCGGTCGGCAGCTCCCAACGCCGCAGGAGGTCGCGGTGCAGCTCCACCAGGTCGACGCCCACGACCTCGGCTGCGACGCGCGCGGCGGCCACCATTCCGATGGCGACCGACTCGCCGTGGCCGAGCGCGTAGCCCGACGCATGCTCGACCGCATGGCCCACCGTGTGGCCGTACTGGAGCACCATCGCTTCGTTGCGCTCGAGGGGGTCGGCGTCGATCGTGCTGCACTTGAGGGCGACCGTTCGCTCGATGCACTCGGTCACGAAGTCGAGATCCCGAAGGCTCGCGTCGGGCCGCCTCACGCAGTCGAGGAGCGCTTCGTCCTGGGCGAGGGCGTGCTTGAGGATCTCGGCGAAGCCGTCGCGCACCCAGCGCTCTTCGAGGGTGAGCAGGGTGTCCGGGTCGACCCAGACGAGCGCCGGCGCGTAGTAGCTCCCGACCAGGTTCTTGCCGCGGCTTCCGTTGAGCGCCTGCTTGTGGCCGATGGCGGCGTCCGCCTGAGCCATGAGGGTCGTGGGGATGTGAACCAGGCGGACCCCTCGGAAGAGGGTCGCGGCGACCATGCCGGTCAGGTTGCAGACGACGCCGCCGCCGAGACTGATCATCGTCGAGCGTTCATCGGCGCCGAGCTCGAGCACCCGGTCGATCAGGGCCGTGTATTGGGCGAGGGATTTCGAGCTCTCGCCCTCCGGCACCACGACGTAGGCGATGTCGAGCCCGCGACTCTGGAGCACACGGAGCAGCCGCCGGCCATGGAGGTCGTCCACCCGCTCGTCGGTCACCAACACGTGGCGGGCGGCGGGGTCGAGGCCCAGCGGTGCGTCCAGGTGCGCGAGAGCGGCGAGGGCTCCCCGAGACACATGGACCTGCGTGGTCTTGGGAGCACCGGTGCGGAAACGTGCGAGCCGCGGAAGCGGAAAGGTGCTGCGAAGGGTTCTCGGTGCCATGGGAGGAGGAAGAGCACGCACCGTGCCGACCGCCTCATCGGCGAATTTCGGCCGATCGACCGGCAAAGTGTTGCGCTGAGTTCACACCCTGTGTCGTTTGGCCGTGCCGGTGGGACCTCACGCCGCGGAGTCGATCGCTTGCCGCCCGCGGGGGCCCATGCTAGCTCCCGCCTCTTCCGCGCGGGCGCTTCGTCCGCCCAGAACGATTTTTCGCGGGGCTCACCCCCGCCCCTGGAGCAGTCATGAACGCGTCGCCCCTCAGCCGAGCCAAGAAGCTCTTCGACATCGACGAGAAGGATCCCACCAAGGCCCGCAAGCAGGCCAAGGAGAAGCTGGTCGCGGCGGTGAAGAAGCTCGCCGACGGTGGCCTCTGGATCGATCGCACCAACGAGGAGAAGGGCCTCGACCACGTGTCGAACGCCAAGCTCCTTCACCTCCACGAGGTCCTGACCGCCGTCAAAGAGAAGTTCGGCGATCGCGACAGCCTCATCGAGGGCATCGTGAAGGCCGACGGCCGCGAGAAGGACGCGACCTACGCGGGCCGCTTCGCGACCTGGCCGACCCCGCGCCTCTGGGACCACTACCAGAGCTCCGCCGCCCGCTCCTGAGCTGCTCTCGGGCTTCGAGCCCGCGCTCGCCGAGACCCGTGAGATCGCTGCCGATCTCGCGGGTTTTCTCGTGTGTGCCTTGCGGTCTTCGAACCTTTGTGGATACACGGTGTCGTAGTCCCCGTGGCAAGCGCAGGCTCCATCCAAGACGACCTCGTCCCCGAGGGGTCGCCCCGCATCTCCTCGGAGGGCATCGACCCCGAGCTCCTCGACCTGCCGGCGCCGGCCAAGGGCCGCCGGCTGGCGACGATGGCGCTCATGGCGCTCTCGGTGGTCGTGGCGCTCGGTCTCCTCGCGTCCATCCGGCGCGACGTCTCCTACTTCTTCCACCCCGGCACGCCGGTGGCGCTCGGCGAGGCCGTGGCGCTCGAGCCCGCAGAGCTCGAACCGAACTCCTATGTCACCGTCGAGGGCACGCCGATGGCCTCGGGCACCGTCGGCTACGGCCGGATCCTCGGGACCGGTCGCTACCGTGCCTTTCCGCTCGCCGGTCAGCGCAACCTCTACGTGCAGCTCCCGGTCGAGAGCGATGATGCCGCCCGCACCTCCGCCCGCCGACAGTTCAGCGGTCGGCTGGTGACCTTCGGCGACGCCGGCGGCCGCTTCGGGACCGTCCGCCGCTTCCTCGAGAGCAAGATGGGCATGCCGGTCTCTGGCGAGTCCTACCTCCTGCTCGCCGACGAAGCGCCCAGCAGCTATGGCGGCTCGCTTGCGCTCGTGGTGCTGGTGTCCTTTGCGATCTTGGTGAATCTCATCCTGTTCCTGAGACTCTTTCGTCCGATCAGGGCGAGAGAGACCGCCAAGATCGCGTAGCGCAGGGATATGGCTCTGCCGAGCGGGGCCGGCCTCTGTCGCGCCTGGCCGCGACGGCTGCGATCGATCTTCCAGGAGTACTGGGCCAACCCGAGCTACGGGCTCGCCGGTACCCCCGGGGTCTTCTTCCGACACCGCGAGGGCCCGGTCGAGATCTTCGCGCTCGACTGCCGGATGTACCGGCCCGACGTGGGCGATGGCGGCTCCCGTGGCGAGCTGGCGAGCGCCCCGCCTTCGCTACCGATGAGCGGCGGACCGCTCGGGCAGACGCAACTCGACTGGCGGATCAGCGGCGTGGCCGAGTCGGACGCGCCCTTCAAGCTCCTGGCGTGCGGCAGTCGCTTCACCGCCGAAGGCAGCCTCGATTCCTGGGCCGCCTTCGACACGGCGCGCAACGCGCTCCACCAGCGGATGCACGACGCGGGCATCGAGGGCGTGGTCTTCCTCAGTGGGGACATCCACCGCACGAACTTCCGAATGAACTTCAGGAATCGTCGGTCTCGCGCTCGAGGGAACGGCACGCCCGCTTCAGCTCGCGGCGGGTCTCGGTCCAACGCTCCCACTGCTCGTCGCTCCAGTCGCGGGAGTCGGGGGCGCTCCAGAGCAGGTCGTCGACGGCGTTCACCGCGTCCTGGACCTGATCGGCCGGTACCTCGATGAACTCGTCGAGGCGGTCCTCGTCGGCGCCGATCGTGCCGCCGCCCCACGCCGGGGAGGCGGCGAAGCTGTTGCACTCGGGGCCATCGGCGGTGGCGCCGGTACAGCGCTCGGGCTCGAAGGGCTGGCCGGTGGCGCTGTTGCCGCCACCCTGGAGATTCGAGCCGTAGAAGGCGGCCTGGGCGAGCACCACCGCGAGGGCGGTCGCGATGCGCTGGTAGCGCGAGCGGCGCATCCGCCCTTCGTCGATGACCCGGTTCATCGTCCGCTGGCAAGGAACGAGAATCTCCCGCAGCTCGTCCCGGACCGGATCGGCGTTCAGCGTACCCGCGGCGCCGGCGGGCGGCGGCTCGAACGCGGTCGTCGCCACGCCGCCGCTCGGCGTGGGCCCGCAGGCGAAGAGGAGGGCGGCGAGGAGCACGGAACGCACGCCGCCATGGTGGCACAGGACTCAGCCGAGGAGCTTGCCGGGGTTCAGGATTCGCTTCGGGTCGAGCTTGTCCTTGGCGGCGGAGAGCATGTCGACGGCGAGCGCGCCCTTCTCCGGGCCGAACCACTCGGCGTGGTCGGTGCCGACGCCGTGGTGGTGGCTGATGGTGCCGCCGTGGTTCGCGATGGCGTCGCTCGCGGCGCGCTTCACGGTGGCCCACTGGCCGAGCTCGTCGTCCAGGTCGCGGGCGAAGAAGAAGGTGAAGTAGAGGCTGCAGCCGTCCGAGTACGAGTGACTCACGTGGGTGAGGACGGCGGCGTCGGGGCCGAGGGCGTCTCGAATGGCGCCGCGGACCGCGCCGTAGAGCGCGGGGACGTTCGACCACTTGGTGGAGGTCTCGAGGGTGTCGATGCCGACGCCGCGGTCGAGCATCGGGTCGCGCAGGTAGGGCATGGCGAAGCGTTGGTCGTACCAGGCCTTGCCGGGACCGGTGCCGACCGGCAGTCCGCCCTCACGGATCACGTTGGCCATCGTCCGGGCGATCGACTGGCGTACGGCAGGGGCGTCGCCCTCGAGGCCGATCATGAGCACGCACCGGCCTTCGCCGAAGCCGGCGACGTTCAGCGCCTTCTCGGCGGCGGCTTCCACCGTGCCCGCGGGGTGGAGCAAGCCCTTGAAGGTGCCGAAGAACTTGGATTCGTCCGGGTCCGACAGACGCATCATCGCGACCGGGATCTCCGCCTGCACGATTCGGCGGATGGCCGCGGTGCCCGACTCGAAGTCCTTGAAGAGGTAGGCGCGCACATCGCGCTTGTCGGCGATTTCGTGGATGCGCACGGTCGCCTCGGTGATGACACCGAGGGTGCCCTCCGAGCCGGCGATGAGCTCGTTGAGATCCGGGCCGGCGGCGGAGTGAGGGAAGGGCAGGGTGCGCCACTCGCCGGCAGGGGTGATGACGCGAGCGCCGACCAGCCACTCGTCGGCGCAGCCGTAGCGGTTGCTCTGCTGGCCCGCGCCGCGGGCGGCGATCCAACCGCCGAGAGTCGAGAACTCGAAGCTCTGGGGGAAGTGGCCGAGGGTGAAGCCACGGCGCTGGAGCTCGGCCTCCAGGTCGGGCCCGTAGATGCCCGCCTGGAAGGTCGCCGTGTGGCTGATGGGATCGAGATCGAGCAGCCCGCTCATGAGCGTGGTGTCCAGCGTGACGACGCCGCTCTGGCCTTCGCCGTGCTTTGCCTCGACACCGCCGACCACGCTCGAGCCACCGCCGAAGGGCACGACCGCGGCGCCAGCCTCGGCGCATGCCTCGAGCACGGCCTGGACCTCGGCTTCGTCCTTCGGGTAGACCACCGCGTCGGGCACCGACTCGCCGAGCTCGCCGTTGCGGAGGCGAATCAGATCCGGGTAGCTGCGGCCCATGGCGTGGAACGCGCGCTCGTAGTCGCCGGTCTTCACGCGGCCGTCCTCGAGCGCTTCGCGGAGCGTGTCGGTCAGCCCCTTCGGCAGCTCGCTCGTCGGCAGGGTGATCTGCGCGAGCGCTCTGGGGGGCGTGTCGGGGAGCTCGGCGAGGCCGACGGTCTCGCGGACGAAGTCCCAGACGGCCGTGTCCTGGCCGTGGAGATCGAAGGTCCGGGCCCGCAGGCCCCACCCGTTCCAGCGGAGCTCCTCGCGCGAATACGGCATGGGGTGGGATGCTATTGCGCAGCGCCGCAGTCAAGGGGATGACCGAACGGTGAGGGCCTCGCGGCTCCAGCTCACGGCGCTCAGCGCGGATGGCAACCGCCGGTGGCCTCCCACAGCGAAGCGGGGTATCTCAGGCGCAATGAACATCCGGAGCACAAAGCGAGAAGTGATTGACAACTGCTGCGCGGAGGAACCTCCCGAGCGAGCCCCTGGCAAACTCACAACACCGAAGCGCAAGCTTGGAGCCCTCTTCCCGAAGGTGACGCTCGCCCTGATCGTGTTGGCCGGGTGTGGGCCCAACCTATCCGAGTTGCGTACGAGAGCGGCCTTTGACCTGGAGTGTTCGGAAGAGCAGCTCTCGCTGGCGAAGTTGAGGTCGGGCGATGCGTCGGGTCGGGGTGCGCAATACGGGGTGACGGGGTGCGGAAAGCGCTCTGTCTACGTGAATGTGCAGGGCGCCGGATGGGTGAACGATACCGCAGGTGGCGAGGAGCCTCGCTGAGCGGAGAGGCGCAGCCCGCAGCGTTCCGACGGCGGTGCAGTCATCAGCTTCGAGCTCGTGGGCGATTTCTCGGAGCCGCCGACCGAGGTGGGCGACAGACGGCCGCGACTCGCATCGTCACGCTCGTGTGAATCCGGTCCAAGGATCGACCGCGATCGCGCCGACGGTCGATCTGGCGGGGGCCGATCTGGTATAAGGCGCGGGCCTACCGGGGTCCCTGGGCTCCGAGTGCAGGCGTAAGGCCAAGAAATTACGGTGAAAATCTGCGGGGCTAGCCGCAGACACCAGCAGCTCCGATCACGCAGAGGAATCGATGAACATTCACGAGTATCAGGCGAAGGCGATCTTCCGGAAGCACGGGATTCCGACGCCGAAGGGGATCCCCCTCCTCGACGCGGAAGGCGTCGGCGACAAGGCAGCGGCGGCGGCGAAGGAGCTGATCGACGAGACCGGCAACGAGGTCGTCGTCGTCAAGGCGCAGATTCACGCGGGCGGTCGCGGCAAGGCCGGCGGCGTGAAGGTGGTCAAGGGCGCGGACGCGGCGAAGGAAGCCGCGACCGAGCTGATGGGCAAGACGCTCGTGACCCCGCAGACCGGCGCCGAGGGCAAGGTGGTCCAGCGGCTCTACGTCGAGCAGGGTCTCGACATCGCCCGTGAGATCTATCTGGCGATGACCATCGACCGCGAGAAGCGGCGCCCGGTGATCATGTGCTCGTCCGAGGGTGGCGTGGACATCGAAGAGGTCGCCGAGAAGCACCCGGAGAAAATCTTCAAGGTGTGGGTCGACCCGGCCGTGGGCCTGATGCCCTACCAGACGCGCCAGCTCGCCTTCGGCCTCGGCCTCGAGGGCAAGGCCCAGATGAAGGGCTTCGGCAAGCTCGTGGGCGCCCTCGCGAAGCTCTTCATCGAAGAGGACTGCTCCATCGCAGAGATCAACCCGCTGGTGGTCACCGGCGGCGACGAGGTCGTCGCGCTCGACGCGAAGATCAACTTCGACTCCAACGGCAGCTTCCGCCACAAGGACTGGGAAGAGCTCGAGGACGCCTCGGAGACCGCCGACACCGAGCGCCGCGCGCAGGACGCAGGGCTCAGCTACATCCAGCTCGACGGCAACATCGGCTGCCTGGTCAACGGCGCGGGTCTCGCGATGTCGACCATGGACACCATCCAGCACTTCGGTGGCCAGCCGGCGAACTTCCTCGACGTGGGCGGCGGGGCGACGCAGGAGGCGGTGACCACCGCCTTCGAGATCATCCTGACGAGCGAGGAAGTGCAGGGCATCTTCGTGAACATCTTCGGCGGGATCATGCAGTGCGACATCATCGCGAACGGCGTGGTCGAAGCGACGAAGAAGCTGGGGCTGAAGGTCCCGCTGGTCGTGCGCCTCGCTGGCACCAACGTCGAGAAGGGCAAGGCCATCCTGGAGGCCACCGACCTCGACATCACCCCGGCCGACTCCATGGCCGAAGGCGCCAAGAAGATCGTGGAGCTCGCGGCAGCGCGGGCCAACGGCTGAACGAATAGAGAAGAGAGAAGAGAACAGACATGGCCATCCTCGTCGATTCGAACACCAAGCTCATCGTTCAGGGCATCACCGGCTCCGCGGGCACGTTCCACGCGGGCCAATGCATGGACTACGGAACCCAGCTCGTCGCCGGCGTGACCCCCGGTCGCGGCGGACAGACCTGGAAGAACCCCTCCGGCAAGGGCGAAGCCCCGGTCTACGACACCGTCGCCGAAGCCAAGGAGAAGACGGGCGCGAACACGTCGGTCATCTTCGTGCCCCCGCCCTTTGCCGCGGACGCGATCCTCGAAGCCGTCGACGCCGAGCTCGATCTCGTCGTCGTCATCACCGAGGGCATCCCGGTCGTCGACATGCTCAAGGTCCGCCGCGTGCTGGACTCGCAGAGCAAGACCCGGGTCATCGGTCCGAACTGCCCGGGCGTCATCACGCCCGACCAGTGCAAGATCGGCATCATGCCCGGCCACATCCACAAGCCGGGCAACGTCGGCGTGGTCAGCAAGTCGGGCACGCTGACCTACGAGGCGGTCGGTCAGCTGACCGCTCTCGGCCTCGGCCAGACCACCGCCCTCGGCATCGGCGGCGACCCGATCAACGGCACCGGCTTCATCGAAATCCTGGAGATGTTCCAGGCGGACGACGCCACCGAGGGCGTCATCCTGATCGGTGAGATCGGTGGCGCGGCCGAGGAAGAAGCCGCCGCCTGGATCAAGGACCACTTCACCAAGCCCGTGGCCGGTTTCATCGCCGGCCGCACCGCCCCTCCCGGCAAGCGCATGGGCCACGCCGGCGCCATCGTCAGCGGCGGCAAGGGCACGGCGAAGGCGAAGATCGAGGCGCTCGAGGACGCCGGCGTGAAGGTCGCGCCGACTCCGTCCGACATGGGCACCACGATGAAGGAGCTCCTCGGCGGCTGAGCCCTTGGCCGGTGATCGCATCGCGGAGGCCTCTGGCTCACAGGAGCCCGAGGCCTCCGGCGCGTCGGCGCCGCCACCCGACCAAGCGGCTCGGCCGCGGACCCCGCCGGCGCTGCGGGAGGAGCCGCTCGAGGTCGGGCGCGCATTCTCGGATGCCCTGAGGGCCCTTCGCCGATACCCTTCGCTTGTGCTGGGGGCGATGGCGGTGCTCCTGCCCGCCGGAGTCCTCCAGTTCGCTCCCGTCCTCGAGCTGGGCATCAGCTGGCACACGGCCGGTCGGATCGGAACGAACGACTCCTTCTGGCCCGAGCTGGTGCTCAACACGGTCGCGAGCGCCGTCGTGCTGGCCGCTGGGGTAGGAGCGCTGAGGGGCCGGGTGGGATGGGGGCCGGCGCTCATGCGCTTGCCCGTACTCCTCTTCCGGGTGGTCGCGATCGAGCTTTGCGTCGTCGTCGGCGTGCTCGCTGGGGCGCTGCTGCTGATCGTGCCCGGAATCATCGTGCTCGTCGCGTTCTCCCTGGCGGAGCCGTTGGCCGCGGTCGATGGCCTGGGGGTGCTCGACTCGCTGGAGCATTCGTGGATGTTGAGCCGTGGCCATCGCTGGCGTCTCTTCGCGGTGATGCTCGGGCTCCTCGTGGGCTATGGCCTCGGCGCGCTTGTCTTCGCGACCATCAGCGTGGGCGCCGGCTTCATGAACATGTCCGCGGAGGGATGGGTGGCGATGCAGGCGGTGTGCACGGTCGGCTACATCTTCGTGGATGCCTTCTACCTCGTCTTCTCGACGCTGGTCTTCCTGGCGTTCCACGCTCAGCTCAAAGAGCCATCCGCACCGGTCGATGCTGTAGCGGTGGCGGAGGTCTTCGCCTGATGGGCTGCATCTTCTGCTCGATCGTGGAGGGGCGCGCGGAGGCGAGCGTGGTGCTCGACGATGGCGACTACCTCGCCTTCATGGACATCTATCCCTTCCGGCCGGGGCACGTGCTGGTGATCCCCAAGCGGCACGCGCAGTTCGTCGGTGAGCTCGAGCCGGAGGAGCAGGCGCGGCTCTTCACGACCGGAGCCCGGGTCGCCGCGGCGCTTCGCGCGTCGCCGGTGCCGAGCGGCGACGTGCACTTCCTGATCAACGACGGGCCCATGGCGAACCAGACGGTGCCGCACGTTCATCTGCACGTGCTCCCGCGCCGACGGGGTGATCTGCCGAGGGTCTTGGCGGCGCTCTTCAAGCGACCGGCGGTCGCGCTCCTCGGCCAAGCGCCGCGGGCCGCGCTCGACCAGCAGGCGGCGGCCATCGCCGGGGTGCTCCGCTGAGGTCTGATACCCTCGGGTGGTGGCCGTCGACGTGCTGCTGGTCGAGGATGACGCGCTCCTCCTGGAGACCACCGAACGCTTTCTGGGCGCGCACGGGCTCTCGGTGGCGACCTGCCCGAGCCCCTTCGGGGTCGGCTCGGCGCTCGCCGAGCATCAACCGCGGCTCGTCGTGCTCGACCTGATGATGCCCGCGCTCAGCGGCGACCGGATCGTCGAGCATGCGTCGGAGCTAGGCCTCGAGGGCGACAGGCTGCTGATCTACTCGGCGCTCGACGAGCAGCGGGTCCGTGCGGTGGCGGCGAAGCTCCCGGGCGCGCGCTACCTGGTCAAGGGCGGTGGCTTCTTCGAGCTGCTGGCCATGGTCCGGCTGATGCTCGGTCGACGATGAGGGGTCGATCGCGTCCACTATGGGCCCTCCTGCTCGCCTGTACCTCTAGCGGCCAGCAGGGGACGCTCCGGATCGATCGGATCACCGACCTCGGGGCCGATCTCGGCATCGCGACTTCGCCGACTGCGGGTCCGGATGCCCGGACGTGACCGCCAGCTGCTTGGCGTGAAAGCGCTCAGCGGCTGAGCTTCGGGTCGTCGGTGGCCAGCAGGTTGCCGTCGCTCATGGCGCCGACCCGGAGCAGCTTGCCGACGTCGCGGTAGCCCTGGCCGCGCTGGCTCGGGTCGTTCTCCCAGGTGCCGGAGCCGGCCACGGTGACCTTCTCGCCCGCCTCGAGCGCGCCCTCGCGGTAGTCGAGGGTCTTGCCGAAGACGATGCCGCGGGTGCTGATGCCCCGCTCGTGCAGGAAAGACTCGAGGTAGGGGCTCGGCCCGCCGAGGATGCCGGAGCCGCCCTTGCGGTCGAAGTCGAGGGCGAGCTCGACGAGGGTGCCGTCGACGATGGCGCGGCCCGTTCCGTCTTCGAGGACGAAGTCGCGAGAGTCGCTCTCCTCGACGATGGTCACCCAGCGCTTGTTCTTGCCCGAGCCGCGGCGCTCGCGGACGACGACACGCCAAGCGGCGCAGAGGCGGCCCGAGAGCGGCGCCTCGAGCGGGGCCGAATCACCGAGATAGGCGAGCTGACCGCTCACCCGCACGTCCTGAAGCTCCGGTGTGTCCCCGATGGAGCTCAGCGGGAGCGTCTGGATGCGCCGTTTGAGCCTCTGCTCCCGGCCGAAGAACCAGCGCGCGCCGGCGAAGGCGACGAGGGTGCCCACGGCGATGACCGGCAGGACGAAGGGTTCCACCGCGGAAGGCTCCCGAAGACGAGCCCTCGGCGCAAGCGCTCAGCGCGGCTCACCGGCGTGGACCGTGAGCCAACCGATGGATCGGCGGGGGCTGCCGCGCTATACGGCCAGCCACCGTTTCCGGGCCCACGGCCCCAAGCTCAGAGGAGCCAGATTTTCATGAAAGACCCCGTTCGCGTCGCCATCACCGGAGCCGCTGGCCAGATCGGCTACAGCCTGCTCTTCCGCATCGCCGCCGGCGACATGCTCGGCAAGGACCAGCCGGTCATCCTGCACCTCGTCGACATCCCGCCGTCCATGAAGGCGGTCGAGGGCGTGATGATGGAGCTCGACGACTGCGCGTTCCCGCTCCTCGCGGGGATGGAGGCCTCGGACGACCCGATGAAGGGCTTCGACGACATCTCCGTGGCCGTGCTCGTGGGCGCCATGCCCCGTGGCCCCGGGATGCTCCGCAAGGATCTGCTCCGGAAGAACGGCCCGATCTTCGACGGTCAGGGCAAGGCGCTCAACGACAAGGCCAAGCGCGACGTGAAGGTCTGCGTGGTCGGCAACCCGGCGAACACCAACTGCTACATCGCGATGAAGAACGCGCCGGACCTCGACAAGAGCTGCTTCAGCGCGCTCGTGCGTCTCGACCAGAACCGGGCGATGAGCCAGATCGCGAAGAAGACCGGCAAGCCGGCCAGCGCCATCAAGAAGATGGCCATCTGGGGCAACCACTCGGCGACCCAGTACCCGGACGCCTATCACGCGACCATCGACGGCAAGTCGGTCGCCGAGATCGTCGGCGACGACAAGTGGATCGCCGACGAGTTCATCCCGACCGTGCAGCAGCGCGGCAAGGCCATCATCGAGGCGCGG
>JGI12210J13797_10311633_pt1 | contig 11490 bp, 9 predicted proteins | sample ElkSlonscriptome_3_FD_13797 | JGI IMG/M metagenome (IMG submission 13797) | reverse complement strand
TTTCAATGTTCTGAACGTATCCGGTCGTATCCGCGTATACGGCTCGGACGTCCTCGGTCGGCAATGTCACCGCAAAGTCCGCAAGGCCCTCGCCTTCATCGGTCGACGTTTCGTGACCAATTCTGGAAGGGTACAGGGCCTCGATCCGGTTACTGAGCTCTCGGCCGGCACGCGCGATCATTTTCGATATATGGATGCTCTCTGGAATGTGATGAATGAAGTAGATCAGTACGCCGAGGCTCGCGAGTGCCATCACAAGCCCTCCCAGAACGGCGAAATTCGGAACAAAGACGCCGGTGGCCGAGAGATCGTCACTACCGCGCACTGTTCTTAGAACGAGAAGGCAATACAGGAACGTCGCGACGAAGGTTCCAAAGGTGATCTGGTTGCCACGATCGTTCATGAAGTTGGTCATGAGACGCGGTCCGAACTGAGCCGACGAATTCGCCACGGCGGCAATGGTGATTGAAAACGTGACGCCGGCGACGGTGATCATCGAACCCGCAGTTGTCTGCAACAAGGCGCGGGCACCGGATGGCTGGTTGGCGTACAGCCACGGGATCCGTTCCAGCCAAGAAACACCCTCGAGCCGATCCAGCGCAACCATGACAATCGACATCGCGACGGCGCCAAGAGTCATGAGCATGGGAATAAACCAATAGCTCTGGCGAATGTATTCGGCGGTTTTCCAGATCCATGCGCGCACTGTGTGTTCCGCCTCCCCATCGACTGCGACAGCCGTTTATTGGAATTGTTAAAAACCGCCGACAGCTTAACCCATACAGATGGCGGCGCGCATCACTTCTTGATTTTACACGCTTCGTTGATCGGGCCCACACAGGGGCTGCCTCCGCTTGGGCCGAGTTCAGCCAACGAGATCAGGCGGTCGAGTGCCAACCGGTTCGAAAACAAGACTCACCTCGCATAGTGAGGTCGTGACATTGTGCTTGCTAAGAGTAACCGCTTGGCGGCGTGTCTAAGGCGGGAAGCCTAGCGGCGGATGATGAATGTTTGTCGGATTTAGAACAACCACTAGCGTAAGTTCCCGCTAGTATGCTCAACGACGGTGTCAGTTTGAGTTGTTCTGGGAGTTTGGTAAGGAGTGGGACCATTGGGGCACGCACATTCTTCGCGTAAGGCAAACATGTTACAAAAGCTGGAGGCTTCGCTTCCGTCGCTCCATGAGCGTCCGAAGAGTGACATAGACATCGCCCGATCGGCTTCCATGCAACCGATCACGGCGCTGGCCGGGGACCGGCTCGGCATACCGCCGGAAGCCCTCGAGCCTTTCGGACACTTTAAGGCCAAGGTTTCCCTGCCGTATATCCAGTCGCTCGCCGACCAGCCCGATGGTCGGCTCATCCTGGTCACCGCCGTGACCCCGACACCGGCTGGCGAAGGAAAGACCACCACCACCGTGGGGCTCGGGGACGCGCTCAACCGGATCGGCAGAAAAACAATGATCTGCCTACGCGAGCCGTCGCTCGGCCCATGCTTTGGGATGAAGGGCGGCGCCGCCGGTGGGGGTTATGCGCAAGTGGTCCCCATGACCGACATTAACCTGCACTTCACCGGCGATTTTCACGCCATCGGCGCCGCGAACAATCTTCTGGCGGCCATGATCGACAATCACATTTACTGGGGAAACGCCCTGGGCATTGACGAGCGCCGGATCACCTGGCGTCGCGTCGTCGACATGAATGACCGCGCGCTTCGCAGTGTCGTGTGTAGCCTTGGAGGCGTATCCAACGGCTATCCGCGCCAGGAGGGCTTCGACATCACCGTCGCCTCGGAGGTCATGGCGATCTTCTGTCTCGCGACCGACCTCGGCGATCTTGGCCATCGCCTGGGTAATATTATCGTCGCCCACACCTTCGACCGCAAACCGGTGTTCGCCAAGGACCTGGCCGCTCACGGCGCGATGACCGCGCTGCTTAAGGATGCGTTCATGCCGAACCTGGTGCAAACGCTGGAAAACAACATGGCCTTCGTGCACGGCGGTCCTTTCGGTAATATCGCACATGGATGCAACTCGGTGCTGTCCACCAAGGCAGCCCTGAAGCTCGCCGACTATGTGGTCACCGAAGCCGGGTTCGGCGCCGACCTCGGCGCGGAAAAGTTCTTCGACATCAAGTGCCGCAAGGCAGGTTTGAAACCCGACATGACGGTCCTTGTCGCGACGGTGCGGGCGCTGAAGATGCACGGCGGGCTGGCCAAGGACAAGCTGAGTAAAGAGAACATGGCCGCCCTGGTCAAGGGAGCGGAGAACCTGAGCCGCCACGTCGAGAACGTGCGCAGCTTCGGCCTTCCGGTGATTGTTGCCGTCAACCGGTTCAGCACCGACACCGCAGCGGAAATAGACCTGTTGCGGCAGGTGTGCGCCGAAATGCATGTGGAGGCGGTGGTCGCCGATCACTGGGCCGCTGGCGGCGCCGGTGCCGAGGACCTGGCCGAAGCGGTGGTTCGCGGCATCGATGAGAACGGCGCCGATTTCCGGTGCCTGTACGACGACGATATGCCGTTGTGGGAAAAGGTTCGGACGGTGGCGCAGCGCATGTACGGCGCCCAGGGGATCATCGCTGACAAGAAAATCCGAACGCAATTCGCCGACTTGCAGAACGGCGGGTTTGGCCACTATCCGGTCTGCATCGCCAAAACCCAGTACAGCTTCTCAACCGACCCAAACCTGCGGGGCGCGCCGAGCAATCACGTGGTCCCGGTCCGCGAGATCCGGCTTTCGGGCGGGGCCGAGTTTCTCGTCGTCATTTGCGGCGATATTATGACCCTCCCGGGCCTGCCAAGAACACCTTCAGCCAACGGCATCGGTGTCGATGAAAACGGTGAAATTTATGGAATCTTTTAATGCAAAGGCGCAGACAAAGCAGAATAGGCGCAGACAATTTACTTTGTCATTTTTTCGTCATATTGTATGCTGTCAGGAAATGTGATCGTGAATTGCTCAGGGAGGCAAAAACTCATGATCAACAGTCCCGCCGGGGGGGAGCCGACATGCATCGGGTTCTTTCTGGTGCCGGGATTTTCCATGATCGCTTTTTCGGCGGCGGTGGAACCTCTGCGTCTCGCCAACAGGGTTGCAGGGCGCAAGATCTATACGTGGGAGTGTTACTCCGCTGACGGCGAAGCGGTGGAGGCCAGCAATGGCTTCGCCACTATGGCGCATGGCGCCATCGGCGACATCCGTACCGTGCCGGCGCTCATTGTCTGCGGCGGGATTGGTGCCGAGCATTACCAAAACGCGGCTCTTTACGCCAAACTTCGACGATTGGCTTCACATGGAAGCGTTGTCGGCGCGGTATGTACCGGCGCGTACATTCTCGCCAAGGCCGGACTCCTGGATGGGTATCGCTGCACCATTCACTGGGAAAATCTTGATGGCTTTCGCGAGGAGTTTCCCGACCTGGACGTCGTTTCCGAACTCTACGAGATCGATAGCAACCGGTTTACCTGCTCGGGCGGAACCGCGGCCATCGATATGATGCTCAATTTCATCGCCCTGCACCTCGGCCACGACATCGCCGCCACCGTCGCCGACCAGCTCATCCACCACCGCATCCGCAGCGGCTTCGAGGGGCAACGCATGGAGTTGCGCGCCCGGCTCAACATCACCAACGCCAAGCTTCTCGAGGCGATCGAAGAGATGGAGAACACGCTCGAGGAGCCCAAGAGCTGCGCAGAGCTCGCCCGCAGCGTCGGGCTTTCGCCGCGCCAGTTGGAACGCTTGTTCAGCAAGTACCTCAACCGCTCGCCGACGCGCTATTACTTGGGACTGCGGCTCGATCGGGCGCGTTTCTTGCTGCTGCAGACAAGTCTATCCATTCTCAACGTGGCTCTCGCCTGCGGGTTTGTCTCGGCTTCCCATTTCTCCAAGTGCTACCGCGAATACTTCGGCTGGACGCCAAGCGACGAAAGGCGATCCTCGAATCCCGCTCTGGATGATGGCGCCTTCGCTCCGCTCGCTATATCGGGAGAGCATGGGCAAACGCCGGCGCTTGGCGATCCCAAAATCGGCGTAGAATCCGAACTCGAGCCCACGCGGCATTAACCTCCGCGAGCCCCTTATTGTGCCGAGACCGATCGGCGGCGGCGCTGTTTTCTGGCGGGCGCGGTCGGATTTGCCAATGATGACGTCGGGCTTTGCGGCAACGGCACCTCGGCCGCGAGATTGGGGAACGGGCGCGTTTTGTGAGGGATCGCCATGGCCTCGACGAAGTGGGCTTGAAAGGCCGGCTCCACGGCGGTCTCTACTTTTTCGATCCGCCGCACCAACGCTTCGATCTCGGGACGCGCGGCTTTGTTGACGAGAGCGATACGGGCACCGGTGCCGGCGGCGTTGCCGGCCGACGAAACATAAGCCAGATCGCAATCGGGGATCATGCCCAGAACCATGGCGTGCTTGACGTCGATGTGACTGCCGAAGGCACCGGCCAGCACCACGCGGTCCACCGTGTCCACACCCAGGCGATCCATCAATAATCGCGCACCGGCATAGAGCGCCGCCTTGGCCAACTGAATGGCGCGGACGTCGCCTTGGGTAATGCCGATAGAAGGAGGGCCATCGTACAGTCGGTAAGAGAAGGTGCGGCCATCGGCGCTCACGCGATCGCTTCTGGAAGTCAGCGCGCCATCGATCAGCCCGTCGGCCGTGATGATCCCGGCAAGGAACATCTCGGCAATGGCCTCGATGATACCGGAACCGCAAATGCCGCCGACGCCGATCCCCGCGATGCTCTCGGCAAACCCCTCCTGGTCCGACCAAAGCTCCGAGCCGATTACCCGGAACCGCGGCTCCAGAGTGGCGGGATCGATGCGCACGCGTTCAACGGCCCCTGGCGCGGCGCGCTGGCCGGCGCTGATCTGGGCGCCCTCGAAGGCGGGTCCCGTTGGACTTGACGCGGCAAGCAAGCGATCGCGGTTGCCCAGCAGTATTTCGGCGTTGGTGCCCACGTCCACCACCAGCGAGATCTCGTCGAGCAGATGCGGTCCCTCCGACAGCAGCACGGCCGCGGTATCGGCGCCCACGTGACCGGCAATACAGGGCAGTATGTAGGTCCGTGCGCAGGGGTGGAGGTGGAACCCGATGTCGCGGGCGGGAAGGTCAAGACCGTGATCGACGGCAAGGGCAAATGGCGCGCCGCCCAGTTCCGTCGGGTCGATCCCCAAAACCAGATGGTGCATGATCGGATTGCCAACGAGAGTGACTTCCAGGATATCATCGGTGACGATGCCGGCCTCGGCGGCCACCGCGACCGCGAGGTCGTTGAGGGCGGCGCGAACCAGCGCGGTCAGCTCCCTGTCGCCGCCCGGGTTCATCATGATGTAGGACACCCGGCTCATCAAATCCTCGCCGAGCCGTATCTGCGGGTTCATGGCACCGGCCGCGCCGACGACGTCGCCGGTTTCGAGATTGCACAGATGCGCGGCGATGGTTGTCGAGCCCACATCGATGGCAAGGCCATGGACTGTGTCGCGAAAGCCGGGCCAGATCGCCAGCAGTTGGCGGCCGTTACGAACGGCGACCGTCACCGACCAGTCTCCCTTGCGCAAAGCGGCTTGAACGGTGCGCGGCAGCAGCGGGTCAAAGACCAGGTCGGTCAGCCCCCATTGTTCCTCAAGTGCCCGCTCCAGCCTGCGCAGATCCGACGATGGATCGTGCATGTCCGGCCGCTCCACCTCCACGTAGTGGAGCTTGATGACCGGATCGGTGGCGATCTCGCGCACTTCGGCGCGTTTGCGCACCACCTGTCGGTGAACCTGACTTTCGTGCGGTACGTCGACAACCAGGTCGCCCAGGATCCGGGTCTGGCAGGATAGCCGCCGGCCGGTCGCTAGGCCGCGCTTGGCCGCATAGTGCGCTTCCGCCTCGCCAACTCCCGAGACGTGCTCTGCGCGTGAGACGATGTTGTGCTTTGCAAACACGCCTTTCGATACGGTCACCTGACAGCGGCCGCAAATGGATCGGCCACCGCATACTGAGTCCACGTCGACACCCAGGGAGCGGGCGGCCTGAAGCAGCGGCGTGCCCACCGCAAACTGACCGCGCCGGCCGGATGGTGTGAAAATGACGGACGCCTCGCCATCCCCTGCCGGGTCGGCTTCCGGAGAGTGTTTCTCTTCAGGCACTTGGCCGGCCCTCGCGCCGGCGCCGCCGGCGTCCCCCCCCGGCACCGGCGGCTTCGCTCTCGGCCGCCGGTTCGCGGAACCGTTTGATCCAGCTCTGACAGTTGGGATCGTGACCCATGACCACGTTGGCGCCAATAACACCGGTCATTTCCGGTTCGTGCAAGGGATTAGTGATGGCCGAGGTCATGCCTGCGCCGATGATCATGGGAAGAAAACAGGAATTGAGACCATGGCGGTTGGGCAGTCCGAAGCTGAAGTTGGAAGCGCCGCACGTGGTATTTACCTGGAGTTCCTCGCGCAGACGGCGGATCAAATGCAGCGCCATGAGCCCGGCGTCGTTGAGCGCGCCCACCGGCATGATCAAGGGGTCGATCACCACATCGGACTTGGAGATGCCAAAGTCCTGCGCGCGTTCGACAATCTTCTTCGCCACTTCGAAACGGACATCGGGGTCTTCGGATATGCCGGTCTCGTCGTTGGAAATTCCGACCACGGCGGCGCCGTACTTCTTCACCAGCGGCAACACCGTTTCCAGCCGGTCCTCCTCGGCGGTCACCGAGTTGACCAGGGCCTTGCCCTGATAGACCTCCAATCCGGCCTCCAGCGCGGCAACGATGGACGAATCGACGGAAAGCGGAACATCAGTGATCGACTGCACGAGCTGGATCGACTCGGCGAGGATTCTCGGTTCGTCGGCCATGGGGATGCCGGCGTTGACGTCGAGCATGTGGGCTCCGGCCGCCACCTGGGCTCGGGCGTCGGCTTCCACACGGCTGTAGTCACCCACCGCCATCTCCGCGGCCAGAAGCTTTCGTCCCGTCGGATTGATCCGCTCTCCGATGATGACGAAAGGCCGGTTGAACCCGATGACGACCTCGCGGGTGGCCGACGAGACGATGGTTTCGGTCATTGCTGAAATCTCCCCTGATGATGCACTGTTTCGCCGCCGGCTGCTTTCACGACAACGTCGGGGCCCATTTGGCGTGGGCCGGTCTCATTCGACGCTTGCTCGATGGTTTCGTCGCGCAACCGCTTCCACGGTTTTCGCCCCCGCAGTACGCCAGACTCGCTGATGATTTCGGCAACCCGTTCTTCTTGCCGATAGGCCATGACATGAACACCGCATACGCCCGGAATTTCCCGGATTTCCTGGATTGTCTCGATACACAGCCTTTTCCCCTCGAGAGATTGTTTGGCTGCGCCCTCGAGGCGGGTGATGACAGGGTCGGGAATATGAACGCCCGGCACATTACTCCGGATCCAGCGCGCCGCGCCGGCGGATCGGAGCGGACCAATGCCCACGATGATGAAGCATTTCTCGTGAAGCCCCATGTCGCGGACACGATCCATGTACGCCCGAAACATGGGTACGTCGAAGCAGTACTGGGTTTGAACGAACTGGGCGCCGGCCGCGATTTTCTTGGCCAGTCTCAGCGGTCTGAAATCATGGGGCGGCGCGAACGGATTGGCGGCGGCACCGAGAAAAACCTTTGGCGGTGTGGTGATGGCGCGGCCCGACAGGAACCGTGACTGATCGCGCATGGTGCGGATGGTCTCGAGTAGCGACATGCAGTCCAGGTCGAATACCGGCTTCGCTTGCGGCTGATCGCCCGCTTGAACCCCGTCGCCCGTCAGACAAAGGATGTTGCAAACCCCCATGGCGGCGGCGCCTAGAACGTTGCCCTGGATGGCGATCCGGTTGTGATCGCGACACGAGATTTGCATAACCGGCGCATATCCAACCCGCGTCAACAAGGCGCAGGCGCCGACGCTGGACATATGACAATTGGCGCCGGACCCGTCGGTGGCGTTGATGGCGTCGACCCAGCCGTCGAACACGCGAGCCCGCTCGGTAACCTCCTCAGGATCGGTAGAGTCCGGAGGGTCCAGCTCGGCGGTGACGGCGAACTCGCCGGCGCGCAACACCCGCTCGAGCCGGCCGCGGGAAGAATGTCCCGGCAGTTCGGGCAGCGGGTCGCCGGGGGCAGCGAACTCATTGCCCTTCATGGCCCCGGCTTTCTCTGGCGGCGGCGGCTTCACTGGTCGCCCGCAACCAAGCCGATGTGCCGCGAATGCTGTGGTCGACGGGTTTCTGCACATCATTGATCAGATCGCCGTTGACCATTTTCCGGCTTCCCGTCCAGGCCTCCGCCCAGACACAGGGCATGTCGGGTTCAACCTCGCAATTTCCGTCGGCGCGCACGCCGCCGCACGGGCCATTGCGCATGCCCTTGGGGCAATTCATCGGACAGGACATGCCGGTGGACGTAAGCAGGCATTCCCCGCACATGCGGCAGTCGAACATGAACCCCTTGATGGCCCGCTCCACTGGGATCATCGGTTTCTCTACCCGATGATAGCCAATGGCCCGCCACAGCCAATGCAGCCGCACGAGCGCCCCGGCGAATATCCCGTACAGGTGTTCCAAGAGACGGGCATGACGCACCGACCACCGTCGCACCGAAAACCGATTTGCGGATCTGCGGACATAACCGGTCCCGGCCGGTTCATAAGCGGAGGGCACCGGCATATTAGGTTTCCTCCCGGCCGCCGGCCCTCACCAGACGGCCTAGCCGCTCGTCATCGTATTCGGCAGCTAGGCGCAAGATCGCAGCTTCGGCTTCGGTTTCGATGTCGTCGCCACACGGGCTCGGCTCACCCCGCCGCCAATCGGCCAGGTAGGCATCGCTGCCGTGAGCGCCGGCGCGCATAGCCGCCCGATCGATGGCCTCTGGGAAGCGGGATGTGAGTTGCCGTTTTGCGTTTTTTCGGCCGGCCGCGACGATGACCTGAGCCGGAATATCACGCCAGTAGACGATCGTGAGCTTCGCCAACGTTTTCCTCCTCAGGGGAGTCCGAACCAAGAAACCGGGCGAGACCCTGCAGACCGGTGAAGCGGCGCTCATAGGCCAGACCCAAGCGCAGCGCTGCCGCCTTCGCTTCCAGGTCGAGGGCAGTGTCGTCCACCTGAGCGAGATAGACCAGCCGTCGGTAGTTGCCGAAGTAGTCGCCGAGAAGCTGGGGAAAGCGATCGAGGCCGAGGCCCTTGATGATCAGACGATCGAAGTGGCGCACCAGATAGTCGGTCAGGAAAAAGGTCCCTGGCTCGCGCTCGGTCAGCGCGGCGAAATCGGTTGCACCGGCGTAGAACTCGTAGCAATGCGCCCCCTGGATCCGCTCGACACCCTCTTCCTCAAGCACGGCGTCGAGCTTTCCGCCGGTTCCGCAATCGCCATAGAGCACCAGGATATGATCATACTGGCCTTTCGCCGCTTGGATCTTGCCGCGCACGGCCTCGGGAATCTTGGCTGGGCGATTATGGAGGTCGGCCGGCAGGCACGATAGCTCCATTTGGCTCCAGCCGTGAGCCCGTTTCAACGACACCATCTCCTGCGCGAGAGCGCCGCACCCGATGAGCAAGGTTCGTGGCGGAGCGGGCCGATAACGGGTCATCCGGTGGCTGCCAACGCCTCTGCCGAACCTTGACGCCGAGCCATGAAGAATTTTGCCGTCTCCACGGCGATGGCCGCGTCGCGGCAGTAGGCATCGGCACCGACGCTGGCGGCGAACTCCTCATTCAGCGGAGCGCCGCCCACCAAAACGATATAGTCGGAGCGGATGCCTTTTTCGACCATGGCGTCCACAACCACCTTCATGTACGGCATGGTGGTGGTGAGCAAGGCCGACATGCCGAGAATATCGGGCTGGTGTTCCTCGAGCGCCGCGAGGTAGTTCTCGACGGGATTGTTAATCCCCATGTCGATGACCTCGAAGCCGGCGCCTTCCATCATCATGATGACCAGGTTCTTACCAATGTCGTGGATGTCGCCCTTGACCGTGCCGATGACCATCTTGCCCATCTTCGGTGCGCCGGTCTCGGCCAGAAGCGGCTTAAGGATGCCCATCCCGGCCTTCATGGAGTTGGCCGACATCAGCACCTCGGGTACGAACAGGATACCGTCGCGGAAATCGATTCCGACGATCCGCATGCCTTCCACCAGCGCCTTGGTCAGCACGTCGTAAGGCTGCCAGCCTCGTTCTAGAAGGATCCTTGTTCCCTGCTCGATCTCTTCGGCGAGACCGTCGTACAGATCGTCATGCATCTGCTCGACGAGTTCGTCGTCGCTCAGGGATTCGAGATCAACATCTTCGTCTTCTTGCATTTCCGGACCTCCGCACAAAGCCATGTTATGACCTTAGAACTAAGAGTAATCCGGATTTCGCATCCTTCTGTCGTCCTTCGGACGACCATTATGCCGTTTACGACAACCTCTGCATACGATCCCTCTCCGCGCGAGGAATACACCACGTAATGACGCGGCCTATTCCTCGCACGCAATCGAGAGAGTGTACTCGCCCGATCAGCCTCGATCAGCGCGAGCGCGGCTCCGACATCAGGCCCTTAACCAAAGCGACGCAGCCGAGCAGCAACACAAGAGCGAAGGGAAGGCCGGTGGACACCGCCGCCGCCTGCACCGAACTCAGGCCGCCTCCGAGAAGCAGGGCGATCGCCACCAGACCCTCGAAGCTGGCCCAGAAGACGCGCTGAGAGACCGGTGCGTCCACCTTGCCGCCCGCCGTGATGGTGTCGATTACGAGCGAACCGGAGTCCGACGAGGTAACGAAAAACACGATCACCAGCACGATGCCGACAAACGAGGTAATCGCCGACAGCGGCATATTGTTGAGCATTGTAAACAGCTTCAACTCCAGCGGCGCGTCGGCAATGGCCTGATAGCCCTCGTTGAACATACTGATGGCAGTATCACCGAACGCCGTCATCCATAACACCGAAACAATGGATGGAATGATTAGAACGCAGAGAATGAACTCGCGCACCGTCCGGCCGCGGCTGACCCGCGCGATGAACATGCCGACGAATGGCGACCAGGAGATCCACCACGCCCAGTAGAACGACGTCCAGCCCTGGCTGAAGTTCGCATCGTCGCGCCCGAACGGATTGGCGAGCGACGGCAGATACTCGGCATAGGCGACGAGATTGTGGAAAAAGCCGGTCAGGATCGCGAGCGTCGGCCCGACGGCAATGAGGAAGATCACCAGCAACGCGGCGAGAACCATGTTGATCTCGGACAGCCGCTTGACACCGGCATCGAGCCCGGCAACCACCGAAATCAAAGCTACGCCAGTGATGCTTATGACCAGCAAGACCTTGGAAAGGTCGGTATTCGGTATGCCGAATAGGAAGTTGAGCCCGGCGGTCGCCTGCTCGGCGCCGAATCCAAGCGACGTCGCCAACCCGAACAGCGTGGCGAAAACGGCGAGCGTATCGATGATATGGCCGGTCCAGCCCCACACCCGCTCGCCGAAAATCGGGTAGAAAATTGAGCG
>JGI12210J13797_10136876_pt1 | contig 11490 bp, 10 predicted proteins | sample ElkSlonscriptome_3_FD_13797 | JGI IMG/M metagenome (IMG submission 13797) | reverse complement strand
CCCCCGCCGTAGGCGGTCTCCAGCTTGGTCACAGCGCACGGTTTCTCGTGCGTCGCGCTGTTCATCTATCGCAAGCATCATCGGCGGCGCGGCAGGCCTTGTCTGATGCTACACTTTGACAACTTCCTGTCCAGGTCTGCCACCATGGAAGTCGTCACCTACTCACAGGCCCGCAACGCGCTGAAATCCGTTCTCGACTCCGTCGTCCAGGATTCGGATGTGTCGATCATCAGCCGCCGGGACGCGGGGGGAGATGCGGTTGTGATGTCTCTCGATCACTACAACAGCCTGATGGAAACCCTGCACCTGCTGCCGACACCCGCCAACGCCGAGGCCATGGCGCGTGCGATTCGGCAGGATCGGGCAGCAGAGGCTCACCGACGGCCGCTTCGGGACACGCACGGTACCTCGATTGCTTGACGGCGCCAAATGGTTACAGATGAGTCAAGTTTTATGGTGACCACGAGCGTGCCTATCGGAGGGCCGAGCGCCAAGGGCCTGGGGTCGATATTGCGGGAGAGCGTTGTTCCGCGGCCCTCGGCGCTTGGCCCACTCAGCGCAACGCATGGGTTTAGCAACGCAGCGCCGTCAACTCGTCGGTCTGAGGCGAGGCCTCGCTAGAGATGCGGGCTATCGCCTTTGTCCCGGACGCCTGGGATGCCTCCCTGTACTGGCAACAGCAAGACCGCAACACACTCAAACGCATCAACACCTTGATTACCGACGCGGCGCGCGAGCCATTCGATGGGATCGGCAAGCCCGAGCCGCTGCGCGGAGACTTGTCGGGCTATTGGTCGCGGCGCATCGACGACACCCATCGTCTTGTCTATCGAGCGACCGATACCGAGCTAATCATCATCGCCTGTCGTTTCCGTTACGACGGCTAAGCTCGCGAGAGGGAACGGGGCTTGACCTTTGCCTTGGCAAAAGCCAGCCCATTCTGTCTCCCTATCCCGCTGTCAGGCATAGAAGCGATCCGACACCTTTTCCGCTAGCCGCTTTCCCCTGGCATGGTTTCTCGCGGACATGAACATCTCCCTGCTCACCGTACTCATAGCCGTCAGTCACGAGCAGTTGCCCAGCGTGATCCTTTTCCGTTCTTGCCGATGTCTTTGGCGAAATTGAATAGGCCCATCATGTTTTCCGGTTAGGACGAGCGAAGTGATAAGAAACAGCAGATTCGTCGTGCGCTCTTCATCAATCGATGATCATTTCCAGCCGGTACTTGGCCACCTCATCGCGACGGGCGGCGCTGCGCATCAAGTACACGCGCACCTTGTAGTCACCGCTCGCGGGCAGGCTGCCCTCGTATTGGTTGCCAGACGTGGAGCCGATGAACATCGCCTCGTCCGACTTGCCGGGCGCGATGATGTTGAAGTAATTCGCGCTGTTGTCCGTAGCCATGCTGACGTTCATGGACTGCCCCTTACGCGCGCCGAGCAGATAGTCGACGGTCTCGTAGCCAGTGACGGTACCCTGCACGTTCGCACTGTTGGCGCCCTTCTGGAACTGGACACGCTCGCTGCGGATGTCGTCCGCCCAGGCCGGCGCGGAGATGAGCAGTGCGGCGGACAGCGCCCGCGTAACTGTTTGCATGATGGAAACCTCGAGTTGGACACGGAGACGCAAGGACCGCGGAAGATCCGACTTCAGCGACGGCCCCGCATCATAACCAAGCGCTATGAAAGAGAGGCGACGTGCACGCTGCCAATGGCGCACAGCTCGCGAGCACGCTCTCCAGAACCAAACCGTCCGCGTCCGCCGCCGAGCCCCATCGATGTCTGAATGCCCCTCGCCCATTGCCGTGTTCGCGTCGTTCTCCGGTGCCGGGGGTGTCGAACGCATGCTCGTCAACCTAATGCGCGGTTTCGTCGACCTGGGCCTCGCCGTCGACTTGCTGTTGGCCGACGCTGAAAGCCCACATCTGGAGCGGCTGCCGTCCACCGTGCGCCGCATCAACATGGGCTCACGACATACGCTTGGAGCAACGCTCGGCCTCGCCCGTTACCTGCTCAGAGAAAGACCGAAGGTGCTGCTTGCCGCGAAGGACCGCGCTGGGCGTGCGGCGGTCATCGCTCGGCGGATGGCAGGCACCGACACCCGCATCGTGATGCGCCTGGGCACGAATCTGTCCGCCGCCATGGCCGATCGCTCGACGCTCGACCGTTGGCTGCGCTACCTGCCGATCCGCCAACTGTATCCCGGCATCGACCAGATCGTCGCGGTCTCCAACGGCGTTGCAGAAGACACGGCCCTGATCGCGGGTTATCCGCGGGAGCGAATCAGCGTTATCCGCAACCCGGTCGTCACACCGGAGCTGATCCAAGACGCCACCCTACCTTGCCCACACCCCTGGCTGGACAACGACCGCGACCGACGAATACCGGTCATCGTCGGTGCCGGACGCCTGCAACGTCAGAAGGATTTCCCGACGTTAATCCAGGCCTTTGCGACGCTGAGGCGCACGCGTCCATGTCGACTGGTGATCATCGGCGAGGGCCGCGCCAAAGCGGCGCTACAACAGCAGATCGCGCGGCTCGGCATCCGCGACGACGTGGCCCTGCCAGGTTTTCAGGACAACCCATATCCGTTCTTGGGCAACGCGGACCTGTTCGCGCTGTCTTCGGCCTGGGAGGGATCGCCCAACGTCCTCACCGAGGCAATGGCCCTTGGCACGCCGGTGGTGGCCACCGATTGCCCCAGCGGACCGCGGGAAATCCTCGACAACGGCCGCTTCGGGCCGTTGGTGCCGGTCGGGGACGCCGCCGCTTTGAGCAATGCGATGCTGCAAACCCTGGATCGCCCACAGCCGCGACAGACGCTGATCGACGCGATGCACGAGTACACGCAGCTGATTAGCGCGAGCCGTTATCTGGAACTGCTTAAAGCCTAGCGAGGCAATGCCTTTGACCGACGAGAGCTCGGCGTCGTGTGACTCGACCTGTACGTTACTTCAAGTGGACCAAGCGCCGAGGGCCGTGGGCCGCCGCACAACGCTAGCGCGCAATTCTGGTCTATGGCGCTTGGCCCTTGGCGCTTGGCCCTTCGGAGGGCAAGCTTGTTCGCGCCAGCCCAAAACCCGTCCGGAAGATGGAGCGATTGCTTCAGGACAACCTCAGGCGCGCAATAGCCTGCGGTACAGGGCCAAGTACTGCGCCATGATGGCCTCTTTGCCGAATTCCTCGGCAGCACGTTGCGCGCCACTTTGCGCCAGCGCGGCCCGCAGCGCCTCGTCGCCGAGCAGCCTGAGGATACCCTCGGCAAGCGCCGCCGGTGCTTCGCAGGGCACGCACCAGGCATCCTCGCCGTGTCGCACGACCTCCAGCGCACCGAAGAACCGGGTGGCCAGCAAAGGTCGATGCCAGGCCCAGGCATCGAGGATGACGTTGCCGAACGGCTCGTACTCCAGCGACGGAAAGACAATCAGGTCGGCGAGTTGGATATAAGACCCCGGCGATCGCTGCCAGCCGGCCCAGATCAATCGCTCCTGGATGCCGAGGTCGGCGGCAAGCCGTGCTAGAGACTCCCTGAGCGGCCCGTCGCCGACCAACACCATGCGCCAACGCCGACCGTCGATCTCCGCCGGCAGGCGTGCCAACGCCTGCAACAAGGAACGATGCCCCTTCATCGTCACGAACCGGCCCAGCGCGGACATGACCCAGGCGTCGGGGGGGATACCGAGCGACGCCCTCAGAGCGGCGATTTCGTCAGCCGGGCGCGGGCGTGCCGCACCGCTGAAGTTGTAGATGTGGTAAACACGCGCCGCCGGCAGCCCTTGCGCGATCATCCAATCGGTAAGACGGCGCGTATTGCCAACCCAGGCGTCCGCATGTCGATAAGGTTCGAGTTTGTAGTAGCCGCCGAGGCGCGCCAAATGGACGACGCCGAGGGGCACGCGTGTTAGCCTGGTCGCTCGGCCCATATAGGTCTGCACCACATCGGGGCTCAATTCACGGACCAGGCGCGCGACCGCATGTCGCGAGATCGGGTCCCAGACGGTCCGGAATGGCAGTTCACGCACTGGCAGTCCGCCCATGGACGTTTTGGCCACCTCGCTGCCCGCACGCACCGCGACCGTGGCATCGGCCTGCTGTTCAGCGAGCGCGACCGCGAACCGCTGCGCCCAATGTTCGGCACCACCGAGGCGTTTGCTGGCGACGATTTGCAGGCTGGATGGCCAATCAAGCTCGCTCATGCGGCGCCCGATTCTCGATAGGCGGACAGTTTGCCCTCAATCATGAGAGCCGCCGAGAATTTGCCGCGTATCAACGTCCGGCCCGCCGCGCCAAGCCGCCGTCGCCGCAGATGGGATCGTGTCTGCGGGAACAGCAGGCTCGGCGAGGATAGCGCACGCGAGCCTCCGGGCGGGTGGTATCCAAGCGAGCGCCCGCGTGTATGTCAGATGTTTGGACGGCAAGGGGCAAGGAACGAGTGGCTAGGGGCCAGTCATTAGGGACTAGGGCCGCGCAAATTTCTAACTTTAAACTGCGCTTCCCGCCAACCCCTCAACGCCGGCTTTGGGGCGTGCTTGAACCACAGCTTCCAGCCGAATCCGAGCAGATTGTCGCCGAAAGAAATCGCCTTGCGCGGCAGCACCAACGGGTGATCCGCCGGCGTCGCGGCACCGCGCAGACAGGTCGTCGCGCTGACGTATCCCACCTCGCCTGCCAGTTCCACAGTCGATCGATCGAAGCTTCCGAAAGGGTAGCAGAGATGGGTGACATCCGTGCCAAGCGCGTCTTGCAGCGCCTTGCGGCTATCGCTGAGCTCCCGCCGCTGAGCGTCCGGCGACAGCTCGCCGAGTTTGGCGTGGGTCGCACCGTGCGAGCCAACGGTGATTCCCATCGCTTGCAGCGCGCGCAATTGGGCGGCCGTCATCAGCGCCGGCTCAAGCCGACCCGGCTCTGCTGTCGCCCAGGTCATGCGCCGGCCGAGCCAATCGCTGATGGCATAGACCACGCCCGGGAAGCCATGGGCCTGCAGCACCGGCAGCGCATGCTCCAAGAAGTTGGCATAAGCGTCATCGAAGGTCAGCACCACGCCATGGGCCGGCAGCAAGCGCTCACCGCGCAGGCCTGCAAGGGCTTGGTCCAGCGAAAGAATGCGAAAACCACCCCTGGCGAGAAAGGCCATCTGACGCCGGAAGCGACCGGCGTCACAGTAGTTGGCGCGATGCGAGCGCATCGGCGAAAAGATTCCGACCTGATGGTACATCAGGATCGATAGATGCTTTGTCGTCATCAAGATTCAGCCGATGCGCCTCGACGGGTCAGTCAGGATGCCGTTAGGAACGGCTTTTGATCCGATTCAGGTCTGCCTCAGGTCCGGGCCAAGTTCCGGTACAGTGCGAGATACTGCAACATGATCCCATCCTGAGCGAACTCGGTCGCGGCGCGCTCCGCACCCCGGGAAATCAACGCTTCCCGCAACGGTTGGTCGGCGAGCAACTGCAGGATGCCCTCGGCCAGCGCGGGGGCATCGTCGCAAGGGACACACCAGGCGTCCTCGCCGTGGCGGGCGATTTCGCGGGCACCCCGAAAGCTGGTGGTCACCAGTGGACGTCGCCAGGCCCAGGCATCCAGGATCACATTGCCGAGGGTTTCCGCGTCCCGCGACGGGAAAACCACCAGGTCCGCCAGTTGCAGATAGGCACCAGGGGAACGCTGCCAACCGGCCCAGACCAGCCGATCCGCGATGCCCAGTTCGGCCGACTGACGCATCAATGCGCCGCGCAGGGGACCGTCACCAACTAGGACCATGCGCCAACTTTGCCCGGCGATTTCGGTCGGCAGACGCGCCAGGGCCGAGAGCAGTACCTCATGCCCCTTGACCGGCACAAACCGGCCAAGCGCGGCCATCACCAGGGCATTGTCCGGGATCAGCAGCCGCGATCGCAGCGCAGCGATCTCGTCAACCGGGAGCGGCTCGGCCGCATCGACGAAATTGTAGATGTGATGGACCCGCTCGGCGGGCATACCCTGCGCCACCATCCAATTGCAGAGCCAGCGAGTGTTGCCAATCCAGGCATCCGCGTGTCGATAGGGCGCAAGCCGATAAGGGCCGCCTAGGCGGGCAATGTGTATGGGTCGATGGGCCCCGGACAATCGCGTCAGACGGGTGGCGCGGCCCATGTAGGTCTGCACGATCGCGGGGCGCACTTCCCGCACCAGACGGGTGACGGCCGCGCGTGAGATCGGGTCCCAAACGCTGCGAAACGGCAGCGTGCGCAGCGCCAGCCCGCCCATGTCCAAGCGCGCGACGGCACTGCCGGCGCGCACGCCGACGGTCACCGGGGCGTCGCGCGCCGCGAGAGCCGCGGTGAAGCGCTGCACCCAACGCTCGGCCCCGCCCAGTGCCCTACTGCCCACTAGGTGCAGGCTCGACGGCCAGTCGGCGCCATTCACGCGGGCACCAACTCGCGGTACACCGCGAGATTGCCAGCGACCATCGCGTCCGGCGAGAACGCCTCGCGTATCAACGTCCGCCCCCCAGCGCCGAGGCACTGACGCAGCCCGGCATCGGCGAGCAATTCGGACAGCGCCCGGGTCAGCGCGGACACGTCCCCGGGGGGCACCAACAACCCATTGACGCCATCCTGCACCGCCTCCGGGATACCACCGGCCCGACTAGCAACGATGGGCACGCCCGCCGCGGATGCCTGCAGCAGCGACACACCGAGCCCCTCCATGGTGGCCGGATGCACCAACAGGTCCAGACAAGGCAGCAGGTCGGTGAGGTCGTCGCGAAAGCCCGCCAGTCGCACGTGATCGGCGAGCCCCTCAGCATCAACCCGCTCCTGCAGCATTCCCGCCAGCGGCCCCTTCCCAAAAAACACCAGCTGCAGGTTCGGGTGCTTCGCGATCAGCGCTGGCAACGCATCGAGCAGAAAGCGGTGCCCCTTGCGCTCGATCAGTTGCGCGACCACGCCGACCAGCAGCGCGTCGCCGGTCAGCCCCAGCTGCCCAAGCACCCGGCGGCGGGCGCAGGGACGGCGGTAGGCGTCCGCCACCACGGCGCTTCGCACCACCCGCAGCTTCGCGGCAGGCAGCCCCTCGGCCAACAGCACCCGGCCGATGGCCTCGGAAATCGCAATGATGCGATCGTGCAGCCGATACTTTGCCGCCACCAGCCAACGCGGCTCCGGATTGTCGACGCGGCGGGTGTGGATCACCGGCACGCCAGCACGCCGTGCGGCGATGCCGCCCATGACATCGGCCCCGATGCGACTGTGCAGATGCACCAAATCCGGCGCGGTCCGCCGGATCAGACGATGCAGGCGCCGGATCATGGCAAAGTCCAGGTCGCCGCCCATGGAGATGCCGTGCACCTCGGCAAACGGCGCCGCGCGCTTGGCCAATTCGCAGCCGCTACGACAGGCCAGCAGATTGTCGACGCCACGTGCGGCAAGGCCTTCGAGCAGATAAAGCACCTGCTGCGCACCGCCGTAGAGATTGGCACCACCCTCCACGTGCAGGATTCTCATGGCGCGACCCCCGGCAGCGCGCGGAGCGCGTCGAGCACCTCATCGACGCCGATATCGCGCATACATTGAAAGGCGCCGCCACAGGTGGGACTGCGTCGGCAGGGAGAACAGTTTCGGCGATGATAGAGCACGCGGGACTCAGGGAGGGTGGTGTCCAGGTATGGACAGGTGGAGCCGAACAGCAGCAAGGTCGGGCGGCGGAAGGCAATACCCATATGGCTGAGGCCAGTATCGACGCCGATCAACGCCCGGCCGCGCTCGATCAGCGCTGCGGCCGTGAGCAGCGAGGTGCGCCCGGTCAGGTCCACCAAGGCATCGCCGGCATCGGCCGCGATCCGCGCGGCGGCCGACCGGTCGCCAGGCCCGCCCAGCATCGCCACGGACAAGCCGGCCTCGGCCCGAAGGCGCCGCACGAGTTCGACCCAGCGCTCGGCGAACCAGTGCTTTTGCGGCCGGGTCGTGAACGGACAAATGACCGCGTAACCCGTGTCGAGTCGTTGCTCGGCGATCAGTGCCTCGGCGGCGACGGCGTCCTCGGCAGCGTAATGGATGGCCATGGAGAAACCGTTCAGCGGCAGGCCAAGGGTTTGCGCCAAGTGTAGGTATTCCGAACCAATGCGTTTGCTTGCCGGCCCTTTGTCGACCACGCGCGTCATCAACATCGCACTGCCCTCGCGCGAGCCGAGCCCGACCCGTTCCGTAGCACCGGATAGGCGCAGCGGCAACGCACTCTTGAGCAACCCTTGCAGGTCAACCGCAAGATCGAAACGACGTTCGCGCAATTCCGCGATCGCACCATGCGCCTCACTCAACAGCATCAGCGGATGCCCTGCACGCCACTGCGCGCGCCAGCGCCCGAAGGGCCATTCGATGACCTCGTCAAGATCGGGATGATGGCGCAACAACGGCGCGCACTCCGGCTGTACCAGCCAGGCGATGTGCGCGTCCGGCCAGGCGCGGCGAACGGCCGCCACCAGCGGCGAAGCGAACACGATATCGCCGATCGCGCTGAGACGAACCAGCAGGATACGCGCCGGCGACGGCAGGACCAGCGAGGCCTTGGTTGCACGAGCGCTGGGCGACCGGCGACTGGCAACCCTGACCCAATTCATCGGCCGCGACCGGCAACGAGCATCTCGAAGAACGCCAGGTAGTGACTGGATGCAGCCATCACGCCGTAGGGCTCGGCGGCACGCATCAGCGCCGCCGGCTCCGTCGGCGCGCGTAGCAGGCGGTTGATGGACCCGGCCAGTGCGTCGGCATCGCCGACCGGGGTCAACGGACCCAGGGCGCCTTGGGCAAGCAGCTCACGCACCCCGCCGGGGCAGTCGGTCGCAGCAATCGGCGTGCCAAGCGCCATGGCCTCCACCAACACGTTCGACAGGCCTTCCCGCCGCGACGACACCACCAGCCCGCGGGTTCGGGCCAGGTACGGAAAGGGGTCGTCGACGAAGCCGTGCAGGTCGACACGTGTGTCGACGCCGAGCTGGCGCGCCAAGCTGGTCAGCGCGTCGCGCTCCTTACCCTCGCCGAGCAGCAGAAGCCGCGCATCCGTCTGCACCGACAAGCGCGAAAAGGCTCGAAGCAGCGTCGCGAAATCTTTGACCTTGCGCAGCCCGCCCACCGCAACGACCACCGGTGGCCCGCCCGGAGCGAGCCACGGATGCGGGCAGGGCCTTGCGGCACGCGCCCACAGATCGTCCGGCACAATCGGATTGCAGAGCACCCGCAGCGGCACCTCTGACACGCCAAAATGGTGCCGTAGATCCGTCGCGACGGCGTCGGAAACCGCCGTGATCCCGTCAAGGCGACGATAGTCGGCGCGGATGCGCCGGTTCTCACTGAACACCCGCCAGGGATGAAAGCGCTTGCCGGCCACGCTGACCGACAGCGGCGTGCCGACGGTGGCCACGACCAGGAGATCACTGCCGAGGGAATCACGCGCGCCTAAGGCCGCCCGATCGTCGGCGAGCTTGCCGGTCATAAGCAGGTCCGGTCGAGCGGCCTTCAGGTAGGCCATCAACGCGGAATTGTCTCTCGACAACGGCACCACTCCAATGCCGCCCGGCAACCCCCGCACATAGCTGTGCTCGGGATCGCCGGCCAGCACGTCAACCATCACACCCAGCCGCGACAAGCCGGCAGCAAGATTGGTCAGGGTGCGCTCGACGCCGCCGTCGTCGAAGGCACCGACCATCAGCGCGATGCGCATGCCGTCTCCCCATGTTGATCGGGCGCGTCGCCCGCATGCTCCGCGTCGACGGCGGCGAAAAGCCCGACACTCAGCGCCGAGCCAGCTAGCAAGGCCCAGGCGCCGCGCCAATCCTGATGCAAGGCATGAAAATCGAACAGATCCCAGACCGACAAATAGACGATCGACAGTGTCAGGAAGCGTGCGAGATCAGCGCTCAGCAACCCCGCGCGCCTCGCCTTGACGATTGACAGGAACAACGAGACAAACAGCCCGACCCAAAGCAGCAGCCCGATCAGCCCCAGCTGCACCAGAAGCTCGAGATAGGTATTGTGTAGATGATCCAGGGCCTCATCGCCGCCCACGCCCAACGCGGGCCGCCCACTGCTCGCGATCAAGGCATGACTGGACCCGGGGCCCCAACCAAATAGCGGGCGCTCGAGCCAGAGCGACAACCCGAAGCGTTGCGCATGCCAGCGCAGACTGAGCGACGAGGGAGCGCTGAAATCGGTGTCTCCCGACAAGATGGCGCTGACCGCGCCTGGCTCCTCGCCTAGTCGGTCGACGATCGGCCCTGCGTTCAGCGCCAGCAAACCCGTCAACAGCAAGCCGCCGAGCCAGGGCAGCGCAGGCCGGAGATGCGTCATCCCGCCGTCGGCTGCGGTCTCGCCTGGGCCGCTGCTCGACATTTCGCCAGGCATTTCATCAGCACTACCCCCGGACCGCCCGGCACAGCGCCCGCGTCTGCCCATCCACGCCGCAACGGCAACAGTGCATGCGAGCGCGATCCACGCACCCCGCGACAGCGTCAGCACAAAGCCTTGCAACACCAACGCCGCGGCGACCAACCAAAGCACCACCCACCAGCCGCCGAGACCCCAGGTCGAAGCGCTCCACCAACGCGCCCGGAGCCCGAAGAGGCCGATCAGCGCGACACCGCTAAACAGCGCAAAGACGATCGCGGGAAAACCGAAACCGGGCCGAGAACTGACAAAGCCGGCCGAATCTGACAGCAGCAGCGCCCAATCGAGGCGCCAAAGACCGCCCAGCAGCATCCCAAGAAGCGCCAGCGCCAGCAGTTGGATCAGCCGCCGTTGATCACCGCGCAGTGCATAAGCGACCGGCACGAAGACGCAAAGCTGCGCCCAATCGGCGGCGCTCGCCAAGCGATCGCCCATGTCCGAACCGGGATAACCCGCCAGTATTGCATTGATGAGCGCGTACACCGCGAACACCAGCGCGAGCCAAACACCGGCCGAAACGGGCGACCGGCGCCTGGTTGCCAACGCAAGAAAGAATCCAAGCCAGAGCAGGATCAGGCCGGCCGAGACGCCGGCCGGTGCCAAAAACAACGACAGCGCCATCAAATAGAGCCCGAAGCCTTGGACGCGATCAGTCCATGCAGACACGATGAATGGTCTCAGTGGCCTGTTTTGAAAGAATGTCGCCGTCGGCACCGCAGCGCGTGGCACGGAACCGCCGACACCGGTACGCGTCGACGGTGGGCGCCGTCGAGCGAGAGCGAGCACTATGGTAGCAGAGCCGCCGCATTCGGCCCGAGCAAGCGCGAGCGATGTGCAATCGCGACGCGCCGGTGATGCCTGCCAGATCGCATCGCGGTGACAAGCCGCTCGCACTATGGCCGTGGTAGCGATGTGCAATTGCGCCGCAGACCGCCACGGATCGGCGCGGCCCCATCGCGGCAACAAGCCGCTCCCACCTGGCAGGCTGCGCGTCGAAATGGGAAGATTGCGGCCCTCATTCCGCGATGCCCGCGGCTGCCTGCATTCCGATGCCGTCAGCGTGTATCGGCTCC
>JGI12210J13797_10003871_pt1 | contig 11490 bp, 10 predicted proteins | sample ElkSlonscriptome_3_FD_13797 | JGI IMG/M metagenome (IMG submission 13797) | reverse complement strand
GGGCCTGCCGCTCTCGGGGCGCCGGGCACGACGGGCGGGGGCCCGGCCGCGGGCGGTGAGGGAGCGGCCGAGGGGCTCCCGCTCGCCGAGGTCGAGCGGCGCCACATCCTCGCCACGCTCGAGGCGGCGGAGGGCAACCGGGCCGAGGCGGCGCGGAGGCTCGGCATCGGCTCGGCCACGCTGTTTCGCAAGCTGAAGCGCTACGGCGTGGCGCCGGCGCGGCGCGGCGGCAGGTGAGCGCGGCGCGGCGCAGTCCGTCGCCGGCGCGGAGGAGGGGCCGCGCGGGTGGTCGAGAGCACCGGTCGGATCCGCGACCGCGCCATGCGCGCTGAGCATGACCGTCGAATCCTGAGATTCCTCGTGAAAGATTCCACCGGACGTGGGGATGAAAGGAGTGAGGCCCTCGTGCCGGGCCTCGTCCCTCACCCTCCGGAGCAATGCAGATGGAACTTCGACGCGGACTGGGCCTGCTGGCCTTCACTCTCACCGCCCTGGCTGGCCCCGGGATCGCGCAGGCGGCCATGGCCAGCTGCATGAGCCCCGAGGGCAGCTGCGAGGTCAGCAACGACGGCTTCGACTGGACCGATTGCGTGTGTGCCGACGGCAGCGGTGGCGGTGGGGGCGGGGGCAACATGTGGGCGGGTCTCTCGGAGATCGAGCTGGCGCTCATCTGCGAGGACGAGCTGATGAGCTTCTGCGGGCCGTTCGTGCCCCCCGACTACGTGACGTGCTACGACTTCCTCGGCTTCTGCGAGATCGACAACGAGCCCGAGGACTCGCTGGATTGCTACTGCATCGACGGCACCACCAACGCCATCGCGGGCGGCATGGCGTGGGCGGGGTGGTCCGACGCCCAGCTGCTCGTCGAGTGCGAGGCCCAGCTCGCCGCGACGTGCGTGCCGCCCCCCACGTCGTTGAGCTGCACCAATCCCAACGGCGAGTGCATCATCGACAACACGCCCGAAGATCTCCTCGTCTGCGAGTGCGTCGGGGGGGGCGGAGGCGGGATCGGGGGTGGCAACGCCTGGGCCGGCTACACGGATCTCCAGCTCCACACCGAGTGCGGGGTGCAGCTGGTGGGCCTGTGCGGCGGGCCCCCGCCGGCTCCGCTGTGGGTCGAGTGCAGCAGCGAGATCGGGGAGTGCGAGATCGACAACGATCCCGAGGACCGGCTGGACTGCACCTGCACCGACGGCACGGAGGTCTCGTCGGGCGGCGGCAGCAAGTGGGCCGGCCTGACCGACGAGGAGCTGTTCTTGGAGTGCGAGATGCAGCTGTACGAGGGCTGCTACGTGCCGCCGGCCACCGGGACCGACACGGGTGACACGGGCGATACGGGCGACACGGGCGACACCGACGGCTCGGGCGACACGGACGGCTCGGGCACGTCGGGTGGGGACACCGACGGGCCCGGCATGGACTCCTCCGGCGGCACCACGGGGAGCAACCCTCCCCCCATGGAGACCACCGGCGGGGAGGATCCTCCGGCCGACGGCAGCAGCAGCGGCGATGATGCCGGAGCCGCCGACGGAGGCGCGGGAGGCTGTGCCTGTGCCGCGGGAGAGTCGTCGGGGCAAGGGGGATGGGCGCTGGCCCTGCTGGGGCTGCTGGGCGTGGGCCGGCGTCGCCGGTCGGCCCGCGTCCGGGGTCGCCCGACGGCCCGCGCGTAGCCGCCGAGCGCGAGCCCGAGCGCGTGCCCGAGCGGTGTCGCAGCCGCACGCGCTCGGGCGGATCGCGGGGCTCGCTGATGCCGTCGCAGCATCCGCCCTACGCGGACCAGAGGCATGCGCCGGCGTCACGCCCCGGGCTCGCCGCTACGGCAGCAGCGACGAGATCGTGCGCTGCGAGGGCGGCTCGCCCGTGTCGGCGAGGCCGGGGAACCAGCTGAAGAACTTCGGCAGCTGGGCCTTTTGCTCGGGGGTGAGGTAGTCGAAGTTGGAGCCCCGGTCGTTGACCTCCCAGAACTCGCGGGTCTCGAGGCTGCGCAGCTCGTTCCAGATGCTCGTGAGCCGCTCGATGGGCTCGCCCTGCATGTCGCGGAAGATCCGGCGGGCGAGCTTCTCCTCGCGGCGCATGAGGTAGGTGGTGGCCAGCTTCACCTGGGCCCGCCGCACGCCGCGGAGCGTCTTCTCCTGCTCTTGGGTCTCGGCGCGCTCGTCGACCGCGAGGAACACCTCGAGCAGGTCGTCGTGGATCCCTCGGCCGCGGCGAAAGGCCTTCTCGCACAGCGTGCCCACGTCGTGGGCGATGACCTCGGTGACGAAGGTGAGGCCGCGCTGGTAGCTGATGGCGCTGTAGTAGCGCATGAACTTGGCGATCTGCAGGGCGCGGTGCTCGAGCTTCTCGTTGCGAGAGGAGCCGTCGTCGACCTGGTCGTCGAGCACCACCTCGGCCAGCTGCCGGTACTGGTGCAGGATGTTGTAGGCGGTGCGGATGTCCGAGGCGTTGACCGTGGCCCGCAGGTAGGTGTTGAAGAACTTGATGGACAGATCGAGCGCGTGGTAGTCGCGGCGGTGCGCGGCCGCCTCGCCCAGCCGGCGGGTGTCGATGGCGACCAGGTAGCAGGTGTCCTTGATCTGCCCCAGCGCCTCGCCGAAGAGCATCTGGAACTGCCGGAGGATCTTCCACTCCAGCCACGTGCCGCGCCGGCGCAGGTCCTCGATGGCCTCGTCGGAGAGGCTGACGAAGTCGGGGCTCTGGCGGTTCCACAGCGGGATCCGGTGCCAGTCTTGGCGCATGGCGGCCTTGCTGTCGCCGTAGCGCACGCCGAACTCGCACAGGGCATCGACCGCGTCGGAGGCGATGCCCTTGTCCTTCTGCTGCAGGGCGTTGAGGCCCACGTTGGCGAGGTGCTCCACCGCCTCCACCGCGCGGGCCTGGCGGGTCTCGATGGCCTCGGCCGCGCGCCCGCGGATGGGGGTGGAGGCGCTCAGGCCGTCGTCCATGATGCGACCCACGATCTTCTCGGGGTCGAGGAAGTCGAACACGTACGCGAAGTAGGGGAACAGCAGCAGCAGGCTCGCCGTCATCAGGAGCATGGAGAACAGCACGCCCCAGCGCGGCAGGTAGGTGTCGCCCACCGAGAAGTTCACCCACAGCACGTACACGTTGCAGGTGACGAAGAAGCCCAGCACCAGCAGGTTGGTGCGCGCCCGGAAGAACAGCGAGGTGATGTGGGGGGTGAAGCGGGTGGCGGCCAGCTGCACGATGATGCTCGACACGGTCAGGGCCAGGCCGAGCACGGCGGCCATGACCTCGCCCAGCCCGCCCAGGGTGTTCCGGGCCTGCTCGAGGTCTTGGTAGAGCACCGAGTGCAGCAGCCCCGCGGCGGTGACGTCTTCGGGGTGGTGGTCGAGGGCGGCGGTGATGAGGTCCAGCCAGAACGACGACAGGAAGATGAGGCCGGCGATGCCGAGGATGGCCAGGAAGGGCAGCGACCAGGTGGCCACCGGCAGGCCGATCCCCCGCTGGGAGAAGTGGCCCGCGCGCGTGAGCATGCGGCTGCTGAGCTGACCGCCGTGCAGGCTGGTGCTCGCGACGGAGGAGCGCAGCGGGGCCGGGGGGAGGGCTCCGCCGCTCGAGTCACTCGGGGCGAGCTTCGACGACCGCCCCGGGGGGGGCTTCGCTGGCTCGCCTTCGTCCGGGTCGGCCACCGGGGCCCACGGTAGCAGATGGCCGGCACGCGGGGGTAAAGTGGCCGACACTCATGCTCCTGGCGGTCGACGTCGGCAACTCCCACACCACGGTGGGCGTGTTCGAGGGGGAAGCCCTGAAGTGCGAGCTGCGGCTGGCCACCCGGCGCGGGTGGACCCGCGACGAGCTCGCGGCGGGCCTGCACCAGGCCCTGGGCCTGTGCGGCCTCGACTTCTCCGGGCTCGACGAGGCCATCGTGGCCTGCGTGGTGCCTCCCGTGATCCCGCCGCTGCAGGCGGCGCTGGCCCGCTACGTGGGGGTGGAGCCGCTCATCGTGGGCCCGGGGGTTCGCACCGGCATGCCCATCCGCTACGACCCGCCCCAAGACGTGGGGGCCGATCGGATCGTGACGGCGGTGGCCGCCCACGAGCGCCACGGCGGGGGCGAGCACGGGATCATCGTGGTGGACTTCGGCACCGCCACCACCTTCGACGTGGTCTCGCCCCGGCCCGAGTACCGCGGGGGGGTCATCGCGCCGGGCATCGGCATCGCCTCCGACGCCCTGTTCACGCGGGCGGCCAAGCTGCCGCGGGTCGACATCAACCGGCCCGATCGCGTGGTGGGCCGCAACACGGTGGGCGCCATCCAGTCCGGGCTGGTGTTCGGCTACATCGGGCTGGTGGAGGGCCTCATCGCGCGCATTCGCGAGGAGGTGGAGTGGCCGTGCCGGGTGGTGTCGACCGGCGGCTTCGCCTCGATCGTGGCGCGCGAGTCGTCGGCGATCGACGTGGTCGACGACGCGCTGGTGCTCGAGGGCCTGCGGCTGATCCACGCGCGCAACCGGGGCGCCCGCAAGTAGGCCCGGCCGCACGTAGGTCGTGGCCGCGCTGGCCGCCCGTGCGTTCGCGCCCCCGGGGGCGGGGGGTGTAGGATGGGAGCCGATGGCCTTTGCCCACGAGCCCCTGACCGAGCCCGAGCTCGGCCCGGCCGTATGGAAGGTGGTGAAGCCCGGCGCGCCCGAGCCCCTGCAGGGCATGGCGGCCCGCGGCCTCGCTCCGCTGGGGGCCCGGGACATGCTGGTGGCGCTGTACCAGCTGTGGGTGACCAACGTGCCCACGCTGTCGGAGCTGGCCGCCAAGACGGTCGCCGGCCTGCCGCCCAAGGTGCTGGGCGCGGCGCTGTCCGATCCCACCGTGCCCCCCGGGGCGCTGGACTTCGCGGGGCGCAAGCTGCCGCGCAACGTGGAGGCGCTGGAGGCGATCGTGCGGCACCCTCGGGTCGACGACGAGACCCTGGTGGCGCTGGCCCGGGTGTGTCCCGAGCCGGTGTGCGATCAGCTCGCCGACAACCAAGAGCGGTGGCTGCGTCGCCCCGCGATCGTGGAGTCGCTCTACCAGAACCCGCACTGCCGGATGAGCGTGGCCCAGCGCATGCTGGAGCTGGCCGTGCGGCAGGGCCTCGACCTGGCCCTGCCCAACATCGAGGAGATCAAGCAGGCCATCTCCGCGGGCGGGCCAGCCGAGGCCGAGAGCGACGAGGCGAGCGACGAGCAGTTCCGCCGCGCGGCCCAGCGCGTGATCGAGGGGCAGGCCGGGGTGGTGGCGCGCCTGGTCGAGGCCGAGGCGGGCGAGGAGGTCGACCTCGGCGAGGAGGAGGACGACCCCGAGGCGCTGGTCGGGCTCGAGGAGGCGCTCCAGGGGGCGGCGCCGGAGGACCTGTCGCTGCCGGTCGACGCGGCGGCCCCGGCTCCGGCTCCGGCTCCGGACGCCGCGGCCCCGTCGGATGCCGCCGAGGTGAAGGGAGACCGGGTCACCCAGATCTCCAAGCTCATGCCGATGAAGAAGATCCGGCTGGCCCTCATCGGCAACGTGTTCGAGCGGGCGGTGCTCATCCGCGACAGCAACAAGGCGGTGTGCCTGTCGGCCATCAAGTCGCCCAAGGTCAAGGAGAACGAGGTGGTGGCCTATTGCGCCAACCGTAGCTTGTCGCACGACGTGATCCGCTACATCGCCTCGCGCCGCGACTGGACCAAGCTCTACTCGGTGAAGCTCAACCTGGTGCTCAACCCCAAGACCCCGATGGCCTCGGCCATGACCCTGCTCAACCACCTTCACGCGCACGACGTCAAGAAGGTGGCGCACTCTCGCAACATCCCCAGCGCGCTGGCCACGGCGGCGAAACGTCGCATGGCCAAGCGCCGTTGAGCCTGGGCGGGCCCGGCCCGCGTTCCTTGCGTCCATGCGTGCCCTCGCTCGAGCCCTGTCCCGCTACGGCGGCATCCTGGTGCAGCCCCGGGCCACCGCGCGCGCGCTGAGGCCCGACGAGGGCGTGCGCGACGGGCTGTGGCTGGGGGTGCTGTACCTGCTGGCGGTGGGCACGCTGGACGTGCTGCGCGGGGTGGCGACCGCTCGCGCCACCGCCAACTTCAGCGGGGTGGTGATGCTGCTGGCCGCGGTGGGGCGGGTGCTGGTGGTGCCCATCGTAGTGCTGGTGGCGTGCGAGGCCGTGCTCGGCCGCGCGCGCGCGCACCGGCGTGGGCTGATGCTGGTGCCCCTGCTGCTGGTCGTGGCCGCGGCGGCGGAACTGGCCGTGCACGGGGTGGGGCTGCCGAAGTTCGGGCCGGAGATCGTGGGGGCTGCGCTCAGCGTGGCCTTGGCGTGGTGGGTGCGCGCGGCCGTGGCTCCGCAGGAGGAGGGCTCGGGATGACGGAGGAGTCGCAGGGGTCGCCGGGGTCGCAGGGGTCGCAGGGGTCGCAGGGATCGCAGGGATCGCAGCGATCGTGGTGGTTGGTCGTGGTCGGCGCGGCGGTGGTGGGGCTTGCGCTGCTGGGCGCGGGCCGAGAGCTGACGCGGGGGATCCAGCACTGGGAGCGGCTGGGTCCGCTGCCGCCCGGCGGGCCCACGCCTGCGTTCGAGGTGCTCACCCTCGACGGGGGGCGCTTCGGCGCGGAGGATCTCGAGGGCAAGGTCAGCGTGCTCACCTTCTGGGCCACGTGGTGCGGGGCGTGTGGCAGCGAGCTGGGCGATCTCGAGCAGCTCCAGCACGAGTACGCCGATACGGAGGTGCAGTTCTTGGCCATCAACCACGAGGGGGGCGGCTCGGCGATGGAGGTGGCCCACCGGGTGCAGGCGTTCGTGCGGGCGCGCGGGATGACCCTGCCGGTGGCGCTCGACGACGGTCGGGCGGCGCGTAGCTTTCGGGTGGGTCCGATCCCTCATCTGTTGGTGGTGGGACGGGACGGCGTGGTGCGCTACGTGCATCAGGGGCGGGTGCGGTCCGAGACGCTGCGGGAGGAGATCGGGGTGCTGTCGGGCGAGGGGCCGTAGGAGAGTGGGCTGCGTCAAAGGGCACGACGGCCAGTGCTCTTGTGTGCTTGACGCAGATGCTTCGAGCGCGTCCATAACCTCGTTTGTCGGGGCGCGGCACCACCGGATTAGTTTACAGCCGCGGGGCTACTGAGCCCTCTTGGGGTGGCCCGATCGGGCCATTTGGACCTTGTAAGTCTATGGCGCATATAAGCCGTAAGAGTAAACCTTACATATCAAAGGTGATGTTCGCCAGAGGGTTTCCCCTCGACCACCATCTCATGGAACTGCAAGTCGGATCCCGGTGGGTGCCGTCGTTCGTCGAATACCGCCCGAATTCTGCACAAACAGAGTCTACTGGAGCGCGTACCATGGAACCTGGCGGCGAATGAAGCTCCAAGAGGGGGCAACCGAAAGCCTTCACTACTGACACATACTGTCAGGAGAGCGTCGCAGCGGTCATTGCCGCGCACTCCAAGCGGATAGATCCTACGGTCCGGAAACCACTACCAGGGAGGATCCGTATGGCACTGACCAACGACGCGAAAGTAGGGCTCGGGCTGCTGCTCGCTATGGGCGCTTTGCTTGGATTGGCCGGTCTCGGCATCAACGAGGACGACGAGGACGACGAAGAAGACGACTTCGATGACTTCGATGACTTCTGGCTGCCGGCTGGCCGCGGCCATGAACTTGAGGTGCTCGCCGTAATGGAACGCCGTTATCCGCGGCGAGAGATACTCGATAACCCTGTGTACGCCGTCAGCAACGGTTCCTCGATTCGGCCCGATGTAGTGGTTCTCGACGAGGACGACGAGCCACTAGAGGTACGCGAGGCCAAGGATGTGGCGTTGCTCCGCCCAAGTCACGTGTTCCAGGCTTCCCACTACGATGCGGTACTGCAGCCTCGAAACGGGACTACCCTGGACGTCGCCGCAGACACCATCATCCCCGACAATGTGGCCGAACTAGCCGCGGCTCTGGGGATTTTCTTGAAGCGCCATCGATAGCGGTGACCAGTGAAGAAGAAGTTCGCGGGACCCCTTGCCCTGATCGGGAACCAACCTACGTTGCCGCTTGCAGCGGGTCGCGCTGCGGGACGGCGGCCGGGGCGCAGGTCATCCCGTACTCCTGGCTTCTCGAGGCCGTGCTGACGGAGGATCAAACGCAGATCGTGATCCGCTATACGCACCGGCAGTTCATCGTCACGGGTCAGATCAGAGGCTTTAGGGGCCGTTAGACGCGCTCGCAAATCAGACGCTGGTCGAGCTCCGGGAAGCGGAATCGGCTCAACGGAACAGGATCTAGTCTTGAACCGGAATTTTCAGTAATATATCGGAACTCATGAAAAACGAAGCACAAAATCTGGCAACAGCATTGATCGATATGTCGAGATGTATGAGAAGATCGAGAAAGTCCCGAAAATGCCACATTTGAGTGGCAAAGATGGAAAGGCGTTGTTGCGCGAGAACCCCGCGGCGGAGAAGGAGAAATTGTACGGTGAATTGTTGAAAGAGAAGGTTAGTCGTGGGGCGTCGTGGGGCATTCAATGCTAATAAGAGACTGTAGGTGAGAGTTTAGATGAGCACCGTCAAGAAACCAAAACAGTGGATGAAGCCTCGCCTGTCGTTCAGCGCCTTGGCGAAGCTGATGGCGTCGCATACGCCAGTTGGCCAGATCGGCATATTGAGGCAGAGTAAATACCCCCGCTCTGGGCCCATGAAAAGCTATGTGAATGCGATGTGGTACATCACAGGCGTTATCGCATCTGGACAGCCCGGTGGTCGAGCGCCAAGATCTCATGAACAAGAAGTTGTTGATGCGTTCACTGCTCAACCGCTGCGGCTACCAAAAGGGGTCACAGGGAGACGCGCTGGGACCGGTCAGAAGCCCTGGCAGTTCCAGGGGGTCGACATCTCGTTCTTTCCGGATATGAAGCTTCAAGGTCCCAATGGTACAGGAGCACTCAAGTTGCATTTTAATCAGGATCCTCTGCCCCGCGGAGTTGGCAAGTCGATGGCTACGCTTCTCTTCCATTACCTAAGTAATGTAGTGCAGGAATCTTCAGCCAACGCAAAGTACTGCCTCGTCTACGAGGTGCGAAGTTCGAAATGTCACGTAGCAAAAACTGGCGCGATGTCAGCGAGTGCTTTGCAGCAAGTGCGGGCTGCGTGCATGTTGGCAACGGCAATGTGGCCACAGATTAGTCAGTCAGCATAAGATATATTGCTTGCCGAAGTCTGTCGAATTCTATTGGGCTTGTCCCGGTTTCTTTTGACGCCCAGTTTCTCGTAGCAGCGGCGCTTGAGCTCGACGGGCGACAGTGATCCCCGAGCAGCTCGACCTGGAGCGAGCGCGGAGGTTGCCCGAGTTGGCCGTCCTCGCGGTCATCACGCACGGCGACAAGCAAGGCGCCGAGGGCCTGGGCCGCACCGCGCTGGCCGCCTCCGAAGACCTTGCGGCGACCGACCCCGTTCGCGCTACCCTCTATGCAGACCTCATTCTGGCCTACCTCGGCGAGGATGCCCGCAAAGCACTGGAGGACGAAATGGGAGTGAGCACCGACGCCTACATCAGCGACTTCGCCAAGCGCTACATCTCCCTAGGACGAGCCGAGGGCGAGGCCGAGGGCGAGGCCAAGGGCGAGGCCAAGGGCGAGGCCAAGGCGCTGCTCCTGGTCCTCGAGTCCCGCGGCTTCACCGTCCCCGACGACGCGAGGGCGCGTATCACCGGCTGTGCCGACATCGAGCAGCTCGATGCCTGGCTCGCGCGCGCGGCGACGGCCGGCAGCATCGATGATGTCTTCGAGAGCTGACTGACCCTCGGGCCGAGAGAGACACCGCCTCACGCCGAGCCCGAGGATCGTCTCGGGCCCGGCGAGTCTCCGCCTGCGACGGCATCGCGCCCGGCTGAGGGATCGACTCGTCCGCGCCCCGGATGAGCCCGGGAAGCATTGGCTGCAAATTCGCGGCAGCGCAGGAGCCCACTGATGGCATCGATGTCGCGTCGAGTGCCGGGCTGCGCTGCGCCGGCGTCTCGGGCTTGCAAGTCGCGCAGAGGATCGCGGTTCGGGCCACCGCGGGGCGCGCAGTCGCGGGCAGCAGGTCATGAACGATGTTGTTCTGGCTTGTTGAGTCGAGCCGTGTCGCGGCGTCACTCACTACGGTGATGATCCGGTCCGGTCGATTCCGAGTAACGAGCGCTGAAAACACTGGGCCCGAGCCGGCCGCGAACGAGGAGGCGTCGGAGCACGATCCGTCCGTGGGGGAGGCGAGCACCGTGTCGGGGCTCCCGGAGCTCGGCTTGCTGTCGCCCCAGGTGAACGAGCTTGCGCGCAAGGTCGAGCGCGAGCAGATCTTCGATGCGTTGTTCTCGTCGACGAGTGAGGCGGGGCCCACCACCCTCGGTCGCTACGTGGTGCAGGGTACGCTGGGCCGCGGGGCCATGGGCACGGTGCTCAAGGCCTTCGATCCCACGCTGGATCGGCGGGTCGCCATCAAGGTGCTGCACGACCAACTCGGCCCGCGGTACGCGGTACGGCTGCGACGTGAGGCCCAGGCTCTGGCGAAGCTCTCTCACCCCAACGTGGTCCAGGTGTACGAGGTGGGGGAGTTCGAGGGGCAGACCTTCGTGGTGATGGAGCGGGTCAAGGGGCAGACCCTCCGCGACTGGATGTATCAGGAGGACCGCCCGACCTGGCAGACGTGTGTCGAGATGTTCTTGCAGATCGGCGACGGGCTGGTCGCGGCCCACGAGCGGGGGCTGGTGCATCGAGACTTCAAGCCGGGCAACGCCATCGTCGACAGGAAGGGGCGCCCCCGCGTGCTCGACTTCGGGCTGGCCCGGCAGGCCAAGGAGTTCACGGACACCGAGACCACCCTGCAGCGGCGAGCGGCGTCGCCCCTCGACGACCCGCTGACGGGAGAAGGGGCCGTGATGGGGACGCCCGCCTATATGTCGCCCGAGCAGATGAAGGGGATCGAGGCCGACGCGCGTAGCGACCAGTTCAGCTTCTGCGTGGCGCTCTACGAGGCGGTGTACGGCGAGCGGCCCTTCGAGGGGACCTCGCTGGCGGGGCTGATGGTGTCCATGCTGCACGGCAAGGTCCGGCCCGCACCCAAGGGCACCGCGGTGCCGAGGCGGCTGCGCTCGGTGCTGCTGCGGGGTCTCTCCCTCGAACCCAAAGCGCGATGGCCCTCCATGGAGGTGCTGCTCTCTGCGCTGCGGCGATCGAGCGCCCCCGTGCGACGGCGGTGGCTGGGGCTGGGGGCGGCGGCGGCGTTGGTGCTCGGAGTGGGGAGCTGGCAGTACTTCGCGTCGGCGCCGTGCGACCCGGAGGCGGAGCTCGAGGGGTCGTGGAACGACGCGAGGCGCGAGCTGGTGAGTGCCGAGTTGCCCGCCGAGACTCGGGACTCGGTCGTGCAGGGGCTGGATGACTACGCTCGCAATTGGAAGGCGCAGTACGTCAGCGTGTGCGAGTCGAAGCCAGAGCTGCGTGGGCATGCCCTTGCCGATTGGTACAAGCGGATGGGCTGTGTCACCGAGCTTCGAGATC
>JGI12210J13797_10024314_pt1 | contig 11492 bp, 9 predicted proteins | sample ElkSlonscriptome_3_FD_13797 | JGI IMG/M metagenome (IMG submission 13797) | reverse complement strand
GGCCGTTGGTGGTCGTGCCGCCGACGTAGCTCGCGCGCTGGGCGTCGGCGACGACGCCGACGGCGAGGGCGAAGAGGCCGAGGACGACGAGAAGCAGGCGGTCAACCGGGCCGAGCGTCGTCGTCAGCGGGCTCGTCGACGTCGCCGCCGTCGTCAAGGCACGGGGGACGATGAGGATAGCCCCAAGGACCGCAACAAGAAGAAGCGCGAAGAGCTCTTGGCCAGGCGCCGCAAGGCCGCTGAGGGCGACGTGGACGAAGAGGAAGGCGTCCAAGGCGGGCTGGCCGCGACCGAGCTCGTCGAGGATGCGCTCGCGCGCGGAACCAACGCCGGCGTCAAGTGGGTCCAGAACAACTGGAAGGTCCTGCAGTGGGTCATCACCGCAGCCATCGTGGTTGGCGTGGGCGCCATGGTCTACGTCTGGCAGTCCGAGAAGACCGAGACCGCAGCTGCCGACGCCTACGCCGCCGGACTCGAGCTCGAGTACGCCACCGTAATCCCGCCTGATGAGGATGAGCGCACGGAAGAGCAGAAGGGCCGCGACTTCCGCAAGATCTATGCGAGCACGGCCGAGAAGCAGCAGGCCGTGCTCGACCGCTACGCCACGGTCATCGACGATCACGCCGGCACGCCGCCGGCGCTACTCGCGACGATGGGCAAGGCTGGGGTCCTGCTCGACAAGCGCGATTGGGACGCGGCCATCGCCGCTTTCGACGAGGCGCTCGGCTCGAACCTCACCAGCACAGAGCCCAGCATCAAAGCGCGTGCGCTCGAGGGCAAGGGACTGGCCCTAGAGAGCAAGGGCGATCTCGAGGCGGCGACCACCGTCTACCAGGAGCTTGCTGGTAGTGAGATCCTCCTCTACCAGCTGACGGCCAAGTTCCACCAGGCACGAATCCTCCACCTTCAGAAGAAGGACGAGGAGGCGATCAAGCAGCTCAAGGACACGCGCGAGGCGATCAGCAAGTCGAAGATCGACGTGCGGACGAAATTCGACGTGACGCCGTTCCGTTGGTTGGACCGGGAGGTCAAAGAGCTCCTCATGGCCCTCGACCCATCCGAGATTCCGGTGCGGCCCAAGACGCCTGGCGGCCAAATCACGCCCGAGATGATTCAGCAGATGATCCGGCAGCAGGGACTCGAAGGTGGCATGTTGCCGCCCGGCCAATAGGACGGACCTGGAGCGAGACCCATCATGGCGGCGCGCAACCTCTTCATCGTCCTGTCGGGCGCGCTCCTCGGAGCATGGGGCTGTCAGGGCCTGAATGCCGTCGCCAACCCGGAGGTACCGCTATGGGTGAACCACCCTGGGTCGGCGATCGACGTGGTGAGTCAGCGTGAGCTGACCGCGCCGTCCTATCAAGAGGGCGAGGCTTACGAGCGGGGCAAGCCGACGATCGATCCCCTGCACCGGCGGGTCTTCATCGGCACCCGAGACGCCGGGCTCTACGCACTGCGCGCCGGCGACCTCAGCACCCTCTGGCGCTTTCAAACCGCTGGCGCCGTGCAGGGCGAGGCCCTCTACAACCAGGCGGAAGATGCCGTCTACTTCGGGTCCAACGACGGCGCCATCTACAAGCTTCGTGCAGCCGATGGGAAGATGCTCTGGCGCTTCGCGAGCAACGCCGAGATCACCCGGAAGCCGCTTCTGCACGACGGTCATCTCTTCGTCGTCAATGCCAACGATACCCTCATCTCCATCGACCCGGCGACGGGCAAGCTGCGGTGGTACCAGCATCGCGAGCCTGCCGCAGGGATGGAGATCTCGGGATATGCGGGGGTCGCGGCCTTCGAGGACCGGGTGTACACCGCCTTTTCCGACGGCGTCGTCATGGCGTATCGGGTGAGTGACGGAGGCGAGGCCTGGCCGGTTTTGGTCGACCTCGCACAGGACGCCGAACAAACGCGCGGCGAGGAGCTCCGCTACTTCGACGTCGATACCACGCCCGTCGTGGGCAAAGCCGAAGCTCCCGACGGGGAACGAGATGCGATTTTCGTGGCTAGCTACGAAGGCGGGATCTATGCCCTCGACCACGAGACGGGCTCGCGGATCTGGGTCAACGACGCGGTGGTCGGAGCGACCGAGCTCACGCTATGGGAGGCGCCCGCCCGCCCGCGACCGGGCGAGAAACCAGGTGCGAGGCGCCATCAGGTCTTGGTAGCCTCCTCGGGTCTCAGCGGCCTGTGGGGCCTGGATCCCGAGGATGGGGCACAGCGTTGGCGAAGAGACCTGCCAGCGGGCGGGATCAGCCGAGCGGAACCATGGGCCGGCGCCCTCCTCGTAGGCACGACGCGTTACGGACTCTTCCTCGTACATCCTCTCGATGGTGCCGTGATGGATGGCATTCACCGTGGCGGCGCTTTCGCAACGCATCCCACCGCCTATGGTCGCAAGGCTTTCGTCTTGTCCAACGGGGGCGTCGTCTTGGGACTCAGCATCAAGCCTCCCGCCGGCGCAGGCTTGCCCGAAGGGGCCGACCTCATCCTGACGGAGAAGTAGCCTGTAGCCTGCGACGAGGCCCGCTCAAATGCGTCCCAGTCGTAGGTAGAGTGGAAGCTTCACCTCGCGCCGGGCCGCCCCCCCCCACGCTTCCGCGAGCCGAGGCGCTACTTCGGCCACCACGTCGCAACCCGTCGCGGCAATGGCTGTCTGAACCCCGGACCAGGTGCGGATGAAGTCGACAAGGCCCTCCAGCGGCCAGCTCGTGCGGCACGCGAGCGCGGGTGAGGGAAGCTCCTCGAAAGGGAAGGGTAGGGTGCTGTAGCCAGGTTCGACGTAGCGGATGATGGCCGGGGCCCAGTGATCCGCGAGACGTTCCTGGGCGAGTTCGTCGACGAGCGCATCGAGCTCGGGACTGATCTCCACGCGAGGCCCATAGGTCCAGAACGCCACGACGGCGCGGGGGCGACAGACGCGCCGCACTTCTGCGTAGAAGGCGTCGAGTTGGAACCAGTGAACGCCAGCGGCGACGGTAACCAGATCGATGGAGGCCTCGGCGAGCCCAGAGGCCTCGGCGCGGGCCTGATGGTATTCGACCCGCGGATGAGCCGCCGCATGCGCCAGTTGTTCGGCGCTCGCGTCCGTCGCGATCACGTGCTGCACGTGTGCCGCGAGAGCAATGGCCGCCTGCCCACTCCCCGTCGCGCAGTCCCACGCGCAATCGTGTCGCCGCAAGGCCTCCTCGATGCAGGTGAAAAGGGCGTCGGGATAGGTCGGGCGATAGCGGGCGTACGCCGCAGCGTGACCGGAGAAGAGGTCGGTGAAAGTCTCGGAGCCGCTCACCTCCTGGGCATCGCGAGTGTTGCACCAGATGTAAAGCGAATTGGCCTGCCGGAGACCCGTTCGTCGTTTCGAGAAGGCCCTTCTCGGGAACCAGGAGTTGCCGCATTGCGTCAGCCTGAGACGTCGAAGATGGCACACTTTGCCCGAACGCCATTCTAGGTGACTTAATTCAATAGCGTTTCTTGCTTGGTGCGTAATTTGCTCGAAGAACGTCCATGCTTACTCGCCTCGCTGGGCGCTTGCGCCGCGATGGCTCACCGGGGGCGCGGCTATGCCGCGTGTCGCTCATGGTGGGGGTTGCGGTGTTTCTGCTGCATGGGTTCGCTCGCTGGTACGCGGCCACGGTCTGGGACGATGCCTTCATCTTTCAGCGCTATGCGACCAACCTCTCCGCGGGGGACGGCGTGACGTTCAATCCGGGTGGTTCGCCAACCTATGGACTCACGGCCCTCTTGTACCTCGGGCCGGTGGCCGTGGTTCGCCTCGCGGTCGACGACCCCGTGGTGGCGTCTCTGGTGACGTCGGCCTCGTGCGCACTCTTGGCGCTGGGCCTGTTGGCACGTCTCGCCTTCAAGGCAGCAGAGGGAGGTTCGACCGGCTGGTTGGCGGTCGCAGCCATCGCCGCGGTGGCGGCTTCGCCTATCTCCGCTGACCATGCCGTGTCGGGCATGGATACCTGGTTCGGGGTGGCCTATCTCGCGGCCCTGTTGTGGACGCTGCACTCGGTCGAGGTGCGCTCGGGGAGCTGGGGTCGGGCGGGGGTCATGGCGGGGCTGGCGCTTTGGGTACGGCCCGAACTCGCGATCTTCGGGGCCATGGCGGCGCTATTTCTCTTCGTTCGGGCCGGCCCCACGCGCATCGTCGGACTCAAGCTCGGACTGACCATCCTGGCCGTGTCGACGGGGCTGATGATGGTGGCATGGGCCTACTTCGACGTGCCCCTTCCGCTGCCCTTTTTCACGAAGGCAAGCGGCGTCTACGGGCCCGGCTTCCAGCGCGTGTATCGGGGCAGGGGATGGTCCGAGTTGGGCATCTTCTTGGCGCAGGTCTGGCCGCTCCTCATTCCGTCGGGCCTCGAGTTCGCGGGCTCCCCTCGTCGTTGGTGGGGCAGTGCGGGCGCGGTTGAGCGGGGGGTCGCAGTGGCTTCGGTCTTCCTGTTGCTCTTCCACGCCCTCGTCGCCATCCCTGTGATGGGCATGGGAGGGCGGTTCTACCAGCCGCTCCTGCCCGCATCGGTCTACCTGGCGTCGCGTAGCTTGGCCAGGCTACGCGAGAAGGCACCCGAGGAAACGACGCGGTGGTGGCCCTCCGTGGTCGTCGGCGCCAACCTGTTGCTGTGGACCCAAATGCTACCCACGGCGGGTGCTGCCCTGACGGCGGCGGGCAATCGAGCGCAGCACGGCCTCCGCACCGACGCTCGAGGGCTCGCGAAAGAGAAGGGGCCGCGCCGCTACTGGCCGGGCCTCGAGCATTTGCCCGAGTTGCCGCCGATGACGATCGCGGCCACCGAGGTGGGCTTCGTCGGGGTCGTCGCCCCAGAGCAGCGCATCATCGACATCGCTGGACTCAACACGAAGGCATTCGCCTTTGGGCCATTCGATGTCGACCACCTCGTCGAGGACATTGCGCCCGAGCTCATCTACCTCCCACATCCAGACTACAAGCGGATGACGAGCACCCTATTGGCCCACGAGGGATTCAAGCGCCGCTACGTGCAGCTCCGACGGCAGCAGGTTCATGGAAGCCACTACGGGGTGGCGGTGCGTCGGGACAGTCCGCATGCGAAGCGCCTCTTGGCCGCGTTGCGCAAGCCCGTGGCCTTCAAGCTGCATCGTCGAGCGACGGCGTACACGCCACCGTAGCGCTGGCGACGGCCGGCGATGGGGGTGGCAAAATGTCCCGCATGAATTCGCACGCTTGAGCCAGCTTTGTCGGCCGAGCCAAGTATACTCCGCTCATGTCCACCCGGGACGACATTGGCGGGCCCTCGGTGGTTCCCCTCACGAGCGTAGGCTCCCTCGATACCGAGGAAGGAGCGCGGTTCCTTCAGGGTCGACTGCGCCTGTGGGCCAAAGTCGTGGGCATCGTATCCGGCGTCTTCTGGATCCGCGACGCCGTGATCATGTCGCTCGAGCGCTCGGTGCAAGACTGTCTCGTCCAGCCTACGTTCGTGGTCCACGGCATCGCCGTCGCCTTGACCTGGACGATTCACATCCTCGCCCGCCAGCGATGGACGCGTCGGACACGACTTCTTCGGGTGCTCGACATCGGTGGCCTCCTCGTTCAGCTCCTCCTGTACACCGCGCTCGCGTGGATGGTGAGTCTGGTCTACCCGAGGGCGGGCAACCTGCTGGGCGTGCTCATCACGGGCATCATGCTGACGACCCGGGCCGTCATCATCCCCGAGCCACCACGCCGAGCGGCCATCATCAATGCAGTGGCCTGCTTGCCGTTGATGGGTATGGCGACGGCCCAGATTCCCTCGCTTGGGGCCGAGGCCGTGGGGCCAGCGGAGGCGCTCATCTCCACGGGCATGTGGGCTGCAGCCTTCGTCCTCATCGCCACCGTCTCACAGCGCGTCATCTATGGCTTGCGCACCCGGGTCCGCGAAGCTCGTCAACTCGGCCAGTACACCCTAGAGGAGAAGCTCGGAGAGGGAGGAATGGGGCGGGTCTTCCGCGCGCGGCACGCCATGTTGAGGCGGCCCACCGCGGTGAAGCTGCTGCCGCCGGAGAAGGTCGACGTGCGCCACCTCGAGCGCTTCGAGCGTGAGGTGCAGCTCACCGCTGAGCTGACCCATCCCAACACCATCTCCATCTACGACTATGGCCGGACGCCCGACGGCATCTTCTACTACGCCATGGAGTTCCTCGATGGTGTCAACCTCGAGGACCTCATCAAAGAGCACGGTCCGTTGCCGGCGGAGCGTGTGGTCCACGTTCTTCGGCAGGTTTGCGGCGCACTCGCGGAGGCCCACGACGTGGGGCTCATCCACCGGGACGTAAAACCTGCCAACGTGTTCCTCACCCAGCGTGGTGGGGAGTACGACGTGGTCAAGGTCATCGATTTCGGGCTCGTGAAGGACCTGCACAGCGCCGACAGCAGCAACACGGCCGACGGCGACGACGTGCTCACGGGGACGCCCCTCTACATGGCGCCCGAGGCGATCAAGTCGCGCGACGGCGTCGACGAGCGGACCGACATCTACGCGGTCGGGGCAGTGGGCTACTTCCTCCTCACCGGAGAGCCCGTCTTCGGAGGTGAGACGGTCGTGGAGGTCTGTGCCGCACACCTGCACGAGCCGCCCATTCCACCCGGCGACCGTGTCCCCGGTGGAGTTCCGAAGGATCTACAGGCGGTCGTCCTGGCCTGCCTGGCGAAAGACCCCGACGAGCGGCCCGCCGACGCGAGGCGGCTACGACGTGATCTCGATGCTTGCGCCGACGCTGGCGCCTGGGGGACCGACCAAGCCCAACGATGGTGGGAAGGTCGCGCGCCTCGCCGCGCGAGGCACGTGGACTTCGGTGGCTCCAAGACCATCGATATCGATGTCGGCGAACGCATGAACGCGGCCGAGTGACGTCAGAGGAGTGCTCCGCCGCCAACGCAAGCGGCTTCGGTCTCGGTGACAGGCTAGGGTTGCGAACGTGTCCGAAGGATTCCGATTCCGACTCGATCATCTCCTCGTGGGTGTTCTCGGCGGCCTCGTGGGCGGTGCGGTGGTGTGGGCGGCGACGCCAGCACCGCCGCCGGCCGCATCCGCAGATACGACCACAGCGCCGAGTGAGCTTCCGATGGCGCCCACCGAACTGCCAGGCGGGCCGGAGAGCGCTCCACCGCGGATCGCGCAGCTGGAGACGGAGATGCGCGACCTCCGCCAGAGGATGACGGAGCAAGCCAAGGTCGAAGCGGTCGAGGAGACCGACGATCAAGGCGAAGGACGCGTGACCCTCAGCGCCTCCGACCCCAAGTTCAAGCACGCTGTTCGCACCATCCTCGACCAAGCCAAGCACGACGCCGAGGAGCAGGAGCAGGAACGTCGCGAGGACTGGAACGAGCGCCGTATCGTGCGTCAGGTCGACGAGATGGTCACGAGCTTCGAGCTCTCCGACGAGCAGGCCGACGAAGTCGAAGCCATCCTCTTCGAGCAATCCGACGCATTCAGGGACGTCTTCCAAGGCGACAAGCGACCCGTTACCCGCAAGGAATGGGGCACCACGATGCAGCGATTGCGTGACGAGACCCGAACGAAGCTGGCCAAGGTCCTCGACGAGAGTCAACTGAAGCAGTGGGACGAGGATCAGGTCAACCAGTGGGGCCGCGGCTTCGGTCGTGGGCCTCGCTGACGTGCGTAGTGCAGTGCAGTGCATGTCGAGCGGGATGACGACTTCGCCGGTCGCTACCGGGTGATCCGCGCGCTGGCCTCGGGGGGTATGGCGAGCGTTCATGAGGTGCTCGACACCAAGACCGACCACCTGAGAGCGCTGAAGCTCATGCTTCCCGATCTTAGCCTCGGCCTCCGATCTGCGGGCCCGGTTTCTGGATGAGGCTTCGGTGGTGGGTCGGGTGCATTCCGATCACATCGTGGAGGTGGTCGATGCGGGTATCGACGACGACACGCCCTTCCTCTTGATGGAGCTTGTCCGCGGAGAGGATCTGGCGACCAAGCTCGAAGGCGAGCGACCCGGGGGTTCTCGGCTGCACCTTCGTGGTCGAAGCGCTGCGGCAACTCGCCTTTGGGCTCGACAAGGTCCACGAAGAGGGGGTCGTGCATCGCCACCCTGAGCACGACGCGCAGCTTGGGGACGCCCCTCTACATGGCGCCAGAGCAGCTCAGAGGCGAGGGAGCAGTCGACCCCACGGCCGCTCAACCTCGCCCTTTGCGCCGAGGGGCGATGGGGCGCCGAGCGCTCGTGCTCAATCGCGAAACGCCTGGTGCACGACGTCGGGCACGACTCGACGATGTGGCCAAAGAGATCGTCGAACGACTCGAGCCTCGACTGCCGCGTCTTGTCGTCGTTCGCCCCGAGGGCGTCGACGAGGGGGGAGGGGAGCTCATCACCGACGCGCAGACCGCCCGGCAGCTTTTGCCATCGCCAGCTCGCGAGGGCTCGACCGATGCCGCCGCTGCCAAGCGACTCGTCCGTGCCGAGGTTGCCGTGCTGAGGCGCCAATTCGACCCTGAGGCGTGAGTCTCAGGCCGACCTGGACCGGGGGGGATCGTCGGGTTCGGGACACCACGACCGCTCGATCGCGACCAGATGGTGACGGGCGAGTGCGAGGTTGCCGCGCGCCCGGTCGATGACGAGGTAGAGGAACTTGGAGTCGCTGCAGGGGAGGGGTCTGATCAGATGATACTGAGCTTCCAGGATGGTCAGCATGTCCTCGAGCCTCGCGTCGAGGCCGAGGGCGCGGCTCGTCGCCATCTCGATCCGGATCAGCTCGGACTTGGCTCCAGCTACGAGCTCGATGTCGAAGGCCTCACCGGCCGAACGGGTACCGAGCACCATGCCCGCGCGGTGATCGACCAGCGCGCAAGCGATGGCCCCCTCGATCGACATTACGCGGTCGAGGGCCGCTTCGGTGTCGGGAGCGAGCGTGTCCTTCTTGGCCGGAGAAGGCAGCGTCTCGCGCGGGCCAGACATGGTCGAGTTCCTGATGGGCAGAACGGAAGCCCTCTCCGAGTCCACCGCGCCCATGGTGAGCGTCGAGGTTCGGTGCCTCCCAGAGGTGGGCGTCACACCGCTGGACGTCGCGCTGGCGCCGCCCACGGTGGACGGCACCCTCGCAGGAGGAGGCTCGCTGACTGAAGATGGCAGGTTCGTCGTCATCGCGGTCATGTTTCAGGGTGATGTCTGGCCAGACGTCCCCACACACAGCTTGGAACGGCCACGCGCGCTCGGACTTGAGTAGATGAGCCGAAGTGGGCTGTCTGTCGTCATCAGCGCCAACGAGGCGTGCCGAGCGCTCTCGTAGCTCCCGGTTGAGAGCCTCGTGTCTCTGGTTCAGCCGTCCTTGCCCTGAAGCGCGGCCCGCCCCAGCGACGTCCCAGTTCTGTACGACCAGAAGTCCAGCGGTATATACTACTAGGCCGTGTCCATGCTCACTCACGCGAGACTAGCGGTCTGTCATGGTTGCCTCCTCGTCCTGGGGTGTGGAGAAGGGCTTGCTCCCGACGAACCCGCCTCAACCGGTGGTCATTCGAGCCAAGCCGAAGTCTCGGGGAGACCTGAATGAGCTTCTCCCCACCGTCTCCATTGCGTTGATACGTTCGTAGTGCCCCCACTTCGTCAGGCTCCACGCTTCCTCGACGCTCGAGCAGCGCTCGTAGAACAAGGGTGATGGAACGCAGACTCTTGGTTGGTCTCATCGTCCCGATGAGACCAAATTAGTGGGTATCGCCAACGTCTCAACTGGGCGAGCGCGGGCTTTTCAGCTCCCGTGGGTGGGGGGCGCAGCCACCCAGTCGCTCTGGAGGAAGTTGGGAAAGCTCCCGTTGGTGTTTTGTCGGACCACCGCTTCGTTCAAACTGTCGCGGCCAGTGACCGGCGCCGGATTGAAGTTGAGACCCGGAGGCAGCGTGGCGTTGGAGGTGGTACTCGTACCGTCCCAGATCACCGCGTCGTAGGCGTTGGTCGCGCTCGCCTGGGTGCAAGGACCGTCGCATAGCCACACCGAGCCGGCATCGGTGAAGATGTACGCCTGGGAGTTGGTGAGGTTGATCGACAGAGCGGGCGCTGGCGGCAAGCTGCCGTTGAACTCCACGAGGTAGAGCACGTCGTTGGGCTGCAGCACGAAGGACGGTAGGTCTTCGCAGTCGGTGGTGGACCCTTCGTCGATGCAGATCGTGATCGGATCGATGTCGATGGGGATGTTGCACGTGTTGCGGATGCTCACGAAGTCGGGAGCTCCAGTGCTAGCTTCTTCGATGAGAATGTCTTCCACGCTGCAGGCGCAGTCGAGGTCGTAGTCCTGCAAGCCAGTGTTGTCGCCCTGGCAGGTGGAGGGACAGCAGCCGTCCGAGGTGGCGCCCGAGCAGGCGGTGACGAGGCTGCCGCCGTCGCAGGTGCCCATCGAGCACACCTCGCCCACCGTGCACGCGTCGAGGTCGTCGCACACCTGGCCGTTCGGGACGGCGACGGTGTCGCAGGTCCCCGTCAGGGGATCACAGGTGCCAAGATCACAGCCGTCGGTGAGGAACGAGCAGTCCTTAGGGCTGCCACCACCGCACACGCCGTTGCTGCAGGTGTTCCCGTCGAGGCAGAGGTCGTTGGTGTCGATACAAGTGGCTCCGTCGTTTCCGGGGACGGGCTCGCACATGCCATTCTGCGGGCTGCACTCTGAAATGTAGCACTCGTTGGGGACGGGCGCGAAGAAGCAATCCTTCGGGGACCCTACGCACAGCCCGTTGTTGCATTCGCCGTCGGTCTGGCACAGGTCCCCCGGGGTGCATGCCCCTCCGTTGGGGATGGCCTCGGTGCTGCAGGATTGCGAGGTCTCATTGCATGTGATGGTGTTGCACTCGGGCGCGTTCATGCCGCACTCGTTCTGCGGTCCGCCCGTGCACACACCGGCCTGGCAGGTGTCGTCCACGGTGCAAAACAAGCCATCATCGCACGCGGTGCCGTCGACGTCGGGGACCACCACGCAGCTTCCGATGGGTCCTGGGTAGGCGCCTTCGTTGCACACCGAGACGAAGCAGTCCGGGCTGTTGATGGCGGCGCTGCAGTCTTGACCGCAGAGGTTGTTGGCGCCCCCTTCGCCCTCACCACCGGCGGCGTCTCCCCCTTGACCAGCCCCGCCTGCGCTGGAGGTCGTGGCCGACGTCGTGGACGTGGATTCCTGTTCGTCATCGTCGACGTCCGTGCTCGCGCTGCACCCAGCCCAAGCGAGCGCCGTCCCAACAACCCCAAGCGTGAGGAAGCCCTTCATTCGCATGCTCACCAGCCTACATCAGACCCGCCGCAGGCGCCCGAACTGCGCGCTCCGTCCCTGACGTCAGGCGGCCTACATCAGAACCCGCCGCAGGCGCCCGAACTGCGCGCTCCGTCCCTGACGTCTCGGCGAGGCTCCAGGCGGCCGAGCCTTCGCCCCAAAGTTAACATAATCTATCTTATGCGAAGTGTGCGCCGCGAGGCGCTGGAGAAACCGATGACGAAGAAATCATCACCGCTTGGGTCGGGCCGAGCGAGTAAGGGCGCCGTGAACC
>JGI12210J13797_10277362_pt1 | contig 11493 bp, 7 predicted proteins | sample ElkSlonscriptome_3_FD_13797 | JGI IMG/M metagenome (IMG submission 13797) | reverse complement strand
ATTCCCAGCGCCAGAGAGATCAGGAGGCGTCCACCAAGACTATGACGAAAAGGAATATTTAATCGGGAGGCGTTCATAACTTGATTATGGCGCTGACAGCATTCTGCTTCAAATAGGTGTTCAGCGCCCACCGAACATCTCTTGCACCTTTCCCTTTTGAAAACAAGGTCTGAACGTCTATTACATGTTCGATGCCTTCCTTAAAAAGTTTTGCGCTGGGCATTGTGCTTCCTACGGTCAGCCACCATGGTTTGGGGTGCTGGCCATCACTACTCCGTGCTGCGGTTTGCAGTAGGTCTCTTTTAAGCAAAATATGGAGACGAAGAGGGCGATGAGGCAGAGAAACGGAATATAGGCCAGCGCGTATTTAAAGTTCTCCGCTTCGAAGACGGTGGTGCTTTTGTCCTGGAGAGTCAGGGTGACCAGAAAACCGAATATGATCGGATTTGCGGTGTCAAAGAGGAGCATCAGCCCATTGTTCAAACCCATCGAGGTCGCGCTCAAACGCTCGGATACTTTCTCAACTATCATGGCAAACCCCACATTCTGCGCCCCTCCGGCGAACCCGATCATGAAAAAGATGGTTCCGAAGAGCAGGAATCCCCCGCTTTGGAAAAATTGGAGAGAAAGGGTCGCCGCAAAAGCCAGGATGGCAAGGGCGATTAGTACGATCTTCCGCCGTTTCAGGCAGTCGGAAATAAGACCGGAGACCGGGCAGCCGACCGCATAGCCGATCCAGAGAACGGAGGCCGCATCCCCGGCCAGTTTGTCGCTCAGGCCTTTTGCCTTCAACACATTTTCCCCCCATATCGCCCCGATGGTTGCGATGGCGGTATAAATTAACGCCGAATACAGCGCGACATACCAGGCTTGCTTGTTGCTTAGAAGAGTGCGGATTTGCTCTTTGAGAGGCACTTTTGGTAAAAGAAATTGAAGGGCATCGGGATTGTCGGGCTTTTTTCCCCGGACAAAGAAAAGACTTAGGAGGGTGAGACTGAATCCGAGAAGACCGGAAGCGGCGATGATAGTGCGCCAGGTGATATTGGCATCATCGAGGAGAGCCACCAGCGGACCCCCGGCGAGAATTGGACCGAGGGTGCCGACAAACTGTGAGAGTCCGGCAAAAAATCCGAAATATTTCCGGGGGAACCATTCGCGGACAATCACGAGGAGAGTGATGAAGGCGAAGGAAGAGCCGAAGCCCATAAGCATTCGGGCGCTGAGTGCCATCCAGAAGCCCTGGGAGGCTGCGAAGAGCAGCGCGGATCCGGCGCAGATGGCTGTGGCAATGACCATTGTCAATTTGACCCCGATTCGGTCAACGATAATCCCCACTGGGATCTGCATGAGTCCGTAGGTCAGGTAGTAGCAGGACCCGAGTACGGAAAACGTTTCCGCATTCAGGTGCAGAGACTCCATGACCGGAGTCTGTACACTCGAGAGTACCGTTCTTAGGAAAAATTCATAGAGAAAGAATCCGGCCGAAATGGCCCAAATAAAGACCCCGATCATCCGAATTTTATCCGATCCGCCCGGACCGCCTGTGGTGACTGCTCCACTCACGATGATGTCTCCTTAGGACGTGGGTTTTTCTGAAACTTCGCCGAAGCTCTCCCGGGTAGTATCACCGGCGGAAGAGGTAGACGCCTCCCCTGCGGAGATCGGGAGTTCACCTGCCCATTCCTGAAGGCGGTCGACGACCTCATCGAGTTCCTTGAAGGAAGCAATGCGGAAGAGATAGTCTCCTTCGAAAACGAGGGGCATATCGTTCGCCCCGACAATGACGCCGTCGACGGGAGATTTCACCCTGACTTCCTGGAAGCTGCCCAGAGGCTCAGAAATAGTGGCGAGGATGTCACCCGTATTCACGCGGTCGCCCAGCCGCACCGCAGGGTGGGCGATCCCGCTTTTGGTCGCATGAACCCAGTCACTGGATTCGGATCCAATAGGGGTGTGCGCCTTTTTAACCCGACTCTTTTCCGATTCCGGAAGCATTTCGAGGCGGCGGAGCATTCCGAAGATTCCCCGTTTGCCGAGCCGAATGGCATGAGGGTTGAAGCGCATGGCTTCTCCAGCGCGATACCTGAGCATCGGGATGCCTGCCTCTTTGGCGCAGGCCTGGAGGCTGCCGTCCGTGGGTTCCATGTCCACGGCGACTGAGACCGGGAAACTCTGCGCAAGCTCGCGATTCCCGTCCGTTGAGAAGTCGGCACGGGTGTGGGGGAGAAAGTTGTGATTCATCTGCCCGGAGCACAGCTCGATACAGACATCGCAGCGCGTGAACAGATTTTCGTAAAAAAGGTTGGCGGTGCGCTGGGTATAATTGCCTTCCGGAGACCCCGGAAAATTATTTTCGAGGGTGTTCCCGTCGGGCAGGGTGCTGGTGCGGTTGAGCATTCCAAACACATTGAGAACCGGGACAATGATCAGCGTTCCGTGCAGCTTTTCGAGAAGCGGCATACCGACCACTTGCTTCAGGATCTCCATACCATTGAATTCATCCCCGTGCATCGTGGCAAAAATGAGAACCGTCGGACCGGTCTGTTTTCCGTTGATTACCTTCACCGGCATATAAAGGGGGGCGTATCCAAGCATTTCAGGTAGAGGAAGACCCAATGATGCGGTTTCGCCGGGGCTGATGGTGGCTTCGAAGAGCGTAAACCGACTGTTTTTACCTTCTTTTGTTTTGGCGATAAGGGATTCCAGTTTGCTCATCATATCTAAATTGGGGGTTGCTTGGTTTCGGTTAAAAAGTGAACGGCAGGTCTGTGGGCTCCAGTATAGATTCTGGAGCCGTGGATTTGAGGGTTCCGGACGGAGGTCCGTTCATACGGATGATTATGGGGAAAAGGTGCTGAAATGAAGGGTGGAAGTCAAGAGGAAGTTGGTATTACCCTGACGGGTGAGTGGAATCATAAAAGGCCCTTCCGCGAACGGAAGGGCCTTGAAGAGGAATGACGCGCATCTCTGCGCTCATTCTTGTCCGGTCAGTTCCGGGGGATCCAGGAGTCGACCAGAGGTCCGTTGTCCCGCACCCAGTCGGCGGCGACGTCGTAGGCGTCGTCGTCGGATTCGTCGATCGCGAGCATCAGCGAAAGAAGCTGGTCCTCGGTCAGCGAGAAGTTTTTCATGAAGTTGGCAACTTCGGGCATATCTTCGGTGAAGCCGGGACGGGCGACTTTGCGGAGGCCGTCGATCGGGTAAACGCCACGGGGATCTTTTAGAACCTTGAGGTCGAAGCGTCCGAACATCCAATGTGGTTTCCAGCCGGTCACGACAATGGGATCTCCGTTTTCGATGGCCTCGGCCAGGGCGGCGGTCATCGCCGGACCGCTCGAGTTCACCTGGACAAGATCCAGATCATACTCGTCGATGACAATGTCCGTGTTCTTGGTAATGCCCGCTCCGGTCCCGATGCCGGTAATTTTGTTGTCCAGCTCCTCGGCTATCGAGTTCAATTCCTCGATACTGTCAATGTCGACATAGCTTGGAACGACCAGGCCGGTTACTCCGTATCCGTAGGTGACACCGAGATTTTCGAGGCTGTCTCCGTAGCGGTCCCAGTAATCGGCGTGGGTGTTGGGGAGCCAGGCATCGAGAAAGACGTCCTGGTCTCCGTCGGCTACTGCAGCGTAGATTACGCCGGGATCCGCCTGCGTCAGTTCGACGTCGTAGCCCATTTCATCTTCGAGGATCACGGCCGCCAGATTGGTCATGGCAATGCCTTCGGCCCAGTTTGGATATGCTAATTTTACGGTTTCCCCGACAGCACTGGCGGCGAGGGTGCCCGCTGCGAGGATGGATAGGATTGTGTGTTTTGTTTTCATGTGAGTTTTTATTTTTTGGTTTTACGAGAAGTCGGGTTGCCCAATGCCTGGGTGACCCGGTCGAGATAAATGGCAAGGATTACGACGGCAATACCGCCCTCAAATCCAAGGCCGAGTTTTAATTGAGTGATGCCGCTTAAGACGACTTCCCCAAGACCGCCGGCGCCGATCATTCCACCGATGACCACCATGGAGAGGGCGAGCATGATGCTTTGATTGACTCCGGCCAGAATTGTGACCATGGCGATGGGAAGCTGCGCCTTGAGGAGCAGTTGTTTTCCCGTCGCTCCGAAGGATTCAGCGGCTTCGACCACCTCCTCCGGCACCTGGCGAATGCCGAGACTGGTCAAACGAACCGCGGGCGGCATCGCGAAAATCATCGTCGCCATGGCTCCGGGAACCTTCCCCAGCCCAAAAAAGATGACGGCGGGAATCAGATAGACGAAGGCCGGCATGGTCTGCATGAAGTCGAGAACGGGACGGATCATGGCATCGGCTGTCTCCGAGCGGGCTGCTATAATACCCATCGGCACCCCGAGAAGAAGGGCGAAGAGCGTCGCGGAAAGAACAAGAGCAAGGGTTTCGATGGTTGGAATCCAGAGGCCCATGGACAGCACAACCAAGAAGCCCACCACCGTGAACAGAGTCACTCCGCTGCCTACAACCAGGTAAGCAATCACTGCGAGAAGGAGAATGGTGACCACGGGTGCGAACCAAAGCAGCCGGTCCGGGTTTAGGACACGGAGATCCTTGCGGGCCTGTATAGAAAGTTCGGCGAGTTCGGAATTCCCGGTGTCTGTGTAATATTCCACACTCATAGTGAGTAACCCCTCCAGACGTTCATAGGTACGGATGTTGATAAAATCCGAGCGTCGCTCCAATTCTTCTCCTTCGCCGTCGTCCACCTCACGCAGATCATCGATCAGTCGATCGGATTGATCCATGAGAGTCAGGGCGCCGAAACGTGCCTCCTGGACTGCGAGTCTGTTGGACAATTCCGGAGGAAGAGAGATTCCGGCGATGGAAACCGCATCCCTCGTTTCTTCAAGGGCTTCGTACACATCTTCGAAGTCGCTTCGGGAGCGGTTTACGTCCCGCAAGCCATCCTCGGCGGCCTCCTTCGCCTTAAAAACCGGTGAATCCCGGTCGTCAACGGGGGGAATCTGCTCCTCCACTTCCGCAAGCACCGATGCGGCGGCGGAGTAATTGTCGGGGCGATCGGCTTCCAGGGCCCCGCGCAAATCCGAAAAGTTGTTCTGCATCTTCGAGGCGAATTCGGGAGTGACCTTGGCCGAGAGTGAGGTGACCCTCCAGTATTCAGCTCCTGTAAACGCGATGGCCGCCACCAGAAAAGCTGGAAGAAAAAATTTGGATCCTTTCAACCGGCTCCCGAGAAAGCCAAACATGAGTGAAAAGATAATACCGAAAATGACCGATGCGTACAGAAACTCCGAGTCGAGCAGGAAGGTGTTTTCCAGCACCGTGATGGGAAAGTCCAGAATATCGCTGACTGCGTCGAAAAATCCGCTCATGGAGGCTTTTAGCCAGCGGACAAAGGTTTCAAAGTATTCGCCTATGGGTAAATTTATCATAATGTTATCCTGCGATGCCGGAGAGAATAGCCGGGCGGGTTACAATGCCGAGAAAAACGCCGTCGTCGTCGGTTACGGCGAGAGGAACCACGTTGCGCGCCGACTCCTCCAGAAGATCGGCGATGGCTACATCGGGCTTGGTTGAGTAGTAGTCACGGTGAAGGATAGGCTCGATGGTCCGATGCTCATCCTCGTGTTCAGGCATTTTTCTGGCAAGTTCCGTGACTTCTTCCAGTTTGATCAGTCCTCTGAATTTTCGGTCCGAATCGAGGACGTAGAGGGAAGCGACCCCAAGGTGTTCCATCTGCCGTAACGCCTGATGGGGACCGTTGCTGATATAGGCTACGTCGGTCTTGCGCATAACGGAACCGGCGGTGATCACCTTGCTTCGGTCAACATTCTCCACAAAATCCCGGACATAGTCGTTCGCCGGCTTACTGAGAATTTCCTCCGGCGTACCCACCTGGACGACGGCTCCGTCTTTCATGATGGCAATTCGATCACCGAGCTTGAGAGCCTCGTCCAGATCGTGAGTGATGAAGAGAATAGTCCGGTGCTGGCGGGCCTGGAGTTCGAGAAGCTCGTTCTGCAACTGAACCCGGATGAGCGGGTCAAGGGCCGAAAACGCCTCGTCCATAAGCAGAATCTCCGGATCGTTTGCGAGCGCCCGGGCAAGGCCCACGCGTTGTTGCATTCCACCGCTCAGGGCCTGGGTCATGCTGTCGGCATAGCCGCGTAAGCCGACCAGCTCGATGGCATTGGTGGCCTTTTCGTAGCGTTCGTCTTTGTCGACGCCCTGGATTTCCAGACCAAACGCCACGTTGTCGATCACGGTTCGGTGGGGCAACAGACCAAAGCGCTGGAAGACCATGCTCATCTTCTTGCGACGGACCTCACGGAGTTGCTCTTTGTTTGCGGCAATCACGTCCTGTCCGTCCACAATCACTTCCCCCGCCGTGGCGGAAATCAGGCGGTTTACGCAACGGACAACGGTGGATTTACCGCTTCCTGACAAGCCCATGATCACAAATATTTCACGCTTCTTTACGGAAAAAGAAGCATTGTTGATTCCGACGGTGCAGCCGGTTTTCTTAAGGATTTCCGCTTTCGATTTGCCGTCCTTCAGCATGGGAAGGGCGCGCTCTCTGGCACCGTGGCCAAAAATTTTGTAGAGGTTCTTCACCTCGACGATGGTTGTATTGCTCATAAAAGTAGTTGGGTGGAAATGAGAAAGGGATGCCGGGACTGGACCCCGGTATCCGGAAGAGGATCACTCGTAGCGGTGATCAGAAGTAGTAGCCGAAGTTGATGTTGAATCGGCCCTGCCACGTGGCGTCGAGATTCGCGCCGAAGTTGGTGAAAGGCTCGCCACCCACGAACGAGTTTCCGTTCGAATAGGCATATTCGGTATAGATGTACCATCCGTTGTGCGCCCAGGCCGCTCCAAACGTCCAGAGGTCACTGTCTTTGAAATCGACACCATCGGCGGTACGGCCGTCTTTCAGGACGGAACTGTATTCGATATAAGGAATCACGTAATCCAGCCAGGCGATTTCGCTGGCTTCATAGTAATAACTCAACGATACGGCCGGCACCCACCCTTCCGTGGCAATCTCCGCATAATAGTCGTAGAATCCACGGGTCACCAGATCGGAGCCTCCAATATCGTAATTGTAATAACTCGCCTGGAGGCCGAGCTTCCAGTTGTTGATTTGGTTGACCGCGTGCACCGCACCGGCCCACGCGGTTCCGTCGCTTCCGTCGTTGACGTTGCCTTTGTTGATCAGCTCGCCAACTTGGAGGGACGCTCCCACATCGGATGTGAATCCGTCGGCAACCTGAATCGGTTGAATGACGCGGAGGTTAACCTGGTTTCGTTCTTCGTAGCCTTCGCCGGAATCATTCCGGACGATGTCCGCATCGTAACGCGCGGCATGCTCGGTTGTGCCGAGCCCGTTTGGCTGGGCCTCGACGTAGTAGCCGAGGTCAATGCGGGTATCGCCGAGAGTTGCCACATATTTCACACCAAGATCCATGTCATCGGCGAGGCCGACATAATAGGACTGGTCGAAGAACCAGCTCTGCGACACGCCATAAGGTCCTGCTCCGAAGGGAGTCCGGTTTACGCCCACCTGTATCTGGTTTCCGTTGTCGAAATTGTAGCCGAGCCAGCCCGTATGCAGGAAACTGTAGCCGTTGTACCAGCGGTATTCGGCCTTGCCGACGATTTGATCGTGGGATAAATCGGCGTTGATTCGGAACGTGTCCAGTGAGAAATTTCCGCCGTCGCTTCCCCGGGAAGGTCCATCGGTGCTTGGATAATCCCCCAAGGTGTAATTTGCCCGTATCGCCCCACCGAAGGTGATCGGTCCGAGCGAAGGTGAGGCCTGAATTCGGTCGAGTTGCTCCTGAATATCCTCGGCTTCGGAGGCCTCCTTCTGCGCCTCGACCCGTTTTCTCTCGGTTGCGTTCAGGGCTTTCTTGGCCGTTTCGAGCTGTTGGGTCAGCTTTTCAACCTGCGCCTGAAGTTCTTCCTCGCTGGAGCTCTCCGTCTGGGCAACAGCCGTCGAAGTTCCGGTGAGTATAAGGGTTGCGGCGGCAATTTTTTTCCACCAAGGATTTCGTTTGTATAGTACGTTCTTCATCATTGTTTAGGTATGTAGTTGGTTGGATTGTGGAGGATTTCCCTGGCCGTCCCTGTATTCAGGGCGCAGGCGAAAAGGCCTAATTTCAGTTTGGAGGACGCTTGCTGCTGAAGGTTCCACTCCTATTTCTGAAAATCATTACCGGCCGTTTTCCAGACTCCATTATTTACGGAATATCCACATGGAACACACTGTTCTCCATGATTTCAAGGGGAAAACCAACATTTCCCCGTCGACTCATGTTAGGGCACGGTCAACCCATGGAGTGACCATAAGTCCCCCCAGGGCTGAACGGTTTTCGGGGCTACTTTATTCTTGCCCGTTGTGATCGGCGCTCAAGAAGAGAGCCTCCCGCCGAAATGCCGGAGTTACACTCTGGGAATTTCAGGTCCCATTTTGCGGGGGAGTTCGCTGGGTTTCTTCATGAGATATTCGTCAACACAGGCGGCGCATTCGCGGCCATCGGAGATCGCCCACACAATAAGAGACTGACCGCGCTGGCAGTCACCTGCCGCGAAGAATCCGGGGGTGGAACTCATGAAATCTTCTCCGACCTTTACGTTGCCGCGGGCATCAAGTTCACATCCGTATTGGGCGACGATATTATCAGTTTCCGGACCCACAAACCCCAACGCGAGCACGGCCAGTTCGCAGGGCCATACTTTTTCGGAGCCGGGGATTTCTTTGATCTGCGGCCGTCCTCCCCCGGGGGGAATTTCCATTTCGATCTGGACAGATTCGAGTCCGGTAAGTTTTCCGTTTTCGCCGATAAAGCGTTTGGTTAAAATACTGTAATGACGTTCACAGCCTTCTTCGTGAGAGGTGCTGACCCGTAATTTCATCGGCCAGTATGGCCAGGGTTGATGTTCGGGGCGTCCAACGGGCGGCATCGGCATCAGCTCGAAGTTTTCGACCGAGGAACAGCCCTGGCGGATGGACGTTCCGATACAATCTGAACCGGTATCTCCCCCTCCAATCACAATGACGTCTTTGTCGGTGGCGAGAATTTCTTCTTTCCAGATTCCTTTTGCCAATACGTCGTCGCCCTCCACACGGGAGTTGGATTGGGGAAGAAAGTCCATGGCAAATTCCACTCCGTCAAGTTCTCGGCCTTCGATAGGCAGATCACGTGATTTGGTGGCGCCTCCACAGAACACGACGGCATCGAAATCGTTGTCCAAGTCTTCTTTGGTGAGGTCTGTGCCTACGGCCACCTTGGTTTTAAAGGTGATTCCTTCGGCCTGCATAATTTCTATCCGCCGGTCGATCACCCATTTTTCCATTTTGAAATGAGGGATGCCGTACCGTAAGAGTCCGCCAATCCGGTCGGCCCGTTCAAGTACGGTTACGGTGTGACCTGCGCGGTTTAATTGATGAGCTGCGGCCAAACCCGAGGGACCGGAACCGATAACGGCTACTTTTTTGCCTGTTCGGCTCTCGGGAGGTTCCGGTTTTACCCAGCCTTCCGCGAAGCCTTTTTCGATGATGGATTTTTCAATTTCCTCAATGGTAACCGCCGGTTCATTTATGCCGAGTACACAGGCTTCTTCGCAGGGGGCCGGGCAGAGACGTCCGGTGAACTCCGGAAAGTTATTGGTGGCATGCAATTGATGCAACGCGCCTTGCCAATTGTCGTTATACACCAGGTCGTTCCAGTCAGGAATCAGATTCCCAAGAGGACAACCGGTATGACAAAACGGAATCCCGCAATTCATGCAGCGTGCGGCCTGTTCTTTTTTCTTTTCCTCGGGAACGGGCAGATACAATTCCTTGTAGTCTTTGATCCGTTCTTCGACTTTACGTTTTTTGGGGAGCTCACGAGTGAACTCCATGAATCCTGTAATTTTTCCCATAACGGTTTTCCCTAAAGGTTAGTTCTGCCTGGAGTTCAAAGCTTCTGAAGTTTCCTGCAACTGTTGTTGTTCGATTTCCCGTTCCCGGGCGAGACGTTCCAGTGCGAGTTTGTAATCGCGGGGCATGATTTTGATGAATTTAGGCAGGAAATCCTCCCAATCATCCAGAATTTTGCCGGCAACCGCAGACTGGGTGTGCCGCTGATGCGCTTCCAGCAGGAGACGGATTTCATCCATATCCTTGGGATCCAGAACGTCTTCAAGATCCACAAGCTCGTGATTGCACCGGTGTTCTCTGAAGTCGCCAATTTCGTCGAGTACGTAAGCGATTCCACCGCTCATTCCGGCCGCAAAATTACGTCCGGTATGGCCAATACACAGCACGCAACCGCCCGTCATATACTCACAGCCGTGATCGCCCACGCCTTCAACGACGGCGCGGACTCCCGAGTTGCGGACGGCAAAACGTTCGCCCGCCATTCCGCGAATATACGCTTCTCCCCGGGTGGCGCCAAACAGGGCGACGTTTCCGATGATCACGTTTTTCTCCGCACGGAAGTTTGATTCTTTCTGAGGCTGTACGATCAGGCGTCCTCCACTGAGGCCTTTGCCAAAGTAATCGTTCGAGTCGCCAAAGAGATGGAACTGAAGACCGTGGGTGAGAAAGGCACCGAAACTTTGTCCGGCATGACCATCGAAGTCAATTTTGATGGTACCTTCGGGAAGACCCGCTTCCCCGTAGTTCCGACTAACTTCTGCACTGAGCATTGTGCCGCAGGTGCGGTTCACATTATTGATTTTATGTTTCAGATGAACAGGTTCGGCCTGTTCGATTGCATTGGAACATTCTTCAATAAGTTGATTGTCGAGAGCGATGTCCAGTCCGTGATCCTGCGGAATGGTTTTGTGCAGCGCGGCTCCTTCCGGGACCTCCGGCTTGTACAGAATTCTGCTGAAATCGAGTCCACGGGCTTTATAATGGTCGATGGCGGCCCCCATTTTAAGCAATTCGCTGTGACCGACCATTTCTTCCATGGTGCGGAAGCCCAGGGAGGCCATAATTTCACGTAATTCTTCGGCCACCAGGTGGAAGAAGGTGATCACGTCATCCGGGGTTCCTTTGAACTTCTTACGAAGCTCGGGATTTTGGGTGGCAATTCCCACCGGACAGGTATTGAGATGGCAGACCCGCATCATGATACATCCCATGACAATGAGGGGTGCGGTGCTGAACCCGAATTCTTCGGCACCCAGCATACAGGCGATGGCCACGTCACGTCCGGTCATCAGTTTTCCGTCACATTCCACGGTGATCCGGCTACGGAGATTATTAATCAGCAAGGTCTGATGGGCTTCGGAAAGTCCGAGTTCCCAGGGAAGACCCGCGTGTTTGAGGGAGGTTTCGGGGGAAGCCCCGGTTCCGCCGTCATATCCGCTGATCAGCACGACGTCCGCTTTGCCTTTGGCCACTCCGGCGGCCACCACGCCCACACCGATTTCTGAAACCAGCTTTACATTGATGCGGGCATACTTGTTGGCATTTTTCAGGTCGTGGATGAGCTGAGCTAAATCCTCA
>JGI12210J13797_10044569_pt1 | contig 11495 bp, 7 predicted proteins | sample ElkSlonscriptome_3_FD_13797 | JGI IMG/M metagenome (IMG submission 13797) | reverse complement strand
CACTCGCCGAGCCCCTCGAAGGCCAGCCCCAGCCGGTTGTGCACCGGTGCGACCTCGGCTTCGAGCTCGGCGAGCTCGGCGAAGGCGTCCCGTGCCGCACGGGCCTCGGACGCATCGAGTGCGAGGTCGCCGGCGAAGAGGAGCGCCCGCCGATGGTCCGCGGGGTCGTCGCCCTCGGCGGAAAGGATCAGCGCTTCGTTCACGTGCTCGCGCGCGTCTGCGGCGTGGCCGCGGCCGACCGCGATGGCGGCGGCCACCAGGCGGAGACGGGCGGTCCAACCGGGCCGCTTCGCTTCCCGGAGCGCACCCGCGGAAGAGACGAGGTCGCCGGCCTGGAGGAACGCCAGCGCTTCGGCGGATGCGCGTTCGGCGGGCACCTCGGCCCCGAGCGCTTCGGCGGCTTCGAGCGCCGCGAGCGCATCGCCGGCGGGGAGGTCGTGGAGCTCCGGCGCCTCGGCGAAGGGGGTCGCCATGAGCGAGCGCGCCCGGCTCAGCGCCTCGTCTCGCTCTCCGTCCTTCTGGGCGCCCCAGAGCCCCACACCCACGAGAACGAGGGCGGTGGACGCGAGGGCCACGAGGAGAATTCGGCGCAGCATGCCCGACCTTTCGAGGCTGGGGCGTGGACGGTCAACTTTTCTGCACGGCCGAAGGTCGATGCGTCGCCTGACCTGAAGGGCCAGGGGATGGTAACGTTGCACTCCAGCCGCAACGCCGCCTTGTCGAAACACCCCGCCATCGGCCGCCTCCTGGGCGGAAAGTACGAGCTTCTCGCCCTCGCCGGCACCGGTGGGATGGCCGAGGTCTTTCGCGCGACCACCCATGGCGTGGCGGGCTTCCGGCGGCCCGTAGCGGTGAAGCGGATCATCGATGAGCTGAGCGAGGACCCGAAGTTCGTCGCCATGTTCGTCGAGGAGGCCCGGGTCACCGCCGCCCTCCAGCACCCGAACATCGTCCAGATCCACGACTTCGACCGCGACGAGGACGGCGCCTACTTCCTGGTGATGGAATGGGTGGACGGTCTGAACCTCCACGAGTGGCGAATGGCCCACCGCGCCGTAGAAGAGCCGGCGCCCTGGCACCTGGCCGCCGCGATCGGCATCGAGATCCTCAAGGCGCTGAGCGCCGCCCACACCAACCACAACGAGGACGGCGCGCTCTCGCCGGTCTACCACCGCGACGTGACGCCGCAGAACATCCTGATGGGCACCAATGGTGTCGTTCGGCTCGCGGACTTTGGCCTCGCCCGGGCGATGGACCGCGCCCGGACCACCCAACCGGAGATGGTGAAGGGGAAGCTCGGCTACATCGCCCCGGAGATGACCGCGGGCGCCGATCCCTCGGTGCAGACCGACATCTTCGGCGTGGGCATCGTGCTCTGGGAGGCGCTCGCCGGTCGGAAGCTCTTCAAGGGCGAGAGCCCGCTCGACGTCCTCCAGCAGGTCCGCGAAGCTGCGGTGCCGCCCCTCGCCGATTCGCGCCCCGATGTGCCGCAGAGCCTCTGCGACGCGCTCCACCGGGCGCTGCAGAAGGAGCCGGAGCGCCGCTACTCATCGGCCCGTTCGATGGTCCGGGCGCTCGCGAACATCCTGCGCATGACGCCGGAGTCGACGAGCAACGACGTGATCGCCCGGAGCATCGCGCTGGCCCGCGGCCGGCTCCGTCAGGCGGTCATCGACGACAACGCAGTCACCGAGCACCTCGACATCGAACGCCTTCGCACCGTGGACGCCGCCCCGCGCGAGGCGGCAGCAGGCGCCCGGCGATGATCGCGGCGCGGGCCCTGGCCTGCGCCCTGCTGCTGGCGCTCCCCGCATGCGATGGGTGCGGGGCCCCGTCCCCGAGCGTGGACTCGGGCGCGGCTCGACCCACGCCGAGCGCCACTCCGCCCGCGGACGAGACGCTGACCCCGGCCGGTCGGGCCGCCGCCTACGCCCGGGCCGTGCCCGAGGAGCGGGAGCGGGCCTCGCGCCGGGCGACGCTGCTGGCCGATGGCCGGCGCTACGGTCGGGCCGGACAGCACGCGCAGGCGCTGCGCTCCTTCGAGGACGCCCTCGGAGATGCGAAGGGCCCCGACGCCTCGCTCCACTGCGAAGCGGGCTACCAGGCGATCCGGCTCGGTCAATGGCCGCTGGCGCGCCGGCATCTGGAAGCCGGCCTCACGGTGGCCATCCAGCCGCGACGCCGGGCGGCGTGCCTCTTCAACCTCGCGCTGGTCGACGAGGCCGAGCAAGACCACGCGGCCGCGATCGCCGCCCTCCGAGAGTCGCTGATGCTGCGCCCGAACGGAACGGTCGAACGCAAGCTGCACGCGCTCGAGGCAGCGCTCGCCGAAGCCGAGTCCAGCGAGAGCGCGGACGTAGGGGCGGCCGAACCGAACGGCGCCCCGACGCTCGAGGCCCTCTGCTCGGCGCCCGAGTGCACGCGGACGGAGATCGACCTCCCGACCCCGCCTGCCGAGTGGCCCGAGTTGGCGTTCGTGACTCGCGAGGCTCAGGAACTGCCCCTGCTCGACACCTGGCTGGTGGCGAAGGGGCCCGAGGGCTGGCGCAACGTGGCGGTCCTGACGTCCGACGACGAGCGCGACACCTATGGCGTGGAAGAGGCCACCGAAGACATCACGGGGGTCCGCTTCGACGAAGGGCAGCTGGTCGTCTCGGTGGCCGGGAGTCTCGACGAGAACGACGACGAGGCCGAGCACTACTTCGAGTGCGAGGCTGCGCACCCGGGTGACGACGACGCGCTCATGGACTGTTTCGGTGAGGCGACCGCCGACCTGCCGCCGCCGGAGTCGTGGGCGTTCGAGCTCTTCTTCGAGCTGGTCGACGGCCTGCCGGTCCTCGCGGAGCGGCGCGTGGGCAGCGCTACCCAGGTCCCAAGCGATGAGAGCACGCCGGGTCAGAGCAGGTAGCGGATGAACCAGTCGAGGAAGATCGACGCCAGGGTGATCGGCACCACCAGACCGAGCGCGCTACCGATCAGGTAGTCGCGAAAGCGAACGGGCGAGAGCGCGAGCGCGTAGTTCAATGGCGGCGCCATCCAGAGAATCAGCCGGAGGATGGCCACCACCCGGACGGGCCGCTCCTCCAGTCGGTCCAGGATGCGGCGCACGCGAGCGTTCTTCAGGCCGCCGAGCGCTCGGCCCCCGACGCCGCGCACGACCCCGAAGCTGACCACCACGCTGACGACCGCGCCGACGTAGGCGGCCGCCCCACCGATGAGGCGACCGTAGGCGAGCACCGCCGCGGCCACGAAGAGGAAGCCGGGCACGTGGAGCAGCTCGCCGATGGCGAAGGCCCCGAGGAAGACGACGAAGCCCCACGGCCCCGCGTCGGCGATCGTCGCGCGCACGCCTTCGAGGGTGAAGCGGTCGGTCCAGCCGGTCGCCGCGCCGAGGACGAAGAGCCCGACCAGAAACACCGCCAGGAGCGCCAGCCGGAGCCGCGAGGGCCCCGCCGCCGCGTCGTCGGGGGCGGCTGACTCCCGGGGCGTCGAGGGCTCGCTCACCGGCGAACCCTACCAGGCCGTTGACGAACTGGCGTGAGGTGATGCGTGGTCGGGGTGCATGCCATGTCGCGTCCGCGAGCCGAGGAAATGCCGAGTATTTCGAGGAGAGGGGATATCGTCAGGGCGTGTGCATCCGGACGCGAAGCGCCCGCGCCAGTTCGTCAACGCCTGCGACGCCGCGGGTGACTCGTCGTCGACGTGTCGATCCCGTGCACTATGCTCCCGGCCATGTTGAACGTGGACGAGTTCGAGTCCGTCTTCCGAGCCGCGGACAAGAAGAAGTTCGCCTTCGCTCCGCCAGACGTCTCCCGGGTGCTGGTGGTGACCGACCTCGAAGGCGACGCGCTCGATGAGTACGTGAGCGCTTCCCAGGCGCTGCTCCAACCGATCGCCGCGGCGTCCAGCGAGCCACCGGCCTGGGACGTGAAGGGCGCCGGCAGCTGGTCGGGGGTCGAGGGCGTGCTCCGCTTGGTGGAGGAAGGCGACTACGACACGGTGGTCACCTACCGAAACCTCAACAGCGACGCCTGGCAGTGGGCCTACAGCCTCGGCATCTACCTGAATGCGCTGACCCGGGGCACCGAGCTGCCGGTCTTCGTCACGCCGAATCCGCGGGCCTACCCGTCGATGGAGTGGCGCCACAACCGCACCGACAGCGTGATGGCGATCAACGACAGCCTGGTCGGCGACGACATGCTGGTGAGCTGGGCCGCGCGGGCGACCCGCGACGGCGGCAAGCTCCACCTGACCCACATGGAGCACGACGAGATCTTCGAGCGCTACATCACGGCGATCTCGAAGATCCCGGAGATCGACACCGACACCGCCCGCGAGACCCTGCTCCAGCAGCTCCTGCGGGAGCCCCGCGAGTGGATCGCGACCGCTCGAGCGGTGCTCGCCGAGGCCGGCGAGGACCTGAGCGTCGTCGAGCACGTGCTGCGCGGCCACCGGGTCGCCGACTACCGCGCCATCATCGAAGCGCACGAGGTCGACCTCGTGGTCTTCCCCACCCTCGAAGAAGACCGCATCGCGCTGCACGGCGTGGCGTATTCGCTGGCGGTCGAGCTGGTCCAGACGCCGTTGCTGATGGTTTGAGAGACTGACCGTGCACGAACCGACACTCGCCACGACGCTGATCTTCGTCGCCGTGCTGGTGGGGATGATCCTCTCCCTCGCGCTCGAGGAGCGGCTCCACGCCAAGAAGTCGGTGATCACCGGCGTCTTCGCCGTGCTCGCCCTCGCGCTCGGCCACGTCCTCGACGTGCTGCCCTTCGGCGCCCTCCGCGACACGATGGGGGACACCCACGAGCTGCCCGTCTACGTCCTCGGCATCGACTGGCCGGTGATCGCGATCATCCTCGGCTCGAGTCTCTTCGTCGACGTCACGAGCAAGTCCGGCCTCTTCACCTGGATCGCGATCAAGCTGACCAAGGCCTCGAAGGGCGACCCGCTCCTGCTCCTGATGGCCTACGGGGGGCTCACCGTCGTCTTCTCCGCGCTGCTGAACAACGTCACGGCGATGATCATCGTCGGGTCGCTGACCGCGGTGTCGCTGGAGAAGCTCGAGCGCCGAGGGCAGCTGCTCCCCTTCCTGCTGATCGAAGGGCTGCTGACCAACATCGGTGGCCTGCTCACGCTCATCTCCTCGGTGCCGAACATCATCGTGGGCACGGCGGCGGGCATCTCCTTCGTTCGCTTCTTCATCGTCGCCGCGCCCTACGTGCTCATCGCCACGATCGCGACGCTCCTGCTCGGCGCGCGCGTCTTCGGCATCGGCCGGCTGAAGACCGAGGTGGAGCGAACGGACGCCGCCGCAAAGGTCGCCTCCTTCGACGAGTCCGACGGCATCGACTCCATCGGCTTCTTTCGCTTCGCGTCGGTGATGCTGCTGGCCTTCATCGGCTCCATCGCGGCGGCCTCGGTCCTCGAATACCCACTCGGGATGGGCTTCGTGGCGATGGCCTTCGGCATCATCACGCTGCTGCGCTTCAAGGGGACCGCCGACCGCTTCTATCGCGACGTCGACTGGGACCTGCTCCTCTTCTTCGCGTTCCTCTTCATCGTCATCGACGTCATGGAGCACGCGCAAGTGCTGGGCCTCATCGGCGATGGTCTGGCGTGGGTGATCCGGCTGAACGACGACGTGGACGGCGCCGGCACCGCGGCGACCTTGGTCAGCAGCGCCGGCTTCAGCGCCGTGACGGACAACATCCCCCTCGCGGCGATGCTCGCGAAGATCCTCAGCGGCATGGCGCCGCTCGACGACCCGCGCTTGTGGTGGGCCGTGGTTTTCGGCGCCAACCTCGGTGGAAACCTGACGCCGATCGGATCGGCCTCGACGGTCGTGGCCGTCACGCTGATGCACAAGTACGGCCTACCGATGACCTTCGTTCAGTTCGTGAAGAGCGCGGCACTCTTCGCGCTCCTGCAGATCCTGCTCGCGGTCGGCTATGTGCTCTGGCTGGTGCCGCTGCTCAGCTGACAGGGTCAGCCGATGAGGAGCGGGCCGGTCACCAGCATCCGTACCGCGTCGACCTGCCGGTTCGTGCCCATCTTGCGCAGGATGCTCTTCACGTGGGTGCGAACGGTCTCGACGCCGATCTCGAGCGACTCCGCAGCCTGGCGGGCGGTCTCACCCATCGCGAGGCACACGGCGACGCGCGCCTCTGCCGGCGTCAGCCCGAAGTGCTGGCTGATGACCTCGGCGTCGATGGCGTCACCGGCGTCGGGGGTGCCGATGACGACGATCGCCGCGCCCGGCAAGGAACGGCCCGCGGAAATGGCCAGCCCCAAGAGGCGCGGACCGCTGTCCCGGACGAGCACGAAGGGGCGACGGGCGTCCAGCCTGCGCTGGGCCGCGGCCACGGCCGCGGCGAAGTGCTCCTTCGCTTCGAAGGCCGCACACTCGAGGCCATCCTCGTGGTGGACCACGACCCCCTCGCGCTCGAGCGCGCGGCCCGCGGCGTTGACGAAGACCACGCCGCTCCGGGACACCACGTGGACCGAGAGGGAGAGGCGGTCGAGGACCGAGCGCGACGCGAGCAGCTGCTCGGAGAAGAAACGCGAGCGCAGCTCGAGCGCCTCGTAGGCCGAGAGCAGCGAATCGACCGTCGGCGAGACTTCACCGTCGGCGACCTCGATCGCTTCGCGCCACTCGCTCGCTCTTCCCGCTGCGTCGGCGCCGCGAGCACGCGCGTGAACGCCCGACGACTGCCCCGGCCGACCGCGGCCAGGAGCGGGAACGGAATCGGACTTCGAAGCCATGCCGAGCAGGATGAAGGACGGAGCGCGAAAGTGGAATACCTCAATTGAGGGATGAAGCGTCACCGTCCGAAGAGCGCATCCATCGGGTCGCGCACCGTCCGGAGACTCCCATCCAGGGACCCGATATCTCCCTGGCTCAAGTCGACCCGCGGAGCGAATGCGGCGCGGTGGAGTGCGTCGAGAGCCGCCTGCGCCCGGGCTTGTTCGGTGGCTGTCGGGTCCACCGTCCCCGGCTCACCACAGCCCAGGACCGCCCGAGAGGTCGAGAGGAGACAGACTCGAACGCCGGCCCCCGCGGGCTCGATCGACACCACCAACCCCTCGTCGCCGACGTCGAAGCGCGGCGAGCGGGCGACCCCATCGCGAACCGCTTCGCTGAGCGAATCGGCGGTCGCCTCCACTCGCACTGGCAAGGCGATGTCAAGCCGTCGAAGCACCCCGGGGTCGTGCTGCAGGACGCGCTCGAATGCCGCGGTCGACGCCGACCGTCCGTCCCGTTCACGCAGCGCCGACGCGCGGATCGCGTCGACCCGTGCCCGCAGGAGGGCTTCGCCGTCACCGAGGGCGCCGCTCGCCCGCTCGGCGAGCTCGAGGGCGCGCTCTTCGTCCCCCTGGCGCCACGCGGCTTCCGCCTGAAACGCATCGTAGTAGGCGTCCGACGGCGCTCGCTCGTCGGCGGCTCGGGCCAGCGAGGCGGCCTCGTCGACGACCGCGGCGCCCGTGACCTCCACCAGCTCACCGACGATCCACGGCGGCACGATGGCGGCCTTCGACGTGCCGATCTGGAAGGTCCCGACCAAGCGGTCCTCGTCCGCGAGCAGCTGCACCGCTTGCCGACCGCTCATCCAGCCGCCGAAGTCGAGGGCGAGCGCTTCGCCGAGCGCCTTCGTCCGTTCCCAGAGCCCGAGCGCGGCGGCGGTCTCCCGCGCCTCCGCGGCGAGCCCGCGCTGCGCGGAGCGGTCGATCAGCGCCACCACCGCTCGGTCCTGGAAAGGGTCCCGGCTGTTGTGGGAGCGGCGGTCCGGCATCACGAGCGCCTTCTCGGTGATCCCGCGAGCGTCGGAGAAGCGGCCCACGGCGAGGAAGAAGGACGCGAGCGCGCGACGGCTCTCGTTTCGGTCGGAGTCCTGCACGTGGGGCGGCCGCGCGGCGCGGTAGGGCGGCACCTTCTGCAATGCCTGGAGCGCTTCGGCGAAGCGCCCGCCCCGGGTGTAGAGCTCGCCGAGCTCGAGCCAGGGGTTGCCGTACCAGGCGGGGCTGGCTGCGGTCGCCTCGAGGAGCGTCCGCTCCGCCTCGTCGAGCCGGAACGCGGCGCGCGCCGCCTCGGCGAAGTTGGTGAGGTCGACCGCGTTGGCGCCACCGGGTGACGCCTTGGCGTGCTGCAGCGCGCGGCGACAGGCGGCGTAGCTGGCGTCGTCGTCACCGGCCTCGAACTCGATCGCACAGAGCGCGTTGAGCGCGATCTCGACCTGGTAGTCCTGGCCGGTCTCGAGCCCCTCGCCCGCGGCCTGGCGCGCGGCGTCGAAGCGGCGGAGCTTCATCAGTGGCCACGCGCGAGCGGCCGCGGTGTCCGGGTCGTAGAGCTCGTCGAAGCGGTCGAACCAGGCCAGCTGGTCACGGTAGTGGTCCAGGTCCGCGTGGGCCTGCGCGACCTCGAAGAGCATCCGGCGATGCCAGAGCGAGACGGTGGCTGGCGGGAACTCGCCGTGCTCCTGCTCGAAGAGCTCGATGGCCCGCTCCGCGTGGTGCAGCGCCCGCGGGAAGTTGGCTTCGCCGTAGTGGTAGGCGTGGGCGAGTACGAAGTGGCCGAGCGCGCTCTCGGGCCGCTCGGCGATGATCTCGGCGCCGGCCTCGCGGGCTTCGACGAGCTTCTTCGCGCGAACCAGCTGCCAGGCCCGCAGCTCGTCCGGCTCCCCGGGGGCGCCCGGCTCGGCGGCGACCCCGAATGCGTCCATGCCCTGCGCGCCCACGGCGCCACTGGCCAGCGCGGCCATGGCGAGGCCGCTGGCGATCGCGAGCATGAGGACGCGGAATGGACTCATCGGCGCAGGCTCGCCTTGGCCAAGACCTCGAGCTGCGGACCGAGTGCGTCGCCGATGACCTCGACCGGCTCCTCGACGCCCGGGGCGAGCTCGAGGCGGTGGCGGAAGATCTGCGGGGCGAGCGCCTCGAGGTCCTCGGGCGCGACGTAGTCTCGACCGTGGAGGAGCGCGCGGGCCTGGAGCGCGGGCATCGCGAGCACCAGCGAGCGGGTCGACGCCCCCTGGAGCACGCGGGGATCGGCTCGCAGTCCGCGGGCGAGATCGACGAGCGCCTCGCGGAAGACCGGCGCCAGATGGATGTGCTGCCGGCTCGCCTGCCGCGCGGCGAGAATCGCGGCGCGGCTGACCGGCGGGTGCTCGGCGGCCTGGTCGAGGTGCGGGGTCGGATAGGTGGCGAGCACCTCCAGCTCCGCGTCGCGCTCGATGTGCTCCATCACGAGCTTGAAAAGGAAGCGGTCCAGCTGCGGCGTCGGCAGTGGGTAGGTGCCGGCGAGATCGATCGGGTTCTGGGTCGCGATGACGAAGAAGAGCGAGTCCAGCGGGTAGGTCTTGTCGTCCACCGTGACCTGCTTTTCGGCCATCGCTTCGAGCATCGCCGACTGCACCTTCGGCGAGGTGCGGTTGATCTCGTCGGCGAGCACCACGTGGGCGAAGATCGGGCCCCGGCGAAAGTCGAAGCCGCCGGCGTCGACGTCGAAGACGTTCGTGCCCGTGATGTCGCTCGGGAGCAGGTCGGGGGTGAACTGGATCCGCCGGAAGGGAGCGATGCCGGGGACGGCGTCGGCCTCTTCGAGCGCCGAGCCGAGGGCGCGCGCGAGGGTCGTCTTGCCGGAGCCGGGGAAGTCCTCGAGGAGCACGTGGCCGTCGGCGAGGAGCGCGATCAGCACCAACTCGATCACTTCGTCACGGCCGACGATGGCGGCGCGGAGGCGCTGCTTGAGCTGGGTGAAGTCGCGATGCGCATCGGCGAGCACGGCGTCCGGATCGGAGGCGCTCGGCGCGGTGGCGGGGGCGGAGTGAGTCTCGGTCATCGGGTGGGTCTCGGTCATCGGGTGAGGATCCAGGAGAAGGGGTCGATCGCGCCGAGCACGCGGCGCCAGAGGGGCACGCTGGCCCGGAGCTGCTCTCGGAGGGCCGCGCGGTGGGGCGCGAGCTTCGCGGGGTCGGCGCGGCGGCTGCCGAAGGCGGCGCCGACGTGCTCGCGGGTGAGAGGCAGGAGCGCGGGGAGCGCCTCGGCGAGGCGCTTGGCGAAGGACTCCCGGCTCTCGCCCTGTAGGCGCCGCAGGCCGACCTCGGAGAGGCGGTCGAGCTCGGCGCGGTAGGCCACGCGCGGCAGCGAGCGCTCGTCGGCGAAGGCAGGCGCGAGCCGGCGCCAGGTCTTGCCGCCCATCAGCGCGAGCAAGGCCAGCGCCAGGAACCAGAGCAGCCCGAAGCCGGTCAGCTTCAGCAGATCGATGGCCTCGCGAATGCGCTCGGGGAGCGGCGCCTCCGGCTCGATGGGCATGGCCTCGAGGCCGCGCGCGAGCTCCCCGAGCAGGTTCTGAAGATCCTGGTCGGCCGGCGGTCCCGGGGGCGTCAGAACGGTCTGCGGCGAGATGTCGGCGACCACCCAACCGAAGCCCTCGAGGCGCACCTCCGGCCAGGCGTGGGAGGTCTCGCCGCTGATCAAGAGCGCGCTGCCGCCGGCCCGCTGCGATTCGTCGACGGCGTAGCCCGTCGCGACGCGCGCAGGCAGCCCGAGGCTCCGGAGCAGGTACGTGCCGGCATGCGCGAAGTGCACGCAGTAGCCGGTCTTGTCCCCGAAGAGGAAGTCCGCGGTCGGGTCGTCGGCCGAGGCGTGGCGTGACTGGAGGCTGTAGATGCCTTCCTTGGAGAGCCAACTGGTGATCGCGGCGACCTGCGCCGCCGGGTCGTCCTGCAGGTAGTCGGGCAGCTCTTCGCGTACGATGCGGCGCGCGAGCTCGCCGTAGCGTGGGTCCGTCGGGGCCTCGGTGTAGTGCGAGTACTCGTCGGGCCCCCAGTCCTTGGCGCCGGCGCGAGCGCCGATCATCGCGAAGAAGTCGGAGGTGAGCACCGCGCTCTCGACTCGGTAGAGGCGCTCGAAGCGGCGCGGGTCCGGGTTGGTCGCGGGCGCGAAGCGCACCGGAGACTCGAGGCCGAAGGGCCGGTTGTGCTCGGCGAGGAGCGCGACGGTGGTCTCGACCGAGCGCCGATTCTGGTTGAGCAACGGCGGGTCCGGGACCGTGTAGGTTCGACTCGGAAAGGCGTCGCCGAGATCGCGGTCGAGGCCGCCGGTGGCCCCGATCATCCGTCGGCCGTTGTACTGGCTGAACGCCCCCTGGCGGAAGTAGTAGACGCCGGTCGGTGACGAGTAGTCCTGGTGGAAGAGGACCACCGCGATCGGCACGCGGTTCTGTTCGGAGTCGTGGTCGTCCTCGAACTCCGGCGGCGGCGGCCCTTCCGGCGGCCGTTGGTCGCCCTCCCCTTCGCGTTCCTGCCCTTCTCCGGATTCGCCCTCGTCGCCTTCTTGGGGCCGCAGACCGAGTCCGCCGGCGGACTCCGGCGGCGGCGGCGGGTCGAGCGCATCGGTCGTGCCGAGCACCAGGCCCAGCACGAGCGCCACGGCCAAGAGGTGGAGCAATGAACGCCAGACGCTCCGCTCCGCCAGGAGCAAGAGGACGACCG
>JGI12210J13797_10604045_pt1 | contig 11500 bp, 8 predicted proteins | sample ElkSlonscriptome_3_FD_13797 | JGI IMG/M metagenome (IMG submission 13797) | reverse complement strand
CGGAGCCACAATCCAGTGCTCTACCACTGAGCTACACCCACCGTTCGCTTCGGGGTCGAAGCAGGCGGTTTTTGACACAGCCGCGCAAAAATCTCCACCCCAAAGCGGACCCGTCGTCGAGCACCGCCATGACCGCGCCATGGCGGTGTCATCTCAGGTCCATACGCTCGACTCGTTTTGCGGCCGTAGCGGCGGGTGGTAACGTCGCGTCACAGCGAGGCAATCCAGCCTCGCTGGACATCTCCCCGGCCGGGCTCATAGCCCCCTGGGGGGGACAAGTGAACCAGGGGAAGTCAGGGGAGAGTCCGTGCGCGGAACGATTGTCGGTGTCTTCGCGGTCGTGGTGCTCATCGTCAGCGGCGTGTCCTTCGGGCTGATGCGCTTCGTCATCGGCGACGTCTCCAACCGGGGTCAGGCCCAGCGTGGGGTTCAAACCGCCGCCCTGACCCTCGAGAACGATGCGCTCCGTATCGAGCGCTGGCTCGCCCGTCAGGGCGTCTCAGAGCATGCGCTCGAGCCCTACGCCCTCAGTGCCGCGTCGGCCCGCAGCGACGCCGCCACCACCGCCGCCAACACCGTCGAGGAGCAGAGTCGCTCCGAAGCGGTGTTCGGGAGCGTCAAGCCGGCGCTCATCGTGTTCTACGACGCCAACGGGGTGGTCCTCGGGCGCAATGGCTCCGCGCTCATGCGCGGCGAGAAGATCGCCGAGCGACACCCCGAGCTGCTCGATGCGGTGAAGACGGGCCAGACCGGTTCGGCGGTCTGGCTCGACAAGGCCCACAACGAGCAGCTGCTGGTCTCCTACGCCCCCGTCCGTAAAGGAACCGACATCCTCGGCGGCGTCCTGCTCGGCACCGCCTTCAGCGACGAGCGCCTGCAGCACATCCTCGGCAGCGACGCCGATGTGGGATTGCTCGCATCCGCCGTCGAAGGGGACGCTCTCAACCTCGTCGCCAAGTCCACCCAGGTCACCGAGACCATGGAGAACGTCGTCGCTTCCGGCAAGGCCGCCCTCGACAAGGACCAGGTCGTCGCCCTCCCCGCTCCCGACGAGCAACACGAGGCCGTCGCCATCGGGATGTCCGGCTACGGCGGCAAGAAGGTCGTGCTCATGGGCGTGGCCGAGATCCAGCAGGTGGGCAACTTCGGAAGCCTCCTCGGCCCCGTGATCGGGGTCTTCATCCTCGGCTTGATCCTCGTCTTCGTCGGCGCCTTCCTCATCGACAACTACATCTCCCAGCCCATCAGTGACCTGGAGGACGGGCTGCTCGCGGTCATCAACGGCCAGACCGACCTCCGCTTCGAGCTCGAGCACAAAGTGCTCGGCGGCCTCGCCTTCCGCATCAACTCGCTCCTCAATCAGCTGCTCGGGGTCGCCGAGGACGACACCGACGCGGCAGGGCGCCCGTCGGTCGCACCCTCCTCTTCGCGGTTCACCGCGGCCCTCAACGTCGACGAGCGCATGGCGTCGCTATCTCTCGAGGACGTCGACGACGGCCACACCCTTCGCGACGAAGCGCCGGAGGACTACTACAAGCGTATCTACGACGAGTACCGCGAGGCCAAGCAGGCCATCGGCGATCCCGTCGATGCCATCAAGTTCGCGCCCTTCGCCGAACGCATCAAGGGCCTCGAGTCCGACATGATGGCCAAGCACGGCAAGCCGTTCCGCTACCGCGTGGAGCGAAGCGGGGGCGAGGTCGTCCTCGTGGCCGTCCCCCTCGCCTGAGGGGTTTCATCCCTGGGCATCGCGGGAAGTTTGCGATGCGGGCCCACGTTCTCTAAGACTCGGGGACCATGGGGGACGTCGATATGGAGCGCGTCTCTTCACGGAGGCGTGGAGGTGACTGGAAAGGCCGGAGGGCGGCGCCGCTGCTCGTGGCGCCCCTCCTCTTCGCGTGCTCGGCCCGCAACGACGGAGCGCCGGCGGCCACGAGCGCGACGACGCCACCACCTCCGCCGAGCGCGACGACGTCGGCGGCCACCGCTGAGCCCGAGCCCGAGACGGACGCCGACTTTCGCGAAGCGATGCGGCGCTTGGACTACCCCACGGCCTACGCGCGCCTGAAGGCACTGGACACCGCAACCCGCGAGCGCCCGGCTATCCGTCTGGCCCTCGGGCGCGCTGCCCTCGGTGCTCGCGACCCGGCGGCGGCGGTCGAGGTGCTCAGCGGGCTGGAGGTGAAGCTCCCCGCGGTGCAGGACGAGATCAAGCGCTACCGGGCCAAAGCCGCCCTGAGCGCTGGCCCCTACCTCGAAGCCGCCGAGTACTTCGAGGCATCGCCCAAGATCGCCGACACCCTCCGCGCAGCCGAAGCCTACGCGCGGGCGGAGCAGCCCGACAAGGCCCGGGAGCTGCTCGACCGCGCCATCCGTCATGCCGAGCGGACGCGACGCCGGGGCGACCTCATCCGAGCTCACCGCCAGCGGGCCGCCCTCGCCGAAAAGACCGGCGCCAAAGCCGTCGCCATCGGCGACTACAAGTGGCTCGCCGTCGACGCCCACGACCGCAAGGCCATGGCGAGCTACCTCCGGCTCGGTGGCAAGCTGAGCCAGGAGCAGCGCTGCGAGATCCTGAGCGAGTCGACGACCAAGGCCAACCTCGAGGCCACGCTAAAGGCCATCACCGCCCTCGGCGAAGACGACGCCATCGTCGCCTTTCACAAGGCCAAGGCGTTGTACCGCGCTCGCGACTACCCTCGGGCCCAGGCCGCCTTCGACGCCTTCCTGAAGAAGCCCCACCCCTTCGCGGCCGAGGCCGCCTACTACGCAGCCCGCACCGTGGCCCGCCAGGGGGACACGGAGGCGGCGCTCACCCGGTATCGAGACCTCGCCAAGCTGCACGCGAAATCGGCCTGGGCCGAGCGCGCCACCTTTCGCTTCGCGGAGCTGTTGGCACTCTCGGGAAAGCACGAGGCCGCGGCCAAGGGTTTCTCGCGCTACCTCTCCCGTTACGATGACGCCAAGGCGGCTGGCGACGCGCGCTTCCAGCAAGCGGTGGCCTACCTGTCGGCGGGCGATCCGAAGAAGGCGCGCAAGCTCTTCGCCGGGATCGCAGGCGACGCCCACGGTTGGCGCGACGAGAGCCACGCCCGCCACCTCCAGGCTCTAGCGGCCCATCGCGCGGGCGATACCAAGGCCGCCAAGGCGCTGTGGGAGAAGATCGTGCGCGAGCACCCCCTCACCTACCCGGCGCTCGCAGCCCGGGCGCGGCTGTTGAAGACCAAGCTCGGCGCGCCGCCGCCCATCGGGCCGGCCCCCAAGGCGGCCTATGCCCCACCCATGGCCACGCTTCCGCCCGCGGTCTCGATCCTCCGGGGCCTGGGCATGGACCTCGAGGCGGAGCGACACCTGCAGAACGTGGAGGACAGCGTCACGGGGAGTCATCCGGGCCGCGAGAGCGAGACCCTCTGCTCGCTCTACGGCCAGCTCGCCGGCGCCCGGCGGCGGGCCCAGATCGCCAACCGCGCGGTGAGCCTCGAGCTCTTGATGCGCCCCCCGAGCGATGCCGAGCGCTGGGCCTGGCAGTGCATCTATCCTCGCCCGTACCACGAGACGGTGCATGCGGCAGAACGCGAGCAGAAGCTCCCCGACGACCTCGTCTATGCGGTCATGCGGCAAGAGAGCTTCTTCCGCACCACCGCCACGTCCCCCGTCGGCGCCCGCGGCCTCATGCAGCTCATGCCCTACACCGCCGCTAGGGCGGCCGAGGAGCTGGGGGTCTCGGTCGAGCCCGAGCAGGTGGTGCGGCCAGATCTCAACGTGCGCCTCGGTGCCTTCTACCTCGGTAAGCTGCTCCGCACTTTCAACGGCCACGTGGCCGCCGTGGCCGCCGCCTACAACGCCGGCCCCTTCGCGGTGCGCCGGTGGCTCGAGGGCGGCGAGACCGAGACCGACCTGTTCGTGGCGCGCATCCCCTACCACGAGACCCGCACCTACGTGCAGCGCGTGCTGACCAACCTCGCCCGCTATCGCTACCTCGACGGGGGGGTAGCGGCCGTACCGATGCTTCCGCTCAACATCCCGCCCCCGGGCGAGGTGGGCGACGACCACTACTGAACCTCGTCGCCGCATCGTTCCTTCGACAGGGGCTCGCGAGTGCGATAGCTCGTCGGCATGTCCGAAACGGCTCGGACCGCGATCATCATGGTCGCCAGCATCCTCTTGCCCTGGCTCGCGCAGCTGGCGGACCGACGCCTCATGTCGGCCGAGACCCGCGCCCGCACCTGGAACGTCGCCACCTGGGGCGCCGCGCTGTACGCCTTCGGGCCGGCCTCGATGCTGGGCTGGATCCGCGCCACACGGCCCTGGCCGCGTCGCATCCTCTACGCGGTGCCCGCATTCTGGCTGCCGGCAGGCCTGCTCGTCGGGCTCGACTGGCTGATCACCCCCGAAGCCCAACGTGAGGCGATGAGCTCGACCGACCTCGCCGTCCTCGTCGCCGGCGGCTCGGTCGCCGTCATCGCCGTCATGCTCTTGGTGGAGAGCCTCGCCTGGGGCGGCCGCCTGGGCCGGCGTGGGCTCGTACGGCTGGGTCTGTTGGCGCTCCTGCTGCTGTGGTCCCTTCCCCGCCCGGCCGCCGCGGCCCCGGCTCTGCCCCCGGGCGCCACCGCCTGGCGCAACCTCCCCACCGGCGCCATCCGTGGGATCACCGTTGGGCCCATCGAGAACAGCCTCCACCCCAAAGGCGGATACGGCACCGCACGCGGCCGCGCCGCGCTGGCTGAAGCCAAGGTCATGGGAGCGACCTGGGTCGCCATCACGCCCTTCGGCCGCGTTTGGGACCTCGACGGTGAGGGCCTCGATCTCACCTTCGAGACGCCGGTCGAGCAGAACACCCGCGATGTGGCCCGTGCCATCGACGACGCTCATGCGCTCGGCCTGCACGTGTTGCTGGTGCCCCACCTCTGGGTCGAGACCGGCGGCTGGCGCGCGCGCATCCACCCGAGCGACGACGAGGGATGGGCGCGCTGGGCCGCGCGGTACCGCACCTTCTTGCTGCACTGGGCCGAGGTGGCGGAGACCCACGGCGTGGAGATGCTGAGCGCGGGGGTCGAGCTCCGGCGGTGGGTCACGACGCGCCACGCCCATCACTTCGTGAGCCTGCTCCAAGAGCTACGCGCCCACTATTCGGGTCTCGTGACCTACTCCGCGAACTGGGACGACGTCGAATACACGACGGTGCTCGGAGAGGTGGACGTCATCGGCGTGAACGCCTTCTTTCCGCTGACCCAGAAGGAGGACGCCACCATCCACGATCTCATTCTGGGCGGCGAGCAGGTGGCCACCGACCTGCAGGCCATCGCCCAGCAGTGGGGAAAGCCGGTGATGCTCACGGAGATGGGCTACACCACGCGCAAGGACCCCGCGCTCAAACCCTGGCTCTGGCCGGACTCGATGGACGAGGTCGTCATCGACCAACGGGCCCAAGCCATGGCCTACGGGGCGCTGCTCGCACCGCTGACGAAGATCCCCGAGTGCGCAGGCTTCTTCGTATGGCGCACCTACGCCGACCCCGGCGACGTCTCGCAGGAGGCCGAGTGGGGCTTCTCTCCCCGCGGGAAGCTGGCCGAGCTCGTCCTGCGCGACGCCTTTACGGCGAGCTGGGCCGCCGACGATCCGCCCGGGTTCGCGCCCTTCGCCGGGCTGTCCCTGCAAGGGTTTCGTCACCGTCGCTGGGGAGGCCATCGGTCCCGCCGCCCGGCGGTGCACGGCTGGGAACTGAGCCCGCCCCTCACCTTCGACGGCACCAACCCCTTCACGCAGCCCTGACGCGAGCCGCGACGCCGAGCTGCTCGACCATCTTGGCGAGCAGGCGCTGAGACGTCTCTGTGTCGGGCAGGCCGAGCGCTTCTCGCGTCGATGGCCCCGGGTCGACGTAACCTACGCGGTGCACCGCCTCGCCGAGAGCGTTCGTGATCTCCGCCTGCTCGTCGCGGGTGCCCGTGGCCATCAACCAGGCGTGCACGTCCCACGCGAGTGCAGCGTGCTCCAGCTCCTCTTCGGCGATGACGGCGAAGACCTCCCGCACCTCGGCGTCGGCCGCGCGCTCGGCTTGCACCAGCGCCGTCGCCGCGCCGAAGGCCTCGCTCACGCAGCCTCTCCTGGGGCGTGGCCTCCGCGAGGGTCACCGTCGGCAAGGGCTGGGGGACCGGATCCGGAGGCCGAGGGTCGACGACCACCAGGACGGAGGGGTCTGGGGGCGGCGTGGCCGTGCGTCTGGTGTCGACCGGCGTCGTCGGATTCGCCGGCGTACAGCCGGCGAGCACGAAGGAGGCCGCGTAGCGGATGGAGTCGATTCGCGAACGCATCCCCTCCACCCTAACCGCGCCCGGGGGGGGCGGCGCCAAAGCCTTCAGGGCCGGACGTGGACCAGCGTGCCTTCGCCCATGTCGTCGCCGGCGCTCACGCTGTGCCAGAGGTCGGGCACCTGTGGCTCGGTCCAGCGGAAGATGCGGTAAGCGTCGAGCGGAGAGAGGTTGATACAGCCGTGGCTGCGCGGCCGGCCGTACTCGGTGTGCCAGTAGGCGGCGTGCAGGGCGAAGCCGGCATTGAAGTACTGGACGTAGGGAACATCCATCAGCTCGAACTCCTCGCCGACCACGCTCGAGTCCATCGTGGTGGCGATGTGCTTGTCGCGGATCCGGAAGGTGCCGCGGGGCGTCGAGTGGCTCTTGCGCGGATCGCCGAGGCCGTCCTTGCCGGTCGAGACCATGGTCACGTAGACCGCATCACGCCCCTTGTAGAGGGTGAGGATTTGGCGCTGGATGGATACGTCGACCCACTTCTCGGTCTTGCTCTTGGGCTTGCGCGGGAGCTTGCTGTTGAGCGGGGCGATGGCCAGGTCGCGGCTTCGCATCCAGGTACCGAGCTCGGTCTCGACGTAGCGTCGTGACCCGTCGCGACGGACCTCGCCGGTCAGCTGGATGGGCTTGCCGTAGGCGATCTTCTTCTTGATGCGCTTGTAGCGGCCCTTGTGCTTGTCGTACTCGTAGGCGCCATCGCGCTTCACGAAGCCCATGGGCAGCTCCCACCCCTCGGTGAGCTCCACCCCGTGGAAGGTCGAGCCGCGCTCCGGCTTGAGCTTGGAGATCGGGATGAGGCGGAGGTCGGTGGTGAGGGCGAAGTCACGGTCTTCACCGGGGAAAGCGTCGATGAGGGAGACGCCCGCGTGGCGCTTGATGCGGTTGGTGATGATCGCGTAGTCGGGGACCTTGAAGCTCGAGATGTTGGGGATCTGACGACCGCCGTCGAAGAACCACGGCACGTCGCCACCGGCGTCGCCGCCGAACTTCTGGAAGGGGGCCAGCGCGGGTGGCTCGCCGGGCGGCGGGCCGAGCACGACCCCGTCCGGCAGGATACGGACGTCGTTGGAGCCCACCTCGATCGCGTTCCACTCGTCGCGTAGGCGGCGGAAGCTCCGCAGGTGTTTCTCGAGGCTCATCTCGTACTTGAGCTGCTCCTTCTCGGTGGGCAGCCGGTAGTAGCGGGGAGCGATGGCCCGCACGAACGCGTAGTCGTACGGCAGCGGCTTGTTGCGGTCGGCGGGTCGAAGCTCCGCCTTGATGAGCGGGTGATCCATGTCGAGGGTCGCGCCGTCGTCGATGCAGACGTAGCCCTTTGGGAGCACGTTGAAGAAGCCCGCCTGACAGCTATCGTAGGCGGCCGGCTTCTCGCCGCGGGTGAGCTTGGTCCCCACACGCATGTAGCCGATGCGCTCGGAGCGATGGTCCGGCTTGGCGTAGATGCTCACCATCATCTGGACCGCCCCGATCTTGGGCCCACCCTCGGTGGCGATGGTGGCCGGGTCCCGGGGCGTCGTGGAGGCCTCGTCGGCGCCGTCGGGAGAACCGCCCGCCTCGGCGCCCTCTGCGGGTGCGCCGTGGCTCAGAGACGGAAGCTCGTCGTCGCCCTCTCCGCAGCCCGCCATGAGGACGAGCAACGCGCCGAGGCCGACGCCGCGTTTGACGATGCTGGTCGGCTTCATGGGACCCTGCGTGACAAAGCCGGCGGCGGCGGGCCAAGTTCCGCGCGGTGGCGAAGGGCTAGTTGCGGGGCGTAAAGGTGAGCGCGAGCTCCAAGGCAGCGGTGCCCGAGCGTGGCGGGGCGAACTGCGCCTGGCGCATCACATCCTCGAGGCAGCGCACCATGGTGACGGGGACCGAGGCCTCGGCCCGTCCCTGCACCTGGGCGATGCGGCCCTGCTGGTTCACGGAGGCGTAGAGCGTGATCCAAGCGCCGAAGCGGCCTTGCCGAGCGATCTCACGCTGGTAGCAAGCGACGAAGTACCCGTTGAGCGAGGCGGTGACCTGAGCCACGTCGACGACCTGGCCTTGGATGACGCGGGACGCCTGGCGCACGGGGCCAAACTGGGCGTTCGCGGGTCCGCCGTCCGGCACGGTGCCGCCGGGGTAGCCGCCGGGCGCGGCGGGCTGGCGGGCCTCGATCTCGCCGGCTTTGACGAGCAGCCCGGCAGCGAGGCGGCGCTGGGCGTCGCGGCGGTCGTCACTCTCGACCACATCTTTGCAGTGATCGATGATGCCCTCCGGAGGCACGTCGGCGGCCTCGGCCTCGAAGAGCTGGGCCATGGCGTCGTAGATCCGCACGAGGAATCGGCCCTGCGTGTCGTCGAGCTTGATGTCCAGCTGGCGCTGGCTCACCTGCGCGCTGGCCGCCATCTGTCGCTGGATCCAGGGACGGAAGGCGGCACGCCATTCGTCGCTCCCTACGTATTCGGCCATCTTCACGAGCCGAACGCTCGCGGCCGAGAGTTCCTCCGTGTTGGCCGTGCGGGCGATGATGACGGCCGTCTCCGTGAGTCGCTTGTTGTTCAGCGTCAGGAGCGGCACCAGGTGGATGGGCTGCGGATACCCGGCGGGCCGCGGGGCGACCTCGGGCTCGGGCTTCGTCTCACTCCCCGCACATCCCATACTGCCCCCCAGGAGCGGCAGGACGGCCGCGAGCGTGGCGACCCGAAGGCTTGGATGCATGGGGGCGCTATAGCACTGCAGCGCCGGGAGCGAGGCTGGGCGGCTTGCGTGTCGCTTGGCCCGAGGGCTCCACTTGCATAGGCTCTCGTCATGGAAGCCTGTGCGCGGTGCGGAACCGTCATGCAGCCGGCGGATGCGCACTGCCGATCCTGTGGCGCCCCGCGCACGGCAACCGGACGTAGCATCGTGGCGACGCAGCAGATGCCGGCCACGGTGGTGCCCACCCAGCCGATGACGGCTCAGATGAGTCAGGCGACGCCGCCGGATCACGCTGCTCCCGATCAGGCCTCGCATGGCCAAGCGGCCCAGGGAGGCGCCGCACCCGGACCCAAGCGTCCGCCGGCAAATCACGCCCTCACGGCGGTCGCCAACGAGGCGTTCACGATGGTGCGCGCCTTCGAGGTCGCCTTCGGCAAGCCATTCCCGGGCTGGAAGGGCGAGCTGCGCGAGCCGGTGGGACCGAGCACCGGTGGGGGCAAGCAGTCCCTGCAAGCGATCAGCATCGTCGACCAACAGGGCCATCGCCTCGCGGTAGGCTCGGTCGACTCGGCCAAGCGCGCCGCTACCCTACGCTCCTACGCGATGGTGGCGGCGATGCACGAAGCACGCTTCGACGGCGACCCCTTTCTCGTGCGCGAAGCGGACTACACGAAGTTCATCGACGGGGTGAGCAACCTCCTGAGCAGCATGAGCATGGCGGTCAAGGTCGAGACCGTGGCGCCCTCACCTAGGCGTGCCCCGCCCGAGCCCGACGGAGGCGCGGGCTTCCTGTGGTTCGTGGGCATCGCCACGGTCATCGCCATCGCCATCGCGGCCTACATCGCGCTCTCGTAGGCCCTGCCGTTAAACCTCGCCCGCGTACCGGTCGCTAAAACGATGCCCGTGCGAGGGCACGGTACTGGCGACCGGTGCGTCACTCCTCTAGCGTCGCCACATGGCGCGAGGTGGGCTCATGGTGCTGGTGGTGACGCTGCTCAGTGCGGTCGGCGCGCCGGTCCGCGCGCAGGAGACCGCCACCCTGACCACGGCCGCGGAAGCCCGAGCCGCCATCGCCGGAGCCCAGAGCGACCTGGACGACGCGCTGGCCCAGACCACGGTCGACTGCGCGGTCGCCTGTACGGCGCTCGCATCGATGCAGCGGTCCGCCGAGCGGCTCTGCGAGCTCGAGCCCGGGCCGCGCTGCGATGAGGTCCGCGAGCGCGTCGAGACCGCGCGAGGACGCGTGGCCGAGCGCTGCCCCACCTGCGAAGCCCTTCGTGAAGCGGCCGGCCCCAAGCAACCCGCCTCCGACCCGCACCCAGAACCCCCACCTGGCAACGACCGCATCGAGGTGGACGACGACAAGCCAAAGCCGAAGGCGGCCAGCGCCACGACGAAGTCCAAGGACGACGAGCCCTTACAGTCCGTGGCCGTGACGGGTGAGAGCGCCAGCAGCCCGGCCGGTGCGCCCCCATCCGAAGAATCCACGGGGGGGTGTGCCGCCTGCCACCTCGGGGGCGCGAACGACCCTCGCGGGCTCTGGGCCCTCGCGCTGGCCGGTCTCGCGCTGGCCCTTCGCCGACGCTGACGACCACCGTTTGCTGCGCGATCGATGGGGCCCCGCGCCACCCGCGGCGGCGCACCACGGCGCGCGGTCACTCCTCACGCCGAGGGGGGCAACGGCGGCACGCGGAACCGCCACAGCGGCACCTGTCGCCGGTAGACGTCGTAGGCCTCGCCGAAACGCTCCGAGAGGTCCGCCTCCTCCGGAGGGCGGGCTCCAAAGTGCCAAGCCACGGCCGCGCCGAGCGCGGCCGCGACCACTGCTCCCGAGCGTTGCTGCAACCCCAAGCACAAGACCATGCCCACCCCCGAGGCAGCCATGGGGTTGCGAATGAAGCGGTAGGGTCCGCGGATCACCAGCCTCCGCGCCGTGTCCTGCGGAAGCGGCGTGCCCTCGCCGTAGCTCGACATCACCGCCCCCGACCATAGGTTGAGCGCGGCAAAACCGAGGCCCAGGCCCAGACAAACCGCCGGGGGCAGCAGCCCCGGCAGCGCCGGCACCCCGAGCCCCGCCTCCGCTCGCCTCAGCAACCAGGGCCCGAGCCCCAGGAACATTCCCCAGAAGAAAGCACTGTAGAGGGCGGTCGACAGCTGGTGCACCCACCGCGGGCGCGCCGCGGCGGGCTCGAAGGCGCTCCCGCCGGGTCGCGTGGCCCACGCCACCAGCGACACCAACGCCGTCGCCGCGAGCATGGCCATCGACGCGGCCCACCCCTCCCCGCTCGTGCGCACCGTCTCGGCCACGACGAAAAGCGTCGGGTACAGCGTGGCGCCCAGAGCGAGCCACACGATGCGCTCCCGCCAGGGACTGTTCGGCCGATGCCGCAGCAGATAGCCCGCCACCGCGTTACCCCCCACGAAAAGGGGAAGGTCGGCCGCGCCCAAGCTCAATAGGGAGGCGTCCGGCACGTCGGCCGCGCGAAACAGCGGCCGCCACCCCGGGGCCGCGAACATGGCCCCGCACCAAG
>JGI12210J13797_10530430_pt1 | contig 11500 bp, 9 predicted proteins | sample ElkSlonscriptome_3_FD_13797 | JGI IMG/M metagenome (IMG submission 13797) | reverse complement strand
AGCTCGGCGAGGGCGTGCTCGCGCAGGCGGTCGAGCTGGTCGGACTGCTGGCGGGTCTGCTGGGCCCAGGCCAGGATCAGCGCGGCGGTCGACAGATCGACGGCGACGGCGTCGGGGTCGTCGCGGAGGCTGGTCTGGATCGCGTCGAGGCCCATGAACGCGGCGCTGACGGCCGGGAAGCGCACGCGGACCGTGGCGTCGTTGGCTGTGTGCGGGACCTGAAACTCGAAGCGCGCGCTGTGCTGGGCGCTGAGGGTCGCGTGGTCGCGGGCGCTGATCGGCACGCCAGCGCCGACGACCGGGAGGGTTCGGCGCTCGCTGTCGTCGTGGCCGGCGCCCGCGGCCCGGACGCTGAGATCGAGGCGGCCGGGATCGCTGGCGAGCAGCGGCAGCCCGACGCCGGCCTGGGCCCGGGCGGCGACGCCGATCTTGGTCGAGCGCGGCTGGCCGAGGCCGTTGAGCTCGACGAGGAACTCGTGGCGAGCGTCGGTGCCGTTGTGGACCGCGATCGGGAGCTCGAGGGTCTCGCCGGCGATCAGCTGGGCGGGGAGGTCGGGCTGGACGAAGACCGGCTGGCTGATGCGCACGCGCTGGCGATGGACGCCGACGCCGCCGCGCGCGTCGCTGGCGATCAAGATCAGCTCCTGCTCACCGATGGCCTCGGGCAAGGTCGCCGAGAAGTCGAGGGCGCCGCGCCTGGCGTGCAGCTTGGGCGACCACATCGTGACCTCGGGCAGGCGGGTGCGGACGGTGATCGTGGTCTTGCGCGCGGGCGCGGTCGCGGCTTCGTCACGACGCTGGTCTTGGCCGCTGCCGCCCCCGCCTCCACCCGAATTGCCGGCCATGTGCTGGGCGGGGGGCTCGGCCTCGGCCATGGGGGCGGGCTGGTCGAGGACCCCGTCGATGTCGCCGTCCTCGAAGTCGTAGGTGTCCATGCTCTTGGCCGGGCTCTTCTTTTTGGACGAGATGCCCGCGCCCGAGGCCGAGCCCGAGCCGACCGCTCCATAGCCACCCATGCCGATGCCGTAGCCCTGGTTGCCGCCGCCGCAGTGGTTGACGCCGCCGCCGTCCATGTAGCGAAAGGGCGGCAGGGCGATGTCGATCTGGCCGCCGCCCCAGTTGCGGCTGACGACCGGCCAGGTGAGGATCTTCGAGCCGGTCGTGCTCAAGGTCCGCAGCTCGGGGTTATAAAAGCGGTCCATCGGCGTGATCTCGAGCGGGTCTTTGAGATCGATGACCGAGGCGTCGACGAGGCTGACGCCGACGGAGGCGTCGACGGCCGCGCCCTCGGGGTCGACGACCTCGGCCTCGAGCGCGAGGGTCTCGCCGGGCGCGGCGGTGAGCGGGAAGCCCTTTAGGGTGATCTCGAGCTCCTTGTTGGGCTGGACGACGAGGTTTTGGCCCTCGGTCAGGAGGCCGTACTCGCCGGCTTGGACCCGGGACTGATCGTCGGGCCGGCCGAGCGCGAACAAGGTCAGGAGCATCGAGCCCCAGGTCGGGGCGTCGAATTCGCCGCGGGCGATCCACTCGCCTTGGTGCCTGGAGACCTCGAGCAAGGTCGCGTTGACCAGCGCGCCCGAGGTGTCGACGACGTCGACGTGGACGTAGTCCTCGGCCGGGCGGTAGCCGTCGGGGAAGCGGACGACGAGCTTGGCGGTCTCGCGCTCGTGGACGACGAGCTCGTCGAGCTTCGACTGCATCGGTCGGCTGTCGATCCACGGCAGCGCGCGGGTCGCGACGGGGTCGTCGATCTTGGCCATGTGGAGCTCGACGGTGCCGCCACCTTTGGGCATGGCGAACTCGACGGCGGCCGTGCCCTTGGCGTCGGTCCGGACCGACAGGGTCTCGATCGCCTGGCCGCCGTTGTCGAGCACGCGGACGCTGATCGGGGTGTCGCGGGCCGGGACGCGGTCGCGGTCGGTGATCCGCGCGGCGAGGCTGACGGGCTCGGCGCTCGCGTACTGATCCTTGTCGAGCTCGAGGACCGCGACGTAGGGGTTATGGGTCACGCGAAGCTCGCGCTCGATCTCGTCTTGGCGCCCGCTCGGATCGCGGACGTTCAGGCCGAGGGTCGCAAATTGGTCCTCGTCGGTCGCGTCGAGGATCGCGTCGAGCTCCTCGCGGGTCAGGCTGATCGCGTGGGGCCCAGCGCCCGATAGCTCGAGCTCGCGGGCGAACAGGCGGGCGCCGTCGGGGGCCTCGGCGCGCAGCTCGAGCGTGGCCTGGGTCAGGGGCTCACCGGTCACGAGGGTCATGCGCAGCTCGAACTCGAGGCTGTCGGCGTCGCGGGTCAAAAACCGGGGCAGGTCGTGGTCGATGGTGATCGCCGGGACCTCGAAGTTGCGGACCTGCAGGCGGGCCGAGGATCGCTCCTGGCCGTAGGCGACGCGGAGCTCGTAGAGGCCCTCGCGGGCGGTGCGCGGGAGCTCGAGATCGAGGCTCAGGACGCCAAACTCGTCGGTCTCGGGCAGGCCGCCGGCGACGGTGTAGCCGTCTTGGTCGCGGAGCTGGACCTCGACGGTCGCGGCTTCGATCGGCGCGTAGTCGTCGGTCAGGCGCCAGCCGATGCCACGGACGTGGACGGTCTCGCCGGGGCGATAGACGCCGCGCTCGGTCGACACGAACAGGCTGTCGGACGCGAACGAGGGCGTGCGCTGGTAGGGGTTGAACATGACGTCGCCGCAGCGCCCGGCGCCGTCGATGACCGTGATGCTGCTCGAGCTCCAGTCGAGTGGGTCCTGGTCTTTGGGCTGGTCGTAGCGAAACACCAAGGTCCCGGTGTTGTCGGTCCGGCCGACCTCCTTGTTGGCGACGAACACCGAGGCGCCGGCGGCCGGCTTGCCGTTGGGCCGCCAGGCCGCGACGTGGATGTAGGTGCTGCTGCGGGCGAACAGCTGGTAGGGGCTGTCGATCGCAACCATGAGCTCGCCGCTGTTGCCGATGTTCTTGGCCAGGCGCTTGCCCGAGCCGCTGCGACCGCGGAGCACGCGGCGCGCCTGGTGGGGGAGCTCGTACTCGACGGACTCGACGATCGTCAGCGGCGGGCGCTCGGGGTCGGGCGGGCCGAGATCGACGCTCGGCGGGGCGAGCGGGGCGAGCGGGGCGAGCTCGGGGCGCGCGTCGCTGGCGTCAGCGGAGTCGTCGTTGGCGAGCGCGGCACCGTTGGCGGGCGCCGTGGTCTCGCCGCGATCGCAGGCGAGGAACAGCAGGGGGACGAACAGGGTCAAGGCGGCGCGACGCATGGCGGTGGGGGACGGGGAGCAACGCTTCGACCGAGCGTTTCGGTGGATGTTCCAAGACCAACACCGCGGCTGCGCTCAGTACCAGCGCAGGGTGCCATCGCGGGTCCGGACGTGACGACAGTCGCGCAGCTCGGGCGCGTCGCGGCCGATCAGGCGATCGATGGTCCGCCAGCGAAACCCGAGCTCGGACAGCTGCGCGACCGTGGCCGCGCCCTGGTCGACGATGGCCGGAAACCCGCGGCGAAACATTGTCACTTGGGCGCCGCGCTCGAGGTAGGGCGCGGCCCACTCGTGGATGTGGGCGCCAAGCAGGGCCTCCATCCGCGCGCGGCCCCGGGCGTCGAGGCCGTGGTCGGCGTAGGCCAGCTGCAGGGCGATGAACTCGCCGCGGGGGTCGTTTTGCATCTGCAGCCAGTCAGCGTAGACCTCGCGGTGCTCGAGGGTCGGCTCGAGCAAGAACGCGTGCTCCATGGCCACGCCCGTCCACGCGCCGCCGGCCTTGTGGTAGGCGGCGATCAGCCGATGGTGGAGCTCGTCGAGGGCGGCCCCAGCTTCGGGTCCGAGCCAGGTGATCGGGCCCGCGCGGGTGTGGCTGAACGCGGCCGGCTCGGGCAGCTCGAACAGCTCGCAGTACAGCCGGCCGATGGCGACGAGCTCGCCGTCGCTGAGGTTGGCGCGGGCGTGGGCGAGGCTGGTCGGGACCTTGGCGTAGTCGCCGGCGTCGGCGGCCTCGATCGCCCAGCGCAGACACTGCAGCGCGCCTCGCTGGCGCTGGTCGGAGCGGGTCACCGCAGCGCCTGCCCGCTCACCCGTCGGCGGTGATCCGCGCGATGAGCTCGGCCTTGACGGCCTCGGCCCGGTCGTTGTCGACCTGGCAGGTCCCCGCCGCTCCGTGGCCCCCGCCGTCGTACTCGAGGCACAGCTTGCCGACGTGGGTCCGCGAGCTGCGATCGAGGATCGACTTGCCGATGGCGAACACGGTGTTTTGCTGCTGCCGGCCCCACATCACGTGCATCGAGATGTTGGTCTCGGGGAACAGCGCGTAGATCATGAAGCGGTTGCCCGACCAGATCGTGTCTTCGCCGCGCAGATCGAGGACCGCGAGGTTGTCGTGGACCTCGGTGCAGCGGCGCAGCTGCTCGCGCTGCTTGGGCCCGTGCTCGCGGTAGACCACGACGCGCTCGGCGACGTCGGGCAGGGCGAGGATCTCGTCGACGCTGTGGTCGCGGCAGTAGTCGATCAGCTCCATCATCAGGTTGTAGTTGCTGATGCGGAACTCGCGGAAGCGCCCGAGCCCGGTCCGCGCATCCATCAGGTAGTTGAGCAGGATCCAGCCCTCGGGGTCGAGGATCTCCTCTTTGCTCAGGCGCGCGGCGTCGCACTTGTCGACGGCGTCCATCATCTCGTCTGACACACGGGGAAATTGTTCCTGGCCGCCGTAGTACTTGTAGACGACTCGAGCCGCGCTCATGGCTCCGGCGTCGATGATGTGGTTGTCGCGCTTGTCCCCGACGCGGTCGATCTCGCTGGCGTGGTGGTCGAAGCACAGGTGGACGCCCTCGACGTAGGGCAAGTTGGTCGTGATGTCGCGATCGCTGACCTCGATCTTGCCGTCTTGCATGTCCTTGGGGTGGACAAAGAGGATCTCGCTGGGGTCGATGAGGTCGAGCTCTTTGAGCAGGACCGCGCAGACCAGTCCGTCGAAGTCACTGCGAGTAATTAGCCGGTACTTGCCGCTCACGGCCTACAGTGTACCGCTGTTGGCGGCTCGCCGTCTCTCGCGCGCGGACGACGGGACCGACGTTCAGGGTCTAGCGGTCGGCGTCGCAGCTCGACGCGAGCTCGACGTAGGCGCTGAGGACCTCCCGGGGGTCGCGAGCCTCGGCGACCGCGCGGGTCAGCGCGCTCGCGAGCTCGATCCGCTCGCCGTAGGGCGCGTCGGCGTCGTCGCTACGCCGCGCCTTGCTCGCCCACGCGATGTGGCCGCCGCGCTCGAGGTAGTAGACGTGCGCGGGGTCGAGGTGCCCGACGAGGGTCGTGAAGCTGTCGTGGCCGACGATGGCGTCGTCGCAGCTCCACGCGAGGTAGCTGCGCTCGCCGAGCAGCGTCGCGACCGGGCCCTCGGGCGCCGCGCGGGCCATCGCGTCGAGCGCGGTCTCGGCCGCCTCGCAGCGGGCGATCATGCGCTTGGCCAGGGCCGTCGCGCCGCCGAACTTGACGTCGCGGGCCGGGGCGAGGAGGACCAGCGAGGCCCGGCTGAGGCGCTCGGGCGCGGCGCGGGCGAGGCGGGCGACGAGGTCGAGCTCGACGCAGCCGCCTTGGGAGAAGCCGACGAAGGTCACCGCGGCCTCGGGATGGCTGTCGAGGTAGTCGGCGACAACGCGGGCGTGGCCGTCGACCAGCGCCTCGATGTCGCGGTTGCGCTTGCCCGAGGTCGGGTACTCGAGGTTGGCGACGGCGAACCCGGCCGCGCTCAGCGGCGCGGTCCGGATGCGGATGTTGGGCCGGGTGTCGGAGAAGGTCCCGTGGTGGATCGCGATCAGGTCGCCGCCCCAGTGCTCGGGGTGCTCGACGAACACGCCCGCGCGGCGGTCGGGGGCGCGGCAGGCGACGAGCGCCGCGCTCATCAGTCCAGCGAGTCCAAGGACCAGCAAATCCCGCGCGCGCACGGCCGCAGTCTAGCAGCCCGTGGTGAAACCCAACACGCGGTCCTCGCTGGGTTCCACCACGGGCTGCTCGGCGGGCTCGACGAGGACCTGTACCGTCCGGTCGACGACGAGACCCTCGACCCGGCCGGCCCGGGTTCGGCGGAGGTCGGTGCTCAGCCCGGCGGGTTGACGACCAAGTTGAGCCCCTGCCCGGTCATGTCCGAGTAGGTGTAGGGGTTCACGAGCCCGTTGACCATGCCGACGATGATGTGGAACACGGGGTCGATCTTCCAGGCCACGCTCGCGCCGCGGTCGACGACCCAGACGTAGCCGTCGCGGTCGACGCTGGTGCCGACGGGGTCGACGCAGCCGGGCAGCTCGATGCTGTCGCTGATCTCCGAGTCGGTCAGGGCGTCGAACAAGGTCAGGCGGCACGGCGAGTTGCCGGCGACCCAGACCCGGCCCTCGCGGTCGACGGTCAGGCCGCGGTAGCGGCCGGTGGTCCCGCCAGCGTCGACGAAGGCCTCGAGGTCGGGGTCGAAGCGGTAGACGTGATCGCCGGGACCGACGGCGTAGGTCGCAAACCACGGGTGCCCGTTTTGGTCCATGCCGACGCCGTAGGCGTTGCTGGCGGGGACCGGGTAGATGCTGACGGTCAGGTCTTCGCCGTCGACCTTCGACAGGGTCAGGCCGCTGCGATCGCTGACCCAAAAGTCGCCGTCGGCGTTGACGGCCCCACCGTAGGCGTAGCCGCCCGAGTTGATCGAGACCTCGTCGAGGATCGCCCCGGTCTCGCCGTCGAGGCGCGCGACCTGGACCGGGTTGCCGGTGTAGGCGACCCACAGGCGCGGGTTGGGCGTGGTGTTCTCGCAGGTGTCGGGGTCGATGGTCCCGCCCTCCCAGGCGACGGCGCGGGTGCCGTTGCTGGCGGGCATGAGGTCGGTGGTCCACAGCACGCACTCGTCCTCGCCGTAGGGCCGGATGTCGTCGGGCCCGGTCGAGGTGTCGATCATGCCGTTTTGATTGGTGTCGACGCAGTTCTCGGGCTGGGCGGCGACCTTGGTCACGCGCGCGGCGAAGCGGTGGCCGGCGGCGACGTCACCGTACTGGTTGACCGAGGTTCGCGAGGGCTGCTGGGTCGGATCGTTGGTCACGGCGTAGCGACCTTGCTCGATCGTGCTGACGGTCTCGATCTTGGAGATGGTCCCCTGGGTCGAATTGGCGATCCAGATGTAGCTAAACGCGTCCTCCTCGCCCTGGCCCCCGCCGTTGCCGCAGCCTTGGGCGTTGTCGGGGATCGGCTGGAGGTCGAACTTGGGCACGCCGCCGGTCTCGCCAGCGGTCGTGCTCGGGTCGTCGGTCGTCGAGTCTTCGGTCCCGGTCTCGGCGCTCGTCGATGCGGTCGTCGACGCGGTCGTCGTCAGTCCAGAGGTCTCGCCGCTGCCGTCGGCGGGGCGCGTCCCGTCATCGGAACAGGCAGCCACCGCGACGGTGGTGAGGGCGATAAAAACAACACGCTCGAGCGAAGCCATGACGTTGCGACTATACGGGGCCGGCGAATGGCGCACTACTGGTCCACAGTCCAAATTTGCCAGAATGTGTCGTGCGTTCAGGATCGGCGTGGGCTTCGCCGGCAATTTGGGCTACTCGTGGTCAGCATGGCGGAGCGCTTCGATGCCGCGTATTACCAACGTTACTACGACGATCCGAGCACCCGGGTTGCGAGCGCGACACAGACAGCTCGGCTCGCTCGCTTCATCGCCAGCTACCTGATCCACCTCGGGGTCGAGGTCGAGACTGCGCTCGATCTGGGCTGCGGCCTCGGCTGGTGGCGGGCGCCGCTCGAGGACATGTTCGACGGCATCGAGTATCACGGCGTCGAGCTCAGCGCTCACCTGTGCGAGACCCACGGCTGGGCCCAGGGATCGGTGGTCGACTACGATCACGGCCGGCCGGTCGATCTCGTGATCTGCCAGGGCGTGTTGCAGTATCTCGACGATCGCGAGGCGCGGGCGGCGATCGCTAACCTCGCGCGTCAGACCAAGAGCGCGCTCTACCTCGAGGCCCTGACTCGGGGTGACTGGCGCGAGGTCTGCGATCGCAGCCGGACCGATGGAGGGGTTCATCTGCGCAGCTTCGACTGGTACCGGCGCGCGCTTCGGCCCCACTTTCGCGCCTGCGGCGGCGGGCTGTTTCTACTCCACGACACCCCGATCGCGCTGTTCGAGCTCGAGCAGGCCTGGTGATGCGCAGCTGCCGGAGCTCTAGCAGGCTTCGAGGAGCTCGGCGAGCTCCGCGCGGCGGTAGGGCTTGCGCAAAAAGCCCCTGGGCATCGCGACGCAGTGGACGAGGTCGTCCTCGCTCGCGCGGCCCGAGCAGATCACGACCGGCACGTCGGGGTTGATGGCCTGGATCGCGTCGAAGAACTCGAGCCCGGTCATCTCGGGCATGGACACGTCGGTCATGACGAGGTCGAGATCGTCGTGCTCGTTGCGAAAGCGCATCAAGCCCGTGTGTCCGTTGGGTGCGGCGATGACGTCGTAGCCGAGGGACTCGAGCATGCGGGTCGTGACCTTGCGGACCATGTCCTCGTCCTCGACGAGCAGGGCCCGCTTGCGTCGCTGAGTGAAGCGGGGGTCGTCGTTGGCGGGAGGCGGACTGGCGTCGGTGCTCATCATCGTTGCGAGGGCAGCGTAGCGGCGTTGACAACCCGCTCCCAGTGGCGGACAGCCTTTGGGACCATCGTGGTTAGACCAACGTGGTCATCCGCTCAATCTTGGGGGTGGGCGACTCGATGCGGCGCTGCGGCCGGGCCGCTAGCTCGGGACTTCGACGAAGTGGTCATGCGCGAAGTGGCGCAGTTTGGTGCGTGCGCGGCTCCCGTACTGCTGCGGGCCCTGCGAGCTCGCGCGGCGCGGACGCTCGGGGGAGTATGCTGCCCCGTGGCCTCTCGGTTTCCCAGCACCGGCGTCGGACTGCTCGATGCCGATGGTGTGCTCATCGAGGCCGATCGCGAGTTATGTCGATTGCTCGGCTGGGGCCGTCCCGAGTCGGTCTGTGGCCGCGAGCTCGGCGCCCTCGTCGACGAGCTCGGCGAGCTGCCCGACGCCGGCGCGAGCTTGTGGGTCCTCGATCGTGGGACCCACACCGTCGAGCTGCGCGTGCGGCCGACCGAGGTCGCGCTCGGGCCCGTGGGCTTCGTGGTCGTCGCGCGCTTGGTCGAGGACGAGTCGCGGCTGTCGCGGGAGCTGCGGGTCGCCCGCCAGACGCTGGCCTCGGTCATCGAGGCCAGCCCGCTGCCGATCCTGACCATCGATGAGCACAAGCGGGTCTCGATGTGGAACCCCGCGGCCGAGCGGGTGTTCGGCTGGACGCAAGAGGAGATCATCGGCGAGTCCTACCCGCTGGTGCCGGAAGACGAGCTGCCCGTGTTCAACGAGCTGTTCGATCGCGTCGTGATCCGCGGCCAGGGCTTTACGGGGATCGAGGGCATCCGTGTGTGCAAGGACGGCTCGCGCGTCGAGCTGCGCATGCACACCGCGCCGCTGCACGACGCCGAGGGTCGGGTCTGCGGCGGCATGGCCCTGCTCGAGGATCTGTCCGAGCACCGGCGGCTCGAAGAGCAGGTCCGCCACAACCAAAAAATGGAGGCCATCGGCCGGCTCTCGGGCGGCATCGCCCACGACTTCAACAACCTCCTGACCGTGATCATCGGCATGGCCGACCTGCTCGAGCTCGACCCGAGCCTGTCGGAGGACGGCCACGACTTCGTCGGCGAGATCCTCCGCGTGACCGACACCGCCCGCGAGCTCGTCGCCCAGCTCATGACCTTTAGCCGTCGGCGGGTGCTCGAGCCCGAGGTCGTCGACGTCAACCTCCACCTGCGCCAGTCGGCGATCATGCTCCGTCGCCTCGTCGGCTCGGCGCTCGAGCTCGAGCTTGACATCGCCGACGAGCGCGTCTGGGTCCGCCTCGATCGCACGCAGTTCGACCAGGTCCTCGTCAACTTGACCGTCAACGCCGTCGACGCCATGGGCGGGGGTGGGGGCGGGCGCGTGCGCGTGCGCTCGGCGATCGAGGCGTGCAAGCGGCCCGACAAGCTCGGTCCGCCCGAGCCGATGTTCGTCGTCGAGGTTAGCGACACCGGCGTCGGGATCCCCGACCACGTCCTGCCCCACATCTTCGAGCCCTTCTTCACGACCAAGGGCCCCGGCAGCGGCACCGGCCTCGGCCTCGCCAACGTCTACGGCATCGTCCACCAGCACGGCGGGAGGATCAGCGTCGACAGCGAGGTCGATCGCGGGACGACCTTCCGCGTCGAGCTCCCCCTGACCAAGCAGCCGGCCGCGCGCGAGGCCGCCGCGGCCCAGCCCAAGCTGATCCCGCGCGGGTCCGAGCGGATCTTGCTGGCCGAGGACGCCCACCCGGTCCGGATCTCGGTCCTGCGCATGCTCAACCGCCTCGGCTACGAGGTCGAGGTCGCGTGCGACGGGCAAGAGGCGATCGAGCTGTTCGAGGCCGGGCTGTCCGTCGACCTCGTGCTCACCGATCTGAGCATGCCCCGCGTCGACGGAGCCACGCTCGCCGCCTACCTCAGCGAGCGGGCGCCGCAGCTGCCGATCGTGTTCATGTCGGGCAACCTCGACAACGAGGGCCTGCGCGAGCGGATCGAGCAGGGCAGCGCGCGCTTTTTGCAAAAGCCCGTCGCTCTGCGCAACCTCGCCCAGGCCGTCCGCGCCCTGCTCGACAAGCGCGCTCGCCGACGCGGAGCTTAGCGGGGTGAGGGACCGGCTAGCGGTCCCTCTGTGGAGATTGAGCAGGTATAGCGCCGTTCGCCGGCGAGCCGGCGCTATGCCGGCACGCCGATGACCTGAACCTTGAGGTTCACGCTCACGTCGGCCGAGAATCGGACCTCGACCTCGTGCTCACCGACGGTCTTGATCGGCGAGTCGAGCTTGATCAGCTTGCGATCGAGGTCGACGTTTTGGGCGGCGAGGGCCTCGGAGATGTCCTTGGTCGAGACCGAGCCGAACATCTTGTCCTCGTCCCCGACCTTGCGCGGGATCGAGACCACGGACGCGCGGACCTGGGCGGCCTTGGCCTCGTACTCGGCGAGGAGCCTGGCCTGGCGCGCGGCGATCTCGCGGCGGTGATGCTCGAGCTGGGCGAGGTTGGCCTTGGTCGCGAGCAGCGCGAGGCCGCGGGGGAGGAGGTAGTTGCGGCCGTGGCCGGGCTTGACCTCGACGAGGTCACCCGCGCGGCCGAGGTTGTCGACATCCTTGGTCAGGATGATCTGCATGGACTTGGGCATTACTGCACCGTGTAGGGAAGCAAGGCGAGCAGGCGCGCGCGCTTGATTGCCTTGGTGATGGCACGCTGCTGGCGCGCGGTTACGCCGGTGATCCGGGCGGGCACGATCTTGCCGCGATCGGTCAAGAAGTGCTTGAGCAGCTGCGGGTTTTTGTAGTCGATGACGACGTTGGGGTCGGCGAGCGGAGAAACACGCTTGCGCCGGCCCGGACGCCGTCCGTCGCGATCATCGCTGTCGTCGGACATCAGCCTTGCTCCTCTTCGGTCTTGTCGGTCTCGGTCTTGTCGGTGGTCTCGGCG
>JGI12210J13797_10150976_pt1 | contig 11500 bp, 9 predicted proteins | sample ElkSlonscriptome_3_FD_13797 | JGI IMG/M metagenome (IMG submission 13797) | reverse complement strand
CTGCGCGCCCTGAGCACGCCCGCTGCGGTCGTCCCCTCACGCTCGAAAATACTTCGGCATTTCCTCGGTTCGCGGACACCCCATCGAACCCACCCAGACCACGGATCACCCGTCAACCGGTCTGAATCACGCACTAGCGAAAGAGAGCGGCGGCGCAGGCGACGACGGCGCAGCCGAAGACCACGAAGCGAAGGGCGCGAGAGCCCGCTTTCAAGGCGAAGCGGACGCCGAGGAGCGCTCCGGCGACGGTGGCGCCCGAGAGGATCAGCCCGTGGACCCAGCGCACCTGACCGGCGGCGATGAAGACACCGAGCGCCACCAGGGTGAAGGCCAGGACGACAACGAGCTTGAGCGCGTTCGCTTCGAGCAGCGAGCGGCGCGTGAGCCCGGTGAGCACCGCGAGGAGCACGAGGCCGACGCCGGCCTGAACGAAACCGCCGTAGAGGCCCGCGCCGAAGAGACCGAGCGGACTGAGCGCGTGGGGCTCGTCGCCCTCGCCGGGATCGACCGGAGGCCGAAAAAGAAAGACCAACGCGACGACGAGCATGGTCCCGAAGAGCACCGGACCGAGGTAGGCCTCCGGCACGACGTACGCGGCCACGAGCGCGCCGATGAGCGCACCGGCGATCGTGGGTGCCAGCACCTTCCGGACGGTGGGCCACTCGACCACTCCGGCCTTGTCGAAACGCCAGGCGCCGGCCAGCGATTGGAGCACGACCGCGATCCGGTTCGTGCCGTTCGCGACGTCCACCGGCAGACCGACCAGGACCAGCGCCGGCAAGGTCAGCATCGAACCGCCGCCGGCGATGGTGTTGATGAACCCGGCCACCAGTCCGGCGGCGAGGAGCGCCGCGAGGCTGGCGCCATCCATCGTCACTCGTCGGGGTCGATGGCGATCATGTCCGACTCGTCGAGAGCCACGCTCTCGAACGCCGCCTCGTCGATCAGCGGCTGGCTGCCGTCGCGCTCGCCGTCGCTCAGCCCGGTGCCGTCGAAGAGCTCCGCGATGCCCGAGTCGGGCGGGGGCGGTCGGTCGGACTTGATGTCCGTGAACGAGATGCGGGCGGGGGTCCCGAGCGCGTCTGCGCAGACCTCGGTGAGCGCCACGGCCCGCATCGTGATGATCTGGTTGGCCGCCGCGTCGGCCGTGTCGGGGAAGATGTTGCGGTCCACCATCGCCGCGGCCGCGCCGAGCTCGAGGAAGGCGGGCGCGTTCTCGACATCGATGTTGCCGCTGACCAGGAGGGGCACGTCTGGAAAGGTCCGGCGGATGCTCTCGAAGTAGACCTCGCCGGCAGCCATCGCGCCCACCGGATGGACGCTGACCAGGTCGGCACCGGCTCGGCGGGCGATCTGGATCTCGTTGGGGGTCAGCGCTCCGGCGATGACGATGAGCCCGCGGCTCTTGGCGGCTTCGATGATCTCCGGGTCGTTGACGGGAGTGATGACCAGCTCGGCGCCGGCGGCGACGGCGGCCGCCACCTGGCTGGGCTCGACGACGCCGCTGATGCCGACGATCAGATCGCCGACGTCATCGAGCTCGCTGACGACCTCGGTCACGTTCCGCAGGGTCACGGGGACGCCGAGGACGTTGATTCCACCCTGCGAGACCGCGATGCCCCACTCGACGATGGCGTCCTCGATGGGCGCGTCGATGACCGCGATCAGGCCATGCTCGAGAATGTGGGCAACGATGGACAAGCGACCCCTGGCCGGGAGCTTAGCGAAGTTTGCGCCAGAACGGGGGCTCTCTTCGCAAATCTCGGGTCAGCCGTGGCACCTCACGTCGGCGTTTGCGCCACCCTGGGCGGGGCCGTAGGGTCCGCGGCCGTGTCGACCGACCGCTCCAAGATTTTCGTCCTCGATACCAATGTCCTGCTGCACGACGCGCGGGCCATCTACAAGTTCGAGGAGAACACCGTCGTCATCCCGATCTACGTGATCGAGGAGGTCGACAACTTCAAGAAGGAGCTCAGCGAACGCGGCCGGAACGCCCGAGAGCTCGCGCGGACGCTCGACGACCTGAGGGCAGAGAACGGTCACTCGCTCCAGACGGGCGTCCCCATCCCGAGCCACGGCGATACGCCGAACGGGACGCTGATCGTCGCCGTGCCCAAGGGCGGCCAGGCCGACCTGATGCGCCATCGGGACAACCGGCAGATGGACCACGCGATCATGAACACCGCCCTCGAGCTCCGGGACGCGCACCCGGACCGCAAGGTGGTCTTCGTGACGATGGATTCGAACCTCCGCATCCGGGCCGACGTGCTCGGCCTGCGCGCGGAGGGCTACGAGCACGGCCGGGTCTCGGTTCGAGAGCTCTACTCGGGGATGGTCACCGTTCCGACGACGAAGGCGCTCGTCGACCAGCTCGGCAAGCGCGACTCGGTCCCGGGCTCGGAGCTGAACCTGCCGGAGGGGCTCCACCCGAACGCCTGCATCGTGCTGCAGGAGATCGAGCGCCCGAAGCACACCGCCCTCGGTCGCTTCGACAGCAAGACCAAGGAAGTGAAGCCGCTCCGCGTCGGCCGTGAAGGCGCGTGGGGCATTCGCCCGCGGAACCTCGAGCAGTACTTCGCGCTCGACATGCTGCTCGACCCGGACGTCCACCTGCTGACCCTCGTCGGCAAGGCGGGCACCGGAAAGACGCTGCTGGCGGTCGCCGCCGGCCTGCAGGCGGCGCTCGACGAGCGCAACTACGCGCGGCTGGTGGTCAGCCGGCCGATCTTCCCGCTCGGTCGCGACGTCGGCTACCTGCCGGGGACGCTCGAAGAGAAGCTCAACCCCTGGATGCAGCCGATCTTCGACAACCTCGAGTACATCTTCACCGCGCGCCACAACCCGGCGAGCGAGTTCCGCGATTACGAAGAGATGCTCCGCGAAGGCTCGCTGCAGATCGAGCCGCTGACCTACATCCGCGGTCGCTCGCTGCCGAATCAGTTCCTGATCGTCGACGAAGCGCAGAACCTGACGCCGCACGAGATGAAGACCATCGTCACCCGCGCGGGCGCGAACACCAAGATCGTGCTGACCGGCGACCCGGAGCAGATCGACAACCCCTACGTGGACTCGGCCTCGAACGGTCTGACGATCCTGGCGGAGCGCTTCCGAAACGAGGCCATCGCCGGCCACGTGACGTTGGTGAAGGGCGAGCGCAGCCCGCTCGCCGAGCGCGCGACCAAGCTTCTTTGACGCGCCCCCGAGTTGGCGCCGCGCTTCGGGCAACGCGGACGTCGACGCGCGGCTGCTGCCGCGCGCTTCGTGGGGGGACGCTCTTTCGTTCTTTCGCTTTCGGCAGCGCGGCCCGAGCGAGCTCGGTGAGATGGCTCGAAAGCAAAAGACCAAGAAATCCTCCCCGCTGTTCGTCGACGGCTGGCTGCTCTGGCGAAGGCAGCCTGAATCGCCACAGCCGGCCACATGCGTGCAAGGCGCCGAGTGCTAGGATGGCCGACCGTGAGTGCGGACATTCGGGAGCGCGGTTGAGCACGCGGGTGCAGCGAGAGCTGGACGCTCGGCTGCGGCGCATCGCGTCGGTGGCGCGGCTGCTGCCGGCGCTGACGGCGCGCCACGGTCGTTCCGAGCGTCTTCGGCTGGTGCGTGCGCTCGAGGCCGGCGAGCGGGTGGAACCGAAGCTCTCCGCGGAACCCCAGCGCGTGCCCCGAAGCGTGTGGCGAGACCTGGATGAAGCCCGCGTGCTCGCACCTCAGAGCGAGGCGACAGAGCTGCACCTCGCGCGCCTCGACGAGCTCGAGCTCGAGCTGACGCTCATGGAGGTGCTCGGCGAGCCCCGGCGGGTCCGGCCGATGGCCGCTCGGCTCTACGGCACCGGGGACCGTGAGGTGCGGTACGAAGGCGAGACCCTTCGCCTCGCGAGCGCGGCCGACCGGATCCTCGCGACCGTCGAGGGGCAGGCCGAACCGGCGGTGCTCGCGGCCTCCGGTGAAGGGTCCGCGGCGGCGCTGATGCACGCGGTGGCCGAACGAGCAGGGCTGCGCATCGCGGTCGAGGTGGAGCCGCAGCTGGTGGCCAACGCGGCGGCGGGCGAGCGGACCCTCTTCTTGGCCGAGCGTCGCTTCGGTGCGCGCGAGGCGCGGCGGCTGGCCGCGCACGAGATCCTCGGTCACCTGATCGCGGCCGCGAACGGGCGGGCGCAGCCCATCGCGCTGCTCAGCGTGGGGACCGCCGATGCGTTCACCGATCAAGAGGGGCTGGCGCTCGCTCTCGAGGAGCGCGCGGGGCTGATGAGCGGCCACCGGCTCCGTACCCTCGCCGCTCGGGTCTGGGTCACCGACCGGATGCACGACGGCGCCACCTTCGAGTCCACGGTGCGCCACCTGGTCGAAGAGCTCGGCTTCTCGGCGACCGAGTCGGTCGCGCTCGGGGAGCGGGCCTGGCGGGGCGGCGGGGTCGCGCGCGACGCCGCCTATCTCTTCGGCTGGCTCCGGATCCGTGAGGCGCTGAACGAGGGACACGCGACCGTCGACGAGCTCCGGCTCGGGCGGGTGTCGCTGGCTGCGCTACCGACGCTCCGAAAGATGCTCGAGCGAGGCACGATTCGACCGGGCCCTTTCCGGCCCGCGCTCGAATGCGTTCACCAGGCGGCCCCGGGGATTGTGGGACGGCCCAGCCAGCGGCTCGAGGGCGCTCTCGCCCTCGAAGACTGAGCGACTCACTTCTCGCCGAGCTTGTCGCGCAGGCGGGCGGCGACGTTCCCCGGCACCAGCTCGGCCACGTTGCCGCCGAGCTTGGCGGCTTCCTTGATGAGGTTCGAGGAGACGTAGAAGTAGGCGTCGTCGGCCATGATGAAGACGGTCTCCACGTCCGGGTTCAGGTGCCGGTTCATGTTCGCCATCTGCAGCTCGTACTCGAAGTCGGCGACTGCCCGCAGCCCGCGGAGGATGACCTGCGCGTCCTTCTGTCGGCAGTAGTCGACGAGGAGCCCGTCGAAACGGTCCACGACGATGCGGTCTCCGAAGCCCATCTCGTCCGCGGCCTCCTCGATCATCTCGATGCGCTCGTCGACCGTGAACATCGCGGTCTTCCGCGGGTTGTGCAGGACGGCGACGACGATCCGGTCGAAGGCTTTCATGCCGCTCGCCAGGATGCTGGTGTGGCCGCGGGTGATCGGGTCGAAGGACCCCGGGTAGACAGCAGTTCTCATCGCGAATCTCTCATCGTTTGGACGGCGTCAGCAGGTCTACCGCGGTGTCACCATAGCGGTAGCTGGCCAACACGTGGAAGGGGTGACTGGGGAGGGCGTCCTGACTCGCCCGCTCGAGCGCGATCATGGCTTCTTCGCCGAGCGCCGCCGCGAGCCCCTCGAGGAGCGGCGTCAGCTCGGCGAGCCGGGCGTAGGGCGGGTCGGCGAAGACCAAGTCGAAGGGCCCGAGGCCGGCGATCGCCGCGGGGGCCTTGGCGCCGAAGAGGTCATCGCGACGCAGGGTGATGCGCTCGCCCAGCCCGAGAGCTTCGGCGCTCTGCTTCAGCCCCCGCTGCGCCTTGCGGTCCGATTCGACCAGTACCGCGTGCACCGCGCCCCGCGAGAGCGCCTCGAAGGCGAGCGCGCCGCTGCCCGCGAAGAGGTCGAGAACCCGAGCGCCAGCGATCGCGCCGCGCGCCTCGAGGGCGGAGGCCAACGCTTCCCGTACCCGCTCGGAGGTCGGGCGCGTGCCCTGCCCCTTGGGCGCCGGGAAGCGGCGGCCCCGTAGCGCACCGCCGACGATTCGCACGATCCGGCCGGTTCAGAACTGGAGGGTGGCGTTGATGCCCATGTCCCGGCGGCCGGCCATCCAAGGCTGGATGTCCAGGCTGGGGCCGCGGGCTTCGCCCTCTTCTTCGGGCTCGTCGCCGCCGAGGCCGTTGATGAGCAGCAGGGTGCCGGCGCCGATCGCGGCGGCGCCGAGACCGTAGAAGACCCACTGAAGTATCCGGAACTTCGTCCGGTCGCTGCACGCAGCGTCCAGCCCCGCGATGTTCGGGTCCGGGTCGTCGCAGATCGAGCTGGTGTCGTTGGCGCGGAGTAGGCCGGTCTGCAGCGGCGTGAGCTCACCGAGCGCGGACATGGCGACTCCGCAGTCGGCGAGAGCCACACGGCGATTCTCCTCTTCGATCCGTCCCGCCGGAAGCCCTGCTCGCACGCAGTTGCGGTTGGCGGCGTCGAGGGCCAGCAGCGCGGAGCGTTCGTCCTTCTGGCCTTGGGCGTCCAGCCCAAACTTCAGGCCGAGCGCGGCGAAGACCACGCCCGCCGCGATGACGCCGGCGCCGGCGATCCAACCGAAGTTGGGGGCTTGCTCGGCCACCAGCCGCGCTCGGAGCTCGGTCTGTTCGTCGGGCACGACGCGCACGCTGCCTTCGTAGGTCTCGTGGTCCACGGCCTCGATGCGCACGTCGCGGTTGCCCTCGGTCACGTCCTCGATGAGGAGCGCGCCGCCTTCGTCGGTGGTGCCCACGCTCTCGCCGTCGAGGAAGACCTCCGCCCCCGGAGTGGTGGTCTGGAAGCGAACGGAACCGTAGCGGGCCTGGCCGGCGAACTGCGCGATGAAGCGCCCTGCGCGAGGCCGGAGGTTGTCGATGTCGGCCTGAATGCTCGGGATGGTGTCCGAGAGCGAGTCTTCGATCTGACCGCTCGCGGCGTTGAAGTTGTAGAGCGTGAGCGCGAAATCGTACTCGTCGCCCGCGCCGGTTCGGCGGACGGTGCCGTAGATGATGCGGCTGGCGGCGAGCTCTTCGGCGATCTCCGCCATGCACTGGGCGTCCGGCTCGTCACAGCCATGAGCGACGCTCATCTGCGCGAGCGAGATCTCCGCGTCAGCGACGCTCCAGTCGGGGACGCCACGGGCCTCCTGACGAATGGCGCCGGTCAGGTTGCGGGACAGCTCGTCGTCGCCCTCGACCGAACGGATGCCGAGGACGAAGACCTGCCCGTCTTCCTGAGCGAAGGCCGGCACACTGGCCAAGAGGAGGGGCGCCACGAGGAGCGCTCGGAGTCTCTGCATGGCGCGCAGGTTATCGGATGGGGCCCCTCGGGAGCAATCACGAGATGACTCAGTGCCGGGACAGACGTTCAGCGCTTGCCGCCCTCGAGCACCCGCAGCTGCGGCGCGGGCCCGAAAGCGGCGAGGTGACCGCTCTCTTCGGCGATGTAGACCCAACCCCGCTCATCGACGCGGATTCGGTCGGGGACGAGGTCGTCGTCGATCTCGCCGAGGAGCGCTCCATCCGCGGGGCGGACCAGGAACACGCCGGCGGCGGGAATGAAGAGCGCGGCTCCACGGAGCACCGGTTCGAGCCGGCGGGGCACCTCGTCGGCCAGCGGATCGCCGAGCGAACGCATCCAGCGGGTCTCGCCGGTCTCCGCTTCGATGGCGCAGGTGCGGCCACCCGGAGCGTTGGCGACGAGCAGGCCGTCGACGTCAAGCGTGGCGGCGCCCTCGCCGATGCCGGGGTCGGAGCGACGCCAGAGTCGCTCGCCGGTGCGCGGCTCGCGGCCCTCGAGCTCCCGGCCCGAAGCGATGACGGCGACCCCACCGGCGACGATCGGCGCCGCACGGACCGCGCCTTCGAGGTTCCGTTCGTAGCGGGTCTCACCGGTGCCGAGGGCGATCCCGACGAGCTTCCCGTGCCGACCGGCGCCCACGGCGACGACGGTGTCGCCCTGAACGATCGGTGCCCAGGCGAAGCGGGTGCGGGCCACGTGCCGCCACAGCTCTTCACCGGTGGCCACGTCGAGCGCGTGGATCGTGCCCTCGGTGGCGATCAAGAGCAGCCGACCGAGGCGAGTGGTCTCGAAGCGGGTGCCGGCCGCGGCGAAGCGCCAGCGGGGCTCGCCGGTGCGGACGTCGAGGGCGACCAGCCGGGAGGTCCCTTCGGCGATCACTGCCATCGGCGGCACGTCGCCGCCGCCGACCGCGAGCGCCAGCTCCCGACCGCCGACCCGGGGCACCACGCGAGCGAGGGCGTAGGGCTCGCCATCGGCGACGTCGCAGAGCTCGATGTCGCCCTCGGCCGAAGTGCGCAGCAGGGTGCGGCCCGCCATCAGTAGGCTGCCGGCGCCCTCGCGCGCCCAGATGACCTCACCGGTGCCGCGCTCGACCGCGAGCGTGTGGTCCGGCGTCGCGAGCACGAGCCGGTCGCCGCAGAAGTAGGTCGCGCCGGCGTCGAGGCCGCCGAGATCGATGCGCCAGCGCTCCTCGTAGCGAATGCCGGAGCTCGGGTCGTCGAGCACGGTGCAGCCGGGCGAGGTGCGGCGCTCCTCCGAAGCCATCGAGAGCGCCAGGCGCTCCGGGTCGGCGTTCGTGAACCCCGGGCGACGACGGGAGCGCACGGCCTTGCGCAGGGAACGGAGCTCGTCCCGGAGGGCAGTCACGCGGAGGTTGCGGCTCTGGGTGCGGTCGGTGCGAACGAGCGCACGGAGCAGCTCCGAGGCCAGCCGCAGTACGGGCAGCGCGATGTCCTCGGGGTGGAGCTCGGCCGCGCGGAGCGTTTCACCGTGGGCCTGGAGCAGGAGCTCGGCGCGCTCCTGACGGTCGAGCCGGACACCGATGCCGAAGGCGCCGGTGCGAAGCTTGACGTTGAGCGGGCGGCCGGACTCCCAGGCGTCGACCAGCGCGCGAACGGCGACCACCATCCGCTGGGCCGCGAGCACGATCGGTCCCCGGCTGAGCGCGAGGCGGCGACCGCGGACCCGCGCCGTCAGGATGCCTTCGAAGAGGAGCGCGTGGATGTCGGCGCTGGTCGTGGCGCGTGAAGCGCCCGAGCTCAGCCCCCGTTCCGGGTGGATGCGCGCATCGAAGGCGAAGGAGAGGGGCTCGTCGGTGTCCTCGTCGACGCCGTAGCTGTGCCGTTCGGACCGGGCGCTGGCGGCGGGATCGGGGGACAGAGAGGTCCGGCGGGCACGCTCGGCGGTGCGGACACCAATCTGCCGCCCGACGGGGTCGGCGGCGAGCTGGGCCTGCTCCAGCGCCTTTCGAGCGCAGGCCTCGAGGAGCGTCGCCAGGTCGACCGGGTGATCGAGCTGGAGGACCTCCGGGGCGCTGGCGGTCTCGTAGATGCTGACCAGCACCCGGCCGTCGCGCCGGACCAGCGCATACTCGAGAGGCTCGTCCGCCAGCGGAAGGAGCACCTTCCGCCGCAGACCGCGGGCCAGTGAGGTCAGGCCGGCGGTGAGCTCGCCTACGCTGGGCAAAGGCGGCGTCGCGTCGGAGCGAACGCTCTTCGCGAAGAGTAACTCCGCGAGCTCGTCCGGTGCTGGCCGGGTCGGGCGCACATAGGAACGGTTCGCGATGGAGGGCACGTCGGGTTCGTGAGTTCGTTGCATGCGTTGGGTGGCGGCGGCGCCGCGAGAAGCATCGTCCCGAGGGATCGGGCAATGGATCCAGAAAGCGCGATCGGGGATCGCCGAATGTTGACAGGGCGCCCCCGTTCGGATCGCCCCCCGGATGGGGAAGCAGCGGCAAAGCCGCGACCTTCCCCATCCCCCGTGCCCGTGCCCTTGCCCTTGCCTTTGCCCTCATCAACAACGGCTCGAGTGGAGCAACTCGTCGCCGTCGTCGTCATCGTCTTCCGCGACGCGCGGGTCCTCACCATGCGCCGCTCCCCCACCAGCGAAGCGGCCCCGGCGATCTGGGAATCGGTCTCGGGCCGCTTGGAGCCTGGCGAGGATCCGCGCGCCGCCGCCGAACGGGAGGCGCTCGAAGAGACCGGCCTCGCGATCGCGATCGGCGAGAGCCCGGTCGACAGCTACGCGATGGAGCGCCGCGGCCGGCCGATGGTCGTCATCGTCTACCGCGGCGACGCCCCGCCCGGCGCGGTGAAGCGAAGCCACGAGCACGACGCCCACGAGTGGCTCCCCGTGGGCGAAGCCACCGCGCGCATGCCCGAGCGGCTGGCGCTCGCGGCTCGGCGGGCCGTCAGAACACCGCGAGCACGTTGACCAGCAGCTGCGTCCCGTCGGTATCGCGCACCGGGGTCCTTGCTGCGCCGACGAGGAGTGTGACCCTCTTCGATGGCGCCACCACCGACGGACCGCGGCTACACCCTGACCGTCAGCTCCCGCTGGGACTGAGCCGCAGCCTCAGTCGCGGTAGGAGTCTTTGCCCACGACGGCGCCGTCGTCGGGGATCGCCTCGATGAGGCGCTGCGTGTACTCCTTCGCCGGGTTGGCGTAGATGGCCTCCGAGGGCCCGAGCTCGACGATCTGCCCGGCGTTCATCACGGCCATCATGTCGGCCATGAACTTCACCACGCTCAGGTCGTGGCTGATGAAGACGTAGGTGAGCTGTCGCTCTTCCTGCAGATCCTTGAGCAGGTTCAGCACCTGCGCCTGCACGCTCACGTCGAGGGCCGAGACCGACTCGTCGAGCACGATCAGATCCGGCTGCACCGCGAGCGCCCGGGCGATGCCCACCCGCTGCCGCTGGCCACCGCTGAACTCGTGCGGGTAGCGGCGCAGGTGGTCGGCGCTCAGGCCGACCTCGTCGAGGAGCTCCGCCGCGCGCTTGTCCCGGTCCGCCTTCGAGTCTCCGATGCCGTGGATCTCCATGCCCTCGGCGATCGCCGTCCCGACGGTCATTCGCGGGTTCAGGGAGGCATAGGGGTCCTGGAAGACGATCTGCACCTTTCGACGCCACGCCTTGAGATCGGGCCCCTTGAACGAGCCGACGTCCGTGCCGCCGTAGAGGATCGATCCCTCGGTTCGCTTCTGCAGCCGCAAGATCGCGCGGCCACAGGTCGTCTTGCCGCAGCCGGACTCGCCGACGAGCCCGAGCGTCTGGCCCCGGTAGACGTCGAAGGAGACGCCGTCGACCGCTTTGACGTGGTCCTTCACCCGGCCGAGGAACCCTTGTCGGATCGGGAACCAAACGCGCAGATCCTTCACGCTCAGCAGCGGCTCCTCGTCCGCCGGGACGGTGGTCGCGCCCTCGGGGAGCGGGACCTCGCCGAGCGGGTGGCCGAGCGCCTCGAGCGCCGCGGGCGGGTGCAGGTAGCGGCCGCGCCCCTCACCGAAGCGCTCCTCGAGGTCCGCCAGCGAGCTCGCCTTCTCGACGATCTCGATCGTGCCGTCCTCACGCTCCTCGACCTCCATGAAGTCGGCGACCGTCGGCAGCCGGCGCCAGGTGGTGTCGAGCCGCGGCCGGCAGGCGAGCAGCCCCAAGGTGTAGGGGTGCTTGGCCGCACGGAAGATGGTCTGGACGTCGCCCTCCTCCACCAACTTCCCGCGGAACATCACCGCGACCCGGTCGGCGATCTCGGCGATCACCCCGAGGTCGTGGGTGATGAAGAGGATGCCCATGTCGCGCTCGTCGCGGAGCTTCCGGATCAGATCGAGGATCTGCTTCTGGATGGTCACGTCGAGCGCCGTCGTCGGCTCGTCGGCGATCAGCAGCTTGGGATTGCAGCTGAGCGCCATCGCGATCATCACACGCTGCTTCTGGCCGCCGCTCATCTCGTGCGGATAGCTGTCGATGCGGCGCTCGGGCTCCGGGATGCCCACCTCCTCGAA